>Ga0247730_1000590_pt1 | contig 24769 bp, 27 predicted proteins | sample UWRJL073202C2_FD_180959 | JGI IMG/M metagenome (GOLD analysis project Ga0247730, IMG submission 180959) | Plant litter microbial communities from Arlington Agricultural Research Station in Wisconsin, United States - UWRJ-L073-202C-2 | ecosystem: Environmental > Terrestrial > Plant litter >... | reverse complement strand
CGTTGGCCATGGCCGAGGGCAGACCCTCGACGCGGGCGATGCCGTCACCGGCGGTCGCGACGATGCCGACCTCTTCGGTGGCCGCAGCGCTCGGCTTGTAGTCGGCCACGAACTTCTGCAACGCGTCGCGGATCTCGTCCGGACGGATGGTGAGTTCCGCCATGTGTGTGCCTGCCTTCTTCTGTGGAGAGTGTGTGTCAGCCGGCGAGTCGCCGGCGGGCGACCTCGAGGCGAGTGGACATGGAGCCGTCGACGACCTCGTCACCGACGGAGACGGAGATGCCTCCGACGATCGAGGGATCGATGACGATGTTCAGGTGGACGTCACGTCCGTACTTCTTGCCCAGCGCTGCGGCCAGGCGGGTCTTCTCGGCGTCGCCCAGCTCGGAGGCGACGCGCACCTCGGCCAGCAGGCGGCTGCGGCGGGCCGCTGCCGTGACGCCGAACGCGGCCAGCGCCCGCTCGAACGAGCCGGTGCGGGCCGCTGCGGCCTGGGAGGCCAGCGCCAGCGTGGTGGCCGTGACCTTGCCACCGAGCAGCGTGCCCAGCAGCTCGGCCTTGGCCGTGGCCGGCAGGCCGCGGTCGGACACGACCTGGCGCAGCTCGGCGTCGGACCGCACGAAGCGACCGACCTCGAACAGCTCGGTCTCGACGTCGTCGAGCTCGCCGGCGGAGTCGGCGGCTGCGACCAGTGCGGTCACGCCCGCCGTCTCGAGACCGTCGGTCAGGTCGCGACCGGAGGCCCAGCGTCCGCTGACCGCGACCTGCACGACCGTGGACGCGTCCGCGCTGACCTGTCCGCCGAAGATCTGCTGCGCGAGGCCGGCCTTGGCGGCGGCCTCGGTCGACGGATCGGTCAGCACGCGCCGCAGCGCGGGCTCACGATCCAGCGTCGCGACGACGTTGAACAGCTCGGCCCCGAGCTCGCCCGACCCGGCCTTGACCGCACCGACGGCGGTCAGGACCTCGTCGAGCGACTTCGCTGAAATGCCTCGCATCAGTTCGCCGACTCCTCGAGCTCGGCGATGAAGCGCTCGACGGTGCGCTGCTGGGCAGCGGAGTCGTCGAGGACCTCGCCCACGATGCGGCTCGCGAGCGCGGTCGCCATGGAGCCGACCTCACCCTTGAGCTGCGCGAGCACCTGAGCACGCTCGGCCTCGACCTGCGCGTGCGCCGTCGAGGTGATGCGGTCGGCCTCGGCCTGCGCCTGCGCGCGCAGCTCGACGATGATCTGCGCGCCCTGCTCCTTGGCCTCCTCGCGGATGGCCGCGGCCTCCTGCCGTGCACCGGCCAGCTGCGCCGTGTACTGCTCGAGGGCGGCCTTGGCCTCCTTCTGGGCGGACTCGGCCTCCTCGATGCCACCTTCGATGGCTGCAGTGCGCTCGGCGTAGGCCTTCTCGAACAGCGGGACGACGACCTTCCAGATCAGCAGGAGCAGGATCGCGAAGAAGACGAGGCCGATGATGATCTCCGCGGTGTGCGGGATCAGCGGGTTCAGCTCTTCTTCCTCGGTCTCCGCTGCTGCGAACACGAGTGTCGTGAACATGATGGGTGCCTTACGTCAGATGAGCAGGATCAGGTGTTGCTGGACTTGAGGACGAACGCCAGGGCAAGACCGATGATGAAGAACTGCTCGGCGAGGACGAAGCCGAGGATCGCGATCTGGCGCAGCTTGCCCTCAGCCTCGGGCTGACGGGCGACACCGGTGACGAACGCGGCGAAGATCAGGCCGACGCCGATACCGGGGCCGATCGCGGCGAGGCCGAGACCGACCATGTTCAGTGTGCCGATGGACTCCACGGCATTTCCTTTCGTTGTGACGCTCTGACGAGCGTCCCTGGTGGGGTTATGAAGTTGTGGGTCTGTGGGGTGGAGCGGGGTGACTCAGTGCTCGTCAGCGATGGCTTCGCTGATGTACATCGAGGTCAGGAGGGTGAAGACGTAGGCCTGGAGGAACATGATGAGGATCTCCAGGAAGCTGATCCCGATGGCCAGCACGACCGACAGCACGCCGGCGACCTTGTTGAGGACCGGGTCGGAGTGCAGCAGCAGGTACTCGCCGCCGAGCGCGAACAAGATGACGAGCAGGTGGCCCGCGAACATCGTCGCGAACAGACGAAGCGTCAGGGTGACCGGACGCAGCAGGATGTTCGAGAGGAACTCGAGCGGGACCAGGAGCAGGAGGATGGGGCCCTTCATGCCGGCGGGCACGGTCTCGTGCTTGAGGTAGCCGAAGAAGCCCTTCTTGGCGATGCCCGCGCCGTTGTAGACGAGCCAGGCGAGCACCGCGATGCCGAGCGGGTAGCCGATGTGCGACATCGACGGGAACTGGACCACGGGGATGATGCCGTAGAAGTTGTTCACCAGCACGAACAGGAACAGCGAGAACAGGAACGGCACGAACTTCTGGAAGTCGTGCGAGCCGATGTTCTCCCGGGCGATGCCGTTGCGGACGAATCCGTAGACGAGCTCGCCGGCGAACTGCAGGCGACCCGGGACGACGGCCGCGGGGCGTGCCATCGCGTAGAACAGGGCCACGATGATCACGACGGACAGGCCGACCAGCAGCATCGGCTTCGTGACGCCGAGCTCGGCGACGTTGAAGATCTCGGGCAGGTCGAAGTCAGCCGGTCCGGGGCTCGGGGGACCCGAGACCGCGGGAAGCGTGATCGAGGCGAGCGTCACTCATTCACCTTTGTCTCATGGCGCGGTCGCCCCCGACTCGCGTCGATAGGGCATACGGCCAGCGTCATTGTCGTGCGACGGAGCCGCTGCACGTGGCAGGAACCCTCTTCGCAGTGCCGAGGCTATCAGGGTTGCCTCAGTCTTTGTTACTCAGGTCATAGGTGGGCACACGCTCATTGCGGAACGCAACTATCTGCAGCAAGGTCCACGTCAGGGAGGCTGCAATCGCAGCGATGCCGAAGGCCGTCGCGTCGATGTGGGCGGCCGCTCCCCCGACGTCGAACAGCAGCACCAGGACGACCAGCACCGCGATCGACTTGGTCGCCAGGAACGTGAGCGCGACGGGCAGCGACAAGGCGGCACTGGCCTTGACGAGCGGCGTCAGGACGACCGGGGTGGAGCCGAGGAAGCCGATCACGACGGCGCCGCCGACGACCGCGCCCAGCACGCCGGCGCCGCCGTCGGTGATCCCGAAGACGACCGCGACGACCGCCGTGACGACCAACACCGGGAGCAGGACGCGGGTGACGGTCCGACTGCGCGCGCTCATGACCACACCTTCTCCTCGAGCTTGGGCAGCAGGAACACGGCTGCGATCGTGATGACGGCCAGCGCCCCGAAGCCCGCGATCGACTGCCAGCCGCTGAACAGGCTGATGACGACGCTGCCGAAGGCCACCAGGCCCGCGCACGCGTACATCAGCAGCACGGCACGACGGTGGGAGTGGCCGATCTCGAGCAGCCGGTGGTGGATGTGCATCTTGTCGGGGCTGAACGGGGAGCGGCCCGCGCGGGTGCGTCGCACGACCGCCAGGGCGAGGTCGACGAAGGGCACGAGCAGGATCGTGAACGGCAGGATCAGCGGCAGCAGCGCCGGCAGGAAGCTGGCCTCCGCACCGCCGATGCCCTCGGAGATCTCCGTGGCCGGGAACTGACCCGTCAGGCTGATCGACGAGCAGGCGAGCACGAATCCGATCAGCATCGACCCGGAGTCGCCGATGAACATCCGCGCCGGGAAGAAGTTGTGGGGCAGGATGCCGATGCAGGCTCCCGCCAGCGACGCGGTCAGGAGCGCGGCGGCGATCGCGCGCGTCTCGCCGTTCTCGACCGCCAGCACGAATGCGTACGCGAAGAACGCCACGGCACCGATCGCGACCATGCCCGCCGCGAGCCCGTCGAGCCCGTCGACGAAGTTGACCGCGTTGGCGGTGCCGACGATCAGCAGCACCGTGAAGATCATGGCCTGTGCCTGGTCGAGACCGATGTAGTTGCCGTACAGGGGCAGGTAGTAGAACTGCACGCCCTGGGCGACCACGATGATGCCGGCGAGCACCTGGCCGGCGAACTTGCTGAGCGCGTCGAGCTCGTAGAGGTCGTCGACGATGCCGACGACGCAGATCACGGCCCCACCGAGCACGACGGCGCGGACGTCCTTGAAGACGCCGTCGTCGGCCAGCGACAGGAACGGCAGGCTCGTCGCGACGAGATAGGCCGCCAGCAGCCCGCCCAGCATCGCCGGACCACCGAAGTACGGGGTCGGGATCGCGTGCACGTCGCGGTCGCGCACCCGCGCCACGGCGCCGAAGTGGTGCGCGGCCTGGCGGGCGATGGACGCGAGCAGGTACGTGACCCCGAGGGCCACGCCGAAGACGACGAGGTACTCGCGCATCTACTCCTCCCCCGGCGCGGCGGCTGGCTCGATGGTGTTGTTGAACCGGTGCAGGACCTCGAGCGGGACGGCACCCTGCCGCAGGACCCGCGGGGTGGTGCCGGTCGCGTCCAGGATCGTGGACGGCGTCCCGGACGACGTCGGACCGCCGTCGAGGTAGACCGCGACCCGCGGGCCGAGCATCTCCTCGGCCTCCTCGACGGTCCGGGCGGCCGGCAGCCCCGTGGAGTTGGCGCTGCTGACGGCGAGCGGCCCCGTCTGCTTGAGCAGGGCGAGGGCGCGCCGGTCGTCGGGCATGCGCACCGCGACGGTGTTGTGGGTCTCGCCCAGGTCCCACGTGAGGGAGGCCTGCTGGTGGCACACGACCGTCAGCGGACCCGGCCACAGCTCGGCGACCATGGATCGCAGCCACGTCGGGATGTCGACGGCGAGGGCGTCGAGGGTCGTCGGTGCACCGACCAGGACCGGGGGCGGCATGTCGCGCCCGCGCCCCTTCGCGTCGAGGAGGTTCTGGACCGCGCGCGGCGAGAAGGCGTCGGCGGCGAGGCCGTAGACCGTGTCGGTCGGCAGGACCACGAGCTTGCCCTCCTCGAGCGCGGCCTGTGCGGCCAGCAGCCCTCGGGTGTACTCCTCGTCCACGCTGCAGTCGAACTTCACCCGGTCATCCTAGAGCGCGCGCTGCGATCGCTCGGCCCACGGTGAGGAACTAGAACCAGCTCACCTGGTGCAGGAGGAACGCGATCGCGAGGAACTGGATCAGCCGGCCCGTGAACACCATCGTCAGGAACAGCCACTGCGGCTGCTTGGAGGCCCCCGCGAGGATCGTCACGATCGCGAGCGGCGGGATGCCGGTCAGCGACGACATGAAGGCCGTCAGGCCGCCGGAGTAGGGACGGTCCAGCAGCGTCAGGAGCCAGTCGTTGACCCGCTTGACCCACTGGAAGAACCGCGTCCCGGCGATCCGGTGACCGGTCCGCCTGGTCGCCGCGGAGAGCGCGCTGCGCGGCGGTCGCGGCTCGACCATGCGGATCTTGTTGGTGCCGCGCCGAGCCAGCTGGAACACAAAGGCCTTGCCGACGGTGGTCGCGATGACGTGCACGACGATGAGGAAGGCGAGGAACGGCCGGCTGTCGACCGTGGCGCCGATGGCCACGACGTACACCTCGGCGTTGACGAACACCGGCAGCACGGCGGCGCCCAGGCCGACGGCAATGGCAGCACCGATCAGTGCCAGCTCGTCACCGCCCATGATGCGAGAGCCTATCGCCGGGGCTTGGTGGCGGTGACGAAGCGGGGGCGCTCGGCCAGGTCGCGGTGATCGCGGACGTCGGCCCACCGCGGCGCGAAGACGGCGGGGGCCGACTCGCCCTGGGCGTCGGCGTGCTCGGCCCCGACGACGCCGCCGACCTTCAGCAGACGCCAGGCGACCTGGTCGACGACCCGCATCGCGTCGAGCCCGTCGTCTCCCGACCACAGCGCGAGCGCCGGGTCGTGGTCGCGGGCCTCGGGCGCCACGCTCTCCCACGCGTCGAGCGGGATGTACGGCGGGTTCGCGACGACGACGTCGACCTGCCCGTCGAGGTCCGCGAAGGCGTCGGCCATGTCGCCGAGGCGCAGGTCGACGCCCGTCCCCGCCAGGTTGCGCTGGGCCCACTCGTACGCCGGTTCGTCGAGCTCGACGGCGTGGACCCGCGCGCCGGGCACCTCGTGGACGACCGACAGCGAGATGGCTCCCGCGCCCGCGCACAGCTCGACCACGACGGGCGACTCGAGGGTCGTGGCGTGGTCGATCGCCCAGCCGGCGAGCAGCTCGGTCTCCGGCCGCGGCACGAACACGCCCGGACCGACCTCGACGTCGACGTGGCGAAAGCCCGTCGAGCCGGTGAGGTGCTGCAGCGGCACGCGGGAGGCTCGTGCCGCGACCATCGCGAGGAACTGCTGCACCTGCATGCCGTCGGGTCGCGCGCTGCCGGTGAGCATCAGCCGCGGCACGCCCGTGACGTGGCTCAGCAGGACCTCCGCGTCGTGGCGCGGGGACGAGACTCCCCCGGCCTCGAGATCGGCCGTCGCCTGCTCCAGCAGTCGCTGGGCCTGGGACCGTACTCCGGTCACGAGCCGGACTCGACCGATGCCAGGCGCTCGGCGAGCTCGGCGTCGACCAACGACTTGATGACGTCGTCGAGCGCGCCGTCCATGACCTGGTCGAGGTTGTAGGCCTTGAACCCCGTGCGGTGGTCCGACAGCCGGTTCTCGGGGAAGTTGTAGGTCCGGATGCGCTCGGAGCGGTCGACCGTGCGGATCTGCGACTTGCGCACGTCGGACGCCTCGGCGTCGGCGGCCGCCTGTGCCGCCTCGAGCAGCCGCGCCCGCAGGATCCGCATGGCCTGCTCCTTGTTCTGCAGCTGGCTCTTCTCGTTCTGGCAGCTCGCGACGATGCCCGTCGGCAGGTGCGTGATCCGCACCGCGGAGTCGGTCGTGTTGACGCTCTGACCGCCCGGTCCCGACGAGCGGTACACGTCGATGCGCAGGTCGCTGTCGTGGATCTCCACGTCGACGTCCTCCGCCTCGGCCAGGATCAGGACGCCGGCCGCCGACGTGTGGATGCGGCCCTGCGATTCCGTGACGGGCACGCGCTGCACGCGGTGGACTCCGCCCTCGAACTTCAACAGGGCGTGCGGGGCCTCTCCCGGCTCCGGCGTGCCCTTGGCCTTGACGGCCATCGTGACGGACTTGTAGCCGCCGAGTGCCGACTCGGTCGCGTCGAGGATCTCGGTCCTCCACCCTCGCTGCTCGGCGTAGCGCGAGTACATCCGCTGCAGGTCGCCGGCGAACAGCGCCGACTCCTCACCGCCCTCGCCACCCTTGATCTCCATGAGGATGTCCTTGGAGTCCTGCGGGTCGCGCGGGACCAGGAGGCGCTGAAGACGTTCGGACAGCTCGTGCAGGCGCGGCTCGAGGGCGTCGATCTCGGCGGCGAAGGACGAGTCCTCGGCGGCCAGCTCGCGAGCGGCCTCCAGGTCGTCCGTCGCCTCCTGGAAGTCGCGGTACGTCTTGACGATCGCGCTGAGCTCGGCGTACCGCTGGCCCAGCTTCTTGGCGAGGCCCTGGTCGGAGTGGACCGCCGGATCGGCCATTCGCTGCTCGAGCTCGGCGTGCTCGGACACGAGGGACTCGACGGCCTCGAACATGGCTGGCTCCTGGGTGACGGACGGTGACGGGTGCGGACACGACAACGGCACCGACCCGTACACGAGGTACGGGTCGGTGCCGGCGTGAGGCTACTTGCTCTCGGTCTTCTTGGCGTAGCGCTTCTCGAAGCGGGCGACGCGGCCGCCGGTGTCGAGGATCTTCTGCTTGCCCGTGTAGAACGGGTGGCACGCGGAGCAGACGTCGGCGCGCAGGACGCCTTCGGGTGCGGTGCTCTTGGTCGTGAACGTGTTGCCGCAGGTGCAGGTGACCTGGGTCTCGACGTAGTCGGGGTGGATGCCGTTCTTCATGGTGTCCTCTCGGCGGTCGCTGGGTCGTCCCGCGGGGTGCGGAGCCGTGAACCAGAACCAAGGATTGATTGTGCCAGTTGGCGATACGTATAAGGAAATCGGCCGTCGATTAATTCCCGAGCCCCCTCGCCGCTGACGCGTGGGTTGCGCACCACCCGCGCGCGCCGCAACCCGCGCGTCAGCGATACGCAACCCGCGCGTCAGCGGTGCGGAACCCGCGCGTCGGCAGTGCGAAACCCGCGCGTCAGCGGTGCGGAACCCGCGCGTCAGGCCGGGAGGAGCTTCTCGATGTCGCCCTTGATCTTCTCGGGCTTGGTGGCCGAGCCGTACCGCTTCACGACGTTGCCCTCGGTGTCGATCAGGAACTTGGTGAAGTTCCACTTGATCTTCGACGGTCCGACGCCGCCCTTCTCCTCCTTGAGCCACTTGTACAGCGGGTGCGCGCCGTCGCCGTTGACCTCGATCTCGGAGAACAGCGGGAACGTCACGCCGAAGTTCTTCTCGCAGAACGCGGCCGTGGCCTCGTCGCCGTCGGGGTTCTGGTGACCGAACTGGTCGCAGGGGAAGCCGAGCACGACGAGCCCACGGTCGACGAACTCCTGGTAGACCTCCTCGAGGCCCTTGAACTGGGGGGTGAACCCGCACTGCGTCGCGGTGTTGACGACCAGGAGGACCTTGCCCTTGTAGTCGGCGAGCATCCGCTCGGTGCCGTCGATCGCGGTGGCGGAGAAGTCGTGTGCAGTGGTCATGTGTCAATCGTAGGGGCGCCCCGAAGGGGCGACCATCCGAAATCCGGCCGCCCGCCCCCGACGATGCCGCAATGCCCGGACAGGCACCGAGAACTGCCGTACTCTGAGGCGAAATCGGGCCGGCGACCGTCATGGTCGCAGCGAGGGAGCGTGGCCCGTCGGAACTGGGAGGTCCGCGATCATGAAGACATTTGCGTGCGGTGACGTCGTGCCGGGCTGCGAGGCCAGCTGGGTCTGCGACACCGAGGACGACGTCCTGGCCCACGTGGCCGCCCATGCCGCAGCCGACCACGGGCTGGTCGAGGTGTCGGACGATCTCGTGGCCGCGGTGCGGGCGCACATCGTCGCCGTCGCCTGACCTGCGGAGCACCGCATGACCACGCTCCGGCCCCGACCGCTGCTCGCGGTCGACGCCGCGCCCGCGGCGGAGACCTCCGACGTCGACGTGTCGTACCAGCCGATCCTCGACGTCGCCCGCGGCGTCGCCGCCGGGTACCAGGCGATCGCCCACGCGGACGACACCACGCCCGACGCCGACCTGCCGCGCGTCGTCGTCGCCACGCTGCGCGCCGCCCTGACCGCCAGCTCGACGCTGCCGACCAACACCTTCATCTCCGTCCCCGTTCCGCTCGCCCTCGTCGGCGACACCGGGGTCCGCGCACTGCTCGCCGACCGGGGCGACCTCGGCGGGGTCGTGCTGGACGTGACGCACTTCGACAGCACCCTGGCGGCACGTGCCGAGCCGGTGCTGGACGGCTACCGTCGCGCGGGTGCCAAGATCGCCGTCGGTGGCGGCGACGACGGCCAGCCCGAGCTCGGCAGCATCATCCGGCTGCGCCCCGCCATCATCCGCCTCGGCGGAGCCTGGACGCACGACCTCGACCAGCACCCCAGCCGGCGGGCGGCGATCGAGCTCACCGGCCAGCTCGCCGGTCAGCTCGACGCGTGGATCCTGGCCGACGACGTCACCACCGCGGCGGAGCTGCGCGAGCTGGCCCAGCTGGGGGTTCCCCTGGCCCGTGGCCCGTTCGTCGGCGCCGCCCAACCCGTGTGGCCCGACGTCGGCGCGGGAGCGCGGTCGGTCCTCCCACCCGCCGCCGACACGCCGGCCGGCGACCTGAGACGGCTGCTCCAGCAGGCGTACACGACCAGCGACCCGGAGGCGGCCCTGGCCGTCCTGCCCGACGCGTCCGGCTTCCAGTGCGTCGTGGTGATCGACGAGTCGGCCCACCCCGTGTCCGTCCTGCAGCAGGACGGTCACGACCGCTGGGAGCCGATCGAGGCGCTCGTGGTCCACGTCGACACGTCGGTCGCCGACGCCCTCTCGCGGGCCATGGCGCGCTCGCCCGCCACCCGGTTCACGCCCATCACGTGCACCGACTCCGCCGGGCGGTTCGTCGGCATCCTGCGCATCGAGCGGCTGGTCGAGCACCTGGTCGGCGGGACCGCCTCGACGCCCTGACCATGACGAACGGGGCGCACCCGGTGACCCGGATGCGCCCCGCCTCGTCGTGCCTCAGCTGTGCGCAGCGTCCTCCTGCGGCAGCGTGGAGGTGATCTGCTTCAGGAACTCGGCGTTGCTGGGCGACTTCTTGAGCTTGTCGAGCACGAGCTCGAGACCCTGCTGGCTCTCGAGGCCGGACAGGACGCGGCGCAGCTTCCAGACGACCGCGAGCTCGTCCTTGCCCATCAGCAGCTCCTCGCGGCGGGTGCTCGACGCGTTGACGTCGACGGCCGGGAAGATGCGCTTGTCGGCGAGGTCGCGGCGCAGGCGCAGCTCCCAGTTGCCGGTGCCCTTGAACTCCTCGAAGATCACCTCGTCCATGCGGGAGCCCGTCTCGACGAGCGCCGTCGCCAGGATCGTCAGCGAGCCGCCGTCCTCGATGTTGCGCGCGGCACCGAAGAACTTCTTGGGCGGGTAGAGCGCGGACGAGTCGACGCCGCCGGACATGATGCGTCCCGACGTCGGCGCGGCCAGGTTGTACGCGCGGCCCAGACGGGTGATGCCGTCGAGCAGCAGCACGACGTCGTGGCCCAGCTCGACCAGCCGCTTGGCGCGCTCGATCGCGAGCTCGGCCACCATCGTGTGATCCGTCGCGGGGCGGTCGAACGTCGAGGCGATGACCTCGCCCTTGACGGTGCGCTGGAAGTCGGTGACCTCCTCGGGACGCTCGTCGACGAGGACGATCATCAGGTGGCACTCGGGGTTGTTGGCCGTGATCGCGTTGGCGAGCTGCTGCATGATCATGGTCTTGCCGGCCTTCGGCGGCGACACGATCAGGCCGCGCTGGCCCTTGCCGATCGGCGAGACCAGGTCGATGACCCGGCCGGTGACTCCCCCGGCGTCGCCCTCGAGACGCAGCCGCTCCGACGGGTAGAGCGGGGTCAGCTTGGCGAACTCGACCCGCTTGTTGGCCTCGTCGAGGGTCATCCCGTTGACCGAGTCGATCTTGACCATCGGGTTGAACTTCTCCTTGCGCTCGCCCTCGCGGGGCTGGCGCACCTGCCCGACGACGGCGTCACCGCGACGCAGGCCCCACTTGCGGACCATCGACAGCGAGACGTACACGTCGTTGTCGCTCGGCAGGTAGCCCGTCGTGCGCACGAAGGCGTAGTTGTCGAGGATGTCCAGGATGCCCGCGGCGGGGACCAGGACGTCGTCCTCGGTGTAGGACGTGTCGACGTCGACCGAGCCGCGGCCGGCAGCGCCGTTGCGGTTGCGGCCGCGACGGTTGCGACGACGTCCGCCGGTCTCGTCGTCCTCGTCGGTGGCGGGGCCCGCCTGGGCGTTGCCCTGGTTGCGGTTGGCGTTCTGGTTGTCCCGGGCGTTCTGGTTGTCCCGAGCGCCCTGGTTGTCCCGGTTGCGGCCACCCTGGCCGTTCTGGCCGTTCTGGTTGCCGCGCCCCTCGTTCTGGTTGCCGGTGTCCTGGTTGCGGTTGCGGTTGCGGTTGCGGCCGCGGTTGCCGCCACCCTCGCCGTCGTCGTCCTTGGCCGTGTCGTCGGACGCGGGCTCGGTCGTGGCCTCGGGCGTGCTGCGGGCCTGCGGCTCGTCGGCCTTGGCCTCGTCGGCGACGGGCTCGGCGGGCGTCTCGGCCTTGTCCTTGTCCTTGTCGGCCTTGGTGGGACGGGCCTTGCGGGTCCGCGCGGGCTTCTCGGCCTTGGCCGGCGCCTCGTCGGTGGCGGGCTCGGGCGTCACCTCGGGGAGGGTCACGGCGGCCGGCGGCGTCGTGTCGACGGCCGGGCCGGACGCGGCCTTGACGGCCGCCTTGGTGGAGGTGCCCGCGTCGCCGCGGGCGATCTTGATGGCGTCGATCAGCGCGCCCTTGCGCATCTTCTCGGCGCCGGTGATGCCCAGCTCGGAGGCGATCTCCTGGAGCTCGGCGAGCACCTTGCCGCCGAGGCTGCCGCTCGTCCGCTTGGGGACGTCGGGCGTGGAGGCATCAGGTGTCGTGGTGGTGTCGGTCACGTAGGTTCCTTTGGATGAGGCCACACGGCCAGTGCTCCGGAAAGCCGGATCGCATCGAGGCTGGGCCCGTATCTGACGGGCGACTCGGGTGGCACTGCTCACTTGCGTTGTCACTGTCGGGGAGATGGACTCGACTCCGACTGACCCACCATAACATCACCGCGGAGCCCTGCATTCCCAGCGGGTTCGTGTCGCCGAGGCGCTACGAGACGACGGTCGCGCCGGCCCGATCGACGTCCAGCTCGTGAACCGTCCACCCCTCCGGTGCCGCCTCGGAGACGCCGCGGGCGAAGGCCAGGACCGTCGGACCGGCCCCCGAGATGATCGCCGGGACGCCGTCGACGCGCAGCTGGCGAAGCAGCTTGTAGGACGCCGGCATCGCCTCGGCCCGGTACGACTGGTGCAGCCGGTCCTCGGTCGCCGAGATCAGCCGGTGCGGCGCCCCGGTGAGGGCCGCGACGAGCAGCGCGGCGCGGCCGGCGTTGAGTGCGGCGTCGCGGTGCGGCACGGTCTCCGGGAGCAGCCCGCGAGCCTGCTCGGTCGAGACGGCCGACGGCGGCACGAAGACCGTGACCTGCACGTCGGTGTCCAGACGCTCGACCTCCGCCGCGGCCCCGTCGATCCAGGCGATCGTGAGGCCGCCGAACATCGCGGCGGCGACGTTGTCGGGGTGGCCCTCGATGTCGACGGCCAGCTGGTACGCCGCCGCGTCGTCCATCAGGTCCTCCCCGCCCTCGACCAGGGCCCGCGCCAGGGCGATGCCTCCGACGATCGCGGCGGCGGACGAGCCCAGGCCACGACCGTGCGGGATGACGTTGTCGCAGATGAGCCACAGGCCGGGCGGGCGGCCGCCGAGCAGGTCGAACGCGGCGTGCATGGCGCGGACCACCAGGTGGGTCTCGTCGAGCGGGACGCCGTCCTGGCCCTCGCCGGTGACCCGGATCTCCAGACCGCTCTCGATGACCTGGGCGCTGATCTCGTCGTGCAGACCGAGGGCGAGACCCAGCGCGTCGAAGCCCGGGCCCAGGTTGGCGCTCGTGGCCGGCACCCTGACGGCGACCGGCCCCCTGACGAACGTCACGCGAGCCCGGCCGCAGCCGCGGCGGCGTCGACGTCGGCCTCGATGATCGCGTCGACGAGCGCGCCGGCACCCGACAGCGCCGTGTCGATGTCCTTGAGGCCGTGGCCCGTGACGGTGACGGCGATGACCAGGCCCGGCTCGACCTCGCCGGCCGATGCGGCCGCGAGCAGGCCCGCGACGCCGGCCGCGGAGGCCGGCTCGACGAACACGCCGTCGTGCGAGGCCAGGTCGCGCTGGGCCTGGAGGATCTGCTCGTCGGTGACCGACGCGATCCGGCCGCCGGACTCGTCGCGCGCCGCCGTGGCGAGGTGCCACGAGGCCGGGTTGCCGATGCGGATGGCCGTCGCGACGGTCTCGGGCAGCGCGATCGGCGCCCCCTGCACGATCGGGTCGGCGCCCTGCGCCTGGAAGCCCCACATCGCGGGAGTCCTGCTGGCGATGCCGGCCTCGGCGTACTCGCGGTAGCCCAGCCAGTACGCCGAGATGTTGCCGGCGTTGCCGACCGGCAGCACGTGCAGGTCGGGGGTGGCCTCCAGGGCGTCGACGATCTCGAAGGCCGCGGTCTTCTGCCCCTGCAGGCGCACGGGGTTGACCGAGTTGACCAGTGCCACCGGGTAGTGGTCGGCGAGCGCGCGCGACAGCTGCAGGCACTCGTCGAAGCCGCCCTTGACCTGGATGACCTCGGCACCGTGCATGACGGCCTGCGCCATCTTGCCGGCGGCGATCTTGCCGTGCGGGACGAGCACGATCGGCGTCAGCCCGGCCTTGGCGGCGTAGGCCGTCATCGAGGCGGACGTGTTGCCGGTGGAGGCGCAGACGACGGCCTTGGCGCCCTCACCGACGGCGACCGACACGGCGGTCGTCATGCCGCGGTCCTTGAAGGAGCCGGTGGGGTTGTTGCCCTCGACCTTCAGCCACACGTCGCCGCGGACGATGCCCGACAGCCACGCGGAGTGCACGAGCGGCGTGCCGCCCTCCCCCAGCGTCACGACCGGGGTCTCGGCGGTCACGGGGAGCCAGTCGCGGTACTCCTCGATGACCCCCTTCCACAGGTGTGCCATCAGAATCCTCCCTCGACGCGCATCACCGATGTCACGTCACGCACCATGTCGAGCCCCCGGAGCGAGGCGACCGTCGCCGACAGGGCGGCGTCCTCGGCCTCGTGGGTCACGATGACCAGCTGGGCGTCGGACCCGCTGCCCTCCTGCCGCACCGTCTTGATCGAGACGTCGTACTCCGCGAACGCCCCGGCGACGGACGCCAGGACGCCCGCACGGTCGTCGACGTCGATCGACACGTGGTAGCGGGTACGGGCGCGCCCCATGTCGAGCACCTCGAGCTGGGCGTGCGTCGACTCGCCGGGCCCGAAGACGTCGCTGCGCCGGTTCCGGGCGACCGAGACCACGTCGCCGAGCACCGCGCTCGCGGTGGGCGCGCCGCCGGCGCCGGGGCCGTAGAACATCAGCTCGCCGGCCGACTCGCTCTCGACGAACACGGCGTTGTAGGCACCGCGGACGCTGGCCAGCGGGTGCGACAGCGGGATCATCGCGGGGTGGACGCGCGCCGAGACGGCGGGGCCGTCGGGCGTCTCGTGCCGCTCGCAGATCGCGAGCAGCTTGACGACGCAGCCCATCTCCGCGGCGGAGCGGACGTCGGCCGCGGTCACGTCGGTGATGCCCTCGCGGTGCACGTCGCCGATCGTGACCCGGGTGTGGAAGGCGAGGCCGGCGAGGATCGCGGCCTTGGACGCCGCGTCGAAGCCCTCGATGTCGGCGGTCGGGTCGGCCTCGGCGTACCCGAGACGCTGGGCCTCGTCGAGCGCCTCCGAGAAGCCCTGGCCCGTCGTGGTCATGGCGTCGAGGATGAAGTTGGTGGTGCCGTTGACGATGCCGAGGACCCGCTGGACGCGGTCACCGGCGAGCGACTCGCGCAGCGGTCGGACGATCGGGATCGCGCCGGCGACGGCGGCCTCGAAGTACAGGTCGCGCTCGGCCTTGTCGGCGGCCTCGAACAGCGTCGCGCCGTCCTCGGCGAGCAGCGCCTTGTTGGCCGTGACGACCGACGCCCCGTTCTCGAGCGCCGACAAGATCAGCTCGCGGGCCGGCTCGATGCCACCGATGACCTCGATGACGACATCGATGTCACCGCGCGAGACCAGCCCGGCGGCATCGGTCGTGAAGAGCTCGTCGGGGACGTCGAGATCGCGGTCGCGTCCCAGCCGGCGCACCGCGATGCCGACCAGCTCCATCGGCGCACCGACCCGCTGGGCCAGCTCGTCGGCGTCACGCGTGAGCAGGCGCGCGACCTCGGTGCCGACGACCCCGCAGCCCAGCAGGGCGACTCGGAGCGGACGTCCGGGGGTCCACGACGCGGAATCTGACGATGAGGGGCTCACCGGTCAAGGGTATCGGCGTCCGGACGCCGGGAGCACAGGCGTCCGGCTCTGCTGCGAAGGTGGACCCGTGAGCCCGACGTCCCGCCCCGGAGAGGACGACCGATCTGCCTCGCTGCGGGCCGGGTTCCGGGCCGGACTGCCCTACGCCGCGGTGGGCTTCCTGCTGTCGATGTCGTTCGGCATCCTGGCCCGCGACTCCGGCTTCTCGGCCGAGGCCGCGATCGTCATGTCCGCCACCGTCTTCGCGGGGTCGGCGCAGTTCGCGGCGGTCTCGATCCTCGCGTCCGGCGGCACGACCGCGGCGGCCGTCGCCGCGGCCGCGCTGATGAACTCCCGCTTCCTGCCGATGGGCATCGCGATCGGGCCGTCGATGCCGGGACGTGCCCCGTGGCGGGCGGCCCAGGGACAGGCCATCGTCGACGCCTCGTGGGCCATGGCCAACCGTGGCGACGGCCGGTTCGACCGCTGGTTCCTGTTCGGCTCCACGGCGCCGCAATACGTCACCTGGATCGGCGGCACGGTGCTGGGAGCGCTGGGCGGCGACCTGTTCGACGATCCGTCCCGCTACGGCCTCGATGCGATCTATCCGACGTTCTTCCTGGCGCTGGTCATCACCGAGATCAAGGACCGCACCACCGCGGCCATCGCCCTCGTCGGTGGTCTGCTGGCGCTCAGCCTGGTCGAGGTCGCGCCGGCCGGGCTGCCGGTCCTCGCGGCGAGCCTCGTCGCGCTGTGGGGGCTGCGACGCGGGAGGGCGGCCGGATGACCGCGACCATCTGGTGGACGATCGTCGGCTGCACCGTCGTCACCGCGATCATCAAGGGCATCGGGCCCGTCGCGCTCGGCGGCCGGACCATCCCGCCCCGCCTGACCGGCGTCATCGCGCTCATGGCGCCGGCGCTGCTCGCCGCGCTGGTCATCACCAGCACGTTCGCCGTCGGTGACCGGTGGCACGTCGGCGCGCACACCGTCGGCGTCGCGGCGGCGGGCGTCGTCCTCGTGCGTCGCGGCCCGGTGATCGTCGCCGTCGTCGTGGCCGTGGCGGTCACGGCGGGTCTGCGCGCCGTCGCCTGATCCACCCTCGACGGCGAGTCAGCCGATGTCGAGCGCCAGGAGGTCGTCCTCGGTCTCGCGGCGCAGGACGACCCGGGCCTCGCCGTCGCGCACGGCGACGACCGCCGCCCGGGGCACGTGGTTGTAGTTGCTGGCGAGCGAGCGGCAGTAGGCACCGGTGCCGGGGACGGCCAACAGGTCGCCGGCCGCGACGTCGCCGGGCAGGAACTCGTCCTTGACCACGATGTCGCCGGACTCGCAGTGCTTGCCGACCACGCGGCTCAGCACCGCCGGCGCGTCCGAGCTGCGCGACGCGAGCGTGCACGAGTAGTCGGCGCCGTACAGGGCCGGACGGATGTTGTCGCTCATGCCGCCGTCGACCGAGACGTAGCGACGCGCCGCCCCGCCGTCGAGCGCGACCGACTTCGTGGTGCCCACCTCGTACAGCGTGAACGTCGACGGCCCGGCGATCGCCCGGCCCGGCTCGATCGACAGGTGGGGCACGGCGATGTCCATCGCGGCGCACTCGTCGGCCACGATCTTGAGCATCCCGCGGGCCAGGTCGGCAGGCGTCGACGGATCGTCCTGCGTCGTGTAGGCGATGCCGAAGCCGCCGCCGAGGTCGAACTCCGGCAGGGCGACGCCGAGCTCCTGCTGGATCTCGGCGTGCAGGCGCAGCACACGACGGGCCGCGACCTCGAAGCCGTCGGTCACGAAGATCTGCGAGCCGATGTGGGAGTGCAGGCCACGCAGCTGGAGCCCCGGGACGGCCAGCACGCGTCGCACCGCGTCGAGCGCGTCGCCGCCGGAGATCGAGAAGCCGAACTTCTGGTCCTCGTGCGACGTCGAGATGTACTCGTGCGTGTGGGCCTCGACGCCCGCGGTCACCCGGATCATGACCGGGGCGACGACGCCGAGCTCCGCGGTCAGCCCGGCCAGGCGGTCGATCTCCTCGACGGAGTCGATGATGATGCGTCCGACGCCGACCTCGAGGGCCCGGCGGAGCTCGGCGACGGACTTGTTGTTGCCGTGCAGGCCGATGCGGGCGGGCGGGAAGTCGGCCTTGAGCGCCACCGCCAGCTCGCCGCCGCTGCACACGTCGAGGTTGAGTCCCTCGTCGTTGATCCAGCGCGCGGCCGCGACGCACAGGAACGCCTTGCCCGCGTAGTAGACGTCGGCGGCGGGGAACGCCTCCTTGAAGCTGCGCGCGCGGCGGCGGAAGTCGTCCTCGTCGAGGACGTAGGTCGGCGTGCCGAACTCGGCGGCCAGGTCCGTCGCGGACAGCCCGGCGACCGTCAGGACGCCGTCGACCTTGGCGACGCCGTCCGACCACAGGTGCTGGACCAGCTCGTTGGGGTCGTCGGGGTTCTTGAGCCACGCCGGGCCGCGGTCGCCCGCCTGGCCGTGCAGCGCGCCCGCCTCGTGCGACCTCACATCCGCTCCGGGGCGGTGACGCCGAGCAGGCCCAGCCCGTTCGCGACGACCTGCCGCGTGGCGGCCACGAGCATGAGCCGGGCACGGTGCAGGTCGGTCACCTCCTCGTCGCCCTTGGGCAGCACGTGGGCGACGTCGTAGAACTTGTGGAACGCCGAGGCGGTGTCCTCGAGGTAGCGGGCGATGCGGTGCGGCTCGCGCAGCTCGGCCGCGCGGGCGACGACCTGGGGGTAGTCGGCCAGCGAGCGCAGCAGCGCCCCCTCCTGGTCGACGGCCAGCAGCGACGGGTCGAACGTCGACGCGTCGATCACGACGCCCAGGTCGACCGCGTTGCGGATGATCGAGGAGAGCCGGGCGTGGGCGTACTGCACGTAGTAGACGGGGTTGTCGCTGGTCTGGCTCGCCCACAGGTCGAGGTCGAGGTCGATCGAGGAGTCCATCGAGTACCGGGCCAGGGCGTACCGCGACGCGTCGACGCCGATCAGCTCGACCAGGTCCTCCAACGTGATGACGGTGCCCGCGCGCTTGCTCATCCGCAGCGGCGCGCCGTCCTTGACCAGGTTGACGAGCTGCCCGATCAGCAGCTCGAGGTTGACCTTCGGGACGTCGCCGAACGCCGCGCACATCGCGAGCATCCGCGACACGTAGCCGTGGTGGTCGGCGCCGAGCATGATCAGGCATCGGTCGAAGCCCCGCTCGCGCTTGTCGAGGTAGTACGCCAGGTCCCCGGAGATGTAGGCCGGCTCGCCGTCGGACTTGATGACGACGCGGTCCTTGTCGTCGCCGAAGTCGGACGTGCGCAGCCACGTGGCGCCGTCCTGCTCGTACATCATCCCGAGCTCGCCGAGCCGCGCGATGGCTCGGTCGACGGCGCCCGACTCGTGCAGGTCGTTCTCGTGGAAGAACACGTCGAAGTCGACACCGAAGTCGTGCAGGCTCTGCTTGATCTCGGTGAACATCAGGTCCACGCCCTCGGCGCGGAACGTCTCGAGCGCCTCGTCGTCCGGCAGGGCGGCCGCGCCCGGGACCTTGCTCGTGACGGTCGCGGCGATGTCGGTGATGTACTGGCCGCCGTAGCCGTCCTCCGGGGCATCCTCTCCCCTGGCGTCGGCCAGGAGCGAGCGGGCGAACCGGTCGATCTGGACGCCGTGGTCGTTGAAGTAGTACTCGCGCGTGACGTCGGCGCCGATCGCGGTCAGGATGCGGCCCAGCGAGTCGCCGACGGCCGCCCAGCGGACGCCGCCGATGTGGATCGGCCCGGTCGGGTTGGCGCTGACGAACTCGAGGTTGACCCGCTGCCCCGCGTAGAGGTCGCTCGTGCCGTAGGCCGCACCTGCCGCGACGATCTGCGGTGCCAGCGCCCCCTGGGCGCCTGCGTCGACCCGGATGTTGAGGAAGCCGGGTCCGGCGATCTCCGCGCCGGCGACGCCGTCGGCGGTCGCGAGCCGGTCGGCCAGCAGCTGGGCGAACTCGCGCGGGTTCATCCCGGCCTTCTTGCCCAGCTGCAGCGCGATGTTGGTGGCGTAGTCGCCGTGGTCCTTGACCTTCGGTCGCTCGACCAGCACCTGGGCGGGGACACCGTCCGGCAGGGTGATGTCACCTGCGGCGGTCAGGGCCGTCAAGGCGTCGACGATGGTCGTGGAGAGCTGCTCGGGGGTCACCGGTCAAGGGTATCGGCCCGGACGTGAACGACCCGCAGGGCTGCGCTTGTTCGATCCGGATCGTTCCGGAAGGAGAAGCGCGGGTCGAGTGGACAGCTCGACGCCCTGCGGGTCGGGTGACTGCGGGTATTCGCCGCCACCGTCCAGTTCACTGGACACCGCTGCCGGAGCAGCGGCACCCGTGGCTAGCGGACAGCCACCTCACAAGTCCAAGACGAATGCATTCTCAGGACCACCTCCTCTCCGTGTACGAAAACCGTACGTCCGAAGTCGGCCCCGTTCAAGAGACCGGGACCGCCGGTCAGGGACCTTCTCGGCGTTCTCGCGTCCGGGCCAGGACGTCACGCACCGTCAGCACCAGGAAGTCGGGGTCGAACGGCTTGGTGACGTAGGCGTCGACCCCGGCCTGGTTGGCCCGCTGGATGTCGGCGGGGTGCCCCTGCGTCGAGACCATCACGACCGCGATGGCTCGCGTCCGAGGATCGGCCCGGATCGCCGCGACGGTGGCCACCCCGTCGAGGCGCGGCATCATGACGTCGACCGTGATGACGTCGGGCATGACGTCCAGGCGGGCCAGGATCTCGAGGCAGTCGACACCGTCCACCGCCTCGTCGACCTCGTATCCGGCGAGCTCCAGGTTGGTCCGGATGAGGAAACGAATCGAGGCGGTGTCGTCGACGACGAGCACGCTGGGCATGGACATCACCGTAGTCGGCGTGGGGTAGGCTCACACCGCAGTTGGCCGTAATGGCCCCCGTAGCTCAGGGGATAGAGCGCCGCCCTCCGGAGGCGGAAGCGGAGGTTCGAATCCTCCCGGGGGCACCATCGTCACGACGCGCGGAACGGCTGCACGCCGACCAGCAGCTTGAGGGCCCTCAGCCCCTCGTCGGTCCCCGGCCAGTGCCGATCGAGCACGTCCTCGCCGGCCCGTCGGGCCACGGACCGCAGCACCCACACGATCAGGACCACGTCGTCCGCGTACCCGATGACGGGGACGACGTCCGGCACGACGTCGACGGGTGACAGCAGGTACAGGCACAGCAGCGCGACCCTGATCCGCACGCCGCGGGGCAGGGAGCGGTCGGTCACGAGCCGCCGGAGGAGACGCACCACGTCGGGCACCAGCCGCAGCGCGTCACGCAGACGCGTCGGATCGCCCTGGCGACGGCCCAGCGCGGAGAGCGCCGCGACCAGGACGACCCAGATCGCGACGAGCGCCACGCCGACGGCGATCAGCACGCCCCACCCGTCGGTCATCCGACGAGTCTGCCACCGGCGGGCCGCCACGGCGTCCGCGTCGCCGCGCGACCCGGTAGCCTCGAGGCAGTCCCCCGGACCATCGACGACCGAGCAGCGGCCCCCTGTGGAACACCCAGCTCTGGAGTCCGCATGGACCTGCTCGACCTCGGCGTCATCGCCCGCACCGCGAAGGAGAACGAGCGGCGCCTGCCGATCCACCCACGCCACCTCGAGCGCCTGACCGACGAGGTCCGGCCCCACGTGTTCCTCGAGGAGGGCTACGGCGAGAACTTCGGCTTCGGCGACGACGAGCTGCGTCCCCTGGTCGGCGGACTGCTGACGCGTGCGGAGCTCATCGCCCGCTGCGACGTCGTCCTGCTGACCAAGCCGAACGCCGACGACCTGCTCGAGCTCCGCGAGGGCCAGACGCTGTGGGGCTGGCCGCACTGCGTGCAGGACCCCGCGCTGACGCAGGCCGCGATCGACCGCCGCCTGACGCTCGTCGCGTGGGAGGTCATGAACCACTGGAGCGGCGACGGCAACTTCCTGCTGCACGTGTTCCACAAGAACAACGAGCTGGCCGGGTACAGCTCGGTGCTGCACGCGATGGAGATCGCCGGCCTGACCGGCAACTACGGCCGCCGCCTGACGGCCGCCGTCATCGGCTTCGGCGCGACCGCCCGCGGAGCCGTCACGGCGCTGAGCGCGCACGGCATCCACGACGTCGACATCTTCACGCAGCGCGGCGTCGCGGCCGTCAGCGCACCGATCCACTCCGCGCGCATCGTGCACTTCGACCCGGCCGCCTCACCCGCCGAGAGCCGCGCCTTCGTCGACCAGTCGTGGGTGCCCATGCCGGCGCTGCTGGCCGAGCACGACGTCATCGTCAACTGCGTGCTCCAGGACCCCAACTCCCCCATGTCGTTCCTCATGGACGCCGACCTGCCGACGCTGCCCTCGGGCACGCTGGTCGTCGACGTCTCGTGCGACGAGGGCATGGGCTTCGAGTGGGCCCGGCCGACGACGTTCGACGAGCCGACGTTCACGGTGGGCAACGGCGTGACGTACTACGCGGTCGACCACAGCCCGTCGTACCTGTGGAACTCCGCGACGTGGGAGATCAGCCAGGCGCTGCTGCCCTACCTCCCGAAGGTCCTGGCCGGCCCGGCGTCGTGGGACGCCGACGAGACGATCCGCCGCTCGATCGAGATCCGCGAGGGCGTCATCCAGAACCCCGACGTCCTCGCGTTCCAGCACCGTTCGGCCGAGCACCCCCATCTCGTCGTCTGAGCCTGCTTGCGGATTCAACCGTCCGCAGTAGCGTCGGGAGCACACACCCGACGAGAGGTTCTGAGCATGCCCACACGCACTGCACGCACCGCCTGGGACGGCGGCTTCGAGGACGGCTCCGGCCAGGTCGAGCTGACGGACTCCGGTCTTGGCACGTTCGAGATGTCGTTCAAGAAGCGCTCGTCCGACGACGGGGGCGGCGCGACCAACCCCGAGGAGCTCCTCGGCGCCGCGCACTCGTCCTGCTACACGATGCAGCTCACGGCGATCCTGGGCCAGGAGGGCGCCACGCCGATCTCGATCGAGACGGTCGCCAAGGTCACGCTCGGCCCCGATCCCGACGCCGAGGGCTTCAAGATCGGCAAGATCGCCCTGACCGTCCGCGGGGAGGTCGAGGGCATCGACGAGGCCGGCTTCCAGGCCGCCGCCGAGGAGGCCAAGGTCAGCTGTCCGCTGAGCAAGGCGCTGGCCTCGGTCCCCGAGATCACGCTCGACGCGACCCTCGAGAGCGCCTGACCCGCACCACGTCAGCCGATGTACTCGCAGCCCACCGCGACGTCGGTGGGCTGCGGCATGCTGGGACCGTGAAGCCGACGATCCCGGGCCGGGTGCACGCCCAGGGCCTCGACCGCCCGCGACTCGGCTCCGCCGTGGAGGTGGTCCGTCATCTGTGCTGCGTGCAGTCGCAGCTGCCCGACATGGCGCTGTGGGCCGTCGCCCGCCGCACCGGCGGCCTCACGCTCGCCGACCTGCAGGCGTCGTTCGACCGCGGCGACGTCGTGCGGACGCACGTCCTGCGGCCCACCTGGCACCTCGTCGACGTCGCCGACGTCCCGTGGCTGCAGGCCCTCACCGGCCCGCGCGTCGAGCGGCTGATGGCCGCGAGCAACCGCACGATCGACCTGAGCGCCGACACCGTGCAGCGATCCGTCGAGGTCGTCGTCGAGGCCGTGGCCGGCGACGAGCCCCGCACCAGGTCCGAGATCGCCGACCGGCTCGCCGAGGCCGGTCTGCCGTCGACGGGGCAGGCGCTCGCGCACGTCGTGATGCAGGCCGAGATCGAGGCCCGGATCGTGAGCGGCCCGATGCGGGGGCGGCAGCACACGTACCGGCCGCTCGCGCCACGGCCCGTCACGGAGTCCCGCGACGAGCTCCTCGCCCGGGTCGCCACGCGCTACGCACGGGGCCACGGACCGTTCCGCGATCGCGACCTCGCCTGGTGGACGAGCCTGACCCTGACCGACAGCCGGCGGGCGATCGAGCTCGCCGGGATGCGCCCCGTCGAGCACACCGACGCCGCCGATGACGGGTACTGGACGCTCGACGACCCGGTCCTCGCGGACGCGCCGCTCGTCATGCTGCTGCCCAACTTCGACGAGTACATCTCCTACGCCCGCGATCCCGACGACTTCGCCGTCATGGGCGGATCCGCCGCCGACATCATGCGCGGAGCCGGCCTGGTGATGGTGCGCGGTCGCCTCGCCGGCACGTGGAGCCGGGCGGTGACGGCCCGCGAGGTCGCGGTCTCCGTCGACGTGGTGCCACGCCTCACCCGGGCCGTGCGTGCCGGCATCGAGCGCGAGGCCGACGCGTTCGGCCGGTTCCTGTCCCGCGACGTGGCCCTCACGATCACCGGCTGAGCGGCCCGCCCGGACGACGTCCCGATGCGACGAACGTCACCCACACGGCTCCCGACCGTGGCACGGTGGGGAGGACGCGAATTCCGGGCCGAGCCTGCCTGCGGTCGGCTGGAGCGTCGCGTTACTCTGTTGATGAAGTTTTCGCATGCGCGCCAGCACACAATCGGAAGAGGCGATCGAGGCTGTGGCCGAGTCCTCACAAGACCATTCAACCCCTGATTTCGGCACCAACCAGTGGCTCGTCGAGGAGATGTTCGACCGCTTCCAGGCCGATCCGTCCTCCGTCGACGACACCTGGGTGGCCTTCTTCAAGACCGGCGACGGCGCCTCGCTGAACGGCGGCGCTCCCGCAGCGCCCGCCGCCAGTGCCCCGGCCGCACCCGCTGCCACCGTGACCGCGCCGGTGGCCGAGAAGCCTGCCGCACCCGCGGCTCCGCTGACCTCCCCGGAGTCCGACCGCGCGCCGGCGCCCAAGACGCAGCCGGCGACCGCCACGGCGCCCGAGGAGAAGCAGGCCGACTCCCCCGCCCCGGTCGCCCCGGTGCCCGCCACGCCTCCCGCCGCCGCGGCCAAGCCCGCCGCCAAGGCCACCGAGGCCAAGGAGCCCGCCACGGGTCCCGGCGAGGTCGAGCACGTCATCCTGCGTGGCGCCGCGTCGCGCACCGTCGCGAACATGGACGAGAGCCTGACGGTCCCGACCGCCACGAGCGTCCGGTCCGTCCCGGTCAAGCTCCTGTTCGACAACCGCACCGTCATCAACAACCACCTCGCCCGGGCGCGCGGCGGCAAGGTCTCGTTCACGCACCTCATCGGCTGGGCGATCGTCAAGGCCATCAAGGCGATGCCCGAGATGAACACCGGCTTCGAGGTCGACGAGAAGGGCAAGCCCAACCAGCTCAAGCCCGAGCACA
>Ga0247730_1000587_pt1 | contig 25070 bp, 24 predicted proteins | sample UWRJL073202C2_FD_180959 | JGI IMG/M metagenome (GOLD analysis project Ga0247730, IMG submission 180959) | Plant litter microbial communities from Arlington Agricultural Research Station in Wisconsin, United States - UWRJ-L073-202C-2 | ecosystem: Environmental > Terrestrial > Plant litter >... | reverse complement strand
CTACGAAGTCGTGCCCGGGATTACCTCCGCGTTTGCCGCTGCTGCCGATTTCGAACTGCCACTGACCTTGCGCGGCGTTGCCTCGTCGCTGATCTTCACCACCGGTCACGACCTGACGGGTGACGTCCTGCCAGACTGGGCCAGCCTGGCGATTTCCGGCGCCACGATCGCCGTCTACATGGGTCGCACCGTCGCTGCGTCTGTCGCTGCAAGGTTGATGCAGGCGGGCCTGCCGGCCGAGACCACGGTGGCGGTGATCGAGAATGCGAGCCGCGCCAACCGGCGGCTGTTGCACGGCACGCTCAAGGATCTTCCGAGCCTTGAGTTTCGCGACGAACTGACCGGGCCGGTGATGGTGATCATCGGCGATTCCGTCGCCGATGCCAATTTCGAAAAGTCCGAACCGTTGACGGCCTTCGTGGCCGCTGACGCCGAATTTGCGAGGAGCTGAAAATGAGCGACAAGGTTTTGACCGCCAATCGCCTGACCGATGGCATAGCCGTGTGGCTGGATGCCAGTGGCAACTGGACCGAGAACCTCCAAGAATCGCTGGTCGCCCGCCATGCCGAAGCCGTTACTGCGCTGGAAGAGATCGGCAAGCGCGATCTGCGTCAGAACAAGGTGGTGGACGTCAATGTGATCGAGGTCCAGGAGACCAATGGCCAGCTCTGGCCGCTGCGCCTGCGCGAACGGATCCGCGCTGCCGGGCCGACCATGGAATATGCGAGCGGCTACAAGCCTGCCGACGCCGACTTTATTGCAGTCTGAGGAATATTATGTACCGTTACGACGAGTTCGATCACACATTTGTTGCCGAGCGGGTGGCACAGTTCCGGGACCAGGTCGAGCGCCGGCTGTCGGGCGCGCTGGAGGAAGACGCGTTCAAGCCACTCAGGCTGATGAACGGCGTTTACCTGCAGCTGCACGCCTACATGCTGCGCGTCGCCATTCCCTACGGCACGCTGAACGGCAGGCAGATGCGGATGCTCGCCCACATCGCCCGCAAATATGACCGCGGCTACGGCCATTTCACCACGCGGCAAAACATCCAGTACAACTGGCCAAAATTGTCGGACACGCCGGACATTCTGGCAGAACTCGCCAGCGTCGAGATGCACGCCATCCAGACGTCGGGCAACTGTATCCGCAACGTTACGGCCGATCATTTTGCCGGCGCTGCCGCCGACGAGGTGGCCGACCCGCGGCCCTATGCCGAGATCTTGCGGCAATGGTCGTCGCTGCATCCGGAATTTTCGTTCCTGCCACGAAAGTTCAAGATCGCCGTCACCGGCGCCGAGCGCGACCGCGCGGCGATCCAGGTGCATGACATCGGCCTGCACCTGAAGAAGAACGAGGCCGGCGAGATCGGCTTTGCCGTCTATGTCGGCGGCGGGCAGGGGCGCACCCCGATGATCGCCAAGAAGATCCGCGATTTTCTGCCGGAAGAGGATCTGCTGTCCTACACCACAGCCGTGATGCGCGTGTACAATCTGCACGGCCGGCGCGACAACAAGTACAAGGCGCGGATCAAGATTCTGGTGCACGAAACCGGCGCGGAGGAGTTGGCACGTCAGGTCGAAGTGGAATTCGCCGAGTTGAAGAACGGCGCTCTGAAATTACCGGACGCCGACATCCAGGCGATCACTGGTTATTTCGCGCTGCCTGACATGCCGCAGCGACCCGAAGGCTGGGCGAGCCTGGCGGGCTGGAAGAAGAGCGATGAGAATTTTGCCCGCTGGGTCGACCAGAACGTGAAGCCGCACAAGAATCCCGATTACGGCATGGTGACGGTCTCTCTGAAGCCGATCGGTGGTATTCCCGGCGATGCCAACGACGTGCAGATGGATGCGATCGCCGAGATCGCCGAAGAATATGCTTTCGACGAGATCCGCATCAGCCACGAGCAGAATATCATTCTGCCGCATGTGGCGCTGGCCGATCTGGAATCGGTCTATCGCGGCCTGGTCGCCATTGGTCTGGCAACCGCCAATGCCGGGCTGATCACCGATATCATTGCCTGTCCCGGACTCGACTATTGCGCGCTTGCCAATGCGCGCTCGATCCCATTGGCGCAGGAAATTTCGACGCGGTTCGGTTCGCACGAGCGCCAGGTCGAAATCGGCGAGCTGAAGATCAAGATTTCGGGCTGCATCAATGCCTGCGGCCACCACCATGTCGGCCATATCGGCCTTTTGGGGGTGGAGAAGAAGGGCACGGAACTCTATCAGATCACGCTCGGCGGCTCCGGCGACGAGCACACCTCGATCGGCGAAATCGTCGGTCGTGGTTTTGAGCCCGACAAGGTGACGGATGCGATTGAGACGATCGTCGACACCTATCTGGCACTGCGCACCAGCCCGCAGGAAATCTTTCTCGACGCCTATCGCCGCGTCGGCCCGCAGCCGTTCAAGGACGCGCTGTATGGTGAAAAGGCCGAAGCGGCGTAAGGACATTTTGGAATGACAAAGATCTGGAGAGAAACGGGTTTCGTCGAGGGTGATTCCTGGGTGATTGAGACCGAAGAGGTCAAGGCCGACGACAATCAGAAGCCGCTGCTGGAGCTGGACGCGTTGATTGCGCGTGCCGACGAGAGCAATGAGGTCGGGCTCGGCGTGCTGATCAAACCGGCTGACGACGTGCTGCGGCTGGAGCCTTATCTGTACCGGCTGGAAATCGTCGCTGTCGCCTTTCCGGCCTATAATGATGGCCGCGCCTTCAGCCATGCGGCGCTGTTGCGCTCGCGGCTCGGCTACAAGAACGAGTTGCGGGCCGTCGGCGACGTGCTGATCGACCAGATCCCGCTGATGCTGCGCTGTGGTATCGACAGCTTTGCCGTCAGCAATCCGACCGCATTGCTGCGGCTGGAAGAAAACCGGCTGCCGGGCGTCGATCTGCATATGCAGCCGGCGACCGTGGCAGAAGCCGATCCGCAGTCCTACAGCTGGCGGCGCAGCAGCAAACCGGCCGCCTGACTACGATTTTCCGTTCCAGAAACTGCCCGGGATTGCGCTCCGGGCGAGGGCGGCATAAACTTGAGCAATGATGACATCTTCACGCCGAGGCGTGAACGCTGCTATAGGCCAGCGTAATGAGACCACAGGATTTGACATCGCAATGAACGCGCCCGTAACTACCGAAGAGCTTGCCCCAACCGTCCCCGCTGGCGTTTACGCCGAGACGGTGCTGAGCGTCAGCCACTATACCGACCACCTGTTCCGCTTCCGCATGACCCGGCCCGCAGGCTTCCGCTTCCGCACCGGCGAGTTCGCGATGATCGGGTTGATGGTCGACGGCAAGCCGATCTATCGCGCCTATTCGATCGCCAGCCCCGCCTGGGACGAGGAGCTGGAATTCTTCTCGATCAAGGTGCCGGACGGTCCTCTGACCTCGCATCTGCAGATGATCAAGCCGGGCGACACCGTGCTGATGCGCAAGAAGCCGACGGGCACGTTGGTGCTGGACGCACTGACGCCCGGAAAACGCCTCTACATGTTTTCCACCGGTACCGGCATCGCGCCGTTTGCCAGCCTGATCCGCGATCCAGACACCTATGAGCAGTTTGAGGACGTGATCCTGACCCATACCTGCCGCGATGTGGCCGAGCTGAAATACGGGTTCGATCTGGTTGAAGAGATCCGAAATCACGAGTTTCTCGGCGAACTTTCTGAGGGAAAGCTGCGCCACTATGCAACCGTCACCCGGGATCCGTCCTACCCCTTCCAGGGCCGGATCACCGACCTGATCGACAGCGGAAAACTGTTTGCTGATCTTGGCGTGCCACCGCTCGACCCGGCGGTCGACCGCGGCATGATCTGCGGCTCGGCAGCGATGCTGAAGGATACCAAGGAACGGCTGGAGCGGGCAGGGCTGACAGAAGGCTCGAACAACAAGCCGAGCGAATTCGTGATCGAACGCGCCTTCGTCGGCTAACCTTCGCCGACTTTGATGCAATAAACCAAGGCGGCCGCAAGGTCGCCTTTTTCATGCCGCCCATCGGAGCTGACGGCTGGCTTTCACCGCCCGTCCGCCTGCCGTGTCTGGTGCCAGCGTTACGCCTCGTCAGTCAACGCGATCAACTGGCTCATCGTTTTGTGTGCGAGCGCCGCATCGCCTTGCTGGATGGCGCGGATGACACCAACATGCAGGGCGATCGCGCGGTCCATTCGCTCGACGGAGATTTGTGCATAGTACAGTCTGCGCGCGTGGGTTCTGAGCGGTGCGAGCGCCTGGGTGAGAAACGCATTGGGGCAGGCGTCGTCCAGGATGTTGTCAAACTGCTTGTCGGCGGCAAAGAAGCCGGAGAGGTTGCCGGTTGCCGCACTGGCGGCCATTGCCTGGGCGCAGTCGATCAGCGCGGCGCGTTGGGTGGTATTGGCATGCTTGGCTGCCAGTGCGGCTACCAGCGGCTCCAGTTCGCGCCGCACCTGCAAGACATGCGCATGATCCTGGTCGCGGACTTCCGTAATCTGCAGGCCAACACGCGCCCGCACCGCGATCAATCCCTGCCAGGCCAGCTTCTGGATCGCCTCGCGCACCGGAGTTCGGCCATGGCCGGCCGCCTCGATCAACTGTTTCTCCGTCACCATCGCCCCCGGCTCCAGCTGCCGCGTCACAAGCAGGTGCTCGAGCGCAAGATAGGCCTGATGGCTGAGGGACCGTGATGCCGTCATGCGCGCTTCCCGCTGTGATATATCAATGCGGCCTGTGTCGCATTGCTGACGGCGAATATAGCTGATATATCACGGCAATGGAACGCATTGTCTGTCGTGTTCGACGCGTCGTTCGAAGGGCGACCTTCGGAGCTGCCGCCGCGATCCGGTTGTAGGCCGTCTCGGCATGAACCGGCTGAGTGTGCGCAAATGAGCAGTCAAAAACGGCAGATGCATTTCACCTTTTGCCTGCCGCTTTCCATTCCATTGCCTCGACATAACTCGTGCCGCAGCGCCTCGAAATCACTCGTGCCGCAGCGCCTCGATCGGGTTGAGCCGCGCCGCGCTGCGGGCCGGGAAATAGCCGAAAATCATCCCGATCGCCGCGGAGAAGAAGAAGGCGACGAGGATGATCGTCGGGCTGGTGACGAACGGCACGCCTAAAAATCCGACGACGCCGTAGGCGAGCGCCAGGCCGATGACGATGCCGCTGACGCCGCCAAAGATCGACAGCGTCACCGCCTCGACCAGAAACTGCATCAGCACCTGACCTTCCAGCGCCCCGATCGCCAGCCGGATGCCGATCTCGCGGGTGCGCTCGGTCACCGACACCAGCATGATGTTCATGATGCCGATGCCGCCGACCAAGAGGCTGACGGCGGCGACCGCCCCGAGCAGGCCGGTCAGCAGCGTCGTCGTGCCGGTCATGGCGGCGGCCATCTGGGTCATGTCGTTGACGGAAAAATCGTCCTCGCGCCCGGCCTGGATTTTGCGACGCTCGCGCAGCAGCCGTTCGGTGTCCGCCTGCACCTTCGAAGTCGAAACGCCGTCGCGGGCCGAGAGCAGGATGATGGAGATATCCGACGAGCCGCCAATCCGCCGCTGATAGACCTTTAGCGGCATCAGCACGATGTCGTCCTGATCGTCACCCATGCCCGACTGGCCTTTCTTGCCGAGCGTGCCGACGACCGTGCAGGCGATGTTGCTGATCCGCACGGGCTGTCCGATGGCCTGTGCCGCCCCGAACAAGGTCTGGCGCACGGTCTCGCCGATGATGCAGGCCGCCTGGCCGCGTTCCTCGGCAGTGGTGAAGGACCGGCCACTGGCAATGGTCCAGTCCTGGGCGATCAGATAGTCATTGGTGACGCCGGCGACGCTGGTGGCGTGGTTCTGGCCGCCATAGATCACCGTTGCCGAGCCGCGGTTCATAGGCGCCACGGCGCGCAAGCCGGCGATCTGCGCCTGGATCGCCTCGACATCACGGGCATTGAAATTCTTGGCGTCGGTGCTGGCCCGGCCGGGACCGAACTGGCCGGGGCGGATGAACAGCATATTGGTGCCGAGCTTCGACAGCTCTGCCGTCACCTTGGCCGTGGTGCCATTGCCGATCGTCACCATGGCGATAACCGCCGCGACGCCGATGACGACACCGAGCACCGTGAGGAAGGAGCGCAGCAGATTTCGGCTGATGGCGCGCAGCGCCAGTTTCAGGGTTTCAAAGAACATTTTGTCCGATCTTCCGCACCCTGTTCTGCGAATCCGATTCGAGATGCCCGTCCGAAAACAGCAGTGTCCGCCCGGCATAGGCGGCGACATCGTTTTCATGGGTGACCATGATGACGGTAATGCCCTGGTCGCGGTTGAGCGCTGTGATCAGCTCCATGATCTCGACCGTCGTTTTTGTATCGAGATTGCCGGTCGGTTCGTCGGCAAGCAGCACCGCCGGGTTGGTGACGATCGCACGCGCGATCGCCACGCGCTGCTGCTGGCCGCCCGACAGTTCCTGGGTGGTATGGTTTTCGCGGCCCGACAGGCCGACCTGGGCGAGCGCCTGGCGCGCCAACTGCTGGCGGGTCTTGACGTCCATGCCGCGATAGACCAGCGGCAGCTCGACATTTTCCACCGCAGACGTGCGCGACAGCAAATTGAAACCCTGGAACACGAAGCCAAGCATGTGTCGCCGCAGCACCGTGTGCTGGGCACGATCGAAGGCGCTGGTGGCAATCCCCTGGAACAGGTATTCGCCACCGGTCGGCACGTCGAGGCATCCCAGAATGTTCATCGCCGTCGACTTGCCGGAGCCGGACGGTCCCATGATCGAGACGAATTCTCCTCTGTCGATGGTCAGATTTATGCCATCCAACGCACGGATTCGGGCTTCTCCCTGGCCGTAATGCTTGGAGACGTTTTTGAACTCGATCAGCGGCGGGGTGGTTGTTGCACTCATTTGCCGGCTGCCGCGGCATCGGTGATCAGTGCATCGCCGTCCTTGATCTCTCCAGACGTCAGCACGGTAAACTGGCCGTCGGTGGCGCCAATGGTCACCGGCATACGCACGGGCTGATTGTCGCGCAGGATCCAGACGGCCCGCTCGTTGCCGACCGGAGCAGGGGTTGGCTGCGGCCGTCTTGGCGGGCCGAACATGCTGAACATGCCGCGGCGGCCGGCAGTGGCGGTATCGATCGGCGCATAGCGCAGCGCTGCATTCGGCAGCAGCAGCGCGTCCTTGACAGACTGCACGGTGATATCGGCGGTTGCCGTCATACCGGGGCGCAGCAGCAGTTTCTCGTTGTCCACCGACAGGATCGCCTTGTAGGTGACGACGTTGGACACCGTTTCCGAGGCGAAGCGAACGGTGGTGATGGCGGCAGGAAAGGACATTTCCGGATAGGCATCGACGGTGAATTTCGCCTGCTGGTCGACCGCCACCTGGCCGACATCCGCCTCATCGACGGACACCTGCAGTTCCATTTTGCGCAAGTCGCCTGCGATGGTGAACAGCACCGGTGCTGACAGCGACGAGGCGACCGTGGCACCCGGATCGACGTCACGGGTCAAGACCACGCCATCGATCGGCGAGACGATTTTGGCTTTGCCGAGATTGACTTCGGCAAGCCGGAGATCGGCCTCCGACGACAGCACGTCGGCCTCGTTGATCTCTTTAGTCGCCTGGGCCGAATCATAGGCGAACTGTGCGGTGTCGAGATCCTGCTGGGTCGAGACTTTGTTGAGCACCAGTGATTTCAGCCGCTCGAGTTTTGACAGGGCGCCGCCCAAATCGGCATCGGCCTTGGCGACATTGGCTTTGGAGGAGGCGAGTTTGGCCCGCGCGCTCTGGACGTCGGCGGCAAGCTTGTTGGTATCGAGTTCGGCGAGCACGTCATTGACCTTGACCGGGCTGTTATAGGTGACGTTGACCTGGCGCACCGTGCCGGATTGCTCGCTGGAAATATCCACCTGGTCGGTCGGCTGCACCGAGCCGGTGGCGGTGACCATCACCGACAGGTCACCTTTCTTGGCGGCCTGGGTGGTGTAGACGAAGGCGCTCTCGCCTTTTGAGAGGAATAGATATCCGCCAGCAGCGGCTGCCAGCAGGGCGACCACCGCGATCCGCAGGGTCCAGTTTCCACGCTTGCGTTTGCCACCCGAAGCGGAGAGGATAGCGGCGAGATCCGGCGTGCCGGCCTTGTGGTCGCTGGACGGGATCGGGGTCTGAGAAGACGTCATGTTTTCCTCGTTCGAATCAAGCTTGTTCCGCGGCCGAAACCTGCTGATGCGGCATCGTGGATAGACAAGAAACAGCTTTCTTACGCCGCCCATTGCACGGACGGATTTGATGGCCTAGTGAAATATCGGTAATATCGCACCACGGCCGAATTCAGGATGGTTTTGACCGGCTAGCACCAGGGAACGGATGGCCTATCGATCGGCGATGACTTAGGCGGTCAAACTCGTATCCGGGCGTGCACCGTGTCTTCGGTTGCCACTCAAACGCGTGAGATGAAATTATTGCTGAAACCAGAGGTGTTCGGCCATTTTTGAGGTTGACCTTGCCAAGGCACCTGCCTATGTTCCGCGCACTTCCAAAGAGCTATGAGCAGCTCGTCGGGGAGAGCGTAGCTCAGCCGGTAGAGCAACTGACTTTTAATCAGTAGGTCTCGGGTTCGAACCCCGACGCTCTCACCACCTTTCCCAAATAAATCAGTAAATTAACGCATGTTTTGACCCGGTGATGTTCGCGGCACCGCGTTGCGTGGGATCCGCGGAGAGAGCTGAATTGGCAGAGCGAGCCGCTTTTGCAGAAACTGGTCTAAAATTTCGCTGCATCGCCGAGTCGGTGCAGCCAGCCCATGCAGTTCGCCGCGACGATTCGTCTTATGACAGCATCCTCATAAACCGGCCAGCATCCGAACGATGTGGCTTGACTCCGACGCCGGTCCTGCCAGTCTGTGTTTGCAGATCGATCGGGAGGACGAGATGGCTGTTCTAAAACGGGAGTTTCACCGCAACCGGAAAATCCATGGGGAGGAGTACTGGTTTTCGCTGGCGCGCGACACCGAGACCGGTGAGGTCTATATCATCCGCGAATTCGACTATGTTGTGGATGGTGGCGCGGCAACGCGCGAATCCGTTTATCATTTTCTGGCCGGCGGCGGCGATCGCCAGGCAGCCCTCTTGGCCTTGATCGGCACGCTTGTGCCGGACTGATCGGTCCGGCGTTCCAAATTCAATTATCAGACTGCATCCGCCACCTCGATCGGCCGATGCATTCGTGCGCGAGGTTAGCGCCTAGGTTCGCCGCCAGGGGCGTATTTCGATTTTTGCTGGAACGGAAACACGTCGCCGCAGCGGCAGCGGACCATGTATTTGGCCGGGTGGCTTGAGGCCCGCTCCTCGTAAAAGCCGACGGGCATCTGGTCGAGGGTAAAACCCGGATCGGTCCGGCGCGGATCGTCGTTTTCGGACACCTCGGCAAAACCGGTATTGCCGCATCGCAGGCATTCCAGCTTTCGTGAATATCGGTCGCGCGCAGCCATCGTCAAACCCTTCCGTCTCTGTCCACCCAACTAACGAGACCACAGGCCTGCGACAAGAGGCGGACGGGGAACGCATGCAGAAGTTTGTCGATTTTTAGCATTCAATCCGCCATGGCCGACGTCACGGTATCATCCATACAGCATTAATATTTATATATGCTAATTTAGTGATGTTATACTTAAGGGGCGCCGATGATGATCTTTGATGCGCGCGTGTTACATTCGAATATACGATGTTAACGATCCGTTTTACATATCGCTTTTTCCATTGTTAAGTTATAAGTCCTAAAACAGACATACGGCAATGACCGCCGTAATTCACAGGGATGCCATGATGGCAGGTTTTAAGATGAATATCGGAATTTCCGAATGTATCGTCGTGCTTGGCTCGATACTCAGCATTGGCTATGTTTGTTTTCAGTTTCTGGCGGCGTTCCCGCTCTGGCATTGAGTACTTCGTCTCGGCCGCGCCGACACCTCAAGACTTAGACAGAATCGCCTAGCCGCTGATGTTCGGCAACTGCGACACCATGATCGCGCATAGCGCGAAAAGGTGATTGGCATTCGTGCAGCTGCGGGGCTAGGGAACCCGGACTGTCCGAATTGCGGAGCACCTTGTGTTGATTGCCGATATTTCCCTGCTCAGCGCTCTGATTGCCGGAGCGCTGTCCTTCCTCTCTCCATGCGTGCTGCCGCTGGTGCCGCCTTATCTCTGCTACATGGCCGGCATATCCGTCGATCAGTTTCGCGGGGGTACGGACGAGGCTAGCCGTACCACGACGCGCAGGGCGGTGCTCCGTTCGGCTTTTTTCTTCACGCTCGGCTTTGCGACCGTGTTCGTGGCGCTCGGGGCGGGGGCATCGACGATCGGGGTTCTGCTGCGCCAGCACCTCGACCTGCTGTCCAAAGTCGGCGGCCTGATCATCATCGTCATGGGCCTGAATTTTTTGGGTGTGTTCCGCATCGGCCTTCTGGCACGTGAGGCAAGGTTTCAGGGCGGCGGCCAGCCGGCGACATTGACCGGGGCCTATGTGATGGGCCTGGCCTTTGCCTTCGGCTGGACGCCCTGTATCGGCCCGGTTCTCGGCGCAATTCTTGGTGTCGCTGCATCGCGCGAAACCGTCGGCGGTGGCGCCGTGCTGCTGGCCGTCTATTCGTTGGGGCTGGCCGTGCCCTTCTGGATTGCTGCCGGCTTTTCCGGCGCCTTCATGCGCTTTCTGTCGAAATTCCGCCGTCATCTGGGAATGGTTGAAAAGCTGATGGGCGCTCTGCTGGTGCTGACGGGGCTCGCCTTCCTGTTCGGCTTCGTCACCGACATGGCGATCTGGTTCCAGCAGACCTTTCCGATCCTGATGCAAATCGGCTAAACCGGTCCGGGAGGATTTACAAGAATCGCGACGGGCTGAAAATTCATGGCGGATATTGTTGGGCTCGTGCTGCCGTTCTTTGGCCTTATCCTCGTCGGTTATATTGCCGCCAAAATCACCAGACAGCCGGCCGAAGCGCTGGGCTGGCTGAACACTTTCATTATTTACGTCTCGATGCCGGCTCTGTTCATCAGGCTGATCTCGAAAACCCCGATCGAGGAACTGGCGCGGTTCGATTTCATCGCCGCCGATCTGGCCGCGACTTACAGTGTCTTCGTCCTGCTCTATATCATCAGCCGGTTTCTGCGCGGCAATACGATTGCCGACAGCACGATACAGTCGCTGGCCGGCTGTTACGGCAATATCGGCTATATGGGCCCAGGTCTGGCGCTGCTGGCCTTCGGCGAAAAGGCGGCCGTACCTTTGGCGCTGATTTTCTGTTTCGAAAGCGCGCTGCATTTTACCGTGGCGCCTGCGATGATGGCACTGGCGGGTGACGACGACCGGCCGGGCGGGCAGGTGGCGCTGGACATTATCCGCAGGATTGTGTTGCACCCGTTCATGATCTCGACCGCGATCGGCATAATGCTTGCCGTGTTCGCGTTCCAGCCCCCGGCACCGCTGCAGCGGTTTATCGATTATCTGGCGCAAGCGTCGGCGCCCTGTGCGCTGTTTGCCATGGGTGTATCGCTGGCATTGCGCCCCTTGAGGCGGATCCCGGCTGAGATCGGATATATCGTGCCAGCGAAATTGCTGCTGCATCCGTTGCTGGTCTATGTGGTGTTGAGTGCTGTCGGCAATTTCGATCCGCTCTGGGTCTATACCGCCATGCTGCTCGCAGCACTGCCGACAGCCACCAGCGTATTCGTCATCGGCCAGCAATATGGCGTCTGGCAGGAGCGCGCTTCCGCCACGGTGCTGATCACTACCGTACTGTCGGTGCTGACGGTGTCGTCGCTGCTCTATGCAATCACCACCGGCGTGTTACCGGCGGATCTTTTCCCGTAGGATCTCCGGCAGCGATTTCAGGCCGCGACCCGGCTCGATCCCTTCGCGCATTACCAAATTGCGCAGCGGCGCGACTGCCGATAGCAGCTGCAGACCGGCAGCGCGCAAAACCTGCACCGGCAAGAAGTCAGAGAGCAGCGAGCGGTTCAACAGATCGACACTGGTGCTGCGCGAGACGATATCCGGACGGCGGCTACGGTCGAACCGGTCGCCCGCATCGGCGCTGATCGGCAGTTCCGGGTTCTCGCCCAGGATCTCGGTGAGCGTCATGACGTCGCGCAAACTGAGATTGAGCCCCTGGGCGCCGATCGGCGGGAAGGCGTGGGCGGCTTCGCCAACCAGCGCGGCACGGCCCTTGCCGAAGTACGCCGCGATCATGCCGGACAATGGCCATGCCTGCGGAGCCACATCGACTGTCACCCGGCCGAGCATCGATTGCATCCGCTGCTCGACCAGTCTGCCGAAGTCGTCGAGCGACAGCGCCAGCATCCGTTCGGCCTCGGCGGGTTTGACCACCCAGACAAGGGAGGAGCGGTCGCCCGGCAACGGCACCTGTGTGAACGGGCCCGATTCGGTATGGAATTCGGTTGATACGTCGCCATGCGGGACGCTGTGGGCAAAATTCATCACCAGTGCCGTCTGCGGATAGGACCAGGTGCGCACCTTTATGTCGGCACTGTCTCGCACCTTGGATTTGCGGCCGTCGGCACCAACCACAAAGCTGGTCTCCAGCGTCTGGCCGTCGTCAAGCGCGATCGTCACCTGCTCGGCGCCAAGCGTGATGTCGCAAGCGAACTGATCGAATCGGGCGATCCGGTTTTCGGCCGCAATCGCTTCGTCCAGCACCTCGATCAAAGCGGCGTTCGGCATGTTATAGCCAAACGCTTCGAGGTCGACTTCGCTGGAGCGAAATTTTACCGTTGGCGCGCGCAGCAGCCGGTTGGTGCCGTCGATGATCTGCATCGCCGAGAGCGCGGCGGTTGCCGGCGCAATCTTGTCCCATAGGCCCAGCCGTTCGAGGAAGCGGATCGACTGGTCCATCAGCGCCGTCGTTCGACCATCGGTGCGGGTGGCAGGCCCTGTAATCAGCGCCACCGAGCGCCCGGCGCGCGCCAGCGACAAAGCCGCGATCGATCCGGCCAGGCCGCCGCCCACCACTGCTATCTCGAACTGCATCATCTCTTTTGTCCTTGTCTGTAACGGCAATCTAGGTGTTCGCCCCTGCGAAATCCATGGGCCGTGACAGCGCAGCTGTTGAAAATCCGGGCGCCTGCCGATTGTGACGGCATAAACACTTGACGGTGGGCGACCAGCCAGCTTGAACAGGCGAACGCACAGAGCTCGGGATAAGCCCGCGCGGTCCGGGACCGACCGTTGCAAAACCGGGCATTTGGTCGCATACCGACTGGCAGAGGGCGTTTTAGGAAAACGGGGCGGACGCGACAGCATGAAAATCTTCAACTACCGACGCGTGCCCTACGCGGAAATGCGTGCGTTTTCCGTGCACATCCTCACGGCCTCGGGGTCGTTTCTGGCATTTCTGGGCGTAGTCGCCGCTGCCGAACACCGGTTCGTTGACATGTTCTGGTGGCTGGGCCTGGCGCTGGCAGTCGATGGCATCGATGGCCCGATCGCCAGAAAAGTGCGGGTCAAGGAAGTGCTGCCGAACTGGTCGGGCGATACGCTCGACAATATCATCGACTACGTCACCTATGTGCTGCTGCCGGCCTTTGCGCTTTATCAGAGCGGCATGATTGGCGAGCCGCTGTCGTTTGTCGCCGCAGGCCTGATCGTGGTGTCGAGCGCTATCTATTATGCAGACATGGGCATGAAGACAGACGAATACTTTTTTTCCGGGTTTCCGGTGGTCTGGAACATGGTGGTGTTCACCCTCTTCGTAATTGATGCCAGCGCTACCACCGCGATGACCATCGTCGTCGTCTCAGTGCTGCTCACCTTCCTGCCGATCAATTTCTTGCATCCGGTGCGCGTCCGGCGGCTGCGGCCGCTCAATCTCGGCGTCTTTCTCGTCTGGTGCGTGCTCAGCGGCTATGCGCTGCTGCTGCATTTCGATACGCCCGACTGGGTGGTGCTCGGGGTCGTGCTGACCGGCATCTACCTTTACTGCATCGGCGCCGTGCTGCAGTTTTTTCCGCGTCTTGGCCGGCAGGATTAGAGTTTTATCGTCTGGTCAAAAAAGAGCGGTGACAGGCATTGATAACCCTGCCTTTGCAGTTGTGCATGGCAACAAAAACGGTATCAATATCAGACGAATGTCTTCGGCCATGACGGGCGATGGCAGCAGATGCAGAACTGCACTTCTCCGAAAAGGCCTCATAGAAGGCTGGACGATGCGGCATGGCTCGAGGGGGCTTAGTGACGGAATTCGACGCGTCGGCGGCAGGCTCTCTCCTGTCCGTACATCAGCTGACGAAACTGTTTGGCAGCTTTGCGGCCTGCAGCGGCATTGACCTGGATATCCGGCCTGGTGAAATCCACGCTCTGCTCGGCGAAAACGGTGCGGGAAAATCGACGCTGGTGAAAATGCTGTTTGGCGTTCTCTCCCCCAGCGATGGCCAGATTAGCTGGAACGGCAAGCCGGTTTCCATCGGTTCTCCGGGAGAAGCGCGAAAACTCGGCATCGGCATGGTGTTCCAGCATTTTTCGCTGTTTGAGGCGCTGACGGTCGCCGAGAACATCGCCCTGTCGCTCGACCCGAAAATCTCGATCGCAAAAATTGCCGAAGAAGCCAGGACGCTGTCGCAGAATTACGGCCTGCCGCTCGACCCGCATGCCCATATCGCCGACCTGTCTGTCGGCGAGCGCCAGCGCATCGAGATTGTCCGTGTGTTGCTGCAGAACCCACAGCTGATCATTCTCGACGAGCCGACCTCGGTGCTGACGCCGCAGGAGGCCGACCGGTTGTTCGAGACGCTCAACAAGCTGAAGGCTGAGGGTCGTTCGGTGCTCTATATCAGCCACCGGCTCGAAGAGGTGCAGCGCATCTGCGACCGCGCCACCGTGTTGCGCCACGGCAAGGTAACCGGCGCCTGCGATCCGCGGCTGGAAACCCCGGCTTCGCTGGCACGGATGATGGTCGGCAGCGATGTCGCCAGCGTCGAGCGCGAGGCGACCACCCCAGGAGATGTGCGGCTGGAAGTGATGGGCTTGTCGGCACCGGCACGTACACCGTTTGCAGTGTCGCTCAAGGGGATATCGTTAAAAGTGCGGGCGGGCGAAATTCTGGCGATCGCAGGTGTCGCCGGCAACGGTCAGGGCGAACTGTTCGATGCGCTGTCTGGCGAATATCCAGTCTCTCAGGACGAGGCCATTTTCATTCGGGGCAAGGCCGTCGGCACCCAGGGGATCACCGCCCGCCGGCTGCTCGGCGCCGGCTTCGTGCCGGAGGAGCGTCACGGGCATGCGGCCGTGACCGGCATGTCTCTGTCCGACAATCTGGTGCTGGCCCGCAGCCAGTCCGACCGCAAGGCATTTCTGACCGGCGGCTTTCTGAGCATCATCCGCCACGCCACGGTGCGCACCGCATCAAAACGGATTTCGGAAGCCATGGATGTGCGCAAAAGCGGCGAGGATCCGCTCGCCGGCTCGCTGTCCGGCGGCAATCTGCAGAAATTCATCGTCGGGCGCGAGCTCGATCGCCAGCCAGCGGTGCTGGTGGTCAACCAGCCGACCTGGGGCGTCGATGCCGGTGCTGCCAGCCGCATCCGCCAGGCGCTGGTCGATCTTGCGCGCGCCGGTTCGGCCGTACTGGTGATCAGCCAGGATCTCGACGAGATTTTCGAAGTAGCGACCGGCATTGCGGTGATTTCCGAGGGGCATCTGTCCGACACCTATCCGGCCGGCAGCCTGACGCGGGAAAAGATCGGGCTGCTGATGGGCGGCATGCAGGGCGAGACAAAGACTTTGGAGACCGCCGATGCGCCTTGAACTGGAAAAACGCGCCATCGTCTCAAAGCTGTTTTCGGTCGCTTCGCCGCTGATCGCGTTGGTGCTGACCATTCTGTTCGGCGCCATCATGTTCGCTCTGCTCGGGAAAAATCCCATCGATGCGCTCTACAGCTTCTTCATCGAGCCGCTGCTGGAAATCTGGTCGCTGCACGAGCTGGCGATCAAGGCAGCACCCTTGATCCTGATCGCCGTCGGCCTGTCGGTCGCCTATCGCTCCAACAACTGGAATATCGGCGCCGAAGGCCAGTTCACCATGGGCGCGATTTTCGGCTCGGTGCTGCCGATCGTGTTTTACGACTGGCATTCGCCGCTGGTGCTGCCGCTGATGCTGGTGCTCGGCATGATCGGCGGCGCGCTTTATGCCGGCATTCCAGCGCTGCTGAAGGCGCATTTCAACACCAACGAGATTTTGACCAGCCTGATGCTGGTCTACATCGCCCAGCAGTTCCTCGACTATCTGGCCCGCGGCCTCTGGCGCGATCCGGCCGGCTACAACTTTCCGCAGTCGCGCACCTTCAGCCCGGAAGCGGTTCTGCCGGAAATGTTGTCGTCCGGTCGTGCGCATTGGGCCTTCGCCTTTGCCATCGTCGCCGCGATTCTTGTGTGGTTCATGATGCGCTACACGCTGAAAGGTTTTGAGATCACGGTACTTGGCCAGTCCGAACGGGCAGGGCGGTTCGCCGGATTTTCCTCGCGCGGGATGATCTGGTTCTCGATGCTGTTTTCCGGCGCCTTGGCCGGCCTTGCCGGCATTTCCGAGGTTTCCGGCTCGATCGGCCATATCCAGCCGGCGATTTCGCCCGGCTACGGCTTTACCGCCATCATCGTCGCCTTTTTGGGCCGGCTGAACCCGCTCGGCATCATCGCCTCCGGGCTGGTGCTGGCGCTGACCTATCTTGGCGGCGAGGCGGCACAAATGTCGATCGGGGTCTCCGACAAGGTCACGCGGGTGTTCCAAGGGTTGCTGCTGTTTTTTGTGCTCTCCTGCGACACGCTGATCCACTATAAAATCCGACTGGTGCGCGACCGCCTAGCGGCAAAGAGAATCGGAAGCACGCAGCCATGATCTTCGAAGCCATCCTTCTCACGATCATCACCGCTGCCACGCCGCTGGTCATCGCCTCGATTGGCGAACTGGTGACGGAACGTGCCGGCGTCCTCAATCTCGGCGTCGAGGGCATGATGATCATGGGCGCCGTCGGTGCCTTTGCCACCGCGCAGCTCACCGGTTCCCCCTATCTCGGCATGTTGGGCGGCGTTGCCACAGGCGCGCTGTTCTCGCTGCTGTTCGGCTTTTTGACCCTGACGCTGGTCGCCAATCAGGTCGCCACCGGCCTGGCGCTGACCATTCTCGGACTGGGCGTTTCCGGCATGATCGGCGAAAGCTTTGTCGGCATTCCCGGCATCAAACTCCAGCCGATCGCGATTCCGCTGCTCTCGTCGATCCCGGTCGTCGGCCCGATCCTGTTCCATCAGGACATCGCCTTCTACCTCTCGATCTTGCTGGTCGCCGGGGTCAACTGGTTCCTGTTCAAGAGCCGGGCCGGGCTCAAACTCAGGGCGATCGGCGACAGTCACAGCTCTGCGCATGCGCTCGGCATCAACGTCATCCGCACCCGCTATCTGGCGGTGATGTTCGGCGGCGCCTGTGCCGGGCTCGCCGGCGCGCAGCTGTCGCTGATCTACACGCCGCAATGGGTGGAAAACATGTCGGCGGGGCGCGGCTGGATCGCGCTGGCGCTGGTGGTGTTTTCCTCCTGGCGGCCGTGGCGGGTGCTGGCCGGCGGCTACCTGTTTGGCACAGTCACGATCCTGCAGCTGCATACCCAGATACTCAACCTTGGCATCCCGTCGCAGATCCTCTCGGCGCTGCCCTATGCGGTGACTATTGTCGTCCTCGTCATCATCTCGCATAATCGCCGCACGACACTGATCAACACGCCGGCATCGCTGGGAAAACCTTTCGTGCCCGACCGCTAAAGGGCACGGAGCCTACAAAGACAACCAAACCAACAGAGGGCTACCATGAAGAGAATTGCTCTGATACTTGCCGCCTCGGCGGCCATGCTCGGCGGGCTGAACAGCGTTGCCGAAGCCGCCAAGCCAAAAGTCTGCTTCGTCTATGTCGGGTCGAAGACCGACGGCGGCTGGACCCAGGCGCAGGATCTCGGCCGCCAGGCGGTCGACAAGGCGCTCGGCGACAAGGTCGAAACCTCGTTCCTCGAAAACGTGCCGGAAGGCCCGGATGCCGAACGTGCCATCGAACGCATGGCCCGCTCCAACTGCGCGCTGATCTTCACCACCTCGTTCGGCTTCATGGACGCCACCGTCAAGGTCGCGGCAAAGTTCCCGGACGTGAAATTCGAGCATGCCACCGGCTTCAAGTCCGGCCCGAACCTCGCCACCTACAATTCGCGCTTCTATGAAGGCCGCTACATCGCCGGCCAGATTGCCGCAAAAATGTCGAAGAAGGGTGTGGCCGGCTACATCGCCTCCTTCCCGATTCCGGAAGTGGTAATGGGCATCAATGCCTTCGAACTCGGCGCCAAGTCGGTCAACCCGGCCTTCAAGATGAAGGTCATCTGGGCCAATACCTGGTTCGACCCCGGCAAGGAAGCCGACGCCGCCAAGGCGCTGATCGACCAGGGCGTCGACATCCTGACCCAGCACACCGATACCACCGCGCCGATGCAGGTCGCGGCCGAGCGCGGCATTCCCGCCTTCGGCCAGGCTTCCGACATGATTGCCGCCGGCCCGAAGACGCAGCTGACCGCGATCGTCGACACCTGGGGCGCTTATTACGTCAAGCGCGTCCAGGCGCTGCTCGACAACAAGTGGAAGGCCGAACAGAGCTGGGACGGTCTGAAGGACGGCATCCTGACCATGGCGCCCTATACCAACATGCCGGATGACGTGAAGGCCATGGCGGTCGCCACGCAGGCGAAAATCGAGTCGGGCGAACTGCATCCGTTCACCGGCCCGGTCAACAAGCAGGACGGCACGCCCTGGCTGAAGGCCGGCGAGAAAGCCGCCGACGGCGTGCTGCTCGGCATGAATTTCTATGTCGAAGGCGTTGATGACAAGCTTCCGCAATAGCTTGTAACCACCAGAAAAATAACCTTAAAAGGCGCTCAAATGGGCGCCTTTTTCTTTTCTTGAGCTTTGCGAAAAATCTCTGTTTACAAAAGTATTACTATATGATTTTTTGAGTGTGCCGCGTGGAGGCGGCTATTGGGAGGATATCATGAAATTTACATCCGCACTCGCGAGTGCCACGATTTTGGCTGCCTGCATGTTCACCCCGGCGATGGCCGCGGACACTGTGGTCGGCTTTTCGCAGATCGGTTCGGAGTCCGGCTGGCGGGCGGCCGAAACGACGCTGACCAAGCAGGAAGCGCAGAAACGCAAGATCGACCTGAAATTCGCTGATGCGCAGCAGAAGCAGGAAAACCAGATCAAGGCCATCCGTTCGTTCATCGCGCAGGACGTCAAAGGCATCCTGCTTGCACCCGTCGTCGCCACCGGCTGGGATGGCGTGCTGAAGGAAGCCCAGGAAGCGAAAATCCCGGTCATCCTGCTCGACCGCACCATCGACGCTCCGGAAAGTCTCTACCTGACGGCCGTCACCTCCGATCAGGTCTACGAAGGCAAGGTTGCCGGCGAATGGCTGACCAAGGCGGTCGGCGACAAGAAGTGCAACGTCGTCGAACTGCAGGGCACCACCGGCTCGTCGCCGGCGATCTCCCGCAAGAAGGGCTTTGAGCAGGCACTGGCAGGCCACGACAATCTCAAGATCGTGCGCAGCCAGACCGGCGACTTTACCCGCACCAAGGGCAAGGAAGTGATGGAAAGCTTCCTGAAGGCCGAAGGCGGCGGCAAGAATATTTGCGCGCTCTACGCCCATAACGACGACATGGCCGTCGGCGCCATCCAGGCGATCAAGGAAGCCGGCCTGAAGCCGGGCAAGGATATCCTGGTCGTCTCGATCGACGCCGTTCCGGATATCTTCCAGGCGATGGCAGCCGGCGAAGCCAATGCCACGGTCGAACTGACCCCCAACATGGCAGGGCCTGCCTTCGACGCGCTGGACGCTTATCTTAAGGACGGCAAGGCGCCGAAGAAGTGGATCCAGACGGAATCGAAACTCTACACCCAGAACGATGACCCGAAGAAGGTCTATGAGCAGAAGAAGGGTTTGGGATACTAAAAACATCCTGACTTCGCGCCGGGCTTTCAGGCCGGTGTGAACGCATCACCGGTCGCGGGGCGGGGCTTTTGTCCCCGTTTCGCGGCGGGACTGCCGCCCTTTCAGGAAGACGTTTTCGATGCCCGAACAGTCTCAGCCAACTCTTTCCCAGCCCAGCAGCCCAGCAGACAACGTGCTCGTGGCCACCGGCTTCTGCAAGTTCTTCCCCGGGGCCACCGCGCTCGACAAGGTCGATTTCACGCTCCGGCGTGGCGAGGTGCATGCGCTGCTCGGCGAGAACGGTGCGGGCAAATCCACCCTGATCAAATGCATGACCGGAGCTTACCGGCGCGACCTCGGCAGTCTGACGCTGGATGGCGCCGAGATCGATCCGCACGATACGCTAGCCGCACAGAAGCTCGGCATCGGTACCGTCTATCAGGAGGTCAATCTCCTGCCCAATCTCAGCATCGCCGAAAACCTGTTTCTCGGTCGCCAGCCGCGCCGTTTCGGCTTCACCAGCAACACGGAAATGAACCGTCGCGCAAAGAAATTGCTCGCCCAATACGGCATGGACATCGACGTCACCGCCCAGCTTGACCGCTTTTCGGTTGCGATCCAGCAGGTGGTCGCCATCGCCCGCGCCGTGGATTTGTCCGGCAAAGTGCTGATCCTCGACGAGCCAACGGCCAGCCTGGACGCACACGAGGTGTCAATGCTGTTCGACATCGTAAGAAGCTTGAAGAACCGCGGTCTAGGCATTGTCTTCATTACGCATTTTCTTGAGCAAGTCTATGAGATCTCCGACCGCATCACCGTGCTGCGTAACGGCCGCCTGGTTGGTACGCGCGACCGGGTGGGGCTGGCTCGCAAAGAGTTGATTTCGATGATGCTGGGCCGCGATCTGCAGGAAGCCGCGGAAACCGTGCGGCCGCCACAGGTGCTGTCGGACGACGCGAAATTCCAGTTCCGCGATTATGGAAAACGAGGCAAAATCAAACCCTTCGACCTGGATGTTCGCGTGGGAGAAGTGGTTGGCGTCGCCGGCCTGCTGGGGTCCGGCCGCACCGAGACGGCGGAAATCCTGTTTGGCGTCGAGAATGCCGACAGCGGCTCGGCCGAGGTCGACGGTCAAAAGATCTCGCTCGCCAATCCGCGCGCCGCAATCCGCAACGGTTTCGGCTTCTGCCCGGAAGATCGCAAGACGGATGGTATCATCGGCGACCTGTCGATCCGCGAAAATATCATTTTGGCGCTTCAGGCGCGCCAGGGCTGGGCGCGGCCGCTGTCGCGCTCCGACCAGAACCAGCTGGCCGATCACTATATCAAGGCGCTCGATATCCGCACCACCGACCGGGAAAAGCCGATCCGGCTGCTGTCGGGCGGCAACCAGCAAAAAGCCATTCTAGCCCGCTGGCTTGCGACCAATCCGGTGTTCCTGATTCTGGACGAGCCAACGCGCGGCATTGATGTTGGTGCCCATGCGGAAATTATCCGGCTGATCGAGGAACTGTGTGCCAAGGGCATGTCGATGATCGTCATCTCGTCAGAGCTGGAAGAGCTGGTGGCCTACTCCTCCCGTGTCATCGTGCTGCGGGATCGCGAACATGTGGCCGAACTCAGCGGCGACCAGATCACCGCCTCCCATATCGTCGATGCTATCGCCGCCTCGCATACCGAAAAGGAGCCGGCATGAACGGGTCTGCCAAAACCCTGTTGTTGCGGCTGACGCCGCAGCTGATCGCGCTCGCCGCCGTGTTGCTGCTGAACTTTCTGGTCTCGCCCGGCTTTTTCCACATCGAGATCCAGAACGACCGGCTGTATGGCAGCCTGATCGACGTGCTCAACCGCGGCGCGCCGGTGGCGCTGATCGCCGTCGGGATGACGCTGGTGATCGCCACGAAAGGCATAGACTTGTCCGTCGGCGCGGTGATCGCCATCTGCGGCGCCGTCGCCGCCTCGTCGATCACGTCTGGCAATAGTGTTCCGTATACGCTGGTCCTGGCACTGGCGACCGGGTTGCTCTGTGGCGTCTGGAACGGTTTTTTGGTCTCCATCCTCAACATCCAGCCGATCATCGCCACGCTGGTGCTGATGGTCGCCGGCCGCGGCATTGCCCAGCTGATCACCGAGGGCGCGATCCTGACCTTCAATGATCCGGGCCTGATGTTTTTTGGCAGCGGCTCTTTCCTGTGGCTGCCGATGCCGGTCATCACCTGGTTGGTCTTCGGCATTGCCATAGCCGTTCTGGTCCGCCGCACGGCGCTCGGCCTGCTGGTTGAGGCGGTCGGCATCAACCGCCGCGCCAGCACCCAGGCCGGCGTCCAGACGCATGTACTGCTGATGGCGGCCTATGTGCTGAGTGGTCTCTGCGCCGCGATTGCCGGCATCATTGTTGCCGCCGACATCCGGGGTGCGGACGCCAACAATGCCGGCCTCTGGCTGGAACTGGATGCCATCCTCGCGGTGGTGGTCGGCGGCAATTCGCTGCTCGGGGGGCGCTTCAGCATTTTGGGTTCGCTGCTGGGCGCGATCATCATTCAGGCAGTCAATACCGGCATCCTGCTCTCGGGCTTTCCGCCGGAGTTCAACCTGATCATCAAGGCCGTGATCATCGTCATCATCCTGGTGATCCAGTCGCCCGCCATTCAGTCGGCCTCCGTGTTGTTCACCCGAAAGCGTGAAGATGGGCGTGCAAAACCTGACGTTCGGGGGAACTCCGGCATTCCGGAAAAGGCCAGCATCCAGGAAGAGACGATATGAATTCGAAATACCTGCCATTGCTGGCCACCATCCTCATCTTCATCCTCGCCTATGCGGTCTGCACCACGCAGTATCCGAACATCCTGTCGACCCGCGTCGTCGGCAATCTTTTGACAGACAACGCCTTTCTCGGCATCGCCGCCGTCGGCATGACCTTCGTGATCCTGTCCGGCGGTATCGACCTGTCGATCGGCTCGGTAATCGCCTTTACCGGCGTGTTTCTGGCCGTCATCCTGCGTGACACGTCCATTCATCCGCTGGCGGCGTTTGCTCTGGTACTGGTGATCACCACCGTGTTCGGCGCGATCATGGGGGCGATCATCCACTATCTGGAAATGCCGGCCTTTATCGTCACGCTCGCCGGGATGTTTCTGGCGCGCGGCATGGCCTTCGTGCTGTCGATCGACAGCATACCGGTCAACAATGATTTTTACACGGAACTCACCGGGCTATATTACCGGCTGCCGGGCGGCGGGCGGCTGACGCTGATCGGCGGTTTGATGCTGCTGGTGTTTGCGGCCGGCGTGCTGCTCGCCCACCGCACCCGGTTCGGCACCAATGTCTACGCGCTCGGCGGGGGCGCCCAGACCTCGCAGCTGATGGGCGTGCCGGTCGGCCGTGTCACCATCCAGATCTATGCGCTCTCCGGCTTTCTGGCCGGCCTGTCGGGCATCGTGTTTTCGCTTTATACCTCGGCCGGCTATTCGCTTGCCGCCGTCGGCGTCGAGCTGGATGCGATCGCGGCGGTGGTTATCGGCGGCACCTTGCTCACTGGCGGCGCCGGTTTTGTCGGCGGCACGCTGATCGGCATTTTGATCCAGGGGCTGATCCAGACCTACATCACCTTCGACGGCACGCTGTCGAGCTGGTGGACGAAAATCCTTATCGGCCTGTTGCTGTTTGCCTTCATTCTGATGCAGAAGGGCATCCTGCTGTTTTCGAAGAAGAGCAAGAGGTACGCCTGAGCGGAGGATTTTGCTTGCACCACGATATCGTCGAACCGACCCGATCAAAATCCTCGCGCACCAGCCACGGGCAGGTCGTGGACGGACTCGGCAAGGCGATCATTTCCGGCGAATTCCCGGTCGGCAGCGTGCTTCCGAACGATGCAGAGCTGGCCCAGCGCTTTACCGTCTCGCGCACGGTGCTGCGCGAAAGCATGAAGACACTGACCGCCAAGGGCCTGATCGTGCCGCGCGCCCGGGTCGGTACAAAAGTCACCGACCGCAATCTCTGGAACATGTTCGACAGCGACGTGCTCTCCTGGCATTTCGACAGCGGCGTTTCCGAAGAGTTTCTGCTGCATCTATACGACATGCGCCTTGCCTTCGAGCCGTTTGCCGCCGGCCTCGCCGCGGAACGTGCCACCGCCGAAGACATCATGCATCTCAGCCGTCTGGCGCAGGAAATGGCCAATCCGGATCATGACACCGAAACGATGGCTTTTGCCGACCTGCGCTTTCACCTCGCCATCGCCGGTATTTCCCGCAATCCCTTCATGCGTTCGGTCGGCAGCCTGATCGAGGCAGCGCTGGTCGGCATTTTCCGGCTCAGCTCGCCATCGGCCGGCGGTCGTAATTTCGAGGTCGTGGCGCAGAACCATATGGACATCGTCGATGCCATCGCCGCCCGCGACAGGGCGGCGGCGCATGCGGCCATGGAGCGGGTCATCGTCATCGGCCGTGACAATGCCCGCAGTCTCGTCTGGCATGCCGGTCCGGTCGAATAGGCAGGACGACACCCCGCGCGCGTGAATGACGGCGTGGCGGAGCGTTCGTTCGGGAAATGCGCCGGACGACGATATCCTTTTGATCTTTATCCTGTCACCCTGTTGCTGGTATGAGACGACGAGTCACCCCTGTCTCGTCGGCCTTCGGCGGACCATTCGGAGATTTTTATGAAGCGCACCTGTCTTGCCGTCATTTTGGCTGCCGGCGAAAGCACCCGCATGAAGTCGCAGCTCTCGAAAGTGCTGCATCCGATCGCCGGCCAGCCGATGATCGCGCATGTGATGCAAGCCATGGTCCGCACGGAAATCTCCGAAGTGGCACTGGTGGTCGGCCGCAATGCCGAGGGTGTAGCAGCGGCCGCGCGGATCGAAGGCCTGTCGGTCGAGCCGATCCTGCAGCAGGAGCGGCTGGGCACCGGCCACGCCGTTCTGGCAGCGCGCGCGGCGATTGCCCGCGGCTACGACGATATTCTGGTGACCTATGGCGACGTGCCGCTGGTCAGCGCCGCAACCTTGCTGGCCGCCCGTGAGGGACTGGCCGCCGGCAACGACATTGTCGTCATCGGTTTCCACACCGACAAG
>Ga0247730_1000586_pt1 | contig 25118 bp, 21 predicted proteins | sample UWRJL073202C2_FD_180959 | JGI IMG/M metagenome (GOLD analysis project Ga0247730, IMG submission 180959) | Plant litter microbial communities from Arlington Agricultural Research Station in Wisconsin, United States - UWRJ-L073-202C-2 | ecosystem: Environmental > Terrestrial > Plant litter >... | reverse complement strand
CTCTACTACGGATGACGCGTGGAATCCCGGTACCGTTGGGGCAATGACCCGCATCATCTCCGGTTTCGCCGGATCGCTCACGTTGCAGGTGCCCAGCACCGGCACCCGTCCCACCAGCGACCGCGTGCGCGAGGCGATCTTCTCGGCGCTCGACGCCCGGGGCGCCCTCGACGGCGCGCGCGTGGTCGACCTCTACGCCGGCACCGGCTCGCTCGGGCTCGAGGCGGCGTCGCGCGGGGCGGCGGCGGTCGTGCTCGTGGAGAAGGGCCCGCAGGCGGTCAAGGCGTGCCGGGCGAACGCCGCGCTGCTGCTGCGCTCGCGACCTAAGGGCAGCACGCTGTCGATCGACACCTCGGGCCAGGCCGTCGACGCCTTCCTCGCGCCGTCGCGCGACACCTGGAACGTGGTGTTCCTCGACCCGCCCTACGACCTCGGCGAGCAGGAACTGGCGCACACGCTGTCGCTGCTCGCGCCACGTGTGTCGGAGGACGCCACGATCGTGCTGGAGCGCAGCTCGCGCAGCCCCGAACCGACGTGGCCCGACGGACTCGAGCTGGAGCGCCGCAAAGACTACGGCGACACGACGCTGTGGTGGGCGCGGGCGACCATCGCCGACTGAGCCTCACCGCTGATTGAGCTTGTCGAAATCCTTCGGGTGAGGTTTCGATACGGTCGCCAGAGCGACCTACTCAACCAGCGGCGCCCGACCACTGCTCGTACGGATCCCAGCCGCCGCGCTCGTCGTAGGGCTGGCCGTCGACCAGCACGCCCTCGCCCGCCACGACCGTGCCGATGGCGCGGAATCCGCCGGGCAGCGCGGCACCCGCCGGGAAGGTCGCCAGCAGGGAGTGGTCCTCTCCCCCGTCGAGCGACTCGCGGTCGCCGACGGCAGCCGCCGAGAGGTCGAGCGCGACGCCGCTGGCCGTGGCGAGGCGGCGGGCGTCGAGCGCGAGTCCGTCGCTGAGGTCGAGCATCGCGGTGGCTCCGCCGAGCGCGGCCAGGACGCCGTCGCCGATCGGGGGTGTGGGCGCGAGCTGGGCGGCGACGAGAGCCGGCTCGGCCGCGCGGAGGAGTGCGGTGGCCGCGGCATCCGGGGTCTCGTCGACGACGGCACGCTCGAACAGCAGACGCAACCCGGCGGCGGCCCGACCCAGCACGCCGGACACCGCGACCTGGTCGCCCACGCGGGCGCCCGAGCGCAGAACCGGCGCGCGGCCGGCGAGGTCGCCGAACGCGGTGACGGCGATCGTGAGCGTCGGCGAGACGGAGAGGTCGCCGCCGACGACGCCGCATCCGGGCGCTAGGGCGAGGCAGGCGTCGCGCAGTCCGTCGGCGATGCCCTCGAGCAGTGAGACGGGCGAATCGGCGGGGGCGGCGATCGCGACCACGAGCGCCGTGGGGGTCGCGCCCATGGCGGCGACGTCGGAAAGATTCGAGGCCGCGGCCTTCCAGCCCAGGTCGTGCGGCGTCGACCAGGCGAGCCGGAAGTCGGGGCCGTGGATCATCATGTCGGTGGTCACGACGAAGCGCGCGTCGGGGGCGCTCATCACGGCCGAGTCGTCGCCGGGTCCGACGAGAGCGAAGTCGGAGGCGGGGAGGCGCGGGAAGATGCGCGCGAGGGTGGCAGACTCCCCGATGCCGCGCAGAGTATCGGGTTGCGTCATGCTTCACACGGTAGCCTGAACCGGTGAAATCGATGCTCCGCCTGACCGCCGTCGCCCTGATCACCCTCACAGCCCTCACCGGATGTGCACAGGCGGTCAACTTCGAACCGGCAGAGGACGCACAGAACCCCGGATGCGCCGAGATCATGGTGCGCCTGCCCGACACCGTGGGCGATCTGGCGCTGCGCGAGACCAACTCGCAGGGAACCGGCGCGTGGGGCGACGCGGTGCTGCTGCGCTGCGGCGTCGCGATCCCCGACCGGGCGAGCACGCTGCCGTGTGTGCTCGTCGACGACGTCTACTGGCTGCGCGACGATGCGGACGCGCCCAACTATGTCTTCACGACGTACGGGCGCGACCCGGCGACCGAGGTCATCGTCAACCGCGACAAGCTGTCTCCCGGATCGGCGCTGTTCGACCTCGTGAACGCCGTGAGCGCGACGACCGAGACCGCCAAGTGCACCGAGATCGAAGACAGCCTGGGCGCGCCGACGACAGACTCGTCGACGCCTGCGCCGACCGAGACCCCGAGCCCGACGCCCGCGTCGTAGCGACGCAACGCCGGTCGAGTGCGAGCTCTGCGAGCGTATCGAGACCCCACCACGCCTCACTGGCGGCAAATGGCTCTTCCGAGCGTTCCGGAAGAGCCATATGCCGCCAATGCGGTTTCGATACGGGCGCTATAGCGCCCCAACGGCACTAGCCGCGCGGGCCGTCCAGCCCGACGAGCTTGCCGGCGATGCCGCCCGCAGCGCGCAGCGCGGCGCCCGAGCCGAAGCCCGAGGCGGGCAGCACGACGCGGCGGTCGCGTGCCTCGACGAGCGCGTCCTTGAGCACGGTCGCGGCGGGTACCTGCGGAGCCCACAGGTACAGCGACATCGCACCCGGGATCGAGTTGACCTCGTTGACGAAGAGCTCGCCCCCCGTTTCATCCAGAAGCAGGTCGACACGCACTACGCCGGTGAGCGCGGTCACCTCGGCCACACGCGTCGCGAGTTCGGCCGCGAGCGTCGCGATCGAGTCGGACACGTTGGCCGGGAACTCGCGCGGGGCGCTGGAGAGCCCCGCCTCGCTGCCCGCGCCGCCGGAGAGGTACTTCTCGGCGTACGAGTACAGGCCGCTCTCGCTCGACGAGCGCACGGGCTTCTCGAGCGCCGTGACCTCGAGGGTCGGGTAGGTGCGGAAGGAGATGTTCAGGTCGACGAGCTCGGGCCGGTAGGGCTCGACCACGGCGCCGGCACGCAGGTGCTGCGAGGCCTTGGCGATCGCGCGCGCGGCGTCGGCGTCTTCGACGATCTCGATGCCGATCGACGACCCGCCGAAGCGCGGCTTGACGATGTACGGGCCGGGGAACGACGGCGACCGGGTGGCCGACAGCAGTTCGCGGCGCAGGGTGGGGATGCCGGCGACCTCCATGAGGCCTCCGAACGCGAGCTTGTCCATGCCGACGGCGCCCGCGAACAGGGTCGAGCCGGTGGCGGGGATGCCGAGCAGCGAGAACAGCGCGGCCGCTCCCCCACCCTCTCCGACGCCGCCGTGCAGGGTGAGCAGCACGGCCGAGATGTCGAGCGCGCGCTTCTTCACGTACAGCCCGGTGTCGCCCGAGAGGCGCACGTCGATCGCCTTGGCGCCCTTGGGCACGCCGTTCAGGTAGTCCTTGGCCTCGGTCGCCGACGGCACGAGCCACCACTCGCCGTTCGGCGCCCAGTAGATCGGCAGCACGCTCTCGCCGCTCGCGGTGAGCACGCGCTCCGACTGCAGCCCCGTGAGAATCGAGATCTCATGCTCGGGCGACGGCCCGCCGAAAAGTACTGCCCAGGGTGAACTCACGCGTGACCATCCAAAGATTTGTTATCGCCGCAACACTCGCCTGCTGGCCCGGTGCGGCTGGTTACGGGTAGTGGTCCGGCAGGTCGTTCTCATAGAGGATAACGCCTCGGTCTCCGGCCTGATCGAGCGCCGCAGCGACGGCCTCGGTTCTGCGGTCGAAAATCCTGACGGTTCCGCCTCCCGATTCGGCACCCTTCACGAGCGCGGCACGGTTGGTGCGCGCGATCGCGAAGAGCTGGCCGCCGTGGGCAGCGACGGATGCACCGAACGCTTCGTTTCTCGTCGCCTGCACGTGTCCCAGCTCGACCATTCCCGGGGTTACGACCACGAGGGGTCCACCGCGCTCGGCCGCGATCGCCGCCGCACCCTCGAGCGCACGTTGCGACCCGACGGGGTTGGAGTTGTAGGTGTCGTCGATCACGACGACGCCGCTCTCGGCGTGCTGCACCTCGGCGCGGTGCGGCGAGTCGGGCAGGGCGCCGAGACGCGAGGCGATCGTGGCGAGCGGGATCTCGAGCGCGTGCGCGATTCCGACGGCCACGGCGAGGTTGACGGCGTGGCCGACGCCGGGGATCTCGACGTGCGCGTTCGCGACGATGTCGCCCTCGCGAACGAGCACGGTCGACGAGGCGGCATCGACGACGACGTCCGCGGCCGTTCCCGGGACAACGGAGACGGTGATGACGCGCTTTCCCTCGGCGCGGCACTTCTCGGCGAGCCCGGCGAGTTCGACCTCGTCGATCGGCAGCACGACGGTGCTCGCCTTCTCGGTGATCTCGCTCTTGGCCTGAAAGATGACCTCGCGGCTGCCCATGCGGGCGAGGTGGGCCTCGCCGATCGTGGTGATCGCGGCGATGTCGGGCGGGAAGCTATCGCTCAGCTCACGGATCTCGCCGCGGCCGTAGACGCCCATCTCGGCGATGAACACCTCGGTGCCGGGGATGACCCGGTCGTTGACGGCGCGCGACAAGCCCATGAGGTTGTTGAAGCTGGCCGGGCTGGCGACGACCGAGTAGCTGGCCGAGAGGATGTGCGCGACGTAGCCCTTGGTCGACGTCTTGCCGTACGACCCGGTGATCGCGACGACGGTGGGCTGCACCTGCTTGAGGCGCTTGCGGGCGCTGAGCATCCACTTGCGCGACAGCCGCTTCTCGACGGGCTTCATGATGACGAGGGCGATGTCGGTGATGGGGGCCGCGAGCAGCAGCGTGAGCACGATTCCCGCGCCGCCGAGCAGCAGCGTGAGGCCGGTGCCGATGACCGCGACGAGCACGATCCAGAGCACGAGCAGGCGCTTGAGGCGGTCGGTCCAGGCGAGCTTGGCGCTCGTTCCGCGGATTCCGAGACCGTAGGGCAGGAAGCCGACGATGACGGCGGCGGATGCCGCGACTCCCGCGAAATCGGGGAAGAGCGAGAGCAGCCCGAGCGCCACGACGAAGATCGCGATGACCGCGTTCACGGGGCGCACGGTGAGCCAGAGCCAGGCGAGGCGGGTGACCCACGGCGCGATGTAGTGCTCGCGCTGCGCGACGCGCAGCCATCGGGCGGCGATCGGCACGGCGGCGAGCACGCCGATCACGATGGTGACTAGGGAGAGTTGCTGGTTCATCGGTCTGAGTCTTTCATGGGCGCGAGGTCGTCGATCATGGCGAGCAGTTCGGCGCGCACGGCGGGGCGCAGATCGCCCTCGAGCAGGTGGGCGGCGCCGGGCACGGCGCGGAAGGTGGAGCGGGCGAGTAGTTGCGACGCGGCGAGTCCCGCGTCGGCGGGGGCGGCGGTGTCGTTCTCGCCCCACACCATGCGCACGGGCACGGTGATGCGGGCGAGGTCGTCGCGGTAGTCCTCATTGATCACGCGCACGAGGATGTCGCGCATGATGCCCTGCGCGGCGAGGTAGTCGGCCGAGCCGCGCTTCTGGCGCTGCTTCTCGAGCACCGACTTCGGCAGCAGACCCTTCTTCGTGAGCGACCGGGCGATGCGGAACGAGAGCGGCGGGGTGGGCGCGGGAGTGAGCCGCAGCAGAGGCACGCCCGTGAGCACGATGCCCTTCACGTACTGCGGGTACTTCGCGGCGAGGCGCACGGCGACGCGGCCGCCGAACGAGTGCGCGACGAGCACGACGGGGCCGAAGCCCGAGATCGCCGAGGCGACGTCCTCTGCGTAGTCCTCGCTGCCCCAGACCGTCGCCGGCTCGGGCGTGGTGCCGAAGCCCGGAAAGTGGATGGAGACGGCGTCGAGGCCGTCGACGACGGGGGCGAAGTCGGTGGCCGAACGCATCCAGCCGGGCAGCGCGACCACGGTGGGCGGCGTCGCCCCGGTCTTTTCGGCCAGCAGCCGTCCGTCGGCGAGAGCGGTGATCATGCCTATTCCCCCTGGGGCATCGGATCGGTCGTGAGGTGCGGAGCGATGTCGCGCGGGTTCATGGTACCGGCGAGCACCTCGGCCACCTGGCTGACGATCGGCATCTCGACGCCCACGGCGTGAGCGAGCTCGAGAACGGGCGCGACCGACGAGAGCCCCTCGGCGGTCTGGTTCATCTGCTTGACGACGTCGGTGAACGAGTAGCCCTGGCCGAGCAGGCGGCCGGCCGTGTTGTTGCGCGACAGCGACGATTCGCAGGTCGCGATGAGGTCGCCGAGCCCGGCGAGCCCCGCGAGGGTCTCGGCCCGGCCGCCGTAGGCGACCGCGAAGTCGGTCATCTCTACGAGACCGCGCGTGATGATGGATGCTTTGGTGTTCTCGCCGTAACCGACACCGTCGACGATGCCGATGGCGACCGCGATGAGGTTTTTGAGTACTCCGCCGAACTCGGTGCCGATCACGTCGGTGTTCACGAACGAACGGAAGTACGGGTTGGTGGCCGTCATCGCCACGAGAGTGGCGGTCTCGAGGCTCTGCGACGACACCACGGCCGCCGTCGGCTGCTTCTTGGCGATCTCGAGCGCGAGGTTGGGGCCGGAGACCACGGCGACGCGGTCGGGGTTGATCTCGAGCACCTGTCCGATGACCTCGCTCATGCGCAGGCCGGTGCCCTTCTCGACACCCTTCATCAGCGAGACGACGATGGCGTCGGCGGGGATCAGCTCGCGGGCGGCCGTGAGGTTTTCGCGCAGCGACTGGCTCGGCACGGAGAGGTACACCTGCTCCGCGTCATCCAGAACCGTCTCGAGGCTCGAATAGCCCAGGATGTTGCGGGGCAGGTTGATACCGGGGAGGTAGTCGCTGTTGCGCTTGGACTCGGTGATCTCGCGCGCCAGTTCGGGGCGGCGGGCCCAGAGGGCGACGTCGGCGCCTCCGTCGGCGAGGATCTTCGAGAAGGTCGTGCCCCACGATCCGGCGCCGAGAACAGCGACCTTGCGTGCCCTCGAGTCGGGGGTGAGTTGCTCGCTACTGTTCAAAACGGCCGGTGTCCTTCTGGTTGTGTTTCGCGGGATCCCAGCGCTCCGCGGGAGCGGTCTCGCCGCGCAGCTCTTCGAAGAGCGCGGTGATGGCGTCCATCACGAGGTCGGTGGCCTCGGCGAGGGCGGCGGAATCGAGCTTGCGGTCGGCGAACGCCGAGAGGTCGACCTGCGGACCGAACTTCACGTGCACGGTCTTGCGCGGGAAGACGTTGATCTTCTTGGCATACCGGGGCATCACGAGCTGCGTTCCCCAGTGCGCGGCGGGGATCACGGGGATGCCCTGCTCGAGCGCCGTGCGCACGGCGCCGGTCTTGCCGCGCATCGGCCACAGGTCGGGGTCGCGGGTGAGCGAGCCCTCCGGGTAGATGACGACGGCGAGGCCCTGCTCGGCGATCTGCTTGGCGGCGCCGAGCGGGTCGCTGCGCTTTCCCGAATCGGGACGCTCGACCGGGATCTGGCCGGAGCTCTTCAGCAGCTTGCCCACGATCGGCACGTTGAACAGCGACGCCTTGGCCATGTAGTGCGGCATGCGCCCGATCTTCCACATCGCGACGCCCACGATCAGCGGGTCGATCTCGCTGTAGTGGTTCGGGGCGAGCACGAACGCGCCCGTCTTGGGAACGTTCTCGACACCGGTGAGCTTGAGCTTCGCGATGAGGTCGATCGGCGGCACGGCTATCGCGGCCATCAGCCGGAAGATCGGGGTCTTCTCCGATCCGGCCGGGCGGTCAACGGTCACGCGGGTTAGCCCTCGTAGACGAAATCGGCTCCGAGCGCAGCCAGCTTGTCGATGAAGTGCTCGTAGCCGCGGCTGATGATGCCCACGTTGCTGATGGTCGACTGGCCCTCGGCCGTGAGCGCGGCGATGAGGTGGCTGAAGCCGCCGCGCAGGTCGGGTACGCGGATGTCGGCACCGTGCAGCTTGGTCGGACCGGTGATGACGGCCGCCTGCTCGAGCGGACGACGCGGGACGCGGCGGGTGACCGACTCGAGTCCGTCTTTGTGCACGACGATGTCGGCACCCATCTCGATGAGCGCGTCGGTGAAGCCGAAGCGGTTCTCGTACACGGTCTCGTGCACGACGGAGACGCCGTGCGCCTTGGTGAGGGCGACGATGAGCGGCTGCTGCCAGTCGGTCATAAAGCCGGGGTGCACGTCGGTCTCGACGACGACGGGCTTGAGGTCTCCACCGGGGTGGTAGAAACGGATGCCGTCTTCGTGGATGTCGAACTTGCCGCCGACCTTGCGGAAGATGTTGAGGAAGTTCATCAGCTCGGCCTGCTTGGCGCCGCCGACGAAGATGTCGCCCTCGGTCGCGAGTGCGGCGGAGGCCCAGCTGGCTGCCTCGTTGCGGTCGAACAGCGCGCGGTGGTTGTAGCCCTCGAGCTTCTCGACACCCTCGATGAAGATCACGCGGTTGGGCTCGACGTTGATGATCGCGCCCATCTTCTGCAGGATCGCGATGAGGTCCATGATCTCGGGCTCGATGGCCGCGTTCTTGAGCTCGGTGACGCCCTTGGCGCGCACGGCGGTGAGCAGAACCTGCTCGGTGGCGCCGACGCTCGGGTACGGCAGCTCGATCTCCGCACCGGTCAGGCCGTTGGGAGCGGTGAGGCGGATGCCCTCGTAGCTCTTGTCGACGATCGCACCGAAGGCACGCAGGGCGTCCATGTGGAAGTCGATCGGGCGGTCGCCGATGCGGCAGCCGCCGAGGTCGGGGATGAGCGCCTCGCCGAGACGGTGCAGCAGGGGTCCGCAGAACAGGATCGGGATGCGGCTGGATCCGGCCAGGGCGTCGATCTTGGCGAAGTGGGCGCGCTCGACGTTGCTCGGGTCGAAGGTGAGTTCTCCCTCGGCGGTCTTGGTGACCGAGACGCCGTAGGCCTCGAGCATGCCGGTAACGACGCCGACATCGCTGATGTCGGGAACGTCGCGTAGAACCGACGGGCTCTCGGCGAGAAGAGCGGCCACCATGGCCTTCGTCGCGAGGTTCTTGGCCCCGCGCACTTCGATGCGACCACGCAGCGGTTTTCCACCGTTGATCACGATCTTGTCAGACTTCAATCCGACCCTCTCACCGGCCTTGTGGGCATCTTGTACAAGAGAATTCATTCAGAAACACCTTTACTGCTTGTGTAGCGGGAGCTGCCTTATTTGGCGGGGAGTGTGAGGGGCCGCCACTTTTCGCGGCGGGCTTCGAACTCCGTGATTTGCGCTTCGTCGCGCAGGGTCAGACCGATGTCGTCGAGGCCTTCGAGCAGGCGCCACCTAGTGTAGTCATCGATCTCGAAAGGAACGGTCAGGTCGGCGATGCGCACGTTTCGTGCTACGAGGTCGACCGCCATCTCCTGCCCGGGGGTGGCCTCGAGCAGTGCCCAGATCTTCTCGACGTCTGCCTCAGACACCTGCGCGGCGAGCAGGCCCTGCTTGCCGGAGTTGCCGCGGAAGATGTCGCCGAAGCGCGCGCTGATGACGGCCTGGAAGCCGAAGTCGCGCAGCGCCCAGACGGCGTGCTCGCGGCTCGAGCCGGTGCCGAAGTCGGGGCCTGCGACAAGGATGCGTCCCTGGTCGTACGGCGGAACGTTGAGGATGAACTCGGGGTCCTGGCGCCAGCCGTAGAAAAGCGCGTCTTCGAAGCCGGTCTTGGTGACCCGCTTGAGGAAGACCGCGGGGATGATCTGGTCGGTATCGATGTTGGAGCGCTTGATCGGCACTCCGATGCCTTCGACGGTGGTGATCTTGTCCATTACGCCGTCACCTCCGCGTTCGTCGACTCCACAGGGCCGGCGATCGAATTCTCCACGTCCCACGGCGACGACAGCGTGCCGCGGATGGCCGTGGCCGCCGCGACGAGCGGCGACACGAGGTGGGTGCGGCCGCCCTTGCCCTGGCGTCCCTCGAAGTTGCGGTTCGAGGTCGACGCGCAGCGCTCTCCGGGGGCCAGCTGGTCGGGGTTCATACCGAGGCACATGGAGCAGCCGGCGAAGCGCCACTCGGCGCCGAACTCCTTGACGATCTGGTCGATGCCCTCGGCCTCGGCCTCGATGCGCACGCGTGCGCTGCCGGGCACGACCATTACGCGAACGCCGTCGGCCTTCTTTTTGCCCTTGATGATCGACGCGAAGGCGCGCAGGTCTTCGATACGGCTGTTGGTGCACGAGCCCATAAAGACGGCGTCGACGCGGATGTCTTTCATCGGCGTTCCCGCGGCGATGTCCATGTACTCGAGCGCGCGCTCGGCGGCGCTGCGCTCGTTGGCGTCGGCGATGTCGGCGGGGTTGGGCACCGGCTCGCTGAGCGAGACGCCCTGGCCGGGGTTGGTGCCCCAGGTGACGAACGGCTCGAGGGTGTCGGCGTCGAGGAAGACCTCGGCGTCGAATACGGCGTCGTCGTCGGTCGCCAGGGTCTCCCAGTAGGCGACGGCGTCGTCCCAGTCCTGGCCGGCCGGGGCGTGCGGGCGACCCTTCAGGTAGTCGTACGTGGTCTGGTCGGGTGCGACCATTCCGGCGCGGGCACCCGCTTCGATCGACATGTTGCAGATCGTCATGCGGCCCTCCATCGAGAGCGCGCGGATGGCGCTGCCGCGGAACTCGAGCACGTAGCCCTGTCCCCCGCCGGTGCCGATCTGCGCGATGACCGCGAGGATGATGTCTTTCGCTGTGACGCCGGGGCGCAGCGTGCCCTCGACCGTGATGGCCATGGTCTTGAACGCCTTGAGCGGCAGGGTCTGCGTGGCGAGCACGTGCTCGACCTCGCTCGTTCCGATACCGAACGCCATGGCGCCGAACGCGCCGTGGGTCGACGTGTGCGAGTCTCCGCAGACGACCGTGATGCCGGGCATGGTGAGGCCGAGCTGCGGGCCGACGACGTGCACGATGCCCTGCTCGATGTCGCCGAGGGAGTGCAGCCGAACACCGAACTCCGCCGCGTTGTTGCGCAGCGTCTGGATCTGGGTGCGGCTCGTGAGGTCGGCGATCGGCTTGTCGATCGCGAGCGTCGGGGTGTTGTGGTCTTCCGTGGCGATCGTCAGGTCGAGGCGGCGCACGGGGCGGCCGGCGAGACGAAGTCCGTCGAAGGCCTGGGGGCTGGTGACCTCGTGCAGCAGGTGCAGGTCGATGTAGATCAGGTCGGGCGAACCGTTCTCGCCCTTGACCACCAGGTGGTCGTCCCAGACCTTTTCGGCCAGGGTGCGAGGCCGTGCGGCCTCGGAAGTATTCGGTGCAGTCATTTCAGCGGTCCTTCTTCTTTTCGAGTGATCAGCCAACGAAAGAACTCCGCGACGAGGAAGGCCGTAAGACTAGGCCTCGTCGCGGCGACGAAGGAGGAGGAGCCGCTCGAAATGCATTCCCCGAGAGTATCACCAGTGTTGTCGAACCGCCGGTAAGGCGAGGCTCAGGCTTTGACGACCCGCATCACGTACTCGCCGAGCTCGAGGTCTCCCCCGGCGACCACCGCGACGCGCGTGCCGGGTACCGCCTCGACGACGTCGTCTCCGACCACCACGTAGACCCCGTTTGTGGAGTCGAGGTCGTGCACCCAGAGCTGCTCCCCGTCGATCTCGAGCAGGGCGTGGGTCTTCGAGACCGATTTTGTGAGATCGACGACCGGCAGCAGCGTGGCCTCCGGCCAGCTTTCGGATGCCGCGGGGTTGCGACCGATGAGCACGGTGCGGTCGAGCGCGACGGTCGCCCCGCCATCGGGCAGCTGGAGCTTCCAGACGGGAGTCGGGGTCGACGTGGGCGTCGGGGCGACGACGGCTACGGGAGACGTCGGGGGCGCGGGCGCTTCGGCCGGGGCGACGGCGACGGCCGCTTCGACAGGCTCAGCGACCGGGGCCGGCTCGGCGACCGGAGCTGGCAGCACCGGCGTCGCTCCGATGACGGTCGGCACGAAGACGATCTCGGGGGCGGGTTCGCGGGCGGGAGGCGTGCGTGCCGGCGTCTTGAACGTGCCGGAGTCGAGAGAGATACCCGGTGGCAGCGAGATGAAGTCGCCCTCGTCGATCTCGGTAGCGGACGCGACATCCGGTTTCTTATCTGCCACGGGCGCACCGGGCGGAGGCATCGCGATGAAGGAGGCGTTGTCGTCCGTGCTCACCCGAGCAATGCTAGCTCACGGGCTACGGCGCCCTCTGGCCCAGCTGCCGGGCGAGTCTGGGTGCACCGAGAACCGCGAGCGCCCCAACGGCGCATCCGAGCGCGAAGAACACGGGCGCGCCGCTGGAGCCATCCGCTCCGTTCAGGGCGGCGAAGGCGTTGGCCAGAAGTCCCGCCGCGAAGCCCGGGAGCACCACGCTCGCGATCGCGCCGCACGCGTAGGCGAGCATCGAACCCGAGCGGCTACGGATCAGTGAGACGGCCGCGGCGAGGCCCCCGAGGATGACGATCGTCCAACCACCGATCGCCACGCCGCCGGGCGTGACCATGATGTGGCTCGTCGGGCTCTTGCTCGAGAGATCGAGCTCGAAATCCGCGGGCAGCAGCGGCACGAGCACGACGGAATAGAGCAACTGGGCGACGAGTGCGACGAGCACGAGGAAGGCCGCCAGGTACGAGACCACCCGCACGATTTCGGGCGTGGGCTTCGCAACGATGCGTGCGCGCACTAGACGGATTGCCGAGGGGATAGCAGCGGGGTCAGAATGACGGCGTAGATCGCCTGAATCAGAACTGTGATCGCGGCGAACATCGCAGAGATCCAAGCCATCGTGCTCAGGCCGCAGCGGCGACGCGGGGGCGGGCAAGGAAGAACGTGGCGAGACCCACGAACAGCCCGATAACGCCCAGCGCGAGCGCGACGACTCCGATGCCCGACGAGATCTCCTCCGCGGGGCTTTCGAGACCGAGCTGCCAGAAGACGCTGCCGTACAGCAGGCCGATCAGCAGCGGAACCGTCACCGACACCACGAGCGCCAACAACGAGGTCCACGTGCCGCCCGCGTACGCCGCGAAGAAACAGACGAGCGCGGCTGCGGCGAATACCGCGACGAAGACCCAGCCGACCGTCACGAAATCGGCCGTCGCAAACCGGTAGTAGTGATCGCCCGGAGCCGCCCGGTTGGCGTTGAACCAGACGAGGAACGACGACGGAAGGTTCGGCGCGAGAACCGAGACGAATACGAGCTGGGCGACGGCCGCGACCGCTGCCCAGCCGAGCGGAAACCACCGCGTGTTGCGGAGACTGCGCCGGTCGAGCGTGGCGGTCGACGAGGTCATCAGCCCGCTACTAGTGCGGGAACGGACGTCGGCCACCGAACGGTGCTGATGACAGCGTCGAAGAGGTCGAGCATCTGCTCTTCGAAGTCGACGTAGTTCGTCGTGAACGTGAGCAGGGCCAGCCGGTTCGGGTTGGCGGCCGCGAGCCAGTAGTCGACCTGGAGCAGTTCGAGCGCAGGCTCGTCTTCGGTGGCCGGGCTGATGCGGTGGAACGCCTGACGCACGGCCTTAATCTTGTCGACGGACATCGTCGTGGTGCCCACGGCGTCCTCGCCGTCGGTGAGCGCCAGCCCGACGCCGAGGGCGTCCTCCAACTCGGTGAGCCCCAGGGCTGCGAAGTCGGTCGAGTCGATCTCGGGAAGGAACACGCCGAGCCAGGCGGGAAGCGGCACACCGGGTGCGAGTTCGAGCGCGACGTGGAAGTCGACGGCCGAGTTGGCGCGGGCGATCTCGGCTGCGACGGCGAAGCGCTTGCGCAGGTCGGCGCGCAGCGGCGCGAGGTTATCGTCGCGTCCGATCGCGTGCTCCACTACCTTGCGCACCGACGACTGGGTCGTGCGCTCGGTGGCGAGATTGATTCGGCCCCAGGATCCGGGCAGCGCGAAGCGGGGTGTCGACGTCATTCGGTGCTCTCCTCGAACTTCATTTCCGCGGCGATCTCGGTGGCCAGCCCGGCCACGTCTTCGAATACCGCGAGGTCTTGCGTGATTATGGCGAGTTCGAGAGCCACCGCTCCCGAGGTGGGGAAAACGCCGACCGTCGCCCGCTCGAGAGCAGGTTCTGCGACACCGCCCTCGTTGCGCACGAGGGTGAAGTCGTGAACGACGATCGCGGGACCGGTGGCGAACTCGGCGCGTGTGACCGTGCGGTTGATGACTTCGATGGGCGCATCCACGTCTTGCTCTGCTGTCGCGAACTCGAGGTACTTCTCGAAGTCGCCCTCGCTGCGCGGAAGCAGGTTCAGGGTCATCAGAGCGTCGACGCGGCCGGTGGTCGGCTCTGCGATCAGGGCCCACCCGGCGCGCTGGCTGCCGGCCTTGGCCCGGGCGACCGCCGTGACGTTGCGCAGGCCGAAGAGCAGGCGTTCGCCCACCTCGTCGTCTACGCCGAGCCCCTCGACCGTCACTGCCCAGTGCTCGTCGACGGATTCGTCGGGGGCGGGCAACTGGTACCAGCCGCCCGGGATGGTGATTGTGAAGTCCATTGCGGCTAGGTTATCGCTCACGCTGCGGCCGCCGAAACGCTCACGCCGCTGCTGATCGCGTTCGACACGGATCCTCCGACGGTGTTCTCGGCGAAGCTGGCGTTGATCGCACTGGGCTCGCCCGTGTAGACGTTGGGCACCGAGATGGGCGGCGGCGCATTCCAGGAGGGGCCGGCGGCGCTCGGAGCGAGGTCGACGCCGTTCGTGCCCATCCCGTCGGTGAGGGAGACCAAGAAGCCGCCGCCTTCCTTGAGGCCGCCCTTGATGCTCTCCTTGAGCACGTATTCGGTGCCCCAGGCGCTCATACCGGCGCCGAATTCCTTCATGCCGAGGTTGGCCACGTTGTACGTGAATTGCGATTTGACCGTCGTGTTGAGAATGCTGCTGCTGGCCACGAAGCCGCCGTTCTTGACGGTTGCGGCACCGAGCTTTCCGGCGATTCCCTCGACGAGCTTGCCGCCGGCCTTGAACATAAACAGGCTGGTGGCGAAGCCGACGGCGTCGCCGAGCATCTGGCCGAGCGAACCCTTGCCGAGTGCGAACAGCGCGAGCGAGCAGAGCAGCACCGCACCGGCCACGAGAAGAGAGGTGAGCTTGAGGGCGGCCGCGAGAGGCGCGAGGGCGGGGATGAAGATGGCGAGCACACCGACGATGAGCGAGATCGTCGAGAGGATGTCGGAGATGATCTTGAGGGCGTCGCGGAGGTCTTTGAGAAGCGGCGCGAGGTGCACCTGGGCCCACTCGTATCCCTCTTGGAACTTGCCGGCGATCTTCTCGAAGAAGCCGTCGTTGAGATTGCTCGAGTCTGCGGCATCGTTGAGGGCCCGGATCGCGCGGTCGACGGCCTGGTTCTTGTCTTCGACAGCGGCGTTGTACTCGGACATGGCAGCGGCGGCGCTGGCGGCGTACCGCTCGGCGGCGCGCTTGGCGGCGAGGAACCGCTCGACGAGGTCGGGCGTCTGGCCGTTGTCGACGAGCACCTCGCTCTCGAGGTCGTCTTTCAGGCGGTTTGCGGCGCCGCTCTCGCCGTCCACGCCGTGGAACGTGGTCAGCGCGCGGTTGGCGCGGTCTTGAGCTGCTCGCAACTCGGTGGAGTACTGCAGCAGTCCGTCGGCCGCTCCGTCGTAGCGCACCGAGATCGACTCGGTGCTCGTACGGGCGTCCAGTGCTTTGAGGCGGATCTCGTCGACGGCGAGTGACACGAAGGTCTCGTCGTCCGTCAGATCGCGCAGGTCGTCGGCGGCGTTCTTCAGCCGGGTCGCGGTCTGCTTGTAGATGCGCGCCTTGGCGGCGATCCCGTCGGGATCGCCTTCGATGGGGTCCGGGAAGGTACTCATACGGCGACTGGTCCGTTCGGGCTGGCGGGCGTGGCCGCGGCGGGCTTGGGGGGTGCGGTGAGCGAGTCCGCGAGCGACCCGTCGATGTCTTCGAACGAGTCGGCGATCTTGCCGACCGAGTCTTTCAGCCACTCGAGGTTGTCGCGGATGTCGAACCGGTGCTTGTTCCAGTCCTCGGAGAAACCCTCGACCCGCGACTGGAGGCGCGAGTCACCGACGAGTCCGCCGATTTCACCGGCCATGTCGCCCTCGCCGTTGATGACGTCGAGCGCGTTGTCGATCCGGGACTTCAGCTGGTCGAGCTGGTCGAGGTCGATTTTCAAATCAGACATGGGTCGCGTTCTCTCTGAACAAGTGACGAATGGATAGAGGGTGAGGGATGCCGGCTTCCGGCGTTGCACCGGAAGCCGGCGAGGTCACTAGCCCTTGATGGCCGAAGCGAGACCCTCATCGGTCTGCTGGAGAGCGTCGGCAGCGGAGATCAGGAACTTGCTGAGGCCTTCGAGGCCCTCGACAGCGCTGCGGGTACCGGTGGTGAACTGCTCGAACGAGTCGCGGTACGCGGCCGACGACTGCTCGGCCTGGAAGCCGCTGGAGGTCAGGTTGGCGACCAGGTTGCTGAGCTCGACGAGCTTGTTCTGCAGGTCGTCCTGTCCGGCGGTGAGGCGCTGAGCGGTTTCGCGGAGGTCGTCGTAGGTGACGTTGAGGTTAGCCATGGTGTTGCTCCTTCTGGTTGGTTCCCGCTACGGGAGCGGGCTAGTGATCTAAAGCTATGACACGTGCACGGTGCCGTCGATGGGCACCCCTCCCCATACCCCGTTCACCGGTCGAAACCGGGCTCGAGCAGGGGAAGCTGTACGCGCGATGCCTTGCCTCGCGCGATGAAATAGCCGCGGCCAACAGGGAATTCCTTGCGGGATACCCGGGGTAGCGCAGTCTTGAGGATGGTCTCGCCTTCGATGCCGTCCGGCTGGAGGAGGAAGCCGGTGCGGGCTGCCTTCACCTCGCCGAGCAGTGGCCAGGACGAGCCCCACTGGCTGGTCTCCGACTCCGCGATGAGGAAGTGTTCGCTGCGTTTGACCGCTTTGATCAGTTCCACGAGCGGGCCGTCGGCCGCCGTACTGAGGAAGTCGCCGATCTGTTCGATGACCACGAGAACCTTCCCGGCGGTGAGCGGATCGGCGACGATGCCCGCAACCTCTTTGGCGAGGTCCGTCGCATCCTGAACCGTGCGGGCGGTGCCTTCCCAGCCGGCGTCCTTCGCGACGGAGGACCGCGAGTTGCCGAAGTAGAACTTCGTAACCACGGGCTCGGCCGCGTCGACCGCGCGGATCATCGCGAGCAGCGCGTTCGTGCGGCCGCTCGCCGGCGGACCGGCCAGCAGGAACGCTCCGACCGGCTCGAACCCGACGGGCTGGAGGGTGTCGTCTGAGACACCGAGCACGGGGGTGCCGTCGGCCGCGAGAACGGGAAGCGACGACGCGGGGATCTCCGCGCCGAGCACGCCGACGGTGCGCGCTTTCGCGCGGCCCGTACGTTCGATGGCCTCGCCGAGAACGCCGAGCGCCTTGGACTGCTCCGCGACGTTCGGGTTGCCGCCGACGATAGCGATCTGTGTCTCGAGGCCGTCGACGAGCGCGCGCCCGGCGGGGGATGTAGAGCCGAGAACGTCGCCGGGCACGTCGAGCAGCACGTAGGCGCTGTCGTCGGCCAGGCGGTGCACCACGCGTCGCTGGATCGTCGAGCTGACCGACGTCGGCACGCTGCCGGGACGGTCGGCGGTGATGGCCACGTGGATTCCGAGTCCGCGGCCCTCACCGAGCAGCTGCTGGAAGATGGCGTACGAGGCCGCTCTGGCCGCTCCCGTCTCGAACTCGGCGCGGAAGCCCGGGTAGTTGTCGACGAGCAGCAGGATGCGCTTCTCGTCGGGCGCGTTCGCGATGCGCCGGTATTCGCCGATCGTGCCGGCGTTCACGGCGGTGTAGCGCGACTGGCGTTCTTCGATGGTCTCGCGCAGCATCTTGAGCAGGCGTACCACGCGCTCGGGGTCGTCACCGCTCACGATCGACCCGACGTGGGGCAGCGCCTCGAGCATGCGCAGTCCGCCCGTGCCGAAATCGAGTCCATAGACGTCGACGGGCCCTCCGCGCGGGGTGATTCCCGCGGCGGCCGCGATGGTGCGCAGTGTGACGGTCTTGCCGCTTCCGCCCGCGCCATAGATGGCGATATTGCCGTCGATGTCCGGACGGAAGTAGGCCTGGTCTTGCCGTTGCGCCTCTGGCACGTCGGTCACGCCCAACACGATCTCGGTGTCGGTGCGCTGGCGCAGCCGGGTGAGGTCGAACACGGTCGCGAGTTCGTCGAGCCATGGTCGCCGGGCGGGCGGCAGATCGATCGACTTCGCGGCGGCGATGAGCGAGCTGACCAGCCGCGTCTGGTCGGTGGGGCCGTGCTCGCCGGCGCCGGGCGCCTCGACGTTCTCGCCCTTGCGCTCCCAGAGCTGTTCGGCGCCGAAACGCAGCTCGGCCACCTGCACCGACGGCGCGGGCGGCGTGTCGCTCGTCCAACCGCCGGCGTAGGCCGATTGGAAGCTGGTGAGCCGGCCCGGACCGGTCTTCGCGATGGCGCGGCCGGGAATCGACGGGTCGAAGGTGCCGGCGATCTTGTCGCCGACCACGTCCTGGCTGTCGGACTCGTCGGCCATTCGCAGCGCGATGCGCAGGTTGGTGTTGGCGCGCAGGTTGTCGCGGATGACACCGGCGGGTCGCTGGGTCGCCATGATCAGATGGATGCCGAGGCTTCGGCCGCGCTGGGCGATATCGACGACGCCGTCGACGAACTCCGGCACCTCGCCGGCGAGTGCCGCGAACTCGTCGATGACGAGCACGAGCGCGGGCGGGGTCTCGGGGTCGCCGCGCTTCTCGAGGTCGAGCAGGTCTTTGGCTTTTTTGCGGTTGAAGAGGTGCTCGCGGTAGTGCAGTTCTGCGCGCAGGCTGGTGAGGGCGCGGCGCACGAGGTGGGGGCTGAGGTCGGTGACCAAGCCCACGCAGTGCGGCAGGTTGACGCAGTCGGCGAAGGCCGATCCGCCCTTGTAGTCGACGAACAGGAAGGTGACGCGGTCGGGGCTGTACTCGGCAGCCATGCCGAGTACCCAAGCCTGGAGGAACTCGCTCTTGCCCGATCCGGTCGTGCCGCCGACGAGCGCGTGCGGGCCCTGCGAGCGGAGGTCGAGGTGCATCGCGTCGACGCCCGACTGCCCCACGAGCGCGCGCAGACGTCCAGCCCGGCGCTTGACCGGCGCACCGCCTGATCGGTCGTGGATGGAGTCGTTCTGGCGCCAGCGGTCGACGGCGACCGACGGGGCTACGGCGATGTCGGGGCCGAGCAGCGAGAGCATGGACACGCTGCGAGGAAGGTCGCTGGCGTCACGCAGCAGCGCGCCGGCGTCGACGACGGGCGAGAGCCGCTTGGCGAAGGCGAGGGCCTGCGCGCCGGTGATGGGTTCGGTCTGTGCCGCGACGATGTCGCTGCCGAGCCGCACGAGACCGATGTCGGCCGAGTGCCCGTCGGAGGCGACGTTCACGAACGTGCGGGTGACGGCGGGCAGAGTGGGCACGCTCTGCGACACCCATACCGGGTAGACGCCGGCGTCGGCCGCGCGCTCGGCCATCTGCACGAGGCGCGCACGGTCGACCGGCGCGTCGTCGGAGATCAGCAGCAGCACCGCGGGTGTGGCGGAGGTGGGCGCGGAGGCGACCTCTGCACCGTCGCCGGCGGTCGCTCCGGCGACCAGCGCCGACTGGTCGAGCATGACGGCCTTGCGTTCGGCGACCGCGGTCTTGCTGCGCTGGCTGATGAGATCTTCGATCGTCGACAGCAGGGCGTCGCCGGTGGCCTGGCTGTTCGCGAGGTGAACGGCCTCGAGCGGGCTGTGCGGCGATCCGGCGTGCGGCAGCCACTTGAGCCACTCGAACTCGGGGGTCCAGGCGTTCGAGACGATCGCCGCGACGACGAGCTCGGACGGCGAGTGCAGACCGGCGGCCTGCACAACGAGCGCGCGCGCGATGTCGGCCGCGGCGCTGCGGGGTCCGGCGATGCCGAGGGCACCGGAGAAGTAGAGGTTCTCGGTGACGGGGACCCCGTCGATGTTGCGGTACTTGTCTTGAGTGGCACGCATACGGTCGAGGTACTGCGGCAGGGCGGCTTCCTCGTTGGTGAGCGTCACGGTGTTGCGCGACGCCATGGTGCCGACGCCGAGGTTCAGCGAGAGAAACTGCCAGTGCTCGGGGCGCCGCGTCCACAGCAGCGGTCCCAGCTGCATCCCCGCCTCGTACACCTCGAGGGTCGAGGGCGCCTCGCGCAGTCGCACGGCGCGCTCGGTGATCGCTTCGGCGTCGAGGGTCTTCTCCAGGTGCTCGGCGCGTTCGTTGAACTTCTGGATGTCCATCTTCTCTTTGCGCTTGCGAACCGCGCGGGCCGAGAGGAATGTGCCGGCGAGCAGAATGGGCGACGCGATGATGAAGACCAGCGTCGAGAGCCCACGGCCGGTCGCGATGAACACGCCGCCGAGCGCGAGCGGCATCAGCATGGCGACCCACGGGAACGGCTGGTTGTCTTTCTCGGCCGGCATCACGGGCCCGGCGTATTCCTGCCCCGGGTAGCGCGTCTCGACGCGCGGCGAGCGGTTGAACGCGACGGGACCGGTGGGCAGCTCCGGCGCTTCCTCAGCGGGCGCGACGATTTTGGCGCGAAGCAGGGTGTCGCCGATGCGCACCGTGTCGCCGTTCTCGAGGTCGACGCGGGTTACCGGTCCGCCGTCGACCTCGAGGCCGTTCGCTGAGTTGAGGTCGACGATTCTCACTGCCTGCGAGAACACGTCGAGCCGCGCGTGCCGCTTCGAGACGAGCGGGTCGGCGAGCGTCACGTCGGAGACCGATGCGTCGCGGCCGAGGTAGCGGGTTCCGATCGGCAGGGCGAACTCGGATCCGGCGTCGGGGCCCTCCAGCACGACGAGAACGGCCACCGGCTCGGCACGCGTCGGTGCTGGTGTGACGGTTCCGGCGCCCACGACGGCGACCGTCGCGCCAGAGGCCAGCTCGGCCTCACCGAGGGCGACCTCGGGTTCGAGCAGTCGCGAACGCGCACCGGAGGGGTCGACGACCTGCAGCGTCGCCGGTCCGACGGCGGCCTGACCCAGCTTCGCGATGTACGGATCGACGTTGGCGATCGCACCCGCCACGTCGGCGACGGTAGCCGAGGCATCCGTGGTCACAACGACGTCGGCCGAAGGCCCGCCCGCACGCTGCAGGGTCAGTTTGATCTTCACTTCGATCCTTCGGTTCTCTTACGGTTCCTGCGGATGCGGTACATGCTCAGGATGCGGCGGGCCCTCGTCACGGCTCCGCGTGCCACGGCGATCGCCGCGAGCGACTCGTTCCACACCTTTTCGCTGCGTTCGGCGTCGACATCCTGCCCGTCGAACACGGCCTCGTCCGCCGCGGCGGCGAGCGAGCGCAGGCGCACGGGCTGTTCGACCAGCTGTGCCTCCAGCCGCTCGGCGATCATGAGCCGGGTAGAGCGCTTGGGAACGTCGAAGCCGAGCTCCGCGTACTGGTCGAGCAGCTCCTGCCACGCGCCGGCCACCTGGTCGGAGCCTCGGGCGGCCTCGCGGCGCTTGCGGGCCCGGCGCACCTTGATGGCGGCGATGATGATGAGCGGGATGAAGACGATCGCCGCGGGGATAAGAAGGCTCAGGCCGACGGCCCAGACCCACCCGGGCAGCACGAACGGGTCGCCGTTGTCGTCTTTTTTGGTGTCGTCGAGCTCGACCGGGGTGAGCAGGTCGTCTTCGTTGTTGATCGAGCGCGGGGGCTGGCGCACCTGCGGCTGCGGCTCGCTCTGCGGCTTGGGCACCTGGGCCTGCGGGATGTCGGTCTCGTCGGGGGTCGGGTTGTAGGCGACCCAGCCGATGTCGGCGAACGCGACCTCGACCCACGCGGTGACGTCGTCGCCGGTGACAGTGACGGATGCCTCGTCGCCGGTGACCTCGGGGGCGAATCCCATCACCACGCGCGACGGGTAGCCGAGGCTGCGCGCCATCAGCGCGAATGCCGAGGCGTACTGCTCCTGGTCGCCGATCATCTGCAGGCGGGAGAACAGTTCGGTGACGCGGTCGGCACCGTGGCCGGCGCGCGACGGCGTGGAGTCGGAGGCCCGGCCGTGGCTGAGGAACCCGTTGTCGGTCAGTGCCAGCTGGATCGCCTGCAGTTGCGCGGCCGGCGTCGTCGCGGTGCCCGCGAACTCCTGCGCCTTCGACGTCGCGAGGTCGGGGATGCCCGTGACGGGCGGCAGATCGATGGATGCCGTGGCCGCCGTCTCGAGGTCGGCCGGCGTGAGCACACGCTGCTCCACCGCGCTGAGCTCGTAGGTGTCGCCCGAGTGCAGGCCGGAGGTGAGCACGGCGGTTCCGGTGGAGTTGTTGTAGCGCAGGTTGTCGCCCTCGCTCGACGCGTCGCCGCCGGTGAACTGGAGGTCGGTGAGGTAACCGACGCTGGGCAGCCAGACGTCGTCGTAGGTGTCGATCGTGACCGTGACGTTCTTGCGTACTTCGGGCGTGATGAACGTCTGCGCGGGGATCTTGCGTCCGACGAGCGCGAAGCTGCCCGAGCCGTTCGTGGCGGTGTCGGGGCCGGTCACGGTCCAGAGCTTTCCGGTGAACGAGTCGAGGGTTGCGAGCCGCACCACATCGCCGGCCTTCAGACCGCTGATGGTGAAGAGCTGCTCGTCGGTGACCTGCTTCGTGTAGTGCCTGAAGCCGCTGAGCGGGCTCGGATACTGCAGGGGGTCGAAGGGCGGCTCGATCTCGTCGCGAAGAACAAAGCGCTCGTCGTTGGCCGGTGCGAGCCAGAAGCCGGCTCCACCGCCGATGAGCACGGCCCCGGCGACGATGACGGCGGTACCGGCGAGCTTGCGGTTGCGCAGGCGGTTGGCTCCGCCCTGGGCAACGGTCGCGGCGTTGGGACGTCGCCAGCCGAGCCAGATGAGCGCGAGGATCGCGAAGACCACACCGCGGAGACCGGCTTGGTACGGTTCATCCGTACCGATCAGGATGCCCGCGACATAGAGCGCGACCGGTCCGACGAGGGCGATACCGAACCGCCATGCGGTGCGCGGTTTGTCGGCGATCCACCGGGTGGCGAGGCTCGTCGAGACGAGCGCGACGATCCAGGTCGCGAAGTAGGGCACGACCGCGATGTATTCCGGTGCGCCGATCGGGGTGCGCAGGGTGACGATGTCTGACCAGCCGTAGACCGAACCGATCGCGAGGCTGGCGAGCGACTGCAGGCTGGGCAGGAAGCCGGCGATGGTCTGGCCCGGAACCGCGAGCGCGGAGCCGAAGAGGAAGTAGCCGACCAGCGCGGCGAGCACGGTGAGCACGACATTGAGCCGGAAGATCGCGGCGAGGATGCCTGTCGCCGCACCGAGCACCAGGCCGCCGAGGCCGGCGAGCAGGAAGCCGTACCCGCCGAACGACGGCTCGAAACCGATGACGCCGAGCAGCACGAGCACGAGCAGCACGGCGACGTCGGTCCAGGTGCGGCCCGTGATCGGGCGGCGGCCGGGGCCGGTCTTTGTGGTTTCGGTAGTTTGGTCGGTCATCCGCTGATCCCCCGCACGAGTCGGGACAGGTCGTTGAGGTCGCCGATGGTGATCACGGTGAGTCCCGCGACGGAGGCGATCTTGGGCTGGGCGCCGAGCTCGACGTGGAACGCGACCTGGCTGGTGTCCTGGCCGAAGAGCGATTCGACGCTGCGGTACTCCTGCGTGGTCATGCGGGAGCCGCCGATCATCATCACGACGCTCGGCGCGGGCAGGCGCTTGGTGCGCTCCCGCGCGAACTCACGCACGGTCGGGAAGAGCTTGCCCACGGGGTCGACCCGGCACGAGGAGTCGAGCATCTGCGTCACCGACTGGGTGCGCCACACGCCGGTCTCGCTGACGACGTTCATCTGCACGCCGTCGCGGATCACCTGGGCCGCGATCGACGCGGTCACGGAGAGGGCGAGTTCGAACTCCTCTTCGCTCGTGTACAGGTCGTTGCGGGTGGTGTGGATCATCGTGAGCTGCGAGCGCCGCGTCTCGTTGAACTGGCGCACCATGAGCTGGCCGATGCGCGCCGACGTGCGCCAGTGCACGTAGCGGCGGTCGTCGCCGGGAACATAGGGGCGCAGCGCGTGGAACGCGATGTCGTTGTTGGTGATGGTCTTCGAGACCTGGCCCTCGAGGTCGCGCACGAGGCCGGCGGCGGTGGGCAGAAGGCGCACGGTGAGCGGGTGCACGAAGAGGTCGACCGCGTCGGCCCACTTGAGGGCCCGGCGCAGCAGTCCCAGCTGGTCTCCGCGCACGGATTCCGCGGGACCGGCGACGATGACGGCACGCTTGTTGGTGGACACGGCGAAGAGCTCTTCGTGCTCTTCCTTCGGCTTCATCGCGGGCAGCTGGAACTCGGCCACGCCCTTTCCGACGGGCAGCTCCATGCGGGTCGGAGAGAGCGGGCGGGCGCCGACGTTCGTGACGACCATGCGGCCCATGGCCCGGTCGCCGACCACGACGCGACGCGGGTTGAGTTCGACGAGCACGCCGTACGAGGCGCGACCGAAGAGGAACACCGTGCTGAGCGCCACGGAGGCGAGCAGCACCGTGCCGAGGTAGGTGAACTCCTGCCAGCCGAAAATGCCGCTGAGCAGAATGCTGACGAGCGAGAACAGCAGAACGAGCCAGCCGACGGGCGTGATCACCATCAGCACGGGGCCGACGACGGCCCAGAACTTCAGGGCGAGCGGGGTGACCCGGCGCCAGAACGAGAACAGCAGCCCGCGAACGACCTCGATGGCGCTGCGACCACCGGCGACGCCGAGCTTCGCGCCTCCCCTGAGCCGCTTCGCGCCCGCCGCGCGGACACGCTCACGGCGCCCCGGGCCACTATCCGGACCGGGGGTGGGAGCCGGAGGGGTCGCCGGAGCGTTCGGCACCTCCGGCGCCGTCGCCTGCTGTTCCGCTGTCGTCATCCCGGCTTACGCGGCCCGGTAGGCGGGCGGCTCGATGTCGACCAGGATGCGGCTGACTATGTCTTCTGCCTTGACTCCGGCGAATTCGCTTTCAGGGTCCAGGATGATCCGGTGTGCGAGTACCGCGACGGCGAGGTCGCGCACGTCGTCGGGTGTCGCGTAGGTGCGGCCCTGGGTGAGCGCCCAGGTCTTGATCGCGCGGGCGAGCGCCATGGCGCCTCGCATGCTGACGCCGAGCACCACGTCGCGGTTCTTGCGGGTGGCCTCGATGATGTCGTTGAGGTAGCTCATCACCGATTCGTCGACGAACACGTCGGCGGCGAGTGCCGACATGGCGACGATCGACTCGGGCTTGATGATGGGCGAGACGAGCGACGCGCGGGCACGAGTGGACGAGTC
>Ga0247730_1000585_pt1 | contig 25152 bp, 28 predicted proteins | sample UWRJL073202C2_FD_180959 | JGI IMG/M metagenome (GOLD analysis project Ga0247730, IMG submission 180959) | Plant litter microbial communities from Arlington Agricultural Research Station in Wisconsin, United States - UWRJ-L073-202C-2 | ecosystem: Environmental > Terrestrial > Plant litter >... | reverse complement strand
ATCGGCCGGGGTCTTTGCGCGGGGTCGATGTCGCGCGGTGGCACGAGGAAGTATTCGGTGCCGACCCGCTCGATCTCCCAGCCGTTGTTGTGGCAGAGCAGATGGTGGAACTTGCAGAGCAGTATTCCGTCTCTGAGGTCGGTGCGCCCGTCGTCGCGTGCCCAGAACCTGATGTGATGGGCTTCCGTCATCGACGGCGGCGTCTCGCAGTCGCCGAACATGCAGGCCCCGTCGCGGACCGCGAGCGCGATGCGCTGTTTCTTGGTGAAGAATCTCTGTTCTTTGCCGACATCGAGCGGCTGGCCGAACGCGTCGATCGTCACCTCGGTCGTGTCGCCGCCGCAGGTGAGACGCTCGACGGTGGCGAGGGAGACAGAACCGGGCATGCCTTCGATGCGGCCGTGACCTTCGCCCTCGTCGAGGGTCTTCTGGGTGACCAGCACCCGTATGCGGGCGGCACCGGTTCCGAGCAGGTCGGAGCTGTCCGTGTCGGCGCCGGCCTGCAGCAGGCCGAGGAAGGTGTCGGAGGCGAGCTGGCCGATGCTGCGCGGGTCGTCCGCGATGCGCTCGGCGGTCTGTTTCCGGTCGCCGGACACGAACCGGACGCCGCGTTTGGGCGAGGTCGCCCTGTCGTGCAGCTCGGTGAAGACCGCGTAGGTCTCGGGGTCCATGTCCCAGATCGCCCGGCCCATGCCGTTGGCCAGCCGGAAATGCTTCAGCGACCGCTTCTCGAACATCTCGCGTTCCCGGTCGGCGATGCCCGCCTCGTCGAGGTCGTCACGCAGCTCCCTCGCCCGCTTCAGCAGCCGGTCGACATCGAGCGAACCGGCCAGCGCACACAGCGACACCGCGGCGTCGGACAACGCAGACGCGGGCACGTTGTCGGTCGGCTGTCCGAGCCCGGTACGGATCGCATCCGCCGCCCCGACCGACAGCGTTCCGGCGCCGACCGCCGCCGCGACACACGCAAGCCACGGCTCCGACGCTTCGAACTGCTCACCGGTGGCAGGATCCACCGAACCGTCGACAGCAGCCTCCCGCACTAGCTTCCCCACCCGCACGGCGGTCGTGGCCTCACGTCCGGACGACCCGGTGGTCTTCAGAAACTCCTCCGTGCTGCGGAACCCCTCCCGCTGCGCCAACCCCGAATGCCCCATCTCCCTGGTCGACCGGGCCGCGATCTCCCCGGCGATCAACGCCAGGTGAGCCTCGGCCAACTGCTTCTCTTGCGCGGCCAGTTTCGACAGTGAAACGAGAGTCGCGTCATCCGCGGTTCTGAAATCGGCGACATCACGCGACACCGCGGACAGCGCGCTGAGTGCGCCGCTGAACTGCTGGGTGAGGTCGGTCGATGTCATGCATCAATGAAACCAACTTCGAACACAGATTCGAGGATTTCAGAAAAACTGGGCAGAAATACCCCTCGTTATCCACAGGGGGAGGACAAGGCGGCAGGCTAGTCGCCCCCTCCGCCTCCGCCGTCGCCTCCCCCGCCGTCACCGCCGCCGCCATCGCTGCTGCTGTCGCCTCCGCCGCTTCCGGCACCGTCTCCGCTGTCGACCTGGCCGTCGGGGGTGTTCGGGTCGTTCGGGTCGCCGCCGAGAGCTCCGTCGCTCGCGACATCCGAAAAATCGGCCGAGAAGGCGAGGAGCAGCGCGAGATCGGTCGAGGTCAGGTCGCCGACATATCCGCCGTCGCTCGACCCGCCGGCACTGGCCAGGTCGCGCGCCTCGAGCACCTTGGCCCATTCGCGTTCGAGGTTGAACAGCACCGCCCAGCCGAGCAGCCGCTCGTTCAGTCGCACGACGTCGTCGCGTACGAGCGCTCCGTCCGGAGACTGCAGCGCGCGAAAACGATCGGCCTCCGCGAGTGTGATGTAGAAGCGCAGGCCCACGATGTGATCGCGAACGTCGACGCCCGCGACGGTGAGCGGGTCGATACGCCGGTTGCCCAGCAGCATGGTCGCGATGAACACCGCGAAGCCGGCGAGCGGATAGAGCAGGTTCGGCCAGCCGACGAAAATCAGCACGATCGCCAGAACCAGGGTCAGCCAGGTGAGTGCGTATCGGCGGGTCGACGTTGTCGTTGCCAGTCCGGATGACACGAGCACCCGGTCAGCCCGAAACTGCGCCCAGCGCAGCCGCTGTAACAGTTTCGTGTCGCTGTGGTTCGGCACAACGACGGTTCCGGCAACGGGGCGGTCGCCGAAGAACGCGCGCACGGTGGCGAGTTCGACGTCGTCGAGACCCGTCGCGTTCTCGAACCGCACCCCGTAGTGACCGCTCGGCGTCAGCGGCGGAACAACGCTCAGGTGCTTGCGCACCGTCAGATCGACGAGCTGCGCGGCAATGCTTCGCCTGCGGTCTTTCACCAGCGCCGCGCCCACGAGCACGGGCACGCCGGGCGGTGGCGCGTATTGGGCGACGATGGCGCGCCGCGACCGCGGTGTCGGGGTGATGCGCAGAAAAAAGATGAGGCCCCAGGCGAGGCCGAGCACACTGATGACGAGGAGGACGACGGCTGCGGTGTTCATTGCTGCCGAGCCTAGGGGGTGACCGCGCTCCGGAGCTCGTTTTGCACCATCAGGGCGAGTCCGCGCAGTAGTGCAGCGTCGGCATCGGAGAACGTGCGCGGCTCGGGATCGAACACGCTCAGTGTGCCGACCCGCACGCCGTTCGGCGCCTCGATGGGGTAGCCCGCGTAGAAGCGCAGGAACGGCTCGGTTACCACCATCGGGTTCTCGGCGAAGCGTGGATCGCGCGCGGCGTCTTCGATCGCGAAGTGCTCGCGCCGCTGGATCGTGATGTCGCACAGCGTGCTGAACCGAGGCATCTGCTCTTTCTCCACACCGATGCGCGACTTGAACCAGTGCCGGTCGCTGTCGATGAACGTGATGGCAGCCGAAGCGGTGCCGAGCAGGTCGCGCGCGGTACGGGTGATCCGGTCGAAACGCTCCTCGGCCTCGGTGTCGAGAATCTGCAGGGCCTCGAGGGTTTCCTGCCGGGCCTCCTCGTCGAGCGGCTCGACGTGGAACGGCTCGCCGTCGAGCGGGTCGGTGGAGAGCAAAGGTGCGATCGGCTCGGCGAGAAGCGCAGCCCAGTCGGAATAGGTGTTCGAGCTGCGGAACCTATCGGTGTCGGCCCCGATCTGCGCGTCGAACGGCACAAATGTGACCCGTTCGATGCTCTCAGTGAGCAGGCGGCTCGCCTCGTTGAGCAACCGGGCATGACGTCCGGCGAGCAGACTGATGGCCGCCGGGTACTTCTGCAGCGCGGTGAGCGGCGGCACCGCGACGACGAAGATCTGCTGGTTCGGGCGACCGTGCTTGAGAAGGTGGTCGATGACGATGGTGAGATCGTCGAGCCAGGTCTTCACGGGTACGAAGGTGAGTGCTTCCATCAGGCCCAGCGACAGCACGACCGCGTCGTATCGCGCGATCGGCTGGTTCGCGAGCACCGCGGGAGTGGTCGCGGCGGTCATTTCCCGGTCGACCGCGACGTCGATGTCCATCGCTCGATGGGTGATGGTCGACAGGTGGCGTCCGAGGTGGCCGGCGAGGGCGAGATCGTGAGACAGGACGCCCAGACCGATGGATGCCCCGGCGCCGACGAGCAGGATGCGCACGGGATTTGTGCCCGGTGTGTGCACCGCATCCGATCCGGCAGGGCGCGGAATGAGCGCGCGGGAGAGGGCGGTCGAACTGAGCCAGACCTTCACTCCGGGTCGGGCGACCATGCGCATGGCGCCGCTGAACACTCGGTCTCCTTGCCGGCCGTGACGACCGATCGCCGGACGCGCCAGCCGCATCCGAAATCAGTGTAGAGCGCTCGTGGCCTGCAGGCGTGCGGCGTGCTGGGCTAGTCGTCTTCGGCGCAGTCGGCCACGAGCCAACTGGCGACGTCGTTCGAGATGAGGCTTGACCAATCGCGGTAGGTGTCGGTGCTGCGGTAACGCCCGACGTCGACCGCGGGCGGCGGAGCGAACGGCAGGTAGGTCAGCCGCTCAAAACGACCGCAGGTCTCGGCGAGAGCACGGTTCAGGGCGCGCACGTGTCCGGCGGTGATCCACTCAACAAAGGTGGGGATCGGTGTAATCGAATTCATCGGCGGGATGGCCACCATAAAAACCCGCAGGCGGGGCATGGTTCGGCGGATGGAACCGAGCAGCACGTCGAGCTCGCGCCGCCAGCGGTCGACCGAGGTCAGCGACAGCGCCTCGTTCACCCCGAGCGTCAGCACAACGCCGTCGTAGGGCGATAGATCGAGCTTCGCGAGTGTGGCCGCTGCCGATCCCGCCGTCATCGAACCGTCGGCGACCACCGAAACGTGGGTCGCGCGCTCGGTGAGCTGGCTGATCTGCCGCCCGAGGTGGCCTGCGAGCGAGAGTTCGTGCGACAGCACGCCGTAGCCTACGGTCGCTCCGTTGCCCACGAGCAGCACCCGGTCGTCGTTGTGCGCGGGCGGCTCCCGTCGGTCGGGGTGCTCAGGCCTGGGCAGCAGCGGGTCCGACATCTCCGCTGTCTGCAGCCAGAGCCGCACAGCGGGCCGGCCGAGCGCATTGACCACCCGCGCCGCGATGGGCGACTCGATCCCCCGCTGTGACAAAAGAAACCCTTTCGACTATTCCGCCATTCTAGGTACCCAGACGAAAGCCGCCGGTCCACTTCGGGGGAAAGTGGGCCGGCGGCAATTCCGTTCGGATCCTGCACAGGGATCGGTTCGGGTTGTTCCAGATGTTGTCCGCATCTGAGATAGATAGTGCGCCCGCGTCTTGTGCGCGAGCTATGAACGGGCTGACGATCGGCTAAACACCCGACAGTGCCTGCTCGATGGTGCGCGGCTCGTTGCCGGTAACGCGCAGAACGTCGGACGACACCCGGGCGACTTCGCCGTCGGCGATCGCCACATAGGTGCTCACCCAGGCGTCCAGCTGCCACTGCGCGGCGCCGTAGTGCGCGCGCGACGCGTAGGCCTCCTCGACGGTCTCGGCCTGGTAGGTGAGCGTGCGCCCGAGCGCCGCTCCCGCGCGATCGGCAATCTGCGCCATGCTGAGCGCCTCAGGCCCGGTCAGTTCGTAGGTCAGGCCGGCGTGTGCGGCGGGGTCGCGCAGAATCGCCGTCGCAACGTCGGCGACATCGGCGCGCGCGACGGCCGCGACGAGACCGTTCCCCGCCGGCCCGCGGATGACCCCGGCTTCGTCGGCGAACAACGGCAGCAGGTCGGAGTAGAAGTTGTCGCGCAAGATCGTGAACGTCATGCCCGATTCACGGATGGCCGCCTCGGCGTCGGCGTGGTCACGGCCGAGCGTGAAGATCGCGCCCGGGTCTGCGCCGAAGAACGACGTGTAGACAATGTGCTTCACGCCCGCCTCGGCGGCGGAACGGATGAACGCGCGGTGCTGCTCGCGGCGATCTTCGGCCTCGGCGGCGGAGACCATAAACAGCAGGTCGACCCCGCTGAGCGCGGTGACGGCTGCCGCGGCATCCGAATATTCGCAGACGGCGACCGAGGCGCCCTCGATGCCCGGGGCGCGCGAGGAGTCACGCACGATCAGTCGGGGCGAGGTGTCTGCGAGGTTGCGGGCGACGAGGCCCCCGACGTTTCCGGTCGACCCGGTGATGGCGATGGTAGGCATGCACAACACGGTAGCCGAGAGCGTGGGCGGCTAGCCTGAAGCAATGTCATCGCAGCCCCCTATCGCCCGCAAGATCCCCACCGAACGTGTGCACCACGGCGACGTCTTCGTCGACAACTACGAGTGGATGCGCGACAAAGAGAGCCCCGAGCTCGTCGCCCACCTCGAAGCGGAGAACGCCTTTGCCGACGCGCAGACCGACGACCTCGAGATCTTGCGCGAGCAGCTGTTCGAGGAGATCAAGAACCGCACGCAGGAGACCGACCTGAGCGTTCCGGTGCGCGAGGGCGACTGGTGGTACTACACGCGCACGGTCGAGGGCCAGCAGTACGGCATCCACTGCCGCGCGCCGATCACCGACCCCGACGACTGGACGCCGCCCGCGGTAGACGCCATCGTCGGCGAGCAGATCCTGCTCGACGACAACGTCGAGGCCGAGGGGCTCGAGTTCTACTCGCTCGGCAGCTTCGACCTGACCGGCAACGCCGCGACGCTGCTCTACGCCGTCGACACCGAGGGCGACGAGCGGTACACGCTGCGCCTGCGCGACGTCGCGACGGGCGAGAATCTGCCCGACGTCATCGAGGGCACGGCCGGCGGGGCCTGCTTCGACGCCAGCGGCGCGTACGTGTTCTACACGACGGTCGACGACGCCTGGCGCCCCGACACCGTCTGGCGCCACGAGGTGGGAACGCCCGCGACCGCCGACGTCTCGGTCTTCCACGAACCCGACGAGCGCTACTGGGTGGGCGTCGGACTCACTCGCAGCCGCCGGTACCTCGAGATCGAGCTCGGCTCGAAGATCACGAGTGAGGCGTACCTGCTTGACGCGGCCGACCCCACCGGGGAGTTCGCTGTGGTCTGGCCGCGCCGCGAGGGCATCGAGTACTCGATCGAGCACGCCGTTATCGACGGCGAAGACCGCCTGCTGATCGTGCACAACGACGGCGCCGTCGATTTCGAGGTGACGGATGTCTCGGCCACCGACCCCCAGACCCCGGGCCGCACCCTGGTGCCACACCGCGCGGGCACACGGATCGAGAGCATCGATGCGTTCGCGACGCATCTGGTTCTCGAATACCGCCGGGAGGCGCTGCCGCGGGTGGCGGTGCTGCGGCTGGGCGAGGGCGACGCCGAGTTCGCCGAGATCCCGTTCTCCGAAGAGCTCTTCACCGTGGCAGCCGGCGGCAACCCCGACTTCCACCAGCCCGTCGTGCGGCTGCAGTACGCGAGCTTTGTGACGCCGTCGACGGTGAACGACTACGACGTGGCCACCGGCGAGCTGCGTCTGCTCAAGCAGCAGGCGGTGCTCGGTGGCTACGACCCGACACTCTTCGTGCAGCGTCGCGACTGGGCGACGGCCGACGACGGCACGCGCATTCCGATCTCGCTCGTCTACCGCGGCGACCTTGTGACGCCGGGCGAACCCGCCCCGCTCGAGCTGTACGGCTACGGCTCGTACGAACACAGCATCGACCCCGGCTTCACGATCTCGCGCCTGAGCCTGCTCGATCGCGGAGTCGTCTTCGCCGTGGCGCACGTGCGCGGCGGCGGCGAACTCGGCCGCGACTGGTACGAGAACGGCAAGACCCTGACCAAACGCAACACCTTCACCGACTTCGTCGCGGTGGCCCGCCACCTCGTCGACACCGGCGTGACCACTGCCGACCGCATGGTCGCCGAGGGCGGCAGCGCCGGCGGCTTGCTGATGGGCGCGGTCGCCAACCTCGCGCCGGAGACCTTCGCGGGCATCCTCGCGGTCGTGCCGTTCGTCGACCCGCTGACGAGCATCCTCGACCCGTCGCTTCCGCTCACGGTGATCGAGTGGGACGAGTGGGGCGACCCGCTGCACGACGCCGAGGTATACCGGCTGATGAAGTCGTACTCCCCCTACGAGAACGTGCGCGACGTGCGCTACCCGCGCATCCTCGCCGTCACGAGCATCAACGACACCCGCGTGCTCTACGTCGAGCCGGCAAAGTGGGTCGCCCGGTTACGTGAGGTCGGGGCATCCGTCATTCTGAAAACGGAGATGAGCGCCGGGCACGGCGGCGTGAGCGGCCGGTACGAGTCGTGGCGCAAGCGAGCGTTCGAACTGGCCTGGGTGCTCGACGTTCTCGGACTGCACAACACACACGCCTGACCGCGTTCGCGCGGGCGGCTACTCGTCGTTCGCGCGGAAGCGGTTCTCGGGATCGATCGTGCGCAGCACCTTGCGCATGATGCGGTCGAGGTCGTCGACGTCGGCTGCCGTGAGGGGCTCGATTACGTTCTCGCGCACCGTGTCGACATGGCCCGGCGCCGTCTCGACAACCTTCTGCCAGCCCGCTTCGGTCAGCGTGGCGTTGGTGGCCCGGCGGTCTTCTTCGCACGGGGTGCGCTCGATGTAGCCGCGCTTCTCCAGACGCGAGACGACGTGCGAGAGGCGTGGAAGTGTGGAGTTGGTCGCCGAGGCGAGCGAGGTCATACGCAGGATGCGGTCAGGCGCCTCGGAGAGCATCGCCATGGTGAAGTACTCGAAGTGCGTCAGATCCGCGTCGCGTTGCAGCTGCGAGTCGAGCACGCCAGGCAGCACTTCGACGACCGCGACGAATTTCTTCCACGCGCGCAGTTGGTCGGCCGTGAGCCATCGGGTGTCGTCCATTTCTCGAGTTTACCGCATTGGTTGACACTACAACTAAAGCGTGTAATTTGGTTGTACCAACAACTAAAAGGAGCACCCAATGGCAGACCTCACCATCATCGGAGCCGGCAACATGGGCGGCGCCATCGCCGCCGTCGCCCTCGCGGGCGGCAACACCGTGCAGCTGATCGCCCGCGACTCGGCGAAGGTCGCCGCGGCGAACGCGGCGGCAACCGCCGGAGTCGTCGGCGACCCCATCACGGGCGACATCATCGTTCTCGCCCTCCCCTACGGCGCCCTCGACGAGGTGCTCGCGACGTACTCCGAACAGCTCGACGGCAAGATCGTCGTTGATCTCACCAACCCGGTCGACTTCTCGACCTTCGACTCGCTCGTCGTCGCGGCCGACTCGTCCGCCGCTGCGGAGATCGCCGCGAAGCTGCCGGGCGCGCGTGTGCTGAAGGCCTTCAACACCAACTTCGCCGCAACACTGCACACGGGAGTCGTCGGCGCGGAAAAGACCGCCGTGCTCATCGCGGGCGACGACGCCGACGCCAAGTCCGCTCTCGCGGCCGTTCTCGAAGCCGGTGGCGTCAAGGCCGTCGACGCGGGATCGCTCAAGCGCGCCCGTGAACTGGAGTCCCTCGGCTTCCTGCAGCTCACCCTCGCGGCGGCCGAGAAGACGTCGTGGACGAGCGGATTCGCCCTGGCCGAGTAAGCGTTTCCCGGCCCGGAAAATAGCGGGAGATTTTCATCTACGACGCACTGTAACGCTACTGTTCCCGAATGGGCGCTCGGGCGTTACAGTGGTCGTCGGGGGAACAATATCGGCGCGGTGCCGGTGGAGTCACTCCATCGACGAAGGCCGGAGGCAACAACGTGCGACTCCCCCAGCAGATACTTCTGGAGACTTGCCCGCGCTGTGAGACTGAGAACCCGCTCGAGATCGTTTACGGGTTCGCCAGCGCGGAGATGTTCGATTCCGCACTCGCGGGACACATCGCTCTAGGCGGGTGCACGTTCACCGACGACAGTCCCGCCTACCGCTGCCGCAACTCGCAGTGCGAGGCCGAATGGGGCCGCTGGGGCGACTACCCCGACTGATCCGGGCGTCAGCCGTCGATGCGGTCGAGCAGGTCTTTCGCCGCGCGTGCGATCGACGAGTGGTCGTTCTGCGCCGCGCGTGACTCGAGCGAGATCACCGCGCAGCGGTGCACGTTTGTGAAGTCGCCGAACGGGAAGCTGTAGCGACCCTTGGTCTCCTCCGACGCCGACTTGTCGACACCGAGGTGCCACTTGGCGTATTCGGCATAGCCGTGCTTTTCGATGAAATCGTTCTCCGCGCTGGCGCTGGGCGCGTGCTCGCTCCAGTCGTCGCGTTCATCGTGTGTAGCTTTGCCTGCTGTGATCAGCTTCTCGGCGTTGGCCAGGGCGTCTTTGTTCAGAGTGATCGTCATGTCGACCACTGTTTCAGCCCGATGTTCTGACCGCACCGGCTTGACTAGAGGTGGTCGTGCTCGGCATCCCCTCGCGGGATGAGCGGAACGGCGATCGCGGGAAACACCGCCGTAACGACGAACGCGAGCGGATAACCGACCAGACCGATGAGCGCGCCCATGACCGGGCCGACCGCCGAGGCCACGAGAAACTGGCCGGTGTTCTGGGCGCCGAGAGCGCGGCCGGCCCACGACGGGCCGGCCATTTCGGCGACCGAGGTGAACGCCAGGCCGTTGTCGACGACGGTCGCCGTGGTCGCGATCACAAAGACGATCGCGGCCGCTCCCCAGCCGGCGGCGTCGAACGCCGCGAGAACCAGCAGGCAGGCGCCGGCCGCCACCGCGACCCAGCGCAGCGGGCGCACCCGGCTTCCGACGCGGTCGCTCAGCACTCCGATGGCGATACGGCCGACGGCGCCCACGAACTGCGAGACGCCGACGAGGATTCCGGCGCTGAGGGCACTGAAGTGCAACTCGGTGACGAGCCAGACGAGTCCGAAGATCGACAGGGTGAACTGCGGCACGACCAGAAGGGCCGACACCCCGTGGATGCGCCAGAGGAAGCCGCTGGTTCTGTACGGATTCTGCACGACCCGGGCGGGAGCATCCGCGATTTTCGGCGCGCGCGGAGGGTTGCGGATGCCGATCGCGCAGGCGACCGCGAGAACCGCCGTCAAAACGAGCGGCAACAGAAGGGCGGCGCCGACGCCCGACGACGAGGCGATCGGCGGGATAGTGACGGCCGCGATGGTCACGCCGAGCGGCTGGCAGGTCTGACGGATGCCCATGGCGAGACCCCGGCGGTCCTTCGGAAACCAGCCGACGACCACTCTGCCGCTCGCCGCGTTTGTGCTCGCCGACGCCATGCCGCCCAGTAGGAAGAAGATGCCGAGCCCGACGTATCCCTGGGCGGCGATCGCACCGAGCGTGGCGAGGGCCGTCAGCACCAGTCCCCCGGCGATCACCCAGCGTTCGCCGATGTGGTCGGCCAGCGCGCCCCACGCGATGAGCGTGAGCACCATGCCGATCGTGGGCGTTGAGGCGAGCAGTCCCGCCTCGGCGAGGGAGAGCCCGCGTTCCGTGTGCAGCAGCGGGATGAGGAAGGCCGGCGCGCTCACGAAGACCGTACCGGCCGTCTGTGCGGCGACACCGAGGCTCAGCACGGTCCAAGCGCGGCGGGCGTTCGGCATGCGGGTCTTCACGGAAGAGGTCGTCACCGACTCAACGGTATACGTCATCGGAATGCACCCCGGGCGTTAACCTCGCGAGCGTAGGCATGGCATATGGACGAAATCACGGATGCCGCGCTCGCGTTGGCAACGTCGCCGTGGGTCTACGTCGTCGTTTTTCTCATCACCGTGCTCGACGCCTTCTTCGTGATCGTGCCGAGCGAGACCGTCATCGTGGCCCTCGGCGCCCTCGCGCTGTCGACCGGATCGCCGGAGATCGGCATCCTCATCCCCGCGGCGGCGGTGGCGGCGGTCACCGGCGACAGCCTCACCTACTGGCTGGGTCGCACGGTCGGCCTCGAACGCTTTGCATGGATGCGGCGTGATCGTGTGGTCAGGGTGGTGCGGTGGGCCGCTCGCTCCCTCGACGAACGGGCGGCGGCAGTGCTGCTCACGGCGCGGTTCGTGCCGTTCGGCCGCGTCGCGGTCAACCTCACCGCGGGAGCGAGCGGGTTCGGCTACCCGCGATTCCTCGTGTTGACCGCCGTCGCCGGCGTGTGTTGGGCCACCTATACCTCGGTCGTCGGCGCGCTGTTCGGTGCCTGGTTCGACGGCGACCCGCTGCTCGCGGTCGTCGTGTCGGTCGCCGTCGCGCTCGTTCTGGGTGTGCTCGTCGACCGGGTCACCGCCCGCATCGGGGCTGTGAGATTACCGGGCAATCGTCAGATCTCGCGCAAGGCCTCGCGTTCGGGCCTCCCAACAGGTAGACCTTAACCCTTAGGTCCAACCCGGAGGTCGTAGTCAGAGCATGAGCACAACGCTGGAGAGCATTAGCGACTGGATGATCAAGCAGCGTTGGTATGCGGGCAAGGGCCACATTCCCCGGTTGCGGATACTCTCCGCCAACCCCGTGCCGAACGACGATCCCGAGGCGCGCGTCAGCGTTCTGCTCGTTATGGACGACGAGGGCCACGTCCCCACGCTCTACCAGGTGCCCATCGTCGCGCGCTCCAGCGTGCAGCCCGCCGAGCGAGCGCACCTCATCGGGCTGAACGACGAGGGCGAGTACATTTTCGACGGCCCGCACGACGCCGCCTATCCGCGCGCATTGCTCAATCTGATGGCACCCGACCTAGCCAGGGAGGTCACGGTCACCGGCAGCAAGGTGCTCTCCGGCGAGCAGTCGAACACGTCGATCATCTACGACATCGACGGCGTCTCCTCGATCATCTGCAAGGTGTTCCGCACCCTGCACAACGGTGACAACCCCGACGTCACGCTGCAGGCAGCATTGAGCACCGCCGGCTCGACCGCCGTCCCCCGGTTCGTCGGCCAGGTGCGCGGCGAGTGGGCAGACGTGGGCCAGCCCGACGGGCGCGCTGCCGGCCACCTCGCCTTCGCACAGGAGTTCTTGGCAGGCGCCGACGACGGCTGGAAGGTCGCCCTCCGCTTCGCCGCAGACGGCGCCGACTTCACCGACCTCGCCCGCTCCCTCGGCGAGCAGACCGCGCGGGTGCACTCCGGTCTCGCGCAGGTTATGCCGACGAACGAGGCGACCGCCGACGATGTGGCCGGGGTGGCGGTGTCGTGGGCGCGTCGGCTGATGCTCGCGATCCGCGAGGTGCCCGCGCTGCTCGAGAGCCGCGAGGCGATCGAGGCCGTGTACGAGACCGCGCGCACCGGCACGTGGCCGCTGCTGCAGCGTATCCACGGCGACTACCACCTCGGTCAGGCGCTGCTCGTGCCGCAGCGTGGCTGGGTGCTCGTCGACTTCGAGGGCGAGCCGCTGCGGCCCATGAACGAACGCGACCGTCCGGATGTCGCCCTTCGCGACGTCGCCGGCATGCTGCGCTCGTTCGACTACGCGGCCGGCGCCACCCCCGGCATCTCCGCCGACTGGGCCCCCGCCTGCCGCGAAGCGTTCATCGCGGGATACCTGGCCGAATCTGGCGTAGACATCGACGTGTTCCGCCCACTGCTCGACGCCTTCGAACTCGACAAGGCCGTCTACGAGGCCATCTACGAGGCGCGCAACCGGCCCGACTGGCTCGCCATCCCCCTCCGGGGCATCGCGCAACTGCTCGGTACGCGCCAAGGCGACACCGCGGGCACTGCCACACTGGGAGCATGACCCGTTACACGCTCGTGCTGCAGCACGTACCGTTTGAACGCCCTGCCCTTTTGGGCGAGATCCTCACCGCCCACGAGGTGAGCTGGCGACTCGACAACGTGGTGGCGGCCGACGACCGCTCAGCGCTGCCTCGTCTCGATGAGCTCGCCGGAATCGCCATCCTCGGAGGCCCGATGGGCGCGCTCGATGTCGATCAGCATCCGGGACTCGGCCTCGAAGCCGACCTGATCCGGGAGGCCTACTCGGCCGGCGTTCCCCTGCTCGGCATCTGCCTCGGCCATCAGCTGGTGGCGACCGCGCTCGGCGCCGCGCTGCATCCCGAGGCGGCGGACGAGGTCGGGCTCGGAACCGTCGAGGTCGTCGTCGACGACCCCGTTTTCGGCGCGAAGGGAACCGAGTCGACGGTGCTGCACTGGCACCACGACGTGGTCGACTCGCCCGACGGTGCGACGGTCATCGCGAGCACGCCGCAGACTCCGAACCAGGCCTTCCGCATCGGCGAGGCCGTGTTCGCCACCCAATTTCATCCAGAGATCGATTCGACGATGCTCGCGGCCTGGCTCGCCGAGCCGGCGATGGCCGCAGACCTGGACGCCGAGGCGTCTTCGTCGTTACTGTCCGATTTCGCGGCGGCAGAAGGCCGGATGCGCCCCGTCGCCGACGCGGCCTTCGGCGCTTTCGCGCGTGCCAACCTCGCGCGGCTCTAGACCCTAGTGCGAGTCGCCGGTCTCGCTCGAACTCGTTTCCACGGTCTCGGTCTTCTCGGTGTGCGTCTCGGTCTTCGTTCCTGAATCGCCGCCGGAGCTCACGGTGGACTCCTCGTGCGTGGTTTCTGTGTCTGACATACCGTCGACGCTACTCGGGCGAAGAGTCGCCGCCTAAATGTCCGAGGGCCTTGCGCGGCGGCCGAGAGTGGTCGGGTACAGTGGCGCTGAAATGTCTTTCACTCGCCGAACATTCCTCGTAGGCGCGGGAACCGGGCTGTCGATGCTCGTATTGACCGCGTGCGCGGTGGATGCGCGGCCCGATCCGACACCCTCCCCCACGCGCACGCCACCCGGCGTCGTGCCGCAGCCGACCTCCTTCGCTCGAACGGCGTGGGGCTCGGATTCGTTCTCGCGTGGGGCGGTCAGCTATATGGCCGTAGGTTCCACCCTCGAGCATCGCGAGGCCCTTGCCGTGCCCCTCCTGCAGCGGGTGTTTTTCGCCGGCGAGGCATCCTCCGTCGATAACGCCGGAACGGTGACGGGGGCGCGCCTCTCCGGGGCGGCCGCCGCAGCGGCGGTGGCCGAAGTGGGGCGCAGCGGAGACAAGGTCGCCGTCGTGGGTGCGGGTGCCGCGGGTGCCGAGGCGGCGCGCGCTCTCACGCGCGAGGGTTTCGACGTCGTTGTGATCGAGGCACGCAAGCGCGTGGGCGGACGCATCGAGACCGTCACCGATAAAGCGTGGCCGTTCCCGATCGAACTCGGGGCCTGGCGCCTCGCCGGCGACGACCCCGCGCTCGCCACCGTACTCGACGACGCGCAGGTCGCGACCGAGCGGCTCGACGGCTCGGTCTTCCGGTCGCAGACGGGCGAGAGCGATTCAGACCCGGTGAGCGCCGCCGCCGTCGCCTCCGCGCTCGCCTGGGCGCAGAACCAGCCGACGGATGTCTCGATCGAGACCTCGCTCGACCGCTCGGGCGCGGCGGCGACCGCAGCCGACTCGGGGCCGGACGAACTGGGCGGAGACGAGCTGCTCGCCCAACACCTCGCCGCCCTCGCCACCGTATTCGGGGCCGGCGCCACCGACCTGTCGAGCTGGTTCACTCCGGCCATGCAGGCGGTGCCGACGTCGATCGTCACCGGCGGTTTTGGTGCGGTGGTCGCTGACGCGCTCGACGGCATCGAGACGTTCCTCTCCACCACTGTCGTCGGAGTGGCCTACAACGACAACCGCGTCAGCCTCCGCTTCGGAACGGGAGAGTCGCTGTCGGTGGACCGCGTGGTTGTCACCGTGCCGCTCGGCGTGCTGCAACAGGAGAGCATCGAGTTCGACCCGCTGCTGCCGTTCGCGCACCGCACCGCGATCTCGGCGTTGGGCATGGGCACGATCGACACCGTCTGGCTGCGCTTCGACCAACCGTTCTGGACCACCGACGCCGTCATCTGGAACCTCGTCGGCACCGACGACGAGATCACCACCTGGTACAACCTCGAGCCGGTCACCGGCGAGGCCGTGCTCGTGGGAATCGTGGGCGGTGCCGCCGCAGAACGCACCGAGCTGCTCGACGACGACGAGCTCACGGCCGCTGTTCTGTCGACCCTCGCGCCGTTCGCGCAATAACCCGTTCCGCGACCGGTTTTGCCCTCGCCAGCGAGATGACTCCGGTGCTCGTGATCGCGAAGGTGGCCAGGGCGATGGCCGAGTAGGTGACGAACTCGAACGGGTCGGTCACCTGGTCTGGGTCGAGGAAAAAGTAGGGATACCAGCCGACCACCGCGCCTCGCACGAGAGTGATGCCGCCCCAGATCACTGGATACCCGACCGTGAGAAAGATCATGCGCCACTGGGAGCGGCCGCGGCCGCGCGAGATGATCCACTCGAGCAGCGCGAATCCGGGCAGCCAAAAGTGCAGAATCTGGTCGCTCCACGGCACCTCGAGCACAAAACCACGCACCCCCGCCTGCTGCACCAGGATCGCGAAAACGATCCCGGCGACGAGGATCCAACTCAGCACGACCGAATGCAGGTTGGTGAGCCACGGCGGGTCGGCGGCAGAGTAGAGGGCCACGATCCCGCCCACGACGCAGACGACCATAAAGGAGATATTGCTCTGGATCGTGAGGTAGGCGAAAAAGTTGCCGGGTGCGAAACTTGGCGTATCCAGACCCCAGATGTAGCGGGCGACGAGCGCGACCAACTCGACGAGCGCGAAAATGAATCGAGCGCCACTGACGGCAACTCGAGCATTCACGTGGCCCCCCTCACTTGGCAATTCTACGAAATCGGGAGTCAGACATGAGCACCACGATCGGCGAAGAAACCTTCGGTGACGGAAAACTATCCGGCCGCGGCAAGGTCGACGAGCACGGAACGAAGTCTGGCAGGTGGGAGTTCTACTACAGAAGCGGCACGCTCAAAGGCACCGGTGATTTCGTGGGCGGGCTGATGCACGGAGCGTGGACGTGGACGCGCGAAGACGGCACGCTGATGCGCACCGGGCACTTCGTGGCGGGAGAGCAGCGCGGTGAGTGGAAGACTTATGACCGAGACGGCGCACTCGTGCGCACGACGGATTTCCACTGACCACCCGCACAACCGCAGGAGTACCGATGACCCATCCATTTGCCACCAGTGTCTCCGCGGAACTGCCCGCATGGCTCGTGTCCGAGCTCGACACCCACACCGGCCCGCTCGCCACCCACGAAGAGCGCATGACGCTCGTCAACCAGCTCGCCGCGCGCAACTGGCGCGAAGGCAACGGCGGCCCGTTCGCCGCGATCGTCGTCGACCGCTCAACCGGCCTGATCGTGTCGATCGGCGTGAACATCGTGTTGAGCTCGGGTCTCTCGGCCGGCCACGCCGAATTCACCGCCTTGTCGATGGCACAGGAGCGAGTCGGCAGCTGGGACCTCGGCGCCTCGGCGGAGCAGGACCTCGAGCTGGTCGTCAACTGGCGGCCGTGCATCATGTGCTACGGATCGCTCATCTGGTCGGGTGTCAAGCACCTCGTTATCGCGGGCGACGGCCCCGAACTCGAGCGGCTCAGCGGGTTCGACGAAGGCCCCATCCCCGGCGGCGACTGGAAGGGCGAGCTCGAAGCCCGCGGCATCACTGTGACGATGGACGTGCTGCGCGACGAGGCGATCGCGGTCTTCGCCGAGTACGGTGCATCGAACTCGATCGTCTACAACGCCCGCGGCACGGGGTCGCGCAACTAGACCGATTCGGTCCCTGAGCTTGTCGAAGGGAGCCTGTCGAAATCTGGATTTCGACAGGCTCAATCGGCGCGGTTGTCTACTTGCCTTCGCGCTCCGCGCGGGCCGCGCGGTTGGCGGCGTCGCTGGCCTCGCGCTCGGCGATGCGCTCCTGCTTCGCGGCCCACTCGACGCGCTCTTTGTCACGCTGCTTGAGGCGCGCGTTCTCCTCGCGCACGTCGGCCTGAGTGCGGCGCTCGGTGACGAGCCAGCGCGGCGGCGCGGCGAGCAGCTCCTGGATCTGCGCGGTGGTGAGTGCCTCGTCGACTCCCCCGCGGGCGAGACCGGCATTGGAGACGCCGAGCTTGCCGGCGACGATCGGGCGGGGGTGCGGGCCGTTGAGGCGCAGCTGCACGATCCACTCCGGTGGGTTGGCCAGAAGTTCGTTCAGCTCGGCGCGGGTGATGTCGTTGTTCTGGAACTCTTCCGGTGCGGCCGGCAGGTAAATGCCGAGCTTCTGCGCGGCCGTTGAGGGCTTCATGGACTGCGGGGAACGCTCGGTACTCATGCCTAGAGCGTAGCCTGAGCTACGGCACTTGTTGATTTGACCCGTTGCCGCACCAATGAACGAAGGAATCTCGTGACTCTGACCCTCGCCTTCGTGCCCGGCGTCACCCTCACCAAGTGGACCCGGCTATGGGAGGAACGCCGCCCCGACGAGGAGCTCGCGTTCGTCGCCACCACCGAAGCGACGCAGGCCGACGCGCTGCTCGAGGGCACTGCGCAGGTGGGCTTCGTGCGGTTGCCGTTGAGCCCCGACGCCGAGCGTGAGCTCAGTGTCATCCGTCTTTACAGCGAAGTAGCGGTCGCCGTACTGCCCGAGGAGCACCCGCTCGCCGACCAGGATTCGGTGACGCTCGCCGACCTCGCAGACATCACGCTGCACGACAACCAGGGCTCGCTGCGCGACGCCGTCGAGCTGATCGCCGCGGGTGTCGGCGCGCTCGTCGTGCCGCACGCGCTCGCCCGGCAGAACTCGCGTAAAGACGTCGTCTCGCGCGACGTCACCGACGCCGACGAGACGTGGATCGCGGTGGCCTGGCGTACCGAGGGCGAGACCGCCGAGATTGAGGAGTTCGTCGGCATCGTGCGCGGCCGCTCCGCGAACAGCTCGCGCGGCGGCACCATCGCCCCTCGTAAAGAGAAGGTCGACCCCGACCTGCAGATCGCGAAAGAGAAGCCCGAGAAGAAGGCCGTGGTGAAACCGCGCGGCAAGTACGTGCACCGATCGACCGCGCGACCCCAGGGCAAGCGTCGGCGCCAGGGGCGGTAGCGTGGCCGGCCGGATGTTGCGCGCTCGAGAACCGAGGGGTGACAAATCGACCTTCAAGCGCGCTTGAGCGTCGGTTTGCCGCCCCTCGGCACGACCGCCGCGCGCACTCAGAACTGCGCGATGCCCATGCCAACGATCACCACGCCGAGGAAGAGCAGCGCCGTCGCGGTGACCGTCGAGACGTTGCGCAGCAGCCACTCGCGCAGGCCCTCGAGGCCGGTCGTCACCTTCGGAGCGCCGGAGAAGAAGGCCACGACGGGAGCCGCGATCGTCGACGCCGCGAACACAACGAATATCGCCATCGTGATCGTCGCCGGCGCGAGGGGCAGGCCGGCCGAACCGATCACCACCCCCGCGGCGAGCGAGATCAGCAGGTTCTTCGGGCGGAACGCGGAGTAGACGAACCCGACCGCGAGCCCGCGCCACAGTGTGAGCGAGTCGATGGCGTTGATCCAGCGCGGCACAGGCGGCGACTCCCCCGCCCGCGGCCGGGAGCGCCAGGTGCGCACGGCGAGCACGATCAGCAGCAATCCGAGCAGGATCTCGACGACGCCGGTGAGCAGCGCCGGGGTGTGCGGCCGCACACTCGGCAGCAGCGCGGCCAGCAGCACGAACAGCGTCGTCATGATCGTGATGCCGGCGACCCAACCGATCAGAAAGCCGACGCTGGTGCCGCGCGCTTTGGGCGAGAGCAGCATGATGGTCGTCGCCATGATCGGCAACGGGCTGATGGCTATGCCGAGAGCGAGGGGCAGGATGTCGCCGATGACCGGCCCCATGCGCGCCTCCCTCGGTAGTGCTGAGAGACGAGTTTTCCGTGTCGATCGCGCGGGCTGAATCATCCGGTCGGGGTGATAGCGCGTCATCCGGGGCCTCTCATGCTTGACCCGGGAAGGTGACGCACGTGGGCGAACTGGTTGTCTCGCTGCTGCCGCTCGCGCTCGGCGTGGTGATGAGCCCGCTCGCGATCATGGCGCTCGTCGCCGTGCTCGTGTCGAAGCGGGCGCGCGCCAACGGCACCGCCTACCTGATCGGCTGGGCGGTGGCGCTCATCGCGATCCTCGGCGTGAGCTTCGCCGTGTTCGGAGCCCTCGAGGTGCACCAGTACGGGCAGCCCCCTCGCTGGACCGCCTACGTGCGCCTCGTGATCGCCGTTCTTCTGATCGCCGCGGCCGTCTACGTCTACCGGCGCGGCCACGACCGTGCCCGCGCGATGGCCGCGGCGACAACGCCCAGCGACGTCGTCGCCGCGGCGCCGCAGCTGCCCGGCTGGCTGCGGGCCGTCGACAGCTTCACGCCGGCCCGGTCGCTGTTGCTCGGTTTCGGAATCTTCGCCCTCAACCCCGTGGATGTCTCGTGTGCGGTTTTGGCGATGCTCGACGTGCGCGGGGCCGCCGTATCCCCCGCGGATGGCGCCGCGGTGATCGTCGCGTTCGCGGTCGTCGGTATCCTGCCGATCGCGGCGCCCGTGTTCTACACGCTCGTCAAGGGGTCCGCCGCCGACCCGCTGCTCGAGCGGGTGCGCGGCTGGATCGCCGGCCACACGAGTGTGCTCAACGCCGGGCTGCTCGTGCTGATCGGGGCGATGCAGCTGCAGAAGGCGCTGTCGGCGCTGTTCTAGGCCTTCTTCGCCCGGCGCTCGCTCTTGCGGGCGGCATCCTCGGCCTTCATCACCGACTTGGTGCGGGTGAGGTCGCCGATCACCGGCCGCCACCAGGCCGCGTTCGGGTCGGAGTCGATTAGCAGGGCCCGCACCATCAGCGTGAGCGGGATGGCGAGGATGGCGCCGACCGGCCCGACGATCGTCGCCCAGACGAGCACCGACACGAAGGTGATCGTCTGGCTGAGCGCCACGGCGTTGCCCACGATGCGCGGCTGGATGAGCGTCTGCACCACACCGTTGATCACCGCGTAGACGACGATCACCGGGATGGCCGTCTGCCAGCCGCCGACCAAGAACCCGAAGACCACGGGCGGGATGATCGCGATGAAGTAGCCGATGTTGGGAATGAAGCTGCCGAGAAAGGCGAGCAGCCCCCAGAGAAAGGCGCCGGGCACGCCGAGAATCACGAGCGCGATCGCGTTGAGCACGCCCTGCGCGATTCCGAGCGCCGCGGTCGCGATCATGTAGCGCCGGATGCCGGAGGCCAGGATCTCGAGCGAGGTGACCATCCGGGCGCGCTTCGGTCGCAGGTCGGCGAGGATGGCGCCGAGATAGCTGGAGTCGGCGGCCAGCAGGATGAGGGTCGTGAGCACCACGACCAGGCTCCCGGTGACGCTCGCGACGTTGCCGAACAGCCCGTAGACGAAGTCGAGGATGCGCGACGGATCGAACCCCGAGATGATCTGCTGCACCTGGGCCGCGCCGATGCCGATCTCGGCGAGCCAGTCGCCGATCGTGCGGCCGATCTGCGCGATCTGCGGGGCGAACTGCGGCAGTAGCGTGGCGAACTGCGCGAACGCCACGACCAGCGCCGCCACGAAAGCCGCGAGGGTGAGGAACACCGCGAGGGCGACGGTGCCGGTGGCGATGCTCCGCGGTACACCGCGCTTCTCGAGCCCCGTGCGCAGCGGATGCGCGCAGATGGTGAGAACGAGCGAGAGCACCACGGGCGCGACTATCGAGCGGATCGAGGCGAGCCCGAAGGCCACGACGGTGGCGCCGGCGAGCCCCAACAGAATGGTCGTGCCGCGCGGCATGCCGGGTCGTGGCGGCTCGATCACGGGAGCTGGGGGCACCTCGACGGCCTTGCGCTTCCACCACATGATGCGCTCAGGATGCTGCCGGGGCCGCGCAGACGATTCACCCGGCAGGGGCGAGGTCGCCTGCGGGCGGCACGGCCACTGTGGAGCCACACAACCGAGAGGTAGGGATTCATCATGAACTGGGACGACTTCTGGTCGGTCATCTGGCTGTTCTTCTGGGGCTTTGTCTTCATCTCCTACCTGATGGCGCTCTTCTCGATCGTCGCCGACCTCTTCCGCGACCACACACTGAACGGCTGGTGGAAGGCGCTGTGGATCATCTTCCTGGTCTTCGCCCCGTTCATCACCGCGCTCGTCTACGTGATCGCCCGCGGCCGCGGAATGGCCGAACGCAGCCAGCGCGACGTGCGGCAGGCGCAGGCGGCGACCGACAACTACATCCGCGACGTGGCGGGCTCGAGCCCGGCCGACGAGATCGCCAAGGCGAAGGCGCTGCTCGACTCGGGCACGATCAGCCAGGAGGAGTACGCGCACCTGAAGTCGCGCGCGCTGGGCACGGCTCGCGTGTAGCCCCCGGCGCGCGCGGTGCCCGGGGTCGGGAGTCGGCGAGGCGCATCCGGCCTAGGCTGGAATCGTGACAGACCCCGCCGGCTCCAGGCTCAAGCGTTTCGCCGAACTCGGCTTGGCGCCCGCCCGCTTCGCCAAGGTGCTGCAGGCCTCCGACCGCACTCCCCTGCTGCAGGTCGTCAAGACCGCCGTCGCGGCCAGCCTGGCCTGGTTTCTCTGCCTGCTGATTCTGCCGGGCGACCTGCCGATCTTCGGCACGATCGCGGCGATACTCGTGGTGCAGCCGAGCATCAACCAGTCGTTCTCGCGTGCGCTCGAGCGCACTGTCGGTGTGATCGCGGGCGTCGTCATCGCCTATCTCGCCGGGGCGTTCTTCGGTGTGGAGAGCTGGCTGATCCTCGGCACCGTGCTCGTGTCGCTGCTCGTGGGCTGGGTGTTCCGGCTCAGCCAGTCGACGACGGCGCAGATTCCGATCAGCGCCCTGCTTGTGCTCACAATCGGTGCGCAGACCCCCGGATACGCCGTCGAGCGCGTGATCGAGACGGCGCTCGGCGCGGCGATCGCCGTGGTCGTCAACGTGATCGTTGTACCGCCCGTCAAGTTGAAGCCGGCGCAGGATGCCATCGGCCTGCTGGGTGCGGAGGTCGCGAACTCGCTCGACGACCTCGCGAGACTCATCGCCGAGCCGTCGACGCCGAAGCAGCGGATGTCCGCGCTCGTCACCGCCCGTCTGCTGCGCGCGATGGAGCTGAAGGCGGTCGCCGCCGTGACCACCGCCGAGGAGAGCCTGCGGTTCAACCCGCGACGCTCGGTGCATCGCACGGCCCTCGACGTCGACAACCGTCTGCTCGAGACGCTGCACGTGCTCGTGCTGCGGGTGCCCGGCATGATCCGCGCGCTCGACGACCGCTACGACGAGACCATCCACACCGAGCCGACCGCCGCAGGGCTCTCGACCGAGGTGGCCCGCGCCGCTCACGACCTGCGGCTCGTGATGCAGCAGGCCGAGCCCGACGAGGCACCCGTCGACGACGTGCCGACCCTCACCGAGCCGTTCACCGTGCTCGCCCCGAGCGCGGCGCACTGGATTCTCATCGGCTCGCTGCTCGAAGACCTGCGCCGCGTGCGCGAGGTGATCGTCGAGGCCTCGGAGAGCAGCTGAGGCGCACAGCGTGAAACAATAGGGGGTGACTTCGACGACAACCGCTCCCGCTCCGCTCGGCCTCCTCCTCGACGTGGACGGCCCCATCGCGAGCCCCGTCAGCCGCAGCGTCGGCATCCCCAGTATCATCGACGACCTCGTGCTGCTCGCCGGTGCCGGTGTTCCGATCGCGTTCATCACCGGACGTTCCGACGCCTTCATCCGCGACGAGGTCATGGTGCCGCTCTTCGCCGCCGGGCTCGGCGAAGCGCTCTCCCGTCCCGGCACCAGCATGTTCTGCGTGTTCGAGAAGGGCGCCGTGTGGGCCCCCGTGACCGCAGAGGGACTGGGCGACATCGTGGTCGACGAGGCCGTGGCGCTGCCGAAGGCCATCGTCGACGAGGCGCGTGAGCTCGTGGCAGCCGAATTCTCCGACACCATGTTCTTCGACGAGACCAAGCACGCCATGATCTCGGTCGAACAGCGCACGGATGTCTCGCGCGAGCGCTACCTGCCGACGCAGCAGACCTTCAACGACGCCGCGTTCGCACTGCTCGAGCGCTACGGTGTCGGGGTGCGTCTGGGCGACCGCGAGGTTCCGGATGCCTCGGGGCAGGTGCCATTCCGTCTCGACCCGACGATCATCTCGACCGACATCGAATCCGTGCTGCTCGACAAAGACCGCGGTGCCGAGCGCGCGCTCGAGTACTTCTCTGCGAGCGGCCCGCTGCCGACGCTCTGGCGTTCGGTGGGCGACTCGCGCAGCGACTATCTCATGGCCGACCACCTCCACTCCGCGGGATACGACGTGGCGCACGTCGACGTGCGCCCGCTCGACGGCATTCTCGACCGCCCCTACGACATCATCACCGAGGGCGAGCTGATCCACGACGAGGCCGGCGCCGCGTTCCTCGAGCACTGGGCGACCAAGCTGGGGCTGCGCTAGCAGCCAGCTGGGGGCTTCCCCGCCGATTCGTCACGGGATCACAATGGCGGCATGGCCAATCACGCCCTTCCCCCGTCGCCCGAGGAGCCTCCGGATCCGTCTCCGGATCCGTCGCCGGAGGTGCCGCTCGGCGTGCGGGCCCAGCTGCTCGCCACCGAGCACTGGGGGCTGCTCGCATCGCGCAGCACGGCGCAGAGCGAGGTGCTCACGCGCATCAGCATGTTCCTCACGCTCACGTCGGCCGCGCTGGTGAGCCTCGCGCTCGTCGGCCAGGCCACGGGGTTCTCGGAAACGTTCACGACCTTCGCCCTGGTGCTGCTCGGTGTTGTGGTGCTCGTCGGGTTCCTCACCCAGCTGCGCGTCTTCAACGTCGGCATGGAAGACCTCATGTACGTGCTCGCGATGAACCGGCTGCGCGGCGCCTACGCCGAGATCGACCCGCCGATCGCCCGCTACTTTCTGGCCTCCCGGTACGACGACCTCGCCGGCTCGGTGCGCACGTACTACTTCTTCGGCGGCCGCAGCGACTTCAGCCAGGTCGCGGGCAGCAGCATGGTGTTCATCGGGGCGGTCAACTCGGCGCTGTTCGGCCTCTTCGTGTCCACCGTCTCCGGAGTGCTCGCCGCGCCGACCCCGCTCACCGTCGTTCTCGGCGCGGTGGGCGGTGTCGCCTGTTTCGTCGTCTCGATGTGGCTCGGGCAGCGCAAATACCGTGCGGCCTGGGCGTCGTACCGGCCGGAGTTTCCGAGCCCGGCCCCCGATCCGCGCCCGTCGACAGGACCGGATGACCCGGGCGAGCGTTTCTCCGGATGATCCCCGCGCGGTGATCGGCGCAAGCCGGTTGAGCGTCGGCGTCGCCGCACGTAGCCTGCGGTTATGCTCATCGCCGCCGTCATCCTTATGCTCGCCGCAATCCTGATCGTGGGGGTGAACGAGGCCGCTGCCCGCGGACGGCTCGGCATCAACCCGTTGGCGGGCATCCGTTTGGGCTCGCTCATGTACTCCGAGCGCGCCTGGCAGGAGGGACATCGTGCTGCACGTGTGCCGATGATCTTCGCCGGCGCCGTGCTCTTACTCAGCGGTCTCGCCCTGCTGGTGCTGCACCTTCCCGAGAGCACGCTGTCGATGACGACGATCGTGGGCACTATCGTGGCAGTCGCCCTCGTGATCGTCGGCGCGTTTGTGGCCAAGCGCGCGGCCGACCGGGTGCTGGTCGACGACAGCGACGACTAGCCCGACGCCCAGGAAAATCCGCGCCGTTCGACAGGACAGAACGAACTCGGTGACCGCTCAACAGGAGCATTCGGGGGTCCCTGGCCCGCGGCGCTTCCAGGATTCGGTGTCGACTTCTGTCCATGATTCGATCTGCTGAGCGTCGTAGTCGCGTGAAGCCGTGCCGCCCACCGCGCGCTCGAAGCAGCGCAGTGTCGCTGCGGCGTCGGCGGACAGGAAGCGCCGCACGGTGAGCGTCTGATCGGCCATAACTTCAGTGTCCTTCACTTCAGGA
>Ga0247730_1000584_pt1 | contig 25164 bp, 24 predicted proteins | sample UWRJL073202C2_FD_180959 | JGI IMG/M metagenome (GOLD analysis project Ga0247730, IMG submission 180959) | Plant litter microbial communities from Arlington Agricultural Research Station in Wisconsin, United States - UWRJ-L073-202C-2 | ecosystem: Environmental > Terrestrial > Plant litter >... | reverse complement strand
CGCCAGATGTTCTCCTGGATCCACATCGACGACGTGTACCGGGCGATCCGGTTCATCCAGTCCGATCGCGGAATCGAAGGCCCCGTCAACGTGTCGTCTCCCAACCCCGTGCAGAACCGCGAGCTGATGGCGACGCTGCGCCGCGTGGTCGGTGCACGTTTCGGCCTGCCGCTGCAGCGCTGGATGCTCGAGCTGGGCTCGCTCGCGATCCAGAGCGAGAGCGAGCTGCTGCTCAAGAGCCGCTGGGTCGTGCCGACGAGACTCGTGGCCGAGGGCTTCGAATTCGACCACCCCGATCTCGAGGCCGCAGTTCGCCAGATCACGGCTACCCCGAGGCGATAACCGGGGGTTACCCCGATAGGCCCGCGGATGCCGCGTGCCTAACGTTGAAGGCATGACAGAGACGACCGCGCTACCCGCCGCAACCACAGCCCGACCCGCCTACGTGGAGTCGAAGAACCTCAGCGTCATCGCGCTGGTTCTCGGCATCACGTCGGTCGTTCTCGGCTACACCTTTCTAGTGCCGATCGCCGCGATCGTCGTCGGCGTGCTCGGCTACCGCCGCGAACCGGGCGGCCACGTCCTCGCCGTCTGGGGCATCGTGCTCGGCGCGGTAATGGCGTTCGGCTGGCTCATCGCGGGCTTCTTCGGGCTGCTGTTCGCCGGCCCGTTCTTCCTCGCCGGCCTGTTCTAGAACGGCCGCGCACGCTGCGACCCACTCTCGTGGGACAATTGCAGCAAATGTCTCCCCGCGCACTCACGGCCCTCGAGCCCGCTTCCACCGATCCGGCGTTCATCCGCAACTTCTGCATCATCGCCCACATCGACCATGGCAAGTCGACCCTTGCCGACCGCATGCTCCAGATCACGGGAGTGGTGAGCGACCGCGACATGCGCGCGCAGTACCTCGACCGCATGGACATTGAGCGCGAGCGCGGCATCACGATCAAGAGCCAGGCCGTGCGCATGCCGTGGGAGCTCGACGGCCAGACCTATGCGCTCAACATGATCGACACCCCCGGCCACGTCGACTTCACCTACGAGGTCTCCCGCTCGCTCGCCGCGTGCGAGGGCGCGATCCTGCTCGTCGACGCAGCGCAGGGCATCGAGGCGCAGACGCTCGCGAACCTCTACCTCGCGCTCGAGAACGACCTCACGATCATCCCGGTGCTCAACAAGATCGACCTGCCGGCCGCCGACCCCGAGAAGTACATCAAGGAGATCGTCGGCCTCATCGGCTGCAAGCCGGAGGACATCCTGCTCGTATCCGGCAAGACCGGCGTCGGCGTGCCCGAACTGCTCGACGCCGCGACCCGCCTCATTCCCGCGCCGAAGGGCGACGCAGACGCGCCCGCCCGCGCCATGATCTTCGACTCGGTCTACGACGCCTACCGCGGCGTCATCACCTACGTGCGCATGATCGACGGAAAGATCAACCCGCGCGAGAAGATCATGATGATGAGCACCAAGAGCTCGCACGAGGTGCTCGAGATCGGTGTCAGCGCCCCCGAACCGACTCCCACCAAGGGGCTCGGCGTCGGCGAGGTCGGCTACCTCATCACCGGTGTGAAAGACGTGCGCCTCTCCAAGGTCGGCGACACCGTCACCAGCTTCGCGAAGCCCGCGACCGTGGCGCTTAAGGGCTACTCCGAGCCGATGCCGATGGTGTTCTCCGGTCTCTACCCGATCGACGGCAGCGACTACCCGCTGCTGCGCGAGGCCCTCGACAAGCTCAAGCTGTCCGACGCCGCGCTCGTCTACGAGCCCGAGACGTCGGTGGCGCTCGGTTTCGGCTTCCGCTGCGGATTCCTCGGACTGCTGCACCTCGAAATCATCACCGAACGACTCGAACGCGAATTCGGCATCGACCTCATCGCGACCGCGCCATCCGTGATCTACGAGGTCACGACCGACGACAAGAAGACCGTCACCGTCACCAACCCGAGCGAGTTTCCGGGCGGCAAGATCGCCTCGGTCTCCGAGCCCGTCGTCAAGGCATCGATCCTGCTGCCCAAAGACTTCGTCGGCACGGTCATGGAACTCTGCCAGGGCCGCCGCGGCACCATGCAGGGCATGGAGTACGTCGGCGAAGACCGCGTCGAACTGCACTACACGATGCCCCTCGGGGAGATCGTGTTCGACTTCTTCGACCAGCTGAAGAGCAAGACGGCCGGCTACGCGAGCCTCGACTACGAGCCCATCGGCGACCAGGAGGCCGACCTCGTGAAGGTCGACATCCTTCTGCAGGGCGAGGCCGTCGACGCGTTCAGCGCCATCGTGCACCGCGACAAGGCCTACGCCTACGGTGTGCTGATGACCGAGCGCCTCAAAAAGCTCATCCCGCGCCAGCAGTTCGAGGTGCCGATCCAGGCCGCCATTGGCGCGCGCATCATCGCCCGCGAGTCGATCAGCGCGATGCGCAAAGACGTTCTGGCCAAGTGCTACGGCGGTGACATCACCCGTAAGCGCAAACTGCTCGAGAAGCAGAAAGAGGGCAAGAAGCGTATGAAGATGGTGGGCCGCGTCGAGGTTCCCCAGGAAGCCTTCGTCGCCGCGCTCACGGGTGACACGGAAGCCAAAAAGAAAGACAAGTAGCGTGGTCGCCGCCGAGCTCTGGAGCCGTCCCGTCAGCTACGGCGCGGTCGGGGCGACTCAGGCGCCCGATCTGATGCAGTACCCGCCCGCCGGGTACCGTCCGTTAGAGAAGCGGATGCGCATAGGGCACGGCGACGACCGCTTCGCCTACGCGTCCGCGGGTGTCTTCAGCTGGGCCATCCAGCGGGGCAGCGGGTTCCGGGTCGAGACGAGCCACACGCCCGGCTACGTGAGCGAGCTCACCTACACGCCGGTCAGCTTCGACGCCTCGGGCGACCCGGTGACGCCGTCGCACATCTCGCTCGAGGGCGAAACCGTGTTCGGCGCCGACGGGACCCCCTATATCGCGCCCGGCGACACGGTTCTTTTGGGCATCCGGTTCTGGCCGATCTGGGTGAAGGCGCCCGCGCGCGTCGTCTACGTCGTCGACGAGCCGAAGCGACGCGGCTTCGCCTACGGAACCCTGCCGGGGCATCCGGAAGACGGCGAAGAGGCGTTCATCGTCGAGCAGGCCGACGACGGCTCGGTGTGGATCGTCATCCGCGCCTTCTCGCGGCCCGCGGCCTGGTACTGGTGGGCCGTCGCGCCGGTGCTGCGCGCGACGCAGTGGTTCTACACGCGGCGCTACCTGCGCGCGCTGGCCGGTCCGATCGGCTGAAGCGGCATGCACCGCAGTATCAGGGCGTTCACCGCCGCGCTGATGCGCAGCCCCGTGCGCCACGTGCTGCGGCCGGTGATCACGCCGCTCGACCGGCTGCTCTTCCGGGTCTCCCGCGGCAGGCTAAAACTCAGCGCGCCGATGATCCCCTCTCTCACGCTGTTCACAACCGGAGCGAAGACCGGGCTGCGGCGCGAGACGCCGCTGATGTGCTTTCCGCGCGAGTCGGGCGGCTGGTACGTCGCCGGGAGCAATTTCGGGCGCGAGCAGCACCCGGCGTGGAGCGCCAATCTGCTCGCCCACCCCGAGGCCGAGGTGCACTACCGCGGGCGGTCGACGGCGGTGCGGGCGCGGCTGCTCGACCCGCAGCAGGCCGAGGAGACCTGGCCCGTGCTCGAGCAACAGTGGCCGCACTACCGCGACTACGAGAAGACCGCGCACCGCGACATCCGGATCTTCGCTCTCGAACCGCTGACCTGAGCCGGCGGCACCCGGCGGCGGATGAGAGAATCAGACAATGCCCAGTGCCCTTCCCCTCGCCGATCCGGCACCGGCCGACGGTCTCCTTCCCTTCTCTGTGACGGATGACGCGGCGAGCCGCAACCTCGGAATCTACGTGCACGTTCCGTTCTGCCGCGTGCGCTGTGGCTACTGCGACTTCAACACCTACACGTCGGAAGAACTCCGCGGCGCCAAGCGCAGCGACTACGCGGGCCAGGCGATCGAGGAGGTCGCGCTCGCGAGCCACGTGCTCGAGGCGTCGGGGCTGCCCGAGCGGCCGGCGACCACCGTGTTCTTCGGCGGCGGCACGCCCACCCTGCTGCCGGTGACCGATCTCGCCGAGATGCTCGCCGCGATCGTGGTGGCGTGGGGTCTCGCCCCGGGCGCCGAGGTCACGACCGAGGCGAACCCCGACTCGGTCGACCGCGACTACCTGTTCGCTCTCAAGGCCGCCGGCTTCACCCGCGTGTCGTTCGGCATGCAGTCGGCCGTGCCGCACGTGCTCGCCACGCTCGAGCGCACGCACGATCCCGCCCGCATTCCGCTCGTGGTGGCCTGGGCCCGCGAGGCGGGACTGCAGGTCAGCCTCGACCTCATCTACGGCACGCCGGGGGAGTCGCTCGACGACTGGAACGCCTCCATCGACGCCGTACTCGCCGAGAACCCCGACCACATCTCGGCCTACGCGCTCATCATCGAAGACGGCACGAAGCTCGCCCGGCAGATCCGCCGCGGCGAGGTCGCCGCGCCCAGCGACGACCTGCAGGCCGACATGTACGAGGTGCTCGACGCCAAGCTCGCGGCCGCCGGCTACAGCTGGTACGAGGTGAGCAACTGGGCGCGCACCTCCGACAACCGCTCGCGGCACAACCTCGCCTACTGGCAGGGCCACGACTGGTGGGGCATCGGCCCCGGAGCGCACAGCCACGTGGGCGGCGTGCGCTGGTGGAACGTGAAGCACCCCGCGGCCTACGCCGACCGCATCCTCGCCGGACTCTCGCCCGCCGCGGGCCGGGAGACGCTCGACGCCGAGACCCGCCGGGTCGAGCGGGTGCTGCTGCTCACACGGATCCGCGAGGGACTGCGCATCGACGAGCTCGAACCGCAGGGGCGCGTCGCAGTCGCGGGGCTCATCGCCGACGATCTCGTTAACGGAGCAGCCGCCCTGCGCGGATCGGTAGAACTGACCCTGCGCGGGCGGCTGCTTGCCGACGCCGTCGTGCGGCGCCTGCTCGAGGCGTAGTCGTTACTTGATGAACTGGATGGTGAGCGGGTAGGAGTACTGCTCGCCCTTGTTCGCAGCGATCGCGGCGATGATGCTGAAGATGATGATGACGATACCGACCGCGGCGAGCACGATGACTCCGACGAAGACCAGCGTCAGGATGTATCCGACGATGTAGCCGATCAGCATCGTGAGCTGGAAGTTGAGCGCGGTCTGGGTGTGGGCGCGGATGAACGCTCCACGGTCCTTCAGCACGAGGTAGCCGACGAGCGCCGGGATGAAGCCGAAGAAGATACCGCCGACGTGAATGAGCGTGGCCCAGAGTCGTTCGTCGCTCGGGCTGAGCGGCTGCGGCGTTGCCTGATAGGGGTCTGTGGGTGGGGTCGCGTCTGTCATGCGCTCATTAAAGCAGTCGGAGAGGCGGCTCGGCGCAACTGTTAACGAAAGTTTTGCTATCTGATCAGGCGAATTGACACCGGATAGCGGAACGAACCGCCGCCGTTGACCCGCAGCCCGGCGCGTATCGACAGCGCCGCGTTGGCGATATAGAGCACCAGCGGCAGGACGCTGAGAGCGGGGAGCACGCTGCCGACGGGGGTGAGCAACAGGATGACGCCGAGCACCGTTTCGGCTCCGATGACGATCGCGTACAGCAGCGTGAATGTGATCTGCCAGTTGAGCGCCTCCTTCGCCTCCTGCCGGGCGAGCGACGGCCGCGACCGCATGGCGAGAAAAATGAGGAGTGACGGTACGAACCACAGCACGCCGCCGAAGTGCGCGACCGTCGCCCAGAGCTTGTCGTCGGTCGATGAGAAGAGGCGCGCGCGAGTGTCGCGGGATGCGTCGGTCATCAAGTAAGAGCCTTCCGGGGCGCCTGCGGTGACCCCCGTTCGGGGGACTGATCGCGAACAGCACACGCTAGCCTGTGCTTTCCCGGCACGCAATCCCTGCAACACGGCGGGCCGCGTTACAATTGGCAGTCAGGCTTATCGAGTGCCAACGGGCTCGTGCAGCAGGTTCGGTGCAACGGGTGGAAGGCGGTTCGCGAGATGGTATCTGATCGCAGTCTCGAAGTCCTCCGGGTCATCGTGCAGGACTACGTGGCTTCCCGCGAGCCCGTCGGCTCGAAGTCGATCGTCGAGCGGCACTCGTTCGGCGTCTCGGCCGCCACGATCCGCAACGACATGGCCCTCCTCGAAGAAGAAGAGCTCATCGTCGCGCCCCATACGTCGTCGGGCCGCGTGCCCACCGACAAGGGCTACCGCGTGTTCGTCGACCAGCTCGCCGACCTCCGTCCGTTGAGCGGCGCCCAGCGCCAGGCCATCGAGACATTTCTCGGGCAGTCGATCGACCTCGACGACGTGCTCGCGCGCACGGTGCGCCTGCTCTCGCAGCTCACGCACCAGGTCGCGCTCGTGCAGTACCCCACACTCACCCGCTCCCGCGTTCGCCACATCGAGATCGTGCCGCTCGCACCGCGCCGCCTGATGACGGTGTTCATCACCGACACCGGCCGGGTCGAGCAGAAGGTCGTCGACGTGGCCGCCGACGTCGACGAGACGTTCCTGGCCGAGCTGCGCACGCGCATCAACGCGAACCTCGGTGGGCTCGCGCTTTCGGATGCCGCGGAGAAACTCACCACGCTGGGGGTGCACTTCGCCCCCGACCGGCAAGACGTCGTGGCCCAGATCGCGCGCACGCTCATCGACCAGACCGTCGAGAACCGCCAAGACCGGCTGCTCATGGCCGGCGCCGCCAACCTGGTACGCACCGAAGACGACTTCGACGGCAGCATCTACCCGGTGCTCGAGGCCATCGAAGAGCAGGTGACCCTCCTCAAGCTCTTCGGCGAGGTGGAGGGCGACCACCACGGCGTCGCGGTCACGATCGGGCGCGAGAACGCGGTGTTCGGCCTCGGCCAGACCTCGGTGCTGTCGAGCGGCTACACCTCGTCGGGCGGCGGAATCGCGCGCCTCGGCGTGCTCGGCCCCACCCGCATGGACTACTCCAACAACATGGCGGCGGTGCGAGCAGTCGCCCGCTACCTGACCAGACTGCTCGGCGACGAATAACCGCCGAGATTGAACACCACCAGCGTGAGGATTGACAACTAACTGTGGCTGACCACTACGAAGTACTCGGCGTCGAGAAGACGGCGTCGCCCGAAGAGATCAAAAAGGCGTACCGCAAGCTCGCCCGCGAGCTGCACCCCGATGTGAACCCCGAACCGAGCGCGTCCGACCGGTTCAAGTCGGTGACGCACGCCTACGACGTGCTCAGCGACCCGCGCCAGCGCCAGGAATACGACCAAGGCGGCCAGGGCGGATTCGGCGGCGGAGCCCAGGGCTTCGGCGGCTTCAGCGACATCTTCGAGACCTTCTTCGGCGGCGGCGCGCCCGGCGGCGGGGGTGGAGCGCCCCGATCGCGCACCGAGCGCGGCGGCGACGCCCTGCTGCGCGTGGAGGTCGACCTCGACGAGGTCATCTTCGGCACCAAGCGCGACCTCGAGGTGAACACGGCGATCCTCTGCGACACCTGCCAGGGCAGCTGCTGTGCCCCGGGCACCCGCGCGGTCACCTGCGATATCTGCCACGGTTCCGGCCAGATCCAGCGCGCCGTGCGCAGCCTGCTCGGCAACATCATGACGTCGAGCCCGTGCGGCACCTGCCGCGGCTACGGCACCGTCATCCCCAACCCGTGCCCGACGTGCGCCGGGCAGGGCCGCGTTCGCGCGACCCGCAAGATGACCGTCGACATCCCCGCGGGCGTCGACACCGGCCTGCGCCTGCAGCTGCCGAACCAGGGAGAGGTCGGCCCCGCCGGCGGCGCCAACGGCGACCTCTACCTCGAGATCAAGGTGAAGCACCACGAGGTCTACAGCCGCAACGGCGACGACCTGATGGCGACCCTCGAGGTGAGCATGGCCGACGCCGTGCTCGGTTCGCGTGTGAAGGTCTCCGCCCTCGACGGCGAGCTCGACCTCGAGCTCAAGCCGGGCACGCAGAGCGCCGACATCATCACCGTCAAAGACCGCGGCGTCTCGCGCCTGCGCGGCGGCGGCCGCGGCGACCTCAAGATCGGCGTGCAGGTCGTCACCCCGACCAAACTCAGCGGCAAGGAGCAAGACCTCATCCGCCAGTTCGCCGGCAGCCACAAGGCCAAGGCGCCGCACCTCGCCGCCTTCCAGCAGGGGCTGTTCGCGAAGCTGCGCGACCGCTTCCTCAACGTGTAGGCAGCGGTGGCTCACTTCTATCTCAACGAGCTCGTCTCGACGGCCTCCGTCGGCGACCGCGTTTCCATCGACGGCGCCGAGGCCCGGCACGCGGTCACCGTGAGCCGTCTGGCCGTCGGCCAGTCGGTGTCGATCGGCAACGGCCGGGGCCTCGTTCTCTCTGGCCCCGTCGTTACCGCCGAACACACCGAGCTCGCGATCGAGGTGGCGGTCGTCACCGACTCGCCCCGCGTCGAGCCGGCTATCTTCCTCGCCCAGGCGCTCGCCAAGGGCGACCGCGACGAACTCGCCGTGCAGGCAGCGACCGAACTCGGCGTCGACGGGGTCATCCCGTGGACCGCGGGTCGCTCCATCTCCCGCTGGGAGGGCGCGAAGGTGGCCAAGGGGCATGACCGCTGGTCGGCGATCGTGCGCGAGGCGACCAAGCAGTCGATCCGCCCGTGGCTGCCCGACGTGCTCGACCTGGTGTCGACCAACCAGTTGACGAGACTGGCCGGAGAGGTGCGGATGCTGGTGCTCGAACCCACGGCAGAGTTGGCACTCAGCGCGCTCGAGCCCGACGGCCGCGACATCGTTCTCGTGGTCGGCCCCGAGGGCGGAATCGCAGCCAACGAGCTGGCGGCGCTCACCGCGGCCGGCGCGACCCTGGTGCGTCTCGGCGACACCGTACTGCGCACGTCGACCGCCGGTCCGGCGGCGATCGCTGTGCTGAACGCGAAACTCGGACGCTGGTGAGTCGCAGCGCTTAAGCTGGACGTATGTCGAACACCGAACCCTCCGTCTTCACGAGAATCGTCGCGCGCGAAATCCCCGCCGAGATCGTGTTCGAGAGCGACACGGTGATCGCCATCAAGGACATCGCGCCGAAGGCCCCTGTGCACCTGCTCGTGATTCCGAAGACGCAGCAGTACCGCAACGTGGCCGAGCTCGCCGCGGGTGACCCCGCACTGCTCGCCGACGTCGTCGGTGTCGCCCAGTCGCTCGCCGACGAGCACACCGACTCCGAGTACCGACTCGTATTCAACACCGGCGAAAGCGCCGGTCAGACCGTTTTCCACGTGCACGCACATGTGCTGGGTGGACGACTCACGGAAGGCAGCCTTGCCGAGTAGCAAAGACAGCACTTTTCACGAACCCACGTTCAACCGGGTAGAACTCGAGGTGGACGGCGTCGCGATGGTGCGGCTGCTCGGTCCCCAAGACCGCCTGCTGCACACCATCGAGCGTCAGTTTCCGCTCGTGAACGTGCTCGTGCGTGGCAACCGAATCACCCTGTCCGTCGACCCTCTCGTCGAGGGCGGACCCGATCAATTGCAACCGGCACTCCTGCTGGTCGAGGAGCTCATCCAGATGATCCGTAACGGCGTCGACCTCGGTGACACCGAGGTCACCCAGTCGGCCAAGATCCTGCGCGAGAAGTCGGGCAGCCCCGCCGACCTGCTCAGCCAGTCGATCCTCACCAGCCGCGGCAAGACCGTGCGCCCGAAGACGCTCGGCCAGAAGTCGTACGTCGACGCGATCGACGAGAACACCATCGTGTTCGGCATCGGCCCAGCGGGAACGGGAAAGACCTACCTGGCCATGGCGAAGGCCGTGCAGGCCCTGCAGCGCAAAGAGGTGGAACGGATCATCCTGACCCGCCCGGCCGTAGAGGCGGGGGAGCGCCTCGGATTCCTTCCCGGCAGCCTCAACGACAAGATCGACCCGTACCTGCGCCCGCTGTACGACGCGCTCAACGAGATGATGGACCCCGAGATCGTTCCGAAGCTGCTCGCGGCGGGGACGATCGAGGTCGCGCCGCTCGCCTACATGCGCGGACGCACGCTGAACAACGCGTTCATCGTGCTCGACGAGGCGCAGAACACCACGCCGGAGCAGATGAAGATGTTCCTCACCCGGCTCGGATTCGGTTCGAAGATGGTTGTCACCGGCGACATCACCCAGGTCGACCTGCCCACGGGCGCCAGCGGACTCCAGCTCGTGACGCACGTGCTCGACGACATGGACGACATCTTCTTCGCCCCTCTCACCAGCGCCGACGTCGTGCGCCACAATCTCGTCGGCCAGATCGTCGACGCCTATACCAAGTTCGACGCCGAGCGCCAGCGCTCCGAATACGAACGCCAGAACCCCCGGAAGCGCTGAACATGTCTATCGAAGTGAACAACGAGTCGACCATCCCGGTCGACGAACCCATCCTGCAGCGCCTCGTCACGTACGCGCTCGACGAACTGCACGTGCACCAGGATGCCGAGCTGTCGATCATCCTCGTCGACGAGGCCGCCATGGAGCAGCTGCACGTGCAGTGGATGGACGAGCCGGGCCCCACCGACGTGCTGAGCTTCCCGATGGACGAACTGCGTCCCGGTACCGAAGACTCCATTACTCCCGCGGGCCTGTTGGGTGACATCGTGCTCTGCCCGCAGGTCGCGATCGAGCAGGCGGACACCGCCGGCCACTCGCCCATCGAAGAGATGCTGATGCTCACGACCCACGGTCTGCTGCACCTGCTCGGCTTCGACCACGCCGAGCCCGAAGACGAGAAGGAGATGTTCGGCCTGCAGCGCGACATCCTCGTCGGCTTCACCCTCGCCGAGCGACGAAGGTAGCCGCGCATGATGATCGCCATCTTCGTCAGCGTCGCCGTGCTGCTCGTGCTGTTCGGCGGGGTGCTCGCCGCCGCTGACGCCGCACTCGGCGTTCTGAGCCGCACCGACCTCGTCGACCTCGCGTCGTCGAGCCGGGCGCGCAAGGCCCTGCTGGCGATCTCCGACGACATCGGAACCCACACCAACGCGCTCAACTTCATGCGCGTCGTCTCGGAGACCACGGCTGCCGTGCTCGTGTCGCTGTCGTTCGCCTACGCGATCGAGCAGTGGTGGCTCGCGCTGCTCTGGTCGGCGCTCATCATGACCGCCGCGTCGTTCGTGCTGGTCGGGTCGAGCCCGCGCAGTGTGGGTCGCGCGCACCCGCGCGGCATCATCCGGTATACGGCTTCTCTCATCCGTGGCATCCGTCTCTTTCTCGGACCGATCGCGAACGCCCTCGTCGCCGTGGGCAACCGCGTGACGCCGGGGCGACCGAAGTCCGCGACCTTCTCGAGCGAGGAACAGCTGCTCAGCATGGTCGACGAGGCCACCGAGCTCGACGTGCTCGAAGAGGTCGACCGCGAGCTGATCCACTCGATCTTCGAGTTCAGCGACACCGTGGCGCGCGAGGTGATGATCCCGCGCACCGACATGATCACCGTCGAGAGCGACGAGTCCGTCGGCACCGCCATGGCGATCTTCCTCAGCCGCGGCGTCTCGCGCATGCCCGTGATCGGTGAGAACGTCGACGAGGTGCTCGGAATTTTGCACCTCCGCGACGTCGCGCGGCTCAACTACGAGCAGCCCGTGGGCGCCGAGACGATGACCGTCGTCGAGCTCGCGCGTCCCGTGCTCTTCGCGCCCGAGTCGCAGAAGGCCGACAGCCTGCTGCGCCGCATGCAGCTCGAGTCGAACCACCTCGCGATGGTCGTCGACGAATACGGCGGAATCGCCGGCCTCGTGACGCTCGAAGACCTCATCGAAGAGCTCGTCGGCGACATCTCCGACGAGTACGACCACGACGTTCCCGACGTGGAAGACCTGGGCGGGGGAGTGTTCCGGGTGAGCGCGCGACTGCCGATCGACGAGCTGGGCGACCTGTTCTCGATGGAACTCGACGACGACGAGGTCGACTCGGTCGGCGGGCTTCTCACCAAGACACTCGGTAGGCTTCCGATTGCGGGTTCGACCGCCAGCGTTTCCGGGCTCACCCTCACCGCCGACCGCACCGAGGGGCGCCGCCGTCGTGTCTCGACGGTGGTCGTGGAACGCGACCACTCCGCCGTTCTCGAGAACGCGACCGACAGTTCAACAGAAAGCGACTAACCGTGGACACCAACGCTTCCCCCGACTTCAGAGCGGGGTTCGTCTCCTTCGTCGGGCGCCCCAACGTGGGCAAGTCCACGCTCACCAACGCGCTCGTGGGCGAGAAGGTCGCGATCACCAGCTCGAAGCCGCAGACCACCCGCCGCGCCATCCGGGGCATCGTGCACCAGAAGAACGGGCAGCTCGTCGTCGTCGACACCCCGGGCATGCACCGCCCGCGCACGCTTCTCGGCGAACGGCTCAACTCGATCGTGCAGACCACGCTCGGCGACGTCGACGTCGTGGGCCTCTGCCTTCCCGCGAACGAGAAGATCGGCCCCGGCGACCGCTTCATCAGCGAACAGCTCGACTCCTTCCCCCGCGCCAAGAAGGTGGCGATCGTCACCAAGATCGACGCGGCCTCGCGGCCGGCCGTCGCCGAGCAGCTGCTGGCGATCTCCGAGCTGCGCGACGACTGGGAGGCGATCATCCCGATCTCCGCGACCAGCCGCATCCAGCTCGACACCCTGATGGGTCAGCTGATCAAGCTGATGCCGCTCTCGCCGCCGCTCTACCCGCTCGACACCGTGACCGACGAGGGCCTCGAGTCGCGCGTCTCCGAGCTCATCCGCGAGGCCACCCTCGAGGGTGTTATGGACGAGCTGCCGCACTCGATCGCCGTGACCGTGGACGACATGATCGAGCGCGACGACAAAGACCTCGTCGAGATCTACGCCAACGTCTTCGTCGAGCGCGACAGCCAGAAGGGCATCATCATCGGGCACCAGGGCGAGCGCCTGCAGGACGTCGGCGCCCGCGCCCGGCACGAGATCGAGAAGCTCGTCGGCAAGCAGGTCTACCTCTCGCTGCGCGTGAAGGTGGCCAAAGACTGGCAGCGCGACGCGAAGCAGCTCGGCCGCCTGGGCTTCTAGGCCGCGCGGCGCTGCCGGGTCACTCGCTGGGATGATTTTGTTCGCATTGGCGTTCTGAGACCCGCGCCAGCGCCTACCGTGTAAGCATGATCCGCAGGCTGCAGAGTTACCAGTACGCCGTCGACGGCGGGCTGGGGCTGCTCTACCTGCTGTTCGCGTATACGACGTTCGGGTTCTACGACTCGACGTCGCGTACGCCGATTCTGTTGATGCTCGGCGCGTACGCGGTCGCAGTGGCGCTGCGGCGGCTCAGCCCGGGGCTCGCCCTCGCCGTGGCGTGGGCGGCCTCGATCGCGCAGCTCGCGCTGGGCGTCTACCCGAGTTTCTTCAACGTCGCCGCGCTGCTCGTTCTGTTCACAACCGCGGCCTACGGCGGGCGCGTCGTGCGCTACCTCGGTCTCGCGTCGGTGGGCCTCGGCTCGGCGGTAGCCGCCGCGTACCTCACACTGCAGGGCGCGGGCATCGGCGTCTCGGACACCCTGCTCGGCGTCTTCGACCTGCCGACGGTCATCCTGCAGTTCTCATTGCTGTTCGGCATCCTCGTTGTTGTGCTCGGCTCGGCCTGGCTCGTCGGAATCCTGATGCGCGCGATGATGCGCAACCGCGAGAGCCGCATCGCCAAGGAAGCCGCCGAGCAAGACGTCATCGTCGAGCAGGAGCGCAACCGCATCGCGCGCGACATGCACGACGTCGTCGCGCACTCGCTCGCAGTCGTCATCGCGCAGGCCGACGGTGCCCGCTACGCGCGGGCGAGCGACCCCGAGGCGGTCGACGAGGCGCTTCTGGCCATCTCCACCACGGCACGCGAGGCGCTCGGCGACGTGCGCCTGCTGCTCGGCCAGCTCCGTCACAGCCAGACCGACGGCCCACAACCGGTACTCGCCGATCTCGACCGGCTGCTCGACCAGCTGCGCGCATCCGGTCTCACCATCGACTTCGAACAGGGCGGCGCTCCCCGCCCGCTCGGCACCGCGCAAGAGCTCTCGATCTACCGCATCATCCAGGAGGCGGTCACGAACGCGCTGCGCCACGGCGACCGCGCCGCGCCCGTCGCCCTGCGCTTCGACTGGCTCGCCGACCGCGTCGATCTCACGATCACGAACGGAATCGACGTGCCGACCACGACCGAAGAACTGCACATCGGCCACGGCCTCGCCGGCATGACCGAGCGGGCCGCGCTCGTCGGCGGCAGCCTGCGCGCCGAGCCGAACGGCCGCAGGTTCGTCGTCACCGCGACGCTTCCGACACCGGCGGTCGCGTGAGCGCGCGGATCCGGGTCGGTCTCGTCGACGACCAGGCGCTGTTCAGAACGGGCATCCGGATGCTCGTCTCGTCGCAACCGGACCTGGAGTTCGTCGGACAGGCGGGCGACGGGGCCGAGGGCATCGAGATGGCGGCCTCGACGCTGCCCGACGTGATCCTGATGGACATCCGTATGCCGGTGATGGACGGCATCGAGTCCACGCGCGAGATCCTCGCTGCCGCGGCCCGACGCGGCGCGACCCCGCCGCGCATCATCGTGCTGACGACCTTCGACCTCGACGAGGCCGCGATGCGTGCGATCCGCGGGGGAGCGAGCGGCTTCCTACTCAAAGACGCCGACCCCGAGTTTCTGCTCGCCGCGATCCGCACCGTGCACGCGGGTACCTCGGTGATCGCTGCATCCGCGACCCGCGAACTGTTCGAGAACTTCGACTCGCACTCGAACGCGGTCGTGCCCGAGGAGTTCGAGAAACTCACCTCGCGCGAGCGCGACATCTTCGTGCTCGCGGCGCGCGGGCTGAGCAATGCGGAGATCGCCAGCACGGAGTTTCTGAGCGAGGCGACGGTGAAAACCCACATCTCGCGCGTGCTCGGCAAGCTCGGCCTGCGCGACCGCGTGCAGCTCGTGGTCTTCGCCTACGAGAACGGGCTGACCGACTAGATTTCGACGGGCTCAATCCGCCTTGCGATGTACCGTCACAAGCCCTGCGCCGGATTCGGATCATCCGGCGGCTTTATAGCGTCGAAGCATGGACATTTCGCACGACACCCTCGTCGCCCGGGTCGCGGGCCTCGGCAAGACCTACGGCTCGGCCGCCAACCGCATCGCGGCGCTCGACGACGTGACGCTCGGCATCAAGCGCGGCGATTTCACCGCGATCATGGGGCCGAGCGGCTCCGGCAAATCGACGCTGATGCACATCATGGCCGGACTCGACTCCGTCTCGAGCGGACGCGTCTGGCTCGGTGAGACAGAGATCACCGGCCTCGCGGATGACGCCCTCACGATTTTGAGGCGGCGTCGCGTCGGGTTCGTGTTCCAGTCGTTCAACCTCGTGCCCACCCTCGACGTCGAGGGCAACATCTTGCTTCCCTTCGAACTCGACGGACGCCGCCCGTCGGCCGACGAACGCGCGTGGATCGACCGGCTGATCACGTCGCTGGGCCTGGCCGCCCGGCTGCGGCACCGCCCGCTCGAACTGTCCGGAGGGCAGCAGCAGCGGGTCGCGATCGCCCGCGCGCTCGCCACCCGCCCCGACCTCGTGTTCGCCGACGAGCCGACCGGCAACCTCGACTCGCGCACGAGCCGCGAGGTGCTCACACTGCTCGCCACTGCGAGCCGGGAGTACGGGCAGAGCATCGCGATGGTCACGCACGATCCGATCGCGGCGAGCTACGCCGACCGGATCCTGTTTCTCGCCGACGGCGCGCTCGTGCGCGACCTGGGCAAGTCGAGCGCCGAAGTCATCTCGGGCCTGATGCTCGGCATGGAGCGCGCCTGATGCGCGGGCTCGACGTGCGCGGCCTCGACCTGCGCGGCCTTGACCTGCGCGAGCACGCGCCCAGCGTGCTGGTCGCGACGCTCAGCGCGGCCTTTGGTGTCGCGCTGCTGCAGCTCACCGGGGTGTTGTCGGTAGTGATCTCCGCCGACGAGCTGGCTGGCAGCAGTTCGACCGTGCAGTTCGTGCTCGGCATCATCACCCTCGTCTTCATCGCGATCGCCGTGTACGTGGGGGCTGTCGTCACCGCGAACACGTTCGCCACGATCATCGCGGGGCGTATCCGCACTATCGCGTTGCTGCGTCTGATCGGATCGAGCGCGGTCGCCCAGCGCCGCGCGGTCGCGGGCGAGGGACTGCGAGTGGGGGTCGTCGGGGCTCTGCTCGGCGCGGTCGTCGGCAGTCTGGTCACCGTGCTCGTCGTGCGCATCGGTGTCGCGACGTCGTTCATCCCCGATCTGCCGTTCGACTACGTACCGCCCGTTATCGCGCTGCCGATTGTGGCGGTCGCGCTCACGACGTGGCTCGCGTCGTGGATCGGCTCGCGCCGGGTGCTCAGGGTCTCGCCGATCCAGGCGACGGGGGCGGCGCAGGAAGAAACGCTCGCCGAGTCATCCGGACACCGTGTTCGCAACGTGCTGGCCCTCGCGCTGACGGTCGGCGGCGGGGCGCTGCTCGCGGTCGCCGTTGTGCTCGGGCTGCTGACACCCGCCGCGGTGCTCGTCGGCGTGGTCGGCGGGCTGCTGTCGTTCAGCGGGTTCGTGCTCGGTGCCCAGCTCGTGATGCCGCGCGGGCTGCGGTTGGTCGGCCGCGCCTTCGGCTCGAGCGCGCCTGCCCGGCTCGCGGCGCAGAACGCCGTGCGCTACCCCGAGCGCAGCACGCGCACGACCATCGGCCTCGTCATCGGAGTGACGCTCATCACGATGTTCGCCGTCGCGGTGGAGAGCTTCCAGACGATCATCCGCGCGGCGCAGCGGGCGCAACCCGAGGTGTACCAGGGCGTCGACCAGATCCTGCTGGTGACCGTCGTGGTGTTCTCGATCCTGATGGGGTTCAGCGCGCTGATTGCCGCGGTCGGGATGGTGAACAACCTGTCGCTCAGCGTGCTGCAGCGCACGCGCGAGCTGGGACTGCTGCGTGCCCTCGGGTTCACGGCGGGGCAGGTGCGGCGGATGATCCTGGTCGAGAGCGCGAGCCTCACGGCGGCGGCGGTTCTCGTCGGGCTCGTGCTCGGCACGTTCTACGGCTGGGTCGGGGCTCAGTCGATGCTCGGCGCGATCTCCGGCGCTCCCGGGCTCGTGGCGCCGACGGTGCCCGTGGCGCTGCTGGCCATCGTGGTCGTGGCGGCGGTGGTGCTCACGCTGGTCGCCTCGGTCGCGCCGTCGCGTCGTGCGACGCGCGTGGCTCCGGTGGCCGCCCTGGCGCAGGATTGACCTGACGCGATCTATGCTCAACATGTCGAGGGATCGGTTTCTTGGGGGAGAACATGCGGAACGGGTTAGTGGCGCGCGGTATCGCGGGAGTTGTGGTGATCGCGGCGGTGTTCAGCCTCGCGGCATGTACGCCGGGGACGGTTATGCGCTCCCTGGCACACACCGCCGCCGGTACGAGTTTCAGTTCCGCAGGCTCCGAGACCTACCCGGGCGACAGCGGCTACAGCGAGAGCGGCTTTGAGCCGGTCGAAGTCTCCGGTCCGACCGACTGGAACGCGCTGCAGCCGTGCGGAGACGTGGTGGAAGGCGGCGCATGGGCGCTCGTGAGCACGTTCCCCGCCGACGAGATCGACAATGCCGGCATCTTCCCGTTCTGCGGCGACACCTTCATCGTGGACGACGGCGACAACTACGTCAGTGCCGTCGCGACGACGACCCAGTACGAGATTTTCCTGCTCGGAGGCAAGCTGGCGTCGGCGGGCTGGACGCTCGCCTCGGACGATTTCGAAACACTGCCGCTCGACGGCACGGGGGAGTACGTCGGAGCGCGCGAGTACACGCTCGGCGACCAGACGCTTGTGCTCAGCGCCTACGACAACGGCGTACACCCGGCGAGCCTCACCCTCTTCATCGACTTCTACTCCCCGCAGACCCAAGCGCTGGGAGGAGCCCAGACCTGAAAAACGGAAATTCAGGAATCGCGGTACGGGCTGCTTTGGGCGCCCGCGTGATTCCGGGGGACGGTCTCGCCGGCGGGACGCCGTTTCCTGAATTTCCGTAGGGGCGGGGGCCTGGGCGTGCGCGGCCTAGAGTTGAGGCGTGCGAATCAGGCTGTTGGGCTCACTCCGTGTCGAGCACGACGGTCGTCCGATCGCCGTCGCCGGTTCGATGCAGCTGGCCGTCCTGTTCCGCCTGGCCGTCGACGCCGGCACCTCGGTGAGCTACCGCGCGATCGCCGAAGACGTTTGGTCGACGGATGAACCGGAGAACGCCAAGGCTGCGTTGCAGTCGATCGTCTCGAGGCTGCGCGGCCAGCTCCCGCCGGGCTCGATTGAGTCGACCGTGGGCGGGTACCGGTTGGCGATCGGCCGCGACGACGTCGACGCCCTAGTCTTCTCCGACCTTGTCGCCCGTGCCGTGAACGCGAAGAGCCCGGAGCTCGCGCGAGAGGCCCTCGCCCTCTGGACGGGGGAGCCGTGGGTGCCGTCAGTCGACTTCGACTGGTTCGAGCGCGACCTGCACCGCGATCACGCGGCGGCCGTCGCGCTGACTCGGGAACCACGCGAGCCGGTCCCTACCCCGATCGTGCCCGCCGCACCGCGCGGCAACCTGCCTGTGCCCCTCACCGCCCTCGTCGGCCGCGAGCAGGAGCTCGCGGCGGTCTCCGCTCAACTGGGCGCGAGCCGGCTCGTCACAATCATCGGCCCCGGCGGCGCGGGCAAGACCCGCCTCGCGGTCGAGGCGGCCGGTCTGCAGAGCGGCGCCCTGCTCGTCGAGTTCGCCCCGGTCAGCTCGGAAGAGCTGCTCTCCGCCGTTTTGGCCGCCACCGGACGTGAGCTTCGTACCGCCGACGCTCCCAGCGAGCCGGTCGGCGCCCGCGAGCGAGTTCTCGAAGCCCTGGCGGGCCGCGAAGCACTCCTCGTGCTCGACAACTGCGAGCACGTGATCGACGCGGCGGCCCGGCTCGCCGACGATCTGCTCTCCGCCCTGCCCGGCCTCAGCATCCTGGCGACGAGCCGCGAGCCGCTGGGAATCCCGGGGGAGGCTTTCGTCGCACTCGGTTCGCTCGCCCACCCGACGTCCGCCGACATCCAGACACTGGCAAGCGAGCAGCTCGCCGAGTACGCCGCGATCGAACTGTTCCGGCAACGGGCAGCGGCGGCGAACGGCGGCCTGCCGGTGGATCTCACCATCGCGGCCCGCATCTGCGCGCGGCTCGACGGGCTCCCTCTCGCGCTCGAACTCGCCGCCGCTCGGTTGCGTACGATGTCCGTCGCCGAAGTGCTCGCCGGCCTCGAAGACCGTTTCACGCTGCTGACCGGCGGTTTCCGCACCGCCCTGCCGCGCCACCAGACACTGCGCTCCATGATCGACTGGAGTTGGAGCCTGCTGACCGCCGACGAGCAGCGCGGTCTCGCCCGCGTCGCCGTCTTTCCGGCGGGAATCGACTCGGGCGACACCGCCCGCCTGGCCGCCGTCTTCGGCATCTCGTCGGCATCCGTCTTCGACTCGCTCGTCGACAAGTCCCTGCTCGCGCGGTCGCGTGGACGCTTCCGCGCCCTCGAGACAATCCGGGAATACGGCATCGAACGGCTCGCCGAAAGCGACGAACTCGCGGATGCGCGCGAGTCGCAAGTTCGGTACGCGGCCTCGCGGGCGGCGGAATACGACCGCCTGCTGCGAGGACCGCGCATTTTCGAGGCGATCGCCTGGTTCGACTCGGAAGAGGACAACATCAGCGCGGCTCTGCGCTACGCGACGAGCACGGGCATGGCCGAGGCAGCCGTCGCGCTCGCCACGGCGTGCGGCTGGTACTGGACGATCCGCGACCGCCAAGACGACGTGCGCGGCTGGTTCGGTGTGATCACGCCCATGGCCGAGGGCCTCGACAGCGAAGGAGCGCGGTTGATCTCGCTGCTCGCGCCGGTGGTCGCCGCGTTCACCGGTTCGACGCCGTCGGACGACATCGATCCGCTGCGTGAGACACCGGAGGTGCTCGCCGCGATGGTGCAGGCGCAGACGGACGTGCCCGCTCGGGCGGGGGAGAACGAGCTGCTGCAGGTGCTTCCGCCGCTGCTCTCGGCATTCGCCGTCGCCGCCCGCGGCGCCGAGTGGATGGTCAATGTCACCGTGCCGAACGGCGAAGACCTCGGTCTCGACCCGTGGCCGTGCGCGCTGTTGCACGTGATCGGCGCCGCGCTCTCGCAGAACCGCGGCGACATTGCGACTCTCGGCACCGAGTCCGAGCTGGCCGTGCGCCAGTTCGAGCAGATCGGCGATCTCTGGGGTCTTGCGCTCGCCCAGCAGATGCGGTCGGAGTGGCTCGCCCTGAACGGCCGTCTCGAGGACGCCCTCGCGATTTCGGCCGCCTCGACCGAGAACATGCGGCACATCACGTCGGAGTGGGATCTCGCGCAGCAGCGGGGCCTCGCCATCAACCTGCTCGGCCGGCTCGGACGCCACGACGAAGCCCGGCAGCGCGCGGACGAGCTTCTCGCGCAGGCGGATGCAGCGGGCAATTCCCGCACGGTGCTGCAGGCGCTCCTATGGCGCCTCGGGGTCGACCTGATCGACCGCGACCTGCCCGCTGCCGAGGCCCGGCTCGCCCGCTTCGACGCGTTGGTCTCCGCCTGGCCTGCGATGCCGGGCCAGCTCGCGGCCATGGCGGAGACCCTGCGGGCGTCCGTCGCGATTCTGGCCGGAGACACGGACGCGGCGGAGCGGGCTCTGCGCGCCGCCGCCGACGCGGCGCTCGCCACCTATGATCATCCGATCATCGGCTCGGTCGCCCTCGGCTTCGGTGCGCTCGCGCTGGCCAAGGGAGACGTCGCCGAGGCGGTGCGCGCCCTCGACGTGGCCACGGCGATTCTCGGCACCTACCCCGCCACCGACCTTCAGGTGATCGCGATCGAACGCGCAGCCGCGATCAACGGCGTCGAGCGGGGCGAGGCCGTGGCCCCGTCCCGCTCGGACGCTCTGGAGAGATTGAAACAACTGACGAGCTAGATCTTCTTGCGGTACGCCCAGGTGGCGAGCGGGAAGAACACCGCGACGAGCACAACGCACGACGCGAGCACCCAGACGACCTCGCCGCCCAGAGTGGTGCCGGCCGCCATAAACGACGGCCCGGAGAGCAGCCCGCGCATCATCTCGATGACGTGGGTGACGGGGTTGATCGCCACCCAGCCCTGTAGCCAGTCGGGCAGGGTCGAGGCGGGAACGAACGTCGACGAACCGAACGTCAGCGGGAACACGATGAGGAACGACAGTCCTTGAACGGCGCCGGCACTGCGCGCGAGCATTCCGATCAGCACCGACACCCAGCACAGGCTGACCGCGAACAGGATCATCAAGAGCACCGCGGCAATGACCGATCCCGCGCCGGTTTCGAAGCGGAAGCCGATGATGATGCCGAAGACGAGCGTGACGCTGATCGCGATCAGATGGCGCACGATGTCGCCGCTCACTGCGCCGAGCAGGGGAGCGGAGCGCGAGATCGGCAGCGAACGGAACCGGTCGAAGACACCCTTCTGGATGTCGGTGTTGAGGTTCACGCCGATCGTGAGCGAGGTGAACATGATCGTCTGCACGATGATGCCGGGAAGCACGAACGGCAGATAGTCGGATGAATTTCCTGCGACGGCACCTCCGAAGATGTAGACGAAGAGCACGGTCATGATGATCGGCTGCACCGTCACATCGATGAACTGCTCGGGATTGCGCACCATCTTGGTGATGCTGCGTTGGGCAAGGATAAGCGAGTCGCGGATCATCAGAGGGCCGCTCCTTCCAGGGTGGTGGACTCGGCGTCGTGCGCCGAGCCGGTGAGGGAGTAGAAGACTTCGTCGAGGCTCGGCAGGCGCAGCGAGAGCTCGGAGACGCCGATTCCCTCCGCCGCGAGCTCGCCGACGACGCGGGTGAGCGCGTCGTCGTCGGCGACCGGCACCGAGAGCAGGTCGGGCGCGGGCTGGTCGGGTTCGCGGGTGCCGACCTGGGCGAGAAGTTGGCGCACGCGCGGCAGATCGGATGTCACGAGCGGACGTACCTCGAGGGTCTGGCCGCCCAGCTGGCGCTTGAGCGCCTGCGGGGTGTCGTGCGCGATGATGCGCCCGTGGTCGATCACGGTGATCTCGTTCGCGAGCGCGTCCGCCTCCTCGAGGTACTGGGTGGTGAGCAGTACCGTGGTGCCCTTCGCCACGAGGGCGCGCACCATGTCCCACACGTCGTCGCGCTTGCCCGGGTCGAGACCCGTGGTCGGCTCGTCGAGGTAGACGACACTCGGGCGTCCGATCAGTGAAGCCGCGAGGTCCAAACGGCGGCGCATCCCGCCGGAGTATGTCTTCGCGAGGCGCTTGGCGGCATCCGTCAGATCGAATTCTTCGAGAAGCTCGCCCGCCCGTGCCTTCGCCCCGGCGCGGTTCAGGCCGAGCAGGCGGCCGATCATCACGAGGTTCTCCGCTCCGGTCAGGTCTTCGTCGACGCTCGCGTACTGGCCGGTGAGGCCGATCGAGCGGCGCACATCCGAAGCCTGCTTGACGACGTCGAAGCCGGCGACGCGCGCGCTGCCGGTGTCAGGGGTGAGCAGGGTGGCGAGGATGCGTACCGCCGTCGTTTTGCCGGCGCCGTTCGGGCCGAGCACGCCCAGCACGCGGCCCTCCTGTACCTCGAGGTCGATGCCGGCGAGGGCCTGCGTCGACCCGAAACGTTTTGTAAGGCCGTGGGCTTCGATTGCCAGGGTCATGGGTTCTCCTTAGGTTCCCGACCAGTGTGCGACCGGCCCTCTGTCGCCCCGCTGTCACGCTCTGTCAGCCGCTGCCGTTGACCTCCGGAGCCGTGGTGGTACTCTCGAGGGGTGTTGTTCGGTCTGCTTCTCCTTAGCTGCCGCGACGAGTCCTAACTTCAGGCCTCACTCGTCGCGGTGTTTGTTGTCGGCTGACCACTTACTAGAGCGAGAGAACCAGAGACCATGAAGAACACGCAGCAGCCTTCGGGCATGCCGATCCACAAGTACCGCCCGTATCACGAGCAGATCGTGGTCGATCTGCCCGACCGCACCTGGCCGTCGAAGCGCATCACCGAGGCCCCTCGTTGGTGCGCCGTCGACCTGCGCGACGGAAACCAGGCCCTCATCGACCCGATGAGCCCCGAACGCAAGCGCATCATGTTCGACCTGCTGGTCAAGATGGGCTACAAAGAGATCGAGGTCGGCTTCCCGTCGGCGTCGCAGACCGACTTCGACTTCGTGCGCAGCCTCATCGAAGAGAACCTGATCCCCGACGACGTCACCATCCAGGTGCTGACCCAGGCGCGTGAGGGTCTGATCAACCGCACCTACGAGTCGATCGCCGGCGCCAAGCAGGCCATCGTGCACCTCTACAACTCGACGAGCGTGCTGCAGCGCGACGTCGTCTTCCGCACCGACAAGCAGGGCATCATCGACATCGCGCTCGAGGGCGCGCGTCTCTGCCGTCTGGCCGAGGCGACTGTTCCCGAGGTCGACGTCTACTACGAGTACTCGCCCGAGAGCTACACGGGCACCGAACTCGACTTCGCGCTCGACATCTCGAACCAGATGGTCGACGCCCTGGGTGGAACCCCGCAGCGTCCCGTCATCCTGAACCTGCCCGCGACCGTCGAAATGGCGACGCCCAATGTCTACGCGGATTCAATCGAATGGATGTCGCGGAACCTGGCACGCCGCGACAGCATCATCCTCAGCCTGCACCCGCACAACGACCGCGGCACCGGCATCGCGGCGGCCGAACTCGGCTACCTGGCCGGGGCGGACCGCATCGAGGGCTGCCTCTTCGGCAACGGCGAGCGCACCGGCAATGTCGACCTCGTCGCCCTGGGCATCAACCTGTTCACGCAGGGCATCGACCCGCAGATCGACTTCAGCGACCTCGACGAGGTCAAGCGCACGGCCGAGTACTGCAACCAGCTGCCCGTGCCCGAGCGCAGCCCGTGGGCCGGCGACCTTGTCTACACGGCCTTCAGCGGCTCGCACCAGGACGCGATCAAGAAGGGCTTCGAGGCCATGGCCGTCGACGCCGTCTCGCAGGGCGTCGAGGTCGACGACCTCGTCTGGGCCGTGCCGTACCTGCCGATCGACCCGAAAGACCTGGGCCGCAGCTACGAGGCTGTCATCCGCGTGAACTCGCAGTCGGGCAAGGGCGGCGTCGCCTACCTGCTGAAGACCGACCACGCGCTCGACCTGCCGCGCAAGCTGCAGATCGAGTTCTCGGGCGTCGTGCAGGCCAAGACCGACGCCGAGGGCGGCGAGGTGACGAGCGCGCAGATCTGGGACATCTTCCAGGACGAGTACCTGCCCGCCGCGATCGACGACGCCAAGTGGGGACGTTTCGAGCTCAAGCGCACGCGCACCTCGAGCGACCTCGGCGGCGAGGTGGCCCTCGAGGTCGACCTGCGCATCGGCGAGGAAGTCTTCCCGACGACCGCCACGGGCAACGGCCCCATCGCCGCGTTCCTCAAGGTCATGTCCGGCCAGGGCATCGAGGTGCAGCTCTACGACTACGTCGAGCACGCGCTCTCCGCATCGGGCGACGCTCTCGCCGCCGCATACGTCGAGCTGAACGTCAACGGCGTGCGGCTCTGGGGCGTCGGCATCGACGCGGACATCTCGACCGCGTCGCTCAAGGCCGTCGTCTCCGCCGTGAACCGCGCCGTGCGCACCGCCGCCGAAGACCGCGAGCTGGCCGCGGTCTAGGCGCGGGTCGCGTCGCCGCAGGTTTACGCGGCTTGTACGGAAATTCAGGAAACGCGGTCGCTGGTGCGTGAGTGGGCCCCGGATTTCGGGGGCAGCGCTTCGCGTTAGTGACGCCATCTCCTGAATTTCCGACAGGGGCGGGCCGGGTGCCGCTCTGGCCGCCGTTTCGAGCGGCGGTCGGGTGGCGGTCCGGTGGTGCTCAGCCGGGCAGTCACCCGCCGCTGCGGTTGGAAATTCAGGAAGTGGCGTCGCCGGCACGGTCAGCTTCCGCGTGATTACGGGGTCGCCCAGTTCGGTGGATGCCGCGACTCCTGTATTTCCGACACGGGGCGGGTCGGGCGGCTCACGGGCGCCGGGTCCGGCGGGCAGGTGACCGGGCGGCGGTGTGCTCAGCGGTTGCGGGAGCTGCGGAAGCGGCGCAGCGTGGGGATGCGCTCGAGGCGGCGCTGCTCGGGCAGGCTCCAGTTGAACAGCACGGCGAGGATG
>Ga0247730_1000583_pt1 | contig 25184 bp, 22 predicted proteins | sample UWRJL073202C2_FD_180959 | JGI IMG/M metagenome (GOLD analysis project Ga0247730, IMG submission 180959) | Plant litter microbial communities from Arlington Agricultural Research Station in Wisconsin, United States - UWRJ-L073-202C-2 | ecosystem: Environmental > Terrestrial > Plant litter >... | reverse complement strand
CGCTCGATGCCTTGATGATCCGTAACCACGGCGATTTCCATCTTGGACAGATTCTGGTTGCCGAATCCGATGCCTACATCATTGATTTTGAGGGCGAGCCTTCGCGCGACATCACTGCCCGCCGCGCCAAGACGAATCCACTGCGCGACGTGGCAGGTCTACTTCGGTCCTTGAGTTATCTGGCCGCGACCGCTGTACTGGATCGCGAAGGTGTTGCCGAAGTCGAAAGTGGCCGGCGTAGCGCCTTGATTGCAAAGTTCCTCGCCGACGCCGAGCGCCATTTTCTGTCGCACTATTTCGCAGCGACTGAAACCTCGTCGGATTTACAGATGTCGTCGGAGCAGCGCGGTCAGGTGCTCGACCTCTTCCTTCTTCAGAAGGCTGCCTACGAGATCGTCTATGAGGCCGGAAACCGTCCACACTGGGTTGAAATTCCCGCCCGGGGATTTGCCGAGATCGCCGAAAGATTGCTGGAGACTGCGCATAATGGTTGATGACCAGAACACAATAGCCGGGATCGACGCGGGCGAGGTGGAAGCACTTCTGTCCGGGCGGCACGGCGAGCCTTTCGCATTGCTGGGTCCGCACGCCGATGGCAGCCAATGGATCGTCCGTGCGTTGCTGCCGGGTGCAGTCTCCGTGGATCTCGTCGATCCGCAAACAAGCGAAGTGTTTCAGCGCCTCAATCTGGTGCACAAGGACGGCCTGTTTGCCGCCTTGTCCGATCGACAGGACTACAGGCTCAAAATCACCTGGCCACAGGCCGTACAGGTGACGGAAGACCCCTATGCCTTCGGGCCGCTGCTTGCCGATCTCGATCTTTACCTGTTTTCGGAAGGTACGCATTATGTCCTGTCGGCGGCGATGGGCGCCTGCCCGATCGATATTGATGGCGTGAGCGGCGTTCGGTTTGCCGTCTGGGCCCCGAATGCCCGGCGCGTGTCCGTCGTAGGCGACTTCAATGCCTGGGACGGCAGACGCAATCCCATGCGCCTGCGCCGGCCTGCCGGGGTGTGGGAAATTTTCATTCCGCGGCTGGGCAAGGGCGAACGTTACAAGTTCGAAATCATCGATGCCCATGGTCAGGTTCTGGCGCAGAAAGCCGACCCGGTTGCCCGCGCCAGCGAGGCAGCACCCGCAACGGCGTCAATCGTTGCCTCCGCAAAGCCCTTTGCCTGGACCGATCAGGAATGGACGACGTCGGGACGCAAGGCAAGCACCAACGCCATGTCGATCTACGAGGTGCATCTGGAGTCGTGGCTGCGCATCGCTGAAGACGGCAATCGCCCGCTGGACTGGATCGAGTTCAGCCAGCGGCTGCTGCCTTACGTCAAGCAGATGGGCTTTACCCATGTCGAGCTGCTGCCGATCATGGAGCACCCGTTTGGCGGATCCTGGGGCTACCAGCCGCTCGGCCTGTTTGCGCCGACCGGACGCTACGGTTCGCCCGAAGATTTTTCCTATTTCGTCGATCGCTGCCACGCCGAAGGGATTGGCGTGATTTTGGACTGGGTTCCCGCCCATTTCCCGACCGACCCCTGGGGCCTGGCCCGCTTCGACGGTAGCGCCCTTTATGAACACGAAGATCCACGGGAAGGATTTCATACCGACTGGAAGACCCTGATCTACAATGTCGGTCGCAACGAAGTGAAGGGTTTCCTGATCGCGTCTGCGCTCGAATGGCTGGAGCGATATCATGTCGACGCGCTGCGCGTCGATGCGGTGGCCTCGATGCTCTATCGCGACTATAGCCGCAACGCCGGCGAGTGGATTCCGAACAAATATGGCGGCCGGGAAAATCTCGAGGCGGTCGATTTCTTCAAGCATCTGAACAGCATCGTCCATGAACGCCATCCCGATGCGCTGATGATTGCCGAGGAATCCACGGCCTGGCCCGGCGTCACGCGCTCGGTTTCCGACGGAGGTCTGGGCTTTGACCTCAAGTGGAACATGGGCTGGATGCATGACACGCTCGACTACATGCATGCCGACCCGATCTATCGAAAATACCAGCATGACCGGCTGACATTCGGCATGGTCTATGCCTATACCGAACGCTTCGTACTGCCGCTCTCGCATGACGAAGTCGTCCACGGCAAGGGCTCGCTGTATCAGAAAATGCCCGGCGACCATTGGCAGAAACTGGCCAACCTTCGCGCCTATTTCGGCTATATGTGGGCGCATCCCGGCGGCAAGTTGCTGTTCATGGGCGACGAGATTGCCCAGGTATCCGAGTGGAACCACGATGCCTCCGTGGTCTGGGACCAGATCGACCAACCGGAATTTAACGGCGTGCAAAGGGTCGTGCGTGACCTCAATCAGCTCTACCGCACGCAACCCGCGCTGCAGTTCGGCGATCATGATCCGCGCGGCTTTCAGTGGGCGATCTCCGATGACGCTGAAAACAGCATTTTCGGCATGCTGAGGATATCGCAAGACGGCTCGAGTTGCGTTCTGGCGATCTCCAACATGACGCCCGTGCCACGTCACAACTACCGCGTCGGCGTGCCGCACGAAGGTCGCTGGCAGGAAGTGTTCAACAGTGACGCTGCGGTCTATGGCGGTTCAAACCTCGGGAATACCGAGGCCTGGACAACAGCGGAACCAGCGCATGGCCGGGACTGGTCGATCAGCGTTTTGCTACCGCCGGTCTCAACGATCTATTTCATGTGGAAAGCGTGATTTATCAAAATGTCGGACGGGGTGCAGCGCAGCCCGCCCGACAGCGTCTGCTCCGCAGAGTCGTCAAGTGATGACAGGCACAACCATGGTCCGCCGAGCGCGCCACATCTTAAGTTGTCCAGGAAGGGTGAGACATGACGATCCGGACGATCATTTGGAATGAATTCATTCACGAGCGTGACAATCCCGTTGTCCAGGAAATTTATCCGGACGGCATCCACGCCGCGATTGCCGATGTTCTCTCGGTCGACCCGGACATCCAGGTGTCCACGGCAACGCTGGATCAGCCTGAACATGGTCTGACCCAGGCTCGCCTCGATGAAACCGACGTGCTGTTGTGGTGGGGCCACAAGGCGCATGGCGCTGTCTCCGACGAGATCGTGGAACGGGTGCAGCAGCGCGTGTTCGAAGGCATGGGGCTGATTGTCCTCCATTCCGGTCATTTCTCAAAGATCTTCAAGCGCTTGATGGGCACCCCATGCTCGCTGCGCTGGCGCGAGGCCGGCGAGCGGGAACGGATCTGGGTGGTCAATCCCAGCCATCCCATTACCCGCGGTGTCGATAAGGCGATCGAACTACCAAACTCTGAAATGTATGGCGAGCCCTTCCTCGTCCCGGAGCCACTGGAAACCCTGTTTGTTTCCTGGTTCGAAGGCGGCGAAGTGTTTCGCTCCGGGCTGACCTACCAGCGCGGCGCCGGCCGCATCTTTTATTTCGAGCCCGGGCACGAAACCTATCCGATCTACAAGAATGCGGAGATTGCAACGGTTTTGCGCAACGCCGTGCGCTGGGCCTATAATGCCGCGCCGCCCTGGAAAGACGTGTCCGAGGCGCCCAATGTCCCCTACGACGCAGCGCGAGAACCTCTGGTTCCAAAAGGTGCGGCGCTGCACAAGTCCGGGGAGGCCGGTTATAGATGAGCGCTTCGCAACATCTCGTTATCCTGGGCACGGGCAGCATTGCCCATCGCCATGCGGCCGAATTTGCCAAGATCGACGGCATCACGCTGGCAGCCGCTATCGATACCGATCTGGTGCGCGCCCAGGAGTTTGCCGACAAGCATGGCATTGCCGCTGTTTTTAGCTCGCTGGAAGAGGCGATGGCCTGGAACCGTTTTGACGCAGCCGTCAACGCCACGCCGGACGGCGTGCATTACCAGACGACGATGCGCCTGATCGAGGGCGGGAAGGCGGTGTTTTGCGAGAAGCCGCTGGCCGTCAATCACGAAAATGCGCTGCATATGACCGAAGCGGCCGAGCAGGCGGGGCTGATCAACATGGTCAATCTTACCTATCGCAATGCGAGCGCCATCCAGATGGCCAGGCAACTGGTCGAAGCCGGCGAGATCGGCACTATCCGGCATGTCGAGGCAAGCTATCTCCAGAGCTGGCTGACGGGACTTCATTGGGGCGACTGGCGAACGGATCCGCGCTGGCTGTGGCGCCTGTCAAGCGCGCATGGATCGAAAGGCGTGCTCGGCGATATCGGCATCCATATCCTCGATTTCGTTACCTTCGGCACCGGGCTCGATATCATCGCACTGCAAGCGCGCATGCGCACCTTCAACAAAGCCGAAAACGGAATTATTGGCCCCTACGCACTGGACGTCAACGACAGCGTTGCCATGACCGTCGAATTCGGTAATGGCGCATTGGGCGTGGTCCACATGTCGCGCTTTGCCACCGGCAATCTTAACGACCTCAACCTTGCGATCTACGGAGACAAAGGGGCGCTGAAAATCTGGGCGAACCATGAAACCTCGACCCTCGAAGTCTGCCTGGGCGCCGACATCCACACACAGACATGGAAACGGCTGGAATGCCCGGCGACGCCGCGTAACGAAAACCGCTTTGCAGACGCGCTGTTTTCGGGGATCAACGGCGAGCCGAACTTTCGCCGCGGCGCGGAAATCCAGAACCTGCTCGATCTCTGCTTCATATCCGACATCGAGGGCCGAATATTGCCGACCGGCCTGGACGGGCGACCGTCAGGCAGCGCGATCGGATCTTTCGAAAGCGCAGGTCCGTTGCTCTAGAGAGATATGAGAAGATGCCGGCACAGGTATCGAGCGAAATCGGGGCTTGATCAGGCGGGTCTTCCGTAAACCGCAAACAGGCGGGTAGCCACCGTCAGCCATGGTGGTCAACTTCGCGACGATTACGCAAACTATATCAGCCGGCGCGTTCTGCAAGCTCGACCAGAATGCCGTCGGGATCGCGCACGAATGCCACCTTGTGAAGCACCTCCGAGTTGAAAGCCAGCCGCGGCCGCTCGTGGATCTCGACCCCAGCCGTCTCCATTCGGGCAAACATCTCGTCAACATTCTCAAACAGAAATGTCACGTGTCGCAATCCAGCGGAATTGTCTGGAACGTCGACCGCGCGGTTTGCCCCGCCGGACGGTGCAACAATCTCGAGCATGGCGCCGCCGGCGTCCAGGAAGGCCAGTTCGGAGCCGTCCGGGTTCTTCTTCCTGAGGTGAAGTTTCAAACCCAAAAGATCGCAGTAGAAATTGATTGTGCGGTCCATATTGCTCGACGTCATTCCAACGTGTTCGAAAGATTTGAGCATTTCGTAGGTGCCTCTGTTAGAGCAACAGGCCTGTCTCAAGCGCATGTCTTCAAGCGGGAAACCGATGTCGGGATGTGCTGTTCGTCGGTGTCCGATTTGATCAGCCAGGCAGCAAGCCATGTCCGTATCGGAGAAAGCCGCCTGCTGCCGACGATAAAGTCGTCTGCCATGCTACGGGGCGACAGCGCCGCCCCGTCAATCAGTAATCGCGCGGATCAGGCCTTGATCATCTCGAGATGATCAATGTGCTCCTTGACCATGCCGCGAGCAAGCTTGGCAACGCTCAGATGCTCACGGTTCTGGCCGGCCTTCAGATAGTCTTCCTGAATTGCCAGGAGCTTCTTGTGCCCATCGAGCTGGCCGGCGACGTAATGCTTGTCGAATTCGGCGCCCTTCAGGCCTTTGAGTTTACTCACCATCTCCTTGCCGGTCGGATCCAGCATGGCATCGACTTCGGCATCGGTCGGCACCTTCAACGCGCCTTCGGCCTTATCCATGGTCATCGATTTCAGGATATCAGCAATGGTCTCCTGTTCGGCGACTTCGAACTTGGCGAACATCTTGACCATCTCGCTATCGGCGTTTGCCAGCGCGATCCGGCTTGTGGCGAGCGAAAGAGCGCCCGTCATCTTCGTCATCTCGGCATGTTTCTTTTCGGCGTCGCCCATCGCAGCAACGTCGGCGGCAAAAAGCTGGGGTGCGGCAAGTATGGCTGGAATGAAGGCGGTGGCGGCAATGGTGGTCAGCATCTGGCGGCGGATCATTGAAAATTCCTCTCGGTGACGGGTATCGTCGCCGCCCTAATCACCAGGCCGTCAGGTTGTTCCCACACCTTTGCCGACTATTCGGAGCGATACGCTGTCGGGTCGCCATGTCCTTTGACGACCTGCGCAGGGTTCGCCATCTCCAAGGCATTTGCGAATGTGCCGGAACCAATACCTGTGGCATTTGTTGAGGGCGCAAGATATGCGCTCCTAGGGGATGATGGATTGAATAAACTTGCGTTCGGACCGGTTGTTGAAGCTGAAGGTATCACCTTCAGAATCTGGGCTCCCAAGCAGAGCTCGATGTCTCTCAGGCTGGAAGACCAGCCAGACATGGCGATGGACGCGCAGTCCGATGGATGGTTCACGCTGTTTCGATCTGACGCGATGCCGGGGACCCGGTACAGTTTCGTGACGGAAGATGGAACGGTGGTTCCGGATCCCGGATCCCGATACCAGCCTGACGATGTACATGGCCCGAGCGAGGTGGTCGACGAAGGCTTCGAGTGGACGCAGCCGGAATGGCGCGGCCGTGCGTGGGAAGAGATGGTGATCTACGAGCTCCATATCGGCACCTTCACGGAACAAGGGACGTTCTTGTCGACAATCGAGCGGCTGGATCATTTGGTGAATCTGGGTGTAACCGCGATCCAGCTGATGCCCGTCAACCAGTTTCGCGGAGATCGGGGATGGGGCTACGATGGTGTGCTGCCTTACGGACCTGACAACAGCTATGGGCGGCCTGAGGATCTGAAAACGCTGATCGATGCTGCACATCAGCGACAGATCTGCGTTTTCCTCGATGTCGTCTATAACCACTTCGGACCGGACGGGAATTATCTTCCGACCTATGCGCCGCTCTTCACAGACAAACACAAGTCGCCTTGGGGCGACGGCATCAATTATGACGACGAGGGATCGGAGGAGGTCCGCAAGTTCGTCATCGAGAATGTTGTCTACTGGATCGAGCAGTTTCGCATCGACGGAATACGGTTCGATGCCGTCCATGCCATCAAGGACGACAGCGATGAACATCTGCTGCAGACGATTGCACGACGCGCCCAAATGGCGGCGGGCGACCGACATCTGCATCTAATTGTCGAGAACGAGGACAATGATAGCGCCCTTCTGGGCAGAAACGCGGATGGCACGCCGCGGCTGTTCACGGCGCAATGGAATGACGACATCCACCACGTGCTCCACGCCGCTGCAACCGGCGAGGATTTCGGCTATTACGCGGATTATGCGCACGACACCGAAAAACTCGTGCGTGGTCTGGCGCAGGGCTTTGTCTATCAGGGCGAAGAGATGCCTTATCGCGGTTCTGCGCGCGGCGAGCCAAGCAGTCATCTCCCGCCGACTGCATTCATCTCCTTCATCCAGAACCATGACCAGGTCGGAAACCGGGCGTTCGGGGATCGGCTGCCGAGTGTCGCGTCTGAGGAGGCCATCCGGGCTATAGCTGGGATCTATCTGCTAGCGCCACAGATCCCGATGATCTTCATGGGAGAAGAGTGGGGCGCCAGGACGCCTTTCCCCTATTTCTGCGATTTTGACGAAGAACTGAACGCACTCGTGCGCAAAGGACGACGAAAGGAATTGTCCAAACTTCCTGGATTCGATGAGGAAAGCGCTGCCTCCACACCGGACCCAACCCAACTCGAGACCTTTCGCTCCGCCAAGTTGGAATGGTCCGATCACAGCCGTGAAGAACACGGGCGGTCACTCGAACTCTATCGCGAACTCATTGCTGTCCGAGGTCAGGACATCGTGCCGTCTCTCAGCAAATGCAGAAATGCCTCATCTTCTGCCATCAACGGAGTGGCCGTGGTAACCTGGGCTCTTGGTCGCGACCGTCTTCTTCAGCTCGTTGCCAACCTCTCGGATAGCCCCAAGGCTTACGAAGCGCCTATCAGTGGTCGCACGATCTGGAGCACCGGGCACGTTGCAGACCGTATCATCGCGCCATGGAGTGTCATCTGGTCTCTAAGCTGACCAGATGGTCCCTGGGCGGTACGAATCGCGGGCGGATGGGACGGGTCGCTAATTTGCCGGAGTGGCCGTGTTGTTTGGTCCGACTAGCGGTGCCGCTGAAGGCACCGTTCCGTCTTGCGCGTGCATCAACATCCAACCGATGATCGCAGCCACAAAGGCGGCGGCAGCGAGCGCAGCCCATGTGGAGCGTCCACGACCCGGCTTGGGCGACGGACGACCCCGCTCCTCATACTCGGTGCTTGTGTCCGTAGAATGCTCGGAATAGCGCTTGTCGTTCATTTATCAGTCTCCCATTTGACACCTCAACTGCGGGCATGCGCGATGGTTCCTGCGTGCCAGCCAGGTTCTGGCTCTTTACGGCAGGCACTGAGGGTGACAATAATTCGGTCATCTCAGTGCGCAGGGAATCAGACATCGACATGCAGGCGCAACGATCGCTGTTCTCCCGGTCTCGCGCCCCTCTCTTTCGCAGTGAGATACTTGCAGGATTCGAATGCGGACTTGTCCATGGTGGACGGCACGATCTCCTTCTGACAACCCGTCACACCCCTGCGGAGCAGATGCGGCAGCATTTTCGGATTGCGCGTGATCATGGCATGTCGACTGTGCGCGATGGACTCGTGCCTGGCCACCACGTCATCGACCGCCTCAGGGCAGCCCAGGATGCCGGCGTTCAGGGCATCTGGGATCTTTCGCATTATCACAAGAATCGCGATCCGGCCCGCTGCGCCCGGATCGTCGCCGACGCGTCCCTGTCCATCTCCGGCGAGGCGCGGCTTTGGCTGTGTCCGGTCAACGAGCCGTCGCTTTACCCCATGCTTTCAGGCATGCCGAAGGATGAGGCGGTGGCCATGGCGATCCTGATGGCCCGCGTCGCACGGGATCATCATCCCAATGTCGGCATTCTGACCAATGATCCGATCACTGGCGTCGGCGACAGGCAGTTTGCAGCGACGGATGCAATCGTCTCAGCGATCGATGTGGACGTCATCGGCGTCAACTATTATCCGCATACTGCGAAAACCATTCTGTCCAAAGTCCTGCTGAAGACCTGGCGGCGTTACCGCAAGCCGATCATGGTTTCGGAGACAAGCTGGCATGACGGCCATCCAGTGCACCACCGCCGACATCCCGGATTTCACAAGGGACTGTGGCTCCGGCACGTGATCGACCAGGTCGATATCGCCCGATTTCATGGCGCCGACATTGCCGGGATCTGTTGGTACCCGATCGTTGACTGTCCGCCCTGGCACGCACCGCGGTCCCGGTACCGTTGGAGCCACGGCCTCATCCGTCATGATCTGAGTGTCGATCCGGCGCTGTCAGGCGAATTGCAAGGATTGCGTCGTCAGATTGCCGCCTGAGGGGATTGGGCATCATCCGCTTGGTTTGTGAGCGGCTGACCGTCGAGGCAGTTGGCTGTCGGGCTGTCACACTGATGTCATCACGGCTCCTGTAACTGAACCATCGATGGTGACTTTGCTGCTGGAGGCGCACGGATGTCGGACATAGCGACGGCCGCCCGATTGATGGATGCCTGCGAGCAGGTTCTGTGCGAAGCCGAGCATCTGGACGACGCGACCGTGCGCAAGGTGGTGTCGCGCGCGGGCACCAATGTTTCTGCCATCAACTATCATTTTGGTGCGCACGAAAAACTGATCTTTGCCGTTGCCGAACGGGTCTATCATCGATTGAACGCTCAAAGGCTGACGCTGCTGCAGACGGCGATCGATCGTGGCCGGCCGGGGCCGCCGGCTCTGGAAGAGCTTGTTGGCGCGCTGATCGGCCCTTCGATCCGCTGGAGCCTCGATCCCACGTCCAGCTATCCGGTGCTGGCGCATGTGACGACGATGATGCAGCGTGGCAAGGATCCGGAACTCTACCGCACCATGAGGGCATCGAGCATCATCGCGCCTTCGTGCCGCATCTGCGCCGCGCCGCGCCCTGGCTCGACGACAGCGAGATTGGCTGGCGCATCAGCTGTGCGCTTGGAATCCGGTCGCAGGTCATCCGCCACCGGACGCGCACCCAGGTGCTGACCAACCATCAGATGGATCTCGACGACGCAGACGGGGTCATCGACAGCATGATCGCCGTCATCGTGCCGATGTTCTGCCGGCCGGCCGTTTTCCGTCCGGCAGCCAAGGGTATTTCAAACAGCGTTTCAAACCTGTCACGTTCCTGAAGCATCGCCTGACTAACACCACCGCTATCGGGACCGAATTCCATAGCAGGCGGAGGCTGGCATCATGTCACAGGACACCACTTTCATTCATCTGACCGATCTGCATGTCGGCCGGCCGGACGTCGAGGACACGCATCTGTTCAGCGATACCTCGGCCACCCTCAAGATCATTCTCGACCTGGTCAACACCGTGTCGCCGCGTCCGAGTTTCGTGGTGGCCAGCGGCGACCTCACCAATCGCGGCGATGTCGAGAGTTACCGGCAGCTGAAGGCACTGATGGCGGCGGTCGACCTGCCGGTCATCTATGCGCTCGGCAACCACGATACCCGTCCGGGTTTTTATCAGGGCATGCTCGATCGCACCACCGATCTCGACGTACCGTACGATTACGACCAGGTGATCGATGGCGTGCATGTGATCGTGCTGGATTCGACCATCCCGGGCGCGATCGGCGGCAATATCGAGCCGGCACAGTTTGCCTGGCTCGAACAGGTCCTCGAAACCCACCCGGAACTGCCAAAACTGATCGTCTCGCACCATCCGCCGGCTCTTGGCGATGCGCCTGACTGGGCGCATTGGCGCACAATCGTCTTTCCGGACTCGCAAAAACTGGCCGCGCTGCTCAAGGGCCGAAACATTCTCGGCATACTCAGCGGCCATATTCACCACGACCGGATTTCGGTCTGGCACGGCGTGCCGGTGATCGTCGGCATGGGCCAGCATGCGGCCACCGATATTCTGGCGACAGACGTGCTGCGCATGGTCAACGGCGCCTCGTTCTCGATCGGCACGGTGCGCCGCTCGGGTTTGACCATTGCCATGGTGCCGTTGCCGTCCGATCGAGCCGAGCTCAACCGCTACCCGCTCGAGCTATTGCTGAAAAAGAACCCGCTGGCCGACGCTGCCGAATAATTTCTCCGTTGTTTCAAAGGATATTTCCATGCTCCGTAGATACGCTCTGAAGGTGATGCTGGCCGCCGGCGTCAGCCTGTCGGTCTTTTCCGGCGCCGCCTTGGCACAGATGGCCGCAAAAATCGACAAGCCGGTCACCATCAGTTTTTACAATTACAACCTCGCCACCGCCAGTGCCGGCGCCGATGCCACGCGCGAGCTGATTGCCGAATTCGAGGCCGCCAATCCCAACATCAAAGTGCAGGGCATGCCGGTTCCCTCCAACGAGATTTTGACCCGCATGCAGGCCGATATCGTCGCCGGCCAGCAGCCGGATCTGGCACAGCTGACGTTTCGCGACCTGATCTATATCGCCAAAGATCTCGGTGCCAATGCGCTGGAAGACATGGTGCCGGCCGAAGAGCTGAAGGCGAATTTTGAGGGCATGATCCCGGCCGGGCTGCAGCTCGGTGTCGTTGATGACAAGACCTATGGTCTTGCCTACACCTTCAGCACCCCAATCCTCTATTACAATGCCGACCTGTTTAAAAAGGCGGGCCTTAATCCCGATACCCCGCCCAAAACCTGGGCAGAGGTCAAGACCGCTGCGGATGCGATCGCGGCCAAGACCGGCAAGGGCGGCTTTTTCCCCGGTGCCTACGGCCCGACTGACGGCACATTCGTCTATCAGGCGATCCTGATGTCGAATGGCGGCAATGTCCGCGACGGCAACACGCTGACCTTCGCCAACAAGGACGGGGTCGCCGCGGTGAAAATGCTGCGCGACATGGTCGATAGCGGCGGTCATGCCCGCATCGACGTTGCCAGCCCGACCGATTCCATGGCCAGCGGCAATCTTGGCATGTTCCTTTATACCAGCGCCGTGCAGAACAGCCTTTCGAAGGCCGCCAAGGGCAAGTTCGACCTGCGTGTCGCCCAGCTGCCTTCGTTCGGGGACAAGCCGACCAAGCCGACCAATTCCGGCAGCGCGCTCTATGTCTTCAGCAAGGATCCGCAAAAGCAGCGGGCATCCTACGAGCTGATGAAGTTCCTGACCAGCAAGCGCGGCTACACCATCATCACCAGCAAGATCGGCTACCTGCCGCTGCGGCTCGATATCGTCGATGACCCGGCCTATCTCGGCGAGTGGACCAAGAACAACCCGTTGATCCGCCCGAACCTCGAACAGCTGTCGCGTCTCACCGCCAACGTCGCCTTCCCGGGCCCGAACTACCGCCAGGCTGAAAACATCATGAAGGATTCGGTCACCGAAGCCGTGTTCGGCAAGGGCGATCCGGAAAAGGTGCTGGTCGAAGCGCAAGCCAATGCCCAGGCGCTGATGCCGGAATAAGATTTTCGTCGAACATCCGGGGCGGGCGCCTTGCCCGCTCCGCGGAAGGATTTTTTGCATGAGCCAGATCACATTTCAGCCATCCGCACCGGTGCGAAGCATGCCCGCCCTGGGCCGCCTGCGCCTCGGTTTCGACATTGCTCCCTGGCTCTATCTGTCGCCGGTCCTGATCACGCTGTTCGTGTGGACCTACCTGCCGCTGGCGGAAGCCTTCCAGCTGAGTTTCTACCAGTGGAATATGCTGCCGACCTCGCCGCAGCGCTATGTCGGCTTCGACAACTATATGCGGCTGTTCAAGCTGCCGGAAATGCGCCGGGCGCTGTGGAACACGCTGATCTACATCATCGGCCTGTTTCCGCTGTCGGTATTCATCCCGCTGGCCGTCGCGATTTTGACGCAGGATCTCACCGGGCCGCTGCGCAATCTCTACCGCGCGCTGATTTTTATTCCGATGATCATTGCCCCGGTGGTCGCCGGCGTCGTCTGGCGCTGGCTGCTCAATCAGGATCACGGCCTGGTCAACAAGGGGCTGGAGGCGATCGGCCTGTCGCCGATCGGCTTCCTCCAGGATGCCGACTGGGCGTTGCCGACGCTGATCTGGATCACCGGCTGGAAGCTGATCGGCTTTTCGACCCTGCTGATTGCGGCCGCCAATGCCAGCATCAACCCGGCCTATATCGAGGCGGCCAAGATCGACGGCGCCACCAGATGGCGGATCATCCGCGATATTCGCCTGCCGCTGCTGTCGCCGGTGATCCTGATGCTGTCGATGATGACCATCCTGCTTGGCGCCCAGTGGAGCTTTACCTACATCAATGTGCTGACCGGTGGCGGGCCGTTGAAATCGACCACCAACATTTTCTTCCTGCTCTACGAATACGGGTTTTCCAGCATGACCGTCGGCTGGAGTGCGGCCGCCGGGATGATCACCTTTGCCGGTTTCACCGTGATCGCCCTGATCTGCCTGAAAATCATGCGCAAGCGAGCCATCTATGACAATTGATCTTCACATTGCGGATACGGCCGTCGCGCCGGTTTCTGCCGTCACCTCTTTCACCCGGCGCCGCGGCTGGCTGGGGAGAGCGATGGTGCACGCACTGATGATCTTTCTTGCCTTTGTCGCCATCTTTCCGGTCTACTGGATGCTGGTGTCGTCGTTCAAGGCGGAGAACGAGATCTTTTCGACCGACCTCTGGCCGCAATCGCCATCACTGGAAAACTACAGTTTCGTGCTGAAATCCATACCGATGCTGCGCATGATTGTTAACAGCACCGTCGTGTCGCTGGCCACGGCCGCACTGCAGGTGTTGACCGGATTGCTGGCCGCCTATGCGCTGGTGCGTTGGAAATTCCGGCTCTCGAATTTTATCTACGGCGCCATCACGCTCTCCTGGCTAGTGCCGTTCCAGGTGACGATGATCCCCAATTACGTGCTGGCCTCGAAAATGGGGCTGCTGAACACGTTGCCGGGCCTGATCATCCCGCATGTGGCAGCCGCCTTTGCGGTGATGATGCTGTTCCACGCGATGAAGTCCTTCCCCCAGGAGGTGCTGGAATCGGCGCGGCTCGACGGGGCGAAGCACTGGGCCATTCTCTGGGAAATCGTCGTGCCCAATCTCAAGGCATCGCTGGCGTCGATCGCCATTCTTGCCTTTATCTCGGCCTGGAACGACTATTTCTGGCCGCTGCTGCTGTCGCGCAGCATGGAGCAGTCGGTCGTCCAGATCGGGCTGCAGATGTTCATGACGCAGGAGGGCAATCTCTGGGGGCCGCTGATGGCGGCATCCACCATGGCGAGCCTGCCAATTCTCCTGATCTATCTGGTGATGCAACGCCAGATCGTCCAATCCTTCATGCAATCGGGTCTGCGCTGATGACAATTCTCTACAACCGACACATCCATCTCGACGGTACGCATAATGTGCGCGATCTCGGCGGCTATCCGCATCGTGGCGGGGGCATCACCATCTGGCGCGCCCTGCTGCGTGCCGACGGCCTTCATCATATGACCGACGCGTCGATCATGCGATTGGCAGAGATGGGCGTGAGTGCGATTATCGATCTGCGCGGCCCGCACGAGCTTGTCACCCATCCCAATCCCTTCGCTGGCCACGCCACTATTCGCTATCACAACATTCCGCTCTTCGATGCGCTGGCGCCGATCGCCACCGCCGATGCGAGTTTCGACATGATAGCGCGCTATCGCGACAGTCTTGACCATTGCGGTCATCGCATCGCCGAAGTGCTGACGGCGATTGCCGATGCGCCGGCCGGTGCCGTCGTGTTCCACTGCACGGCCGGCAAGGACCGCACCGGCATCATTGCCGCACTGCTGCTGCTCGTGGCAGGCGTGTCGGAGGAGATCATTGTTGAAGATTATGCCCTGACCGCGACGAGGGCGGGCGCTCTGCTGGTGCAGTTGCGCGAGACTGCTTTGCGCAACGGCGCCATGCCGCAGGCTATAGACCGCGTGCTGGCCAGTGATGCGGAAACGATGCAGCAAATGCTGCGTCATATCGAAATGGAGCATAGCGGCGTCGATGCCTATCTCGACCGTATCCAGCTGGAGGTCGGGACAGTCGACCGATTGCGCCGCAGGCTTGTAGCTTGATTCTTGGATAGCGCTCCCGACGATGGCTCGCTGCCGTAACGGGACATTAAGACGCGACGACAAGAAGCTCGTTTCAGCCTTTCATGTCAAACCCGCTTTGTCGACAGAACATCAAAGGTCTTGGCGATCGTCTTGGTCGCACGTTCATAATCGGCCAGCGCCAGACAGGCGATCAGCGCATCGACAATGGCCAGTTGGGCGATGCGGCTGGTCATCGCTTCAGCGCGGAACTGGGTTTCGCGGGCAAGCGTGTTCAGCACGATGTCGGCATGGGCAAGCAGCGGCGACTTGCCGAAATTGGTGATGGCGATGGTCGTCGCGCCGGCCTCCTTGGCCAGCCGCGTCGCCGTCAGGGTTTCCACCGTGGCGCCGGAATGGGAAATGGTGATCACCGCCGTTTCGGCATCGGCCAGCGAGGCGGTGATCGCCTGCACATGGCTATCGACGCTGGCGCGTGACGGGATGCCGATGCGCAGCAGCCGGTAATTGGTGTCTTCCGCCACCGTCGCCGCACTGCCGATGCCGAAAACCTCGACGCGTTTGGCCTTGCGGATCGCTTCCACGGCTTTGGCGAGGGCGTTGACATCGAGCGCCTTCTGGGTGTCGCGCAGCGCCTGCATGTCGGATTGAAAGACTTTCTCGATCACCGAGGCGGTGTCGTCCTGCAGCGTCAGATCCTCGTGGATGAACTGCACCGGCTGCACCAGTTCGCGCGCCAGCGAGATTTTCACCTGCTGGAACCCACGGGCGCCAATGGCCTGGCAGAAGCCGATGACGCTGCCTTCGCTGGCCTCAGTCCGCTCGGCCACTTCCGTCACCGACATATGCACGACTTCGGCTGCGTTGAGCGTGATGAAATCGGCGATACGACCGGCGGTCGGCGCCAGATCTTTTCGCACCGCGCGGATGCGATCGACGACGCCGGCGAAATCCTGGCTGTTGGCTGTCTTGTCCCGGTCCGATGCCATCAAAATTCCTGCTATTCCGCTGCCTGCCGTAAGGGTTGCCGCAACACACCGTTGTCCACCTGCCAAAAACGCATGCCGATCCGGCTGGCGCCCACGCCGTCCGTCAGCGGGTTGTCGCCGATCATCACCGCATCTTTTGGCGCCACGCCCAGCCGATCGCAGGCCATCTTGAACAGCACCGGTTCCGGTTTGCCGATGACTGTGTAGTCGCGCGGGCCGGCGCAGGCAAGGATTGCGGCGGCGAGCGCCCCGGTTTCCGGTACCGGCTTGCCGGTCGGGCCGGGATGGCTGAGGTCAGGCGCCGCCACGAACAGTTGCGCGCCATCGCAGAGCGCTTCGGCCGCCGCCGCCAGCTTAACATAGGAGAAATTGCGATCACGCGTCACCAGCACGATGTCCGGCTTTTCCTGTTGCAGCCGCAAGCCTTTGCGTCGGGCGTAATTGCGCAGTGCCGTGCTGCCCAGAAGCAGCACTGAGGCGCCTGGAAATTTCTGCGCGATGCCGTCGATCGCCGTCGTGCCGGCAAGGATGATTTCGCTGCTGGCAATTGGCAGACCCATGCTGCGCAGAATGCGTGACAGCTGGTCCGGCGTGTGCTCGGCATTGTTGGAGACGATCCTGTAGCGGCCCTCCACCTGGTTCAGCAGCCAGCGGGCATCCGGCAACACATGCCGGCCGCTGATCAGCGTTCCATCGAGATCGATCAGATAGCCACCGGCGTCAAAAGCAAATTCAGACACGTCCCATTCCTCGTTTCCTATGACTGATGTGAATTGAGATAAGCTCAATGTCAATGATAAATATAATTGAGACTAATTCATAATAGTGTCATGCAAGCGGTTTATTCCTGCCGGTTAAGACGGGCCAAAAACCCTGAAAACAGGAGCAAGCCATGAAAATCGCCATCATCACTGATATCCACCACGGGCCTCAATCGCACACCAAGGAAGCCGGCTGGGACGGCCTGCCGGTGCTGCAGCATTTCATCGATCGTGCGATCGCGGACAATGTCGATCTGGTGCTTGATCTCGGCGACCATATTTCCGACACGAGCCATGCCGACGATTATCGCGTCGCCTCGGAAGTGGCCGAGATCTTCAAAAAGTTTCCCGGCAAGCGCGTCCACGTTCTCGGCAATCACGATGTCGCCAATCTCAGCGTCGCCGACAACGAGGCCATCTTTGATCAGTCGATGGCCAGCAGCATCACCGATCTCGGCGATGTGCGGCTGATTGCCTGGCAGCCCGACGTCAAGATCACCATGGGCACCGGCTTCAACAAGGCATCGACGCATCTCGACTGGCTTGTCGAAGCGCTGAATGCCGACGAACGCCCGGCGATCATCGCCACGCATGTGCCGCTGTCAGGCCATTCGCAGATCGGCAACTATTATTTCCAGCGCAATGCGCAATATTCGACCTATCCGGACCATGATGTCGTGCGCGCGGCCGTCGAAGCGACCGGCAAGGCTGCCCTCTGGCTTTCGGGGCATGTGCACTGGAACACGGTGACCAATGTCGGCAATGTCCAGCACGTCACCATCCAGTCTCTCAGCGAACGGTTTACCACCATGCCGGCAACGGCTGCCGCCTATGCTGACCTGGAAATCACCGGCGGCCAGTTCACCATCGACGTGCACGGCAACGACCCGTTCCATGCCCGCCTGCCGTTCCGCAAGTCCGGTGATCGCCCATGGGCTGCGCCGATGCAGCCGTTCGAGGATCGCATTGTCGAGAGGGAGCGCGAAAGTGCTTGATTTCCTGGCCCGCCGGATATTTGGCGCACTCGCAACGCTTTGCTTTGTCGTCACGGCGGTGTTCTTTGCCACGCGCCTGTCCGGCAACGCCATGGATTATCTGCTGCCGCCGGGCACCGATGCGCAGACCAAAGTGGCCATGGTCCAGCAGTTCGGGCTGGACCAGCCGATCTGGGTGCAGTTTTTTCGCTTCGTCGGCGGCTTGCTGCATGGCGACATGGGCTTGAGTTTCTATGAGCGCCGCCCGGTAACGGACATCTATGCCGAGCGGTTGCCCAACACGCTGCAGCTGTTTGCCTATGCGCTGCTGATCTCGGTCGCCGCCGGCGTACCGCTTGGAATTACCGCCGCGCTCAAGCGCGGTACGGCGATGGGCTCGGCAATCATGGGGCTGGCCTTCATCGGCTATGCCACCCCGAATTTCGTGCTCGCCATCATCATGATCCTGGTGTTTTCGCTCAAACTGCACTGGCTGCCAAGTTCCGGGTCGATGACGGCGCTGCATTTTCTGATGCCGGCCCTGGTGCTGTCGGCGCTGATGCTGGCGGAAATCATCCGCTTTACCCGCAATGCCATGCTCGACGTGCTCGGCCAGGATTACATCCGCACCGCCCGTGCCAAGGGCATGCCGAAATTCCTGGTAGTCGGCAAGCATGCGCTGCGCAACGCTGCCATTCCGGTGGTCACCGTCATCGGCCTGCAGGTGGCCGGCATGGTCGGACGCTGCGTCGTCGTCGAGGCAGTGTTTGCCACCAAGGGGATCGGTGATCTCGTGGTGTTTGCCGCGATCGGCCGCGATTATCCGGTGCTGCAGTTCGGCGTCATCCTGATCGCCACGCTCGTGGTCGTCACCTCGGTGCTGATCGACCTGCTCTACGCCCTTATCGATCCTCGTGTGAAGGTGACCGCATCATGAGTGACATCGCTTCGTCCCTGAAAGCCAGCAGCCTATCGACCAACGCGCCTGGCCTGTCCTTGCCGAGCGCTTCGGTTCGCCGTCAGCCGCCCAAGGGTCTTGCAAAACTCTGGAGCAAGGCCCGCTGGACGACCCGGCTCTATCTGCTTGCCTTTGCCCTTGTGCTGCTTTTCGCCATTGTCGGTCCGATGCTGGCGCCTTACGATCCCAATGCCCAGACGCTGCTCGCCCGCCTGCGTCCGCCGGTCGGTTTCGACCGGGCCATGGCCATCCATCCGCTCGGCACCGACCAGCTCGGCCGCGACCTGCTGTCGCGCACGCTTTACGGCCTGCGGCTGACCTTGCTAATCGCGCTGATCGGCAGCTTCATCAGCCTGCTCGTCGGCGTTGTCTGCGGCATCGTCGCCGGCTACGTCCGTGGCCGCACCGGCGCGCTGGTAATGGCGATCGTCGATATCCAGATGGCAGTGCCGTTCACGCTGATCGCGCTGCTGACGGTAGCGATCTTCGGCACGGCGCTGCCGGTGCTGGTCTGCGTCATCGGCCTGTCGGGCTGGGAGGTCTATGCCCGCATCGTCCGCGCCCAGGTGCTGACGGTGTCGCGCCAGCCCTTTGTCGAGGCCTCGAAAGCGGCCGGCGCCACGCATCTGCGCATCCTGTTCCACCACGTGCTGCCCAACGTCACCTCGCCGATCATCGTGGTCTGGACCATGACCTTTTCCTCGCTGATCCTGCTCGAATCCTCGCTCTCCTTCCTCGGCCTCGGTGTGCAGCCGCCAACGGCCACGCTCGGCTCGATGGTCGGGCTTGGCCGCGACTATCTGGCCTCGACACCCTGGATTGCCGTGGTCCCGGCGCTGGTGATCATGTTCGTCTCGCTGCTGGTGCTCTTGATCGGCGACTGGCTGCGCGACACGCTCGACGTCAAACTGAAATAGGCATTCCGGCCGCTTTGGCCGGCTTCTGTCACCGCTTCATCCCATCCTGCCGTGCCGAACGGTTTTGCACGGACGGCAGAGCTTTATCCGCAAAAAGGAAACGCGCCATGAGATCCAAATCGCTCCTTCTCGTACTTTCCGCCGTGCTGCTGTCGACATCGGCGATGTCGGCCGAGCTGCGTGTCGCCACGCAGAACCTGCCGCCCTATCTCGATCCGGGCAAGGATTTTGGCAACAACGGCTCGCAGATCTACTACAATTCCTTCGATCCGTTGATCGAGAAGGATTATTCCAAGCCGGAAGCCAGCTTCAAGCCGGGCCTTGCCACCAAATGGCAGCGCGTGTCGCCGACCGTGTTCGAGGTCACCATCCGCACCGACGTGAAATTTCAGAACGGCGATCCGATGACCGTCGAGGACGTAGTGTTCAGCTTCGAGCGCATCTTGCAGGACATGACCCCGGAATTTGCCGGCATCCACAAGCAATTCTTTGCCAATTTCACCAAGGTCGAAGCCATCGACGCGCAGACGGTGCGCTTCACCACCGCCAAGCCGGAACCGCTGTTCGAGACCTTGCTCAACACATCCGAAGGCTCTATCGTCCCGCGGAATTATATCATGGGCCTGTCAGGCGATCCGAAAGCGATCGAAAAATCTGACTTCGACGCGTTTGGCCTGAAGCCGATCGGTACCGGTCCCTACCAAATCACCGCCTATCAGCCTGGCGAAACCCTGACCTACAAGAAATTCGACGGCTTCTTTGGCGACAAGGCGCCTTACGACACCGTCGTCCTGCGCCGCATCCCGGAAATGGCGACCCGCACCACGGCGCTCGCCAATGGCGAAGTCGATCTGATCACCAATGTCCCGCCGGACCAGCTTGACGGCATTTCTTCCAATCCCGCCCTGAAAATTGAAGGCGCTGTCACGCCGCTGTTCCATGTCGTGATTTTTAACGCCCGCAACCCAAAGCTTGCCGACAAGCGCATCCGCCAGGCGCTGAGCATGGCGATCGACCGCGACCTGCTCAACGAAGCGCTGTGGCAGGGCAAGGCCGTGGTGCCGAGCACCCACACCTATCCGCAGTATGGCGACCTCTACATGCCGGAGCTGAAAACCTTCGAATACAATCCGGAAAAGGCCAAGCAGCTTTTGAAGGAAGCCGGCTATGACGGCTCGCCGATCCGCTACGACACCGACCCGGTCTACTACACCAATGGCCTGCTGGCTGCCGAAGCCATCAAGGAAATGTGGGCCGCCGTCGGCGTGACGATGGACCTCAACGTCAATCCGAAATGGACCGGCGCCGATGCCGACATGAACACCCGCAACTGGTCGAACCCGATGTATTTCGCCGACCCGGCCGGCTCGTTCGGCACCATGTGGGCCCCGAAGGGCGCCGGCACCGAGGCCTCCTGGGGCACGACGCCGGCCTATGACGCGATGTGGGAGCGTTTCCGCTTCTCGACCGACATTTCGGAACGCAAGAAGGCTTATGGCGAGATGATGGCCTATGTGAAGGAAGAGGCTCCGGTGCTGGTGCTCTACCGTCCCTACGAATCCTACGGCATGAGCAAAAAGATCGAGTGGAAGCCGCTGCCGGGCCACATCCCCTACGTGCTCGATTTCCGCGCCGGCGCCATCTCGGCCGCTACCAACTAACAATTTCGGACCGCCGGCTTCTCTCGGCCGGCGGTCCACCTTTGCAGATTTCGAGGATTGATCCATGACCGTCACACCGCTGCTCGACGTCCAGAACCTGCGCATCCGCTTCGAGACATCGAACGGCAAGGTGATTGCGGTCGAGGATCTGTCCTTTTCCGTCCAGCCAGGCGAATGCGTGGCGATCGTCGGCGAATCCGGCTCGGGCAAGTCGGTGACGGCAATGTCGATCCTCGGGCTGACCACATTCAACGGCGGTCATATCGATCACGGCGCCCTGCGCTTCCAGTGCCGCGACGGCACGATTGCCGACCTGGCGACGCTGTCCGAACCGGCATTGGAAAAGATCCGTGGCGACGAGATCGCCATGATCTTTCAGGAGCCGATGACGAGCCTCAACCCGGTGTTTTCCATCGGCGAACAGATTGCCGAAGTCGTGCGCCAGCATCGCAAGGTCAGCACGCAGGAGGCCGCCAAACGCGCGCTTGACCTCCTGCGCCGGGTGCGCATTCCGGAAGCAGAGACACGCTATGACCAATATCCGCACGAACTCTCCGGCGGCATGCGCCAGCGCGTCGTCATCGCCATGGCACTTGCCTGTTCGCCACGGCTGCTGATCGCCGACGAGCCGACCACCGCGCTCGATGTCACCATTCAGGCGCAGATCCTCGACCTGTTGCAGGAACTGGCAAAACAGTCGGACATGGCACTGCTGTTCATCACCCACGACATGGGCGTGGTCGCCCAGATTGCCGACCGGGTGATCGTCATGCGCCACGGCCGCAAGGTCGAAGAGAACGCAACCAACGCGCTGTTTTCCGCACCCGCCGAAACCTATACGCGCCAGTTGCTCAACGCCGTTCCAAAGCTCGGCTCGATGGCGGCGTTTTCCGGCCCGCGCCAATTCGGCGATGAAACGCCGGATAGCGCCCAAGCACCGCCGTCCGCAAAGCCGCTGCTGATGGTCAAGGACCTCATCACCCGCTTTCCCGTTCGAAAGGGCGCACTCCAACGCCATGTCGCCAATGTCCACGCCGTCGAAGGCGTGTCCTTCGACCTCGGGCAGGGCGAGACGCTGGCGCTTGTGGGCGAATCCGGCTGCGGAAAATCCACCACCGGCCGTTCGATCCTGCGTCTGGTGGAGCCGTCCTCGGGCGAGGTCGAGCTGTCGGGCGAAAACATTCTCGGCCTTGCCGGCGAAAAGCTTCGGGTCCGCCGACGTGACATGCAGATCGTCTTCCAGGACCCCTATGCCGCCCTAGATCCGCGGCTGACTGCGTTTGACCAGGTGGCCGAGCCGCTGGTGATCCACAAGGTCGATCAGGGATCGGGTCTACGCGACCGGGTCGTCGCTTTGATGGAGCGTGTCGGGTTGTCGGCCGATCATCTCGAGCGTTATCCGCACGAATTCTCCGGCGGTCAGCGCCAGCGCCTGTGCATCGCCCGCGCCCTGACGCTTTCGCCAAAGGTCATTATTGCCGATGAGCCGGTTTCGGCGCTCGACGTCTCGATCCAGGCGCAGGTCGTCAACCTGATGATCGAGCTGCAGCAGGAACTAGGCCTGTCCTACCTGTTCATCAGCCATGATATGGCGGTGGTGGAACGCATCAGCCATCGGGTTGCGGTGATGTGCATGGGCCGGATCGTCGAGATCGGCTCGCGGGCGGAAATCTTTGGCAACCCCCAGCATGCCTACACCCGGACGCTGTTGTCGGCTGTGCCCAATCCGGATCCCGCCAAACGCCGGACCGAAAACGTGCCACTCAACACGCTGACATCACCGGTGCATCCTGTTGGGCATATGCCCGAAGCAGCCGTGTACCGAGATGTTTCTACAAGTCACCGCGTCCTCATGAACTGAGGCATTGGCCGGAATCGATCGATTGTTGCGCACCGATCCCAGCCATGAATTCTCCGGCCATCTGGCCCGCCGTTGGATGATCACCGCCTTACCGGCCTTGAAATGGTATTCGCTAACTGACTGCGACGTTAGGTATCCGGTCACACCGCGATCTTGAGAAGAGAATGCTGTTCCTTCTCGATCTCACCAGCACCAATTATCCTGCTCCGGCGGCTTGGAAAAATCGGATTGTATCCGTGCGCGACCACCAACGGTGTTTGGAGTTTTAATTATGGCAGTCATATCGCTGTTCTCTGAAACGACCCCCACGGCAATCGGCCGGCCGGCGGGCGACGACGATGCCTTGGAAATTGCGCGAAACCTCGCGACGATTTTTGCTGCCCGTGCGGGCGAATGGCGAAGCCGGGGCGGCGCGCCAAAGATCGAACTCCAGCTCCTGGCGCGATCCGGACTGCTGGGAATCTCCGTTCCGTCCGAGTTCGGCGGTATCGATGTGTCGAACGCTGTTCTCTCGGAGGTGGCCTCGACGATCTCGCAGGCGGATCCCTCGATTGCGATATACCTGCAGGAGCATTTCTACGTTCTCGACCTTGTCCGATCCGTCGATTCGGACGGATTCAAATGGCGGGTGTTTACCCGAGCCCTGTCCGGCGCGCTGTTCGGTGGTCTGCCACGCGCAAAAGACCAACCGCATGCGCAACAGGAATTGGTCCCGCGTTCCAGCGGCCCCGTGCTCACGCTCGACCTATCGCACGATGCGGCCCGGTTCGAAACCGCGTGTAACTGGATCGGTGTTCGCGTTCGTACACAAGACGATCGCCACTATCTGAGCATACTCGATGCTTCACAATTTCCAGTGATCGATGCCGACGATTTCTTTCCGTTCACGGGGCGGGAAAAGGCGGCGCACGCGCACGAGCTGCCGATCAGCGACGCCTCGCTTGCCCCGTTCGCCTCCTTGATGGAAATACCCACCAGCATGGCGCTGCGTCAACTGATAGGGACAAGCGTGAAGCTCGGGACAATGAAGGGATCGTTCCGCCGCGCGCTCGATATCGTCGGTTCTGGGCGTCGGATTGCGACGACCGATGTGGCAATTTCCCAGATAGGATCCATGGCTGCGCGCTTGGATGGCGCCAATGCCTTGATTGAGCATGCGAGTAAAATCCTCGATATCGCGCAGGTGACACCGGCGCGCGATACCATAGAGAATGCCAGTCGTGCCGCCCTGGCTGCCGATATTGTCGTGGCGGAAGCATCAATCGAAATCGAATCCTTGCTCAGGGATCTGACAAAAACCGAGCCTTTGCTTGGCTCCCGGCGCCAACCGGAAAGCCACTGGCGTGCTTCGGCGCATATTTCCAGCGACCACTACTACCAGCTTGGTGCGCTGCACCTGTCCAAAATCCCCAGTAACGCTTCCGGTGGAACGGTCTAACAAAATCCGATTTCAGCAACGTTTCGGACTCGAAGTCTTCAGTTCGGCAATGCCTTTTCGGGCGAACCTCTGGGCTCATGTTGTTGGGTCCCGAGGCAACCGCGTCACGGGCCTCGTCAACAGCCACACCTAGCATCCCCGGTGCTGTTGCAGGCGTCGCGAGGTCACAAGCGCTCCGGCAGCTACAACGGTTCGCTGCCAGGAGCCCGTTCAGCACGCGCACAACATGGTCAATCATGTGTTCGGACATTGAGTACGCCGAGGCAAAACCGGCAGCCCGTGGAGCCCTGTTAGGCAGCAGTCTTCCCCGTGTCGCTCAGCTGATCAAGAGATTTCGATGCGCATCCATTATGATGGTTCTGCTGCCGGTCATTAAACTGTAGCGTCACGCGACTCGCGGGCCGGTCCGCGAATGATGGAAGGGATGTCCAATGTCTGAAGATGTGAAATGGCGGTCGCACAGTTCGCATTGGGGCGCGTTCTCGGCCCGGGTCGTGAATGATCGGATCGAGATTACGCCGCATCCCGAGGATCCGGCACCATCGCCTTTGCTGGGCAATCTGGCGGCCTCGGCGCGGCATTCCAGCCGGATCACA
>Ga0247730_1000581_pt1 | contig 25313 bp, 39 predicted proteins | sample UWRJL073202C2_FD_180959 | JGI IMG/M metagenome (GOLD analysis project Ga0247730, IMG submission 180959) | Plant litter microbial communities from Arlington Agricultural Research Station in Wisconsin, United States - UWRJ-L073-202C-2 | ecosystem: Environmental > Terrestrial > Plant litter >... | reverse complement strand
GGACGAAGTAACAAGGTGCATTCTGAGAGCCCAGATGTCAGCATGAGCGATTCCTCGGAATAGAAAGAAAAAAACGTACAAGAAGAAATCATTGTCAAGGAGCTCTCCTGGATTCCATGCGGATACGTAGATCAGAGAGAGAGCCCAGTGCAACTCTGCGAGCTTCCGATTTACTGTCGCTGGATCCGAGGCGTCAAACTTCCAGTCTTCGAGGTATCGAAGGACGGACGGCCCGTTATCCTTCATTAACTGAGAGAGCCCTTCTGGACTCATAGGCTTCGCCTGTCGGCTCAGTTCCTCATCTGCCATCATGCGCGCGAGGATAGTGAGTGCATGAACCTCCACAGACGAATCCTTGATAGAGGTCTTGGAGGAGAATGCATCGATGAGAGAGTTCGATTCGAACAACGACTCGGGGATTAGATTCGCAGCTTCAGCAGGATGAACGGCAGTCATTGCGAGACCTGGACGTTTGTTAGGCCTCGAGTACAGAAAGGATAGAAAGAGATATCGAGACCTTCTATCACCATTCCAGGAATGCCATATTCGACCCCATAACCAACATGAATGACGGGATGGAACAATCCAGAGAGAAACCGGCCTAGCATTACAAGCCGACCGCTCTTTTCATCATAGTTCGCCTGTGAGGAGAATATCCATCTCTCCACGGTCTTGTCAACACCGATGCTCGCAATGCTGCGGGAGAAGAAATCCATATAGGCTCTGAAGAATCTACACCATGTTAGGGTTGAGCGATTGAAAAACTTTAGCAGCAACATAGGAGACAAAGACTTACTTTCCATCTCCAATGTGGGTAGAAAAGTTTGCCTCTGTGATTTCCTCAGGGGGATCAATGGCTGGTCGTAGAGTCTTGGTGTCCCTGGCGCTGGCAGCGCGAATCTGAGTGGCAGTGGCGCCCAGCGACCAGAGGGCCAGGACATGATGGGATAGATGGCTGTTGGGTAGTAGCCAAGGGTTGAGGCTGGTGGAACGGTAAAGAGAGCAATGAGACGTACTTGTGGAAGCCCTGATCGTTGAAGTAGATGTGGTATCGTTCGTGGTTCTCTTTCAAAGTTTCTATCAGCGCACTGGTAGATTCAGGACTAGATCCTGGGAGGGCAACTGGGATGCTGAACGCAGAGCCAGACGGCGGGTTTGGCTTCGGGAAAGACTGGGAAAGACTGAGCATTGCTGAGAAGAGTGGGCTATGGGATTCTGCTGCTTTCAATCCGATAGAGACCTTTTATAATTCGAACATTCGGGTCTGGAGGTGTCTTACTTGAGATCTGGAGACCTCAACGGATCGTTAATAGCCGTGCTAGTGCTGCGTTGGCTGAGCAGGCACGTCTGTGTGAAGGAAGAATCCGCCGAAATACAACAGTGTACTATGTGTCAACTGAAATACTCGGGAGGGTCATTTGAAACCGGATGTCAAACATGCGCACGACTAAAGTGTTCTGACAATATCGGATGCTTTCCAGAATCTTAGGCAGATATAATCAAGTGTTGGTGGAGATTTGTTCCCGGAGGAGCAAGTCATTGGAGGCCTATTGAATGTAGATTTGTATAGAAGCAGTTATCAGTGGGGCTACCATCGGAGCTAGTGTTTCGTGGAGCGGAGGCGCCTTGATGAACCTTGGAGGCCACCTCGATGTTGTCGCCAAAACAGGAAACTTAGCAAATGCTACACTCTTTTGCTTATCTATTCGGCTAGCATGAATGTGTAGTATCAAATTATACTAATGTCTAGTTTGTCTGCATCAATGAGTGTAGCATGGCGTTGAAGAAAAGATGTGGTAAAATCACGAAAATTAGTGGATTATAATCAAGCGGGACCTTGTCCCGTCAGAGAGCTCGACTCGCTACTCAGCCATTCTGCGATTGCCTGACAACAGTATGATGCTATTTTCGCCCAGTCAGAAGTGTATTTGGATTCTATATACATGTCAGTACATCTACTACGACTCTTGACCAATGTATTTGCTGTAAAGCTGGCTTGCGTCGAAGAATGGTTTTCCTGATTCCTAATTAGGCGATAACATCGAGGTGGCCAGCGAACCGCTTCCTAATTAGGATGTCCTCGGTGTTGGAACACTCTCGTTTCAGAAATCTAAGAAGAAAATTATGATTTGTTGGGCATGGTTTGTAATGTTGTCAGCGCAATAGAAAAGCGGCCGATCGCCTCCGATCGCCGCCCTAAGCGCCTTGGTCGCTGTCTCTTGGCATGTCTGAACGATGGCGTCAATGACGAGAGGCAAGGTCTGTGGTATGACATCACTTCTCATTACGACCCCTCGTTCGGTAAAGACATATTTGGGAATCCATTTACTTTTGCGAACAGCAATAATACACTCTAATACCGCTGATATTTTCTGTATGAGCAGTTCAGGCCACACTCGGGAATCGGGATGCTCAACATGAAAGTATTGGCGGGGTTTGGATGGGCGGGCCGTTGCATGCCGCCAACCGAATTCGCTTCTGACCACCAAGTTCTACTGAGCCATCGCTCCATCCCTCCTCGCACACATGCGATACGCGCAGCTATACGCGATCTCAGTGGCCACTTTAGCAGCTTAATGCACAGCATTCTATATCCCTGGAACTGCACCTCATGATGATATGAAGGGCGAGAAAGTGGACGTCCGTGTAAACCACTGCGGCCAATGGCAACTATTTGGCCCCAGAGCTCAATTCGCTCCTTTGGCAGCCTGTAAATCTCAGACATTGCTCATTTCCATGGTCTGCAATTTTCGTCACGGCTCTCATATGCGTCTACCCGGAGCAATCTAGAGCATTCTTCTGTCAAGTTTCGGAGTTTGCTACTTTGGAACCCACGCAGCGCCCCGCGAAAAATAGACTGCCAGGAGTTCAAAAGACGTGCTTTTGGCTGCCCTCCTCTGATCTGACATCCTTGTCCCACCATGTCAACACAGAAACTATTCCAGCCCATCATTGTCGGTAGACTGCCTCTGCAGCATCGAGTGGTATTGGCACCACAAACCAGAGTCCGCGCTTCTGAAGCGGGCGTCCCTGACACACCTCTCGTAAAAGAGTACTATTCACAGCGTGCTTGCGCTCCAGGGACCCTGCTCATTAGCGAATCTGCTTTTATCTCACCCAAAGCTGGTGGCGCAGCTCACATTCCTGGTCTATGGAACAAGGAGCAATTGGCTGCTTGGAAAGAGGTTGGTGGCCTATCTTGCATTTTGATTTTGCCGCAATAGACTTATGTTTTTTTCTTTCTTGTTTTATCTCAGATCACAGATGGTGTTCATCGAGCAGGAAGCTTTATCTTTGCTCAGTTGTGCGCACCGGGAAGGAGTGCTGATGAAGAGTTTCTTCGTCTTCAAGGATTCCCATACGTTTCCGCTTCGGATGTTGCACTAGAAGGCCGTCCTAATCCTCCTCGTCCTCTAACACAAGAAGAAATCGTCGAATTCATCGGAATGTTCGCTACAGCGGCCAGGAATGCTGTAGAGAAGGCTGGATTTGATGGTGTCGAGTCAGTCAAGCTCCCTGTTCCTCTGAACACGCTGATTTTACTTGGCCCCAATATAGGCTGCATGGAGCCAATGGGTATTTGTTAGACCAGTTCATGCAAGATGTGACCAACAACAGGACGGACGGGTATGGTGGCAGTATCGAGAACCGATCTCGATTCGCTCTCGAGGTTGTGGATGCTGTGGTCGAAGCCGTAGGGGCTAAAAAGGTAGGCTATCGAGTCAGTCCATGGAGTGTATTTCAAGGTGAGTTCGTGTAAGCCATTACTGTCTTTATTTAACACTCAGATTGCAGAAATGCGAATGGAGGACCCCGTACCCCAGTTTTCACCCTTTGTCACAGAGTTGAAGAAGAGACATCCAGACCTTGCTTACCTGCATGGAATCGAAGCTCGTGTTAGTGGTCCAGACGATATCGAATCCAAAGCAAAAGAAGACCTCAACTTCTTGCGTGAGATATGGTCGCCTTTGCCCTTTATCTCTGCTGGAGGCTACACAAGAGAGGCAGCTGTGGCCACTGCAGAGAAGACTGGGGATCTGATTGCCTTTGGTCGCGTATTCATCTCAAATGTAAGTCCCAATGATGATAATCATTGCCACTGCTAATCATGTCAACAGCCTGACCTTGTCAAGAGACTCAAGGAGGACATGTCGTTGACGCCGTATGACCGCGATACGTTCTACACCCCCGGAAGTAAGGGCTACACAGACTATCCATTTGCTGATAAAGACTAGCATAGCGATAGATCCTATCCGTATCGAGCTAGACATAGTAAGTGTATCGCACTAAAATCCCAGTCAAAGAGCAGTCCCGAACAAATAGGGGGAAAGCTTGTTATCGTACTCGGCGTAGCCTTAGGAACCTTTTTCCACACTTCCTCAACTTTTCCTTTTTTCTTAAGCACTTTGGACACTCGAGCCCACGCTGCATTAGTAAATGATAATAAAATTTTTGTCCAAAATTTATCGGGGAAGCTAAGGTATGCTATCCGGATCCGAGGCTACCAGTGCTGTTGAGTCTCTCGCCAAACGACGACTACGAACATCGACTTTGAGTGTCGAGGTGGGGGCATCAGAGAACTTGCTTTTTCATGTAACTTTAAGCACATAAATGCGGTCGGTACATCTGGCCCGAATGTCCATGAAATATGTGCTGGGCTATCTGCACAGAGTGAGATGAGGGAGGTGGGGATTGGTACAAAGGAAGTACACATAAATGAATAGCAACGCGATCCAGAAGTAGTAACAAACGGTCCATGGATATACGAGTGCGAAAGGGGAGACATGCAGAGAATCTGGAACTGGTCAAATATATATGCTACAACAGTTTATCTATGGAATAACAAGAGAAAAGAATGGCGAGCAGGAAAAAGAGCGATATAAAGTAAAAATGTGCCTACACGACGATCATGGAATGTCAGACACCTGCCTTGAACGTGTGGCAAAGACTAGTCCTGCATCTTCACCATCAGACTCCGAGTCGGACCCAGATGCAGGTGGTATTGGAGAAGGAGAATGTGCGGATGCGGCTGGTTGTACGTCTCTCTCTTGACTGCCAGCAGCTGACTCGAAAGTATCACTGTCGCTGCCCTCATCGTCGCTTGAAGTGGGGTTCTTGAAAGTCATACCACCATAATAATCATCTAGCCTGGCTGCTTTGCTGGAAGGTGGCGCTCGCCGCAATGGTATCCGAGAAGGAGCCTGTACGAGGAGATCCAGTGACTCGCTACCCGATGTAGACTCCAGTACTTCTTTCGGATTATCTCCCCAGCTTGACGTTCGTCTGGCATGGGTAAATGCGTTGGCCTTTAGCATTTCCGCACTCATCCTTGTAGTGACTGCAATCCTGTGAATAGGTTCGCCTGGGCGAGTGGTTAACGAAGGCTTCAATGAAGTGGCTGAAGCAGAAGCATAGAAGAAATCTAAGCCAGGACGTTCTCGGGAAGGGGTGGTGACGGCACTCTCATCATCGGCGTCACCCTCATAGCCCACGGATGTAGCAGCAGATTGTGTCCGCCGAGGCTTCCAAGGAGTTATATGCTTGACAATTTCCTTTAGCAGTGTGGGTCTCGCGATTGGGGATAGCTGAGGTGACAATGTAGCAGCACTATCATGTCTGGAGGGATATCGAAGGGACCCTCGTGAAGACGGTCCCGCACTGCGAGGAGGTGATGATAATTCGTCGGTATCGGTAGCCCTTTGCTTTCCTTTCTCTTTACGGGAAAATACACGCGTAAGACTGTGCTCTCGAGTGGAAGATGATTTGTGTCCATCTCGGGACCGATTTCTCCTGCGAGAAGTATCGCTTGGGATGAGAATGCCGAGGAAACGCCTGAAAATATGAGCCTTCGGTCGTACACGGATGATGGACAGTGCTTCCTCGGCTTCCTTTGGCGTGACAACAATGGGTGTCCTGGAAGTCGCTTGTAGCCATTGTTGAGAGTTAGGCACACCAATAAGAAACCATGGATCGACCTGTAAAGGGTTCGTCAGATCAGATGTAACAGAAGGATGGCATTCAAAGTCGAACCTTCATTTCGTCGAGGGTAATCCGGGTTTTCCCGTTCTTGTCAAGGCATCGTTCCAACAAATGTATAGCCATGCTGCCCTCCGAGCCATCGTTGGCCGGGTGACGCCCTCCTGACGGAATCCCATCATAGCCCATACGGGCGTGCGGCATCCAATCGTCGTTGACAATAGATGCGTATATGACAAACTCAGCCATTCCCTCGAATGGAAGATGTCCAAAGAGAAAGCCGAACAAGGTGATACCGAGTGCCCAAATATCTATAGCCTTGGTTACCTGTGGTGGAGAGCGCTCTGAATCGAGGACATAGCCTTTCGCAAGTTCCGGCAAAACTTCTGGAGCAATGAAAGGCGGAGATCCAGCAAGCTTGGAAAGTTCGGCGTCGTCAATAAGGATAGGATCTTCGTCGGTGATATCGGGACCTGCATGCGCTAGCCGTTGGGCATAGGAGAAGTGGGCAACGCCGAAGTCAGCTATCTTGACATGCGACCTGTTTCGCGCCCATACGAGGTTGGCAGGCTTGATGTCGCGATGTATGATTCCTTGAAGATGTACTGCGCGAAAAGTTGGTTTCAATCAAGTAGAATATGCTGAGAAATACTTACGATACTCTAGGCCGAGCATGGCATCGCGCAAGATGCGTCGTGCTTGGTCCACCTTCAGTAAGGGTTTATAAGCTGGTGGGTCGTAGGAAATCTTCTCTCTCCATTGAATCTCGCCACCGCCAAGGTACTCCATAACTGGCAGAGTAAGTACAGGGGTCAGCAAAACATACATGTAAAAACATCTGAAATAGGAAACGCACTCATATAAATCGAGTTCAATTGTCTGTCGTCGATAACCTCGAAGAGACGGACGACGTGGGGATGCCTGCACTTCTTCATAATGGCAATTTCTCTCCTGATCTTCGACTCGACAGTGTGGATCTGGTCAACGACTGGAGTGCTATTAGAGCGTGGAAGGCGGGGGTTCTTGAATCCTTTGTATTTCCGAGCTATCTTTGCCTCTGGGGGATCACGCATAACAATCTTCATAGCCTATTGCAAGGGACGTGAGTAGGTTACGAGAATAAATAACAAATAGCGCGCACCAATTTGTCTGTGGGATCGTTTTCTGCATAGCATGCTCTCACAACACCGTGTTTCCCCTTCCCTAACGCATCTCCAAGAACATACTGATTCACCATCACGCGGCCACTGTGGTCAAGATGTGTAGGACTTTCAAGCGCATCGTCTGTTTCTGAGCCGTCCATGTAGGCATGCTCTGTGATAATAACTTCCGCGTTATTTCGCCGCACTCGCTCCTCCTCCTCTTCCAGTTCATTGTCGGAAGGAGTATACTCTTGAACAACAGCGGAGGCGTGGCCGCCTAGAGAGTGACTAGCAGCGTCGTCCCCACTAGCAGACCCTCCATCGGACGAGAAGTGTGCAGGCATATTACGGGGGGATGCATGAACAGGCGACCGAAGAAAGCAGCCAGTTACTAGTGAAGCAGCTTCAAGTGGAGGTAACGGTTCAAGCAATAATTTCGAAATCAATTTAACGTTTATTTAAATGACCGCCGGCGGGCGTGACGCCCATTGTGACACATGATCGGTGATGTCATCAAAACCATTTCCTTAATTGAGCTACGCTTTGACACAGACACATTTCTCATCCTCTTTCACATCCTTCATCACCTGTAAGCCCGAATAGTCAGTAAATACTGAGGAAAATACAGTGGGAAAATAGCGAAACGCATTGAGCAGCTTTGAATGCTCCATAGTACAGCTTTGACCAGGCGAAAGTCACTTACTGCGTCCGCATGTTGACCGCACCCCTACAGATCAAGCAGAAAGCACATCAGAAACAGAGTAATAATTTCTGATAAGAAGACAGCAATATAAAAACATGGGCATTTCAGTCGTATGCCCAAATATCCCGAGGGGGAGGCATCGACGTCGAAGCTCGCATGGTGGATACTACTGTTGCCGGAAACAGGGAAGGATTCAAAGTTTAGTCACTCACCTTCCAGGTAGTCTTTGCACATTGGTCACACTTGACTAAGTAGCACTCATTTCGGGGTGTATTTGGAATCAAAATTGCCATGTTTTATACGGTATTCTGGAGTGGATAGGGAGTCAGCACATTATCAAGCACAGCAGGGCCTAAGCCACGCATGCACCTTAAATCGAGGGATCGGCAATGTATCTTCCAATTTGTGAGCTTCTGAAGCAATCGAAGATGAAGGTAGGGAGCAAGTTGACGAGGCGATGCGATTACGGATGAGTGCCGCACGTGAGTCATGACCAAGCGTGTTGGCACTAGTAGTACTAGTAGTACTAGAAGATGCTTAGGCTTCACTTCGTAACACTATGCAGACTATTCTTCAGAGCGCGAATGACCATATAGCTCTACTATACGGGGTACTGCAACAAAACCTCATTCAACTTCTTCATCTGCGGAACTCGGTAGTCGTCCTGAGTCAGCACTAGAGGAATAAACCCATCCTGAAACTGTAGAAGCTGGGTGTCTTCCGCTGTGTATTTGGGCCATTCAATCCCAGTATTGCCATTGGGATCTAGGTCGTTGGCGAAGCGAAGTAGATAGTCCGCCATCTCGCCTCCCCCATATACGTTCAAAAGATCCGAGGCATGTACCTAGAGCGACAAGCGTGAGAAGTTGAATAAAAGACCTTGCATTTTTTACGTACAGATCCAAGCGCTGGAAGACCCTTCAGCCTCTTGCTGACTGGAGAGGATTCAGCGTCTCCGGAAAATCGGGGCAGAAAGGCATCTACTCACCATATGACCAGAGATCTTGCTTTCCGGACAAATTTTGGAGGAAATGGCGTCGTGGAGCTTGGAAAACTGCGTCTCCTTGGAAAGCGGCAAGGCGCTTGAACTGGGGCGTAAGCGCATTGTTATCCCCAGTATCAAAAGGAGAGCCCTCTGATGGTGTGCTGGGATACAACTCTAACAACTCGTCCACATCTTCTTCCGGGACTTGGGGAAGCCATTGTTCGGTGATATACGTCTTCAAAAGCTCGTCTGTAGTGACGTTCAGGGTGGAGAGGGAGAACAGAGTCCCTTCGTCATCGCAGTCACCTGGCTCAGGGATTGAATAACATGAGCGGCCGCGAACAGAGATATGTATTTACCACTGATAACCGGTACGTTGGCGACCAAACCGTCTGCCACAAGCTGCATTGGTTCGCCTGTTAAGAAGACTCCATCCGCTCGTGGAATCCACGCTAGCACCAAGGACTAGAAAGATCGTTAGCCCATAATACAGAGATTTCTGTCTAGCTACTACTCACCTGATATGCGAAGATTCCAGGTGATGCATCAATAGCAGCCTTAATCTCATCATAGGGTACCTCTCGCAGACACTGTAGAGTGTCTTCGCTCCCCGAACATCCAGTTGCGTCGACAATGGCATCATAGTCTGATCGAGAGAGCATAAGTAGAATCACAAATGTCCTAGCTGCCTTACTCACATTTCTGTCCATTTGTGATGTCGCCTGTAGGAATTGGTGAACCGGACTGTAAGAAAGCCGCTCTGAACAAGCCTTCGGTGTCGCCGCCGTTGGTCAGCATATGAAGCGAGGCGGAGATTGCACCCGCAGATTCTCCCCAGCTATCACTCTGTTAGACATGCTTCAAGAAAGACAAAAGTTGGACATACATGGTCACTTTCGTCGGGTCACCACCAAATTGACCCACATATTTTTGGATCCATCTCAACGCTTCTCGCTCTAATACAAAGTAAGATCAATTACCTGCTGGAGCTGGGTCACTTACGATCTTGAAGTCCCAGGTTGCCAACTCCAGCGTCCTTCACCTCCTGGCTAGCAAGGAATCCAAAGCCTGCGAAGGGCACATTAGAACATGTTGATACAGATCGGGGAGGCAATAACATACCTGACACTCGATAGTTCATACTTACGTAGATTACAGGTTCCCCGAGTTCTATGGATCGCTCGACAATTCCTGCACCATCGTACCTGAGAAATAGGTTCAGACACCAAAATGAGCATGAGGCCGTTGGAAACACGTACATTGCTGTACCACCAATCTCGAAGCCTCCTCCGAAGATCCACTACGAGAATGCATCAGCATTGGCCACCCTGCTACGTGTATGTTACTCACCGCGACAACAGGTAGATTCGAGTCAGGCGTTGCATCGGCAGGAGCCACTACGTTTAACGTCAAACCTACATGTCATTAGCACTGGCCAGGAAGTGAAATCAATCCAAAGATCTCACAATCCTCGCTATCCTCAAAGACAAAGCCGTAGACAGTGTTAACAATGAAGTCAATGGCATCGTCAGCAAGACCTTCAGGAAGTGGAAGATCGAATGCTTGTTGTGGGCATGATGGACCATATGCCAAGGCGTCAAATGGTTCGGTATAGGTTCCAATAGGCTCTGGAAGGCTGAAACGAAGATTACCGACACTACAATGGAACGAGATTAGATCAGCGCAGCTCTTTCAAGTTCTGTTTGGACAATACTTACGGAGGTTGGGCGAATGGAATTCCCAGATATTTGGAGACACCTCCATCATTGACGCCAGTGACTGTGGCCGAGTCGAGCTGAACTGTAGGGGCAGCTAAAGGTGCAGCAACAACGGAGCCGACCAGAGCAAGGCCCAAGAAAAGCCCAGAGAACGCCATTCTTCTTCCACGGGGATCTCAAAAGGAAAACTGTGCAGTCCGAGTTTGCTCTTATACAAGATTCTACGGTGGCCGACGGATATATCCCACTTCAACGCGGCGCGGGCATAATCCTCTGCCAAAACAGATTCAACATTTCTTGGGTGTTGAAGAAAAGAAAAAGACCGAGCTTCGGAGGCTGTCGCATGAGGTTCGTCAGTCACAAGGCCTTGTTGGAAAAACAGAGGATAAAATTCCTCATGTTAAATGTTTCATCAAGTGCAGCTGATCATCATGGAATTAGACCAATGCGATTGCGAAAGACAAAAATGCTCTGATAGAATGCATTTAGACAGATCGGTGTAATGCTTATCAGCAAACTGTATAGCATCCGCTGGTTTAGCAGCCTTGAGATTGACCTGAACTGGACGCTGATTATACTCTGGCTTTCAAGGTAAGCGATAGCCGGAATATAACAATGGTCACTAAAGGAAGAAAAAATAACACTACGAATGGTAGATTGAGCATGTAATCAGGGCTTAGTTGCGATACTCACCGGCAAATATAGCATGGTAATGGGCGAGGCAGTTGTTCTCATGTTGAACTAAAGCGCTCCCCAGGCTTGTAACTTCGATTGCCAGAACATATGCACCCAACATGCTCTGGAAGACGACCCAGGATCTGACAGAGTTCTGGCCACCAAACATATGTAGAGTTGCATGCAGATAGTCAAGAAATAATGGACGACAGCCAAGTAGCAATAGGAGCTTGGGCCACACGAGACGAACATGTCCAGTGCAAATCATTTCATAGATTCCAATTGCATACTATCGTGTACATTCGGCGCCCCATTTAGACCTTTCTCGAGAGTGCCAACAGTGAAGCGTGTATCGAAGTCTCTGATTGCCCAAACTGGTTAAAGGGATGATGCGCTACACACGCGGCAGTTACTCACAGTGTAAATGGCCGGAGTAATGGAAGAGGTGAGGTACGTAAGACTGTTCATGTCGTTTCTTGGTCTATTCCACAACCTACTGCAGTGACATAGCTCCAGGCGCCAGAGCGCAGAGGCCAAATGAAGGACTTTACACGCGTGAAAGCGAGATTTCCGGGTATTTTGTCTGTCTCTCAAGGCAATAGTGGAATTATACACGATGGGTGCAGAAAATCAGGTGAAAAGCGAGTAACGAATAACATAATAACTGAGCACACGAGTAAGTCTGTTGTGCAGGCGGGGATGCAAAGAACACACACCAAATAGTATCCTGCTCAGAGTCTCTAATCAAGCCAACAACGAGCACACTCATTGGAAGAAGACAGTAACTGCCATTACAACACACGCCAGAGCCACGTATGGCGATAGCCGCTCCCCTGTAAACATCGTCAATATAGAGTGCTAGCTTCCAAAGGGATAGTTTTTACCTATTCTCGCTGACTTAAAGAATAGGCCGAGGAATCTGGCAAAAGTCAATATAACTCTAACCGCGACGCATGAAGACAAACGCACCCTTGTTTGTTTCTGTCCACAAGGCCAGGTGCAATCGCGCGAACATATGTACAAGTGCATATCGTTAATAGTATAATGAGAAGCAGGGATTGGAAGTTGAAAATGGCAGACTGAAGCCCAGTCAGCTAAGGGTCCCAGAGCTTCAGTCAACGGAGGTGCTCACCATGGAGGAGAAGCGGAAGTAGTAGCGTTGGGGTTAGGGTTTCATTCAGCTTCGCACCAACTTTCATGACATTACCAGTATCAGGCTTTGCTCCCTCTGAAGCATCTCTCCAATTTCGCGCGAAACTATCTAATCTTATTCGACCACTATGTCGTGTACGGCCACGCGTACCCTTCTTTCGACTGCCAGCTCATACTGTTCCAACTCTGCGGCTTTATCGAAGTCTGCTCAGAGCAGGGAACGATGGTGTGAGTCTTTACGCCTTCCCAAAAGAACTGCGTCTGAACAATAGGCCCATGAAGGATAGTTTAAGTATCGTGTGAGAACACTGTTCCGGCAGACACAAGGCTTCACTGGCACAGACAAAACTAAAGCAGCACTTCGGAAAGCGTATCAGGTATGCAACTAACGGCGTTGTAATTTAATGCTAAACATTTACAGTATCTAGAGCTTTCGAATGCAGCCCAACAAGGTGATGCAGCAGCGAAATCTATCATGACGAAGGTGGGAAAACGAGCAGCTCGGGACGAGTACCGGAAAGACTGGGAGGCCAAGTATGCCAAAGAACTTGTATGTCGCATCCATTTAACTTCATCCCCACCTTTGCTTACATTTTGCAAAGGACTTCATTGAAACCATGAGAAAGCGACCCATTCTAACAGGCACCATTGTCCTCCCTACCGAGTTCATGCCTGCATATCCGCAAATGAAACGACAGCCGAAAGCGATATCTGGCATTATACGGAGCCGCATGAGGACGAAAGTCCACCGTTTAGGTAGACTGGAGTCGTTAGTCGAATCCCAGAGCCTCCTTCGTGCCGAAGGTGCTCTCCTCGATGGTCAATTATCAGAATGGAATACCCCAATATCAGATACCTTTCAAGAAGTCTCACGGCTGCAGAACCTGATGAAAGTCCGTGCGAGTACACCTGTCCCTTCGGCCCTCATTGAACAAGTCAAAGCGGCAAGAAGAGAGAAAGTCCTAAATAAGACTCGGGAAAGGACTCGAGAAAGACAAGGATTCATTTTCCCCATCACTCTTCGCCGGCAAAGGAAAGGGCCTCCAGCTCATGTCCTAGCTGCCATGACTCCAGAACAAATTCGCCAGGACAGAGTAGTGCGTGGGAGCATATCTGAGGTTGGTTATATCGGCCAGGTGAAACGCAGGAGTGGTTGGAAAATCAGGGAGGGCTTGCGGTTGGGCTCTGAAGGTGTAGAGGAACGAGAGCGAAACCGTAGAGAGGGAAAGGTGTGGTCTGTTGAAGAAGGAGCATGGATCAGCCCTGAGGATGAAAAGCGTCTGAAGGGTATTGTCAATGAACTCGACGCTGAGAATGCTCGACGCCAGATGTGAGATACAGGTTGCTGAAGGATAGGATTATTTCAGTCCGAGTTAAACAATATCTCCTAGTAATGTAGCGGAAGCGCGGTCCGAGCTTCGGGACAATCCAGGGCCAATATCAAAACGGCCGTAAGTAATTTATGCACAGAAATCCAGTTGACCTCTCTCCTGTCATGGGTTAAGAAGAACCCCGGGCTTCTTGACCTCAAACCACCACCTCCTGCTCATCAGACACAATGGCAACAACGTCTACCTCGTCTTTAAGTGGTGACGAGAAAGGAGACCGAGATATCGAAAAAGCGGAAGCGGAAGTTCAGGTGCGCTCTGTAGCACCACTTGCATTATAGCAGAAACTCAGGACCCTTTGCAGGAAATTGTGGAACCAGAGTTTGACGCGTCCGACCCAGCCAACAAGCGCCTTGTGTGGAAAACAGATATTCGTATCGTCCCCCTGTCGGCTTTCATATATCTGCTTTGCAACTTGGACAGATCCAACATTGGTGCGTTCTACTTGATTCGCGTTGGACAACGAGATCCTGATGAGAAATGCTCAGGAAATGCCAAGATTATGAATCGCGAGTCAGGGAACGACTTGTTGTCCCAGACACATATGTCCAACCACCAGTACACGATAGCCCTCATGATCTTCTACCTTGCATATGCTCTCTTCGAAGTTCCATCCAATGTTTTCTTGAAGCGGCTGAAGCCCAGTGTGAGTCTCTACTGGTTTGATCTGCTTTTGAATCATAATGACCGTCATTGCAGCGTTGGATTGCTATACTTATGTTTTGCTGGGGTGTTATTACGATAGGCATGGCTGGAGTAACGAGCTTTGCCACACTCACTGTTGTTCGCTTTTTGTTGGGGGTCTTTGAAGCTGGTGAGTCCGCTCATTACGTCGTGGTTTCCGGGAACACTGATATCCTCCCAAGGCCTCTTTCCTGGTCTTGTCTACTATGTTACCTTCTGGTACAGACCTGAGGAGCGTTCTGTTCGCGTAGCCATGATTCTGGCATCGGCAACGCTAGCAGGAGCTTTTGGTGGCGCTATTGCCTATGGAGTTTCGCGCATGGAAGGTGTCGCTGGCCTCAACGCTTTTCGGTGGCTTTTCATCCTCGAAGGGGCACCCTCTGCGACTCTGGCATTTGTGATTGTTTTCATACTACCAGACTTTCCTGAGACAGCCTCGTGGCTCTCTGAAGAAGAAAAGGCACTGTCAAATATCCGCTTGAAGGGGAGCTCCAAGGCTTCCAGTGGAGGAGTCTCGATGGATGCTGTAAGAGCGACATTGCTAGATTGGCGCCTGTGGGTTCATTACGTGGTATGTAAACTTTCCTTGACATGAAAATATACTCTTATATTTTGCAGATGTATTTTGGAATCTCTGCACCCTTTTCTAGCATGTCGTTGTTCGCGCCTACAATCGTATCAGGTCTGGGATACACGTCGTTGCAAGCTCAGCTAATGACAGTCCCACCATACGCATCTGCATGGGTGGTGTCTATCATAGTTGGATTTGCAGCTGATAGATTGAACAAGAGAGGCTTGTTTGCTGGTGTGTTTGCAGTTGTTGGTGCCGTCGGATTCATTGCGTCTGCCACTCTCCCTCCAGAAGCATTTGCAGTGAGTACAGACTTGCACTCTCATATTCTGTGTACTGTGAAACTGAACATCCACGCAGCATCGATACGGAATGCTTATCATCGCGTGCACCGGCACCTTTTCCTGCATTCCTCCGCTCCTCGGATGGCTGTCCAGCAACATGCACTCGACGTCAGCTACCGGACTCGCTGTTGCATTGAACATTTCCTTCGGTGCCCCAGGGCAAATCGCCGGAGTTTTCATTTACAAGTCTACTGAAGTCGGCCAAGGATACCCTACTGGCCATTGGACAAATGCAGCGTTGCTCTTGATGGTCGCGGTTTTAAGTGTGGGGATGAACAGAGTGTATGTGGGACGCAACAAGCGAATCTTGGAGAGGAATGCCGGAGAGACGCTTTGGAAACTATGATTCATACCTTCTGTGTATTACTATAGGGCCTGATGGATTTATGATCTCAATATCATGTAGAGCGCCAACATGAATAGTCGCGAGCCTTCTCCTACCGGAATGCACTGTATATGCTGGGACATTGACCACCTATATAGGTCACGAACAGATGTTTATTAGCCCTGGTCTTAGACCACCAAACAACCATTGATATCCTCCAACAACTTGCTGAATTATCGGAGGCAGCGCAGCTTCCTGGAAAGGAATCAGAATTGTTACTTGTGAAAGTCAGGAGGCATTTGATTTTATCTGTACCTAATTACACCACTTCAGTCTTCCATGCATAGAGCACTACGATTAACAGTTCACAGACTGGATACTACTGGAAGTGGATTTGTGAACGCTGTCCTACCTTACCTAGTTTCTACTAAGACGGCATGCGCCTGCTCAAGACCTTACATTACTCAAATCGGATGAAGAGCTCAGGATTATGATCAAGATATCCCCCTGGAATAATAATGCGTACGACCGCCTCCGTGTTCACGTTCAGATCTTCGCAGCCGATGAACTTTCAAATTGCTCGAGGGATGACCTGGAATGACGAGGGCTAGCCTTTCAGCCATGTCCAGTTCCAGTTTCATGATAGCTTAGCTGGCATGGCCATGTCATTTTTGACGGAGGCGACTCCACCCAGCGTTGTCTACGAAAGATGCGAAGCTATCATCCCTGTTTGAGCTCTTGATTGCTTGGCGGCGAGGCCTCTGCTTGTTAGCCCACTCATGTGGATTTCTTCTTTCCGTCTAGGCAGGCTCCACTTGCGCCTCTCGAAGCTGTCACTTTCAAGGGTAAATGCGGTTTCATCCAAAGAGGAACTGCCCAAGCTCACTGGTTGTTCGCTGCAAGTGAGTGATATATAAGAAACCCTTTATTCATCCAATTGGCTGCTTTATCTGCCCTTCCACCTCTCGAGCGACTCTCTGACCATGAAATTCTTCTCCGCAGCACTTCTCGCTTCTTCGCTCCTCTCGGCCACTCTAGCCCTACCTGCTGCGCTCAGAGATGTTTCGTTAGACCAGGTCCCGGACGGCACTTACAAGGTCGCCTTCGACGAGAGCACAGGCTTGATCATTGCCTTCGATAAGAACGGAGAAAAGATTACATCCTATGCTCCTTCCAAGTCACAGAAGGTCAAGAGAGCTGGTACTTGTCAGCCATTGAGCGTCGACGATGTCCAGAAAAGTGAGTGACACCATTTGCTAGTCACGATCTCATGTACTCATTCTCTTTCTCAGTTCCCGGATGGAGTCAAATAACAGATCAAGCTAGGAACAACTGGGGAGATGGCGGCTACGACCTGAAGACTAATTACTGGGAGGTGTGTGATACAAGCTTTTGGACGATGTTTATATATTGACAGTCTCTCCAACAGTTCCCCGAGAACCCGGCCAATTTGTGCACCTCTAACAGCGCCGCTACCATAAACATTGAAGGCTAGTTCCATATTCTGATACCTACCACATACTCGACTTAAACTATACAACAGGTGACCCTAGCTGCACAAAGTCTTCGCAATCGACAGGGGGCCAATTCTGCAATTCTGACGGTCAAGTAACATTGACAAACTCGTATAAGGAGACGACTTCGGCAAGTTTGACTGTAACCAGTAAGCTGCCCTGTTTGTGGACTCCGCATTTCAGTGCTAACGTTTTCACAGAGAGCGTGTCCATCGGAAACTCTTTGACTCTGAGCGCTACCGTTGGCTTCCCCGGGATTGTTGACATTACCACCGGATTCACAACGAGCTTGGATATCACAAACACACAGAGCTCAGAGTACGTTGAAAAGAAAACTTTTGGTACGCTACAAGCCATCTAATACAAAGTGATTTTAGAACCTCCACTGGCAAGGAAAATACCCTCACGCAGACCGTCTCCATGGAGGCTAAAGCGGGCCAGACATGCAATCTTGAGGTATGCAGAGCTGCTAAGCTGCATTTCTGAACCCTGTTCTGACCTTGATACAACGAACAGTTCAATACTGCCACCTGTGTCGCTCATGGAACTGGCAGCATCAAATTCGTAGCGTCTGGATGGGTTTGGTTTGCATACCACGACAAAGTCGACGACCATTGGTTCTGGGCGCTCAACATGGATACTATCCTCACCAACGAAGATGATCGCGCACAGTTCATTGACGTTGATGCTGTCATGAACCTCGATTCTACCTCTGACTATAAGGGATATTGTTATTATTAAAGCGCCGTCATGCTCACGACGGCAGCATGTATTTACATCCATTTTTCTAGCATAAATATGTATTCTTGTGTCTATTTATTATGTACAATGAAGTTTTCATCTATTGACAATTGATCTTGCAATTGCATTGGGACCAATTTTGGACGCGTTCGCCGTTATTTGATAGCACGTGGTCGTGTTCTTGCCTAGCCTTGACTTCCACCTTCATGGCAGCCCCAAGTACCCCTCGTCGCTCCACGCGCGGTCAGCTCGTAGCTATTGCAACACCTAGAAGATCTTCAGGCAGCGAATATGCCTGGACCTCGACTACACCTTCCTCTTCCCAATCCATAGACCCGGTCAACGATTTGGATGAGACAGAACGCGCAGCATTGGACAAAGTGGACCCTGAAGACAGGAGTGTTCTGCATACGCGTTTCTACGATGAAATTGAACGGAAAAGCGTGGTTGCTCATCGTCGCAAGAAAGGAAAGAGCTCACGGCCAGAATCGTCTTACGAAGTTTCGCGATATCATGTCGGAGACACTGTACTTGTTCCAACGATATTGGCACCCAAAGGCCAACCAAGCATCGGTGTTATCACTGCTATGTATGAAACAGATTTAGGGGAAGAAGAAGAGGAGGATTCAGCACACAGCCGATTCAAAATACGCGTCCACTATTTCTGCAGGCAGAGCCAATTACCTTCTATTCGCGCAAAGCGTCCCGAACCCCCACTACCGGTGCGTCTTCGATACCCTTTCTTTCTTAAATGTGCTCTAATTATTATTCGTTAGAATGAGATCTACTACAGCCTTTCGGGATACGCTATCATTCACCCTGACGCCATTGAGAAAGCGTGTTCTGTCCGAGCTCTCCCTTCCAAAGAAGAAGGCGAATCTGACGACGAAGACGAAGGGCCCACATTTCTCTGCAGATATGCTGTCAATGCAAGACAGGGTCTATTTTACGACTTCGAATGGTCTAAACATCGAAACACAGCACTTTCCGTAAGAGACACTCGACCAGAAGCCTGGGACGTGATACCCGCACCTGATTCGCCCAATGGGAAGAACAAGAAAGAGAAAAGAGTTACCGAGCGGAAAGCAGAGCCCCGTACTCCAACTCGTAGGCGGAAAGTGGTTGATAAACAGGAGAAGGAGGGCAGTGACCAGGACAGTGCGAGCAGTGGAGAAGATTATGCTGTCGCAGAGTCAGACTCTGATGAGGATACTGAGGAAGACATTGGTGAAGACGCATCAGACTCAGACTCAGATCTGGAGAATGTAGACGACGAAGTCGGCGCATCTCGAAAGAGAAAACGGCCTGTAGTTCCAACTACGCCTCGCAAGCGCTCACGCACTGTTGCACACGCCACTCCTCATTCTAAACGTGCCCAAGCTAAACGGAAGATCCAGGGCTCACCCAGAAAGAAGCGAAAACTCAAACTCCAAACTCCTGCAACTTACACTGCGGAAGAGCTTAAGAATCTTCCCGACGATCCATGGCTCAGGGCGATGCACTTGTTACATGTAGGCAATCGACCTGGTGCCGCGGGAGCTCTGAAAGGCCGTGAACCGGAGTACGAACGAATTCTAAGGGAAGTGAGCGAACTAATTGAGGCTGGCCAAGGTGGCTGCGTCTGTGAGTGACTTTGTCAATATGATCTCTTCAGAGCTGAATTCAGTCCCTAGACATCTCTGGGGTGCCCGGGACAGGAAAAACGGCAACAGTGCACGCAGTTGTGAGGGAGTTGAAGCGAATGGCTGAGAGCAGTGTATATCTCCTTCTATGACTATTCTCCACTTAAGGCTCACACTGTGTTGATAGGAAACCTTGCCCTTTACATATGTAGAGATCAACGGGCTGCGAATACCTGATCCCGCGTCATCCTACACATTGCTCTGGGAAGCTCTCTCTGGGCAGAGTTCGAACACCCGGATGAGTAGCAAGGAGAGCTTGAAAGCGCTAACGAAATACTTCGGTGCTTCGAATCGCGGGCCAGCTGGACATCCTTGGTGGGTGGTGCTTCCTTACCTTTGCAACCTCTTGCTTACTATACTACCAGCGTGGTTCTTATGGATGAGCTCGACCAACTGTTGACCGGCAACAAGCAAGACGTTGTATACAATTTCTTCAATTGGCCTTCTCTCGTTGGCAGCACACTCATTGTGATCGCTGTCGCAAATACCATGGATCTGCCGGAGCGCGTGATGGAGGGAAGAGTACGCAGTCGCCTGGGGATGGTTCGCATTAACTTCCAACCATACAATACAGCTCAACTGGAGTCTATCGTTCATGCCAGGCTGAACGCCGCTCAACAAGACCACGACATCCTTGAACAGAAGAGTGTACTACATCCTGATGGAGTGAAGATGGCAGCAATGAGAGTAGGCGGGATCAGCGGAGATGCGAGACGAGTTCTGGATATCTGTCGACGTGCTGTCGAACGTGCTGCTCCAGGACGGAAGGAGGCCAAAGCTGCTCAGGTTATGGAGGTCATCAAGGTCATGCAGAACAGTCCCACGGCCGCTTACTTGCGGGATTGTAGTTTCCACGAGAAAGTCATGTTGGCTTCCGTGATCAAGGTGATCAAAAGGGAAGGCGTTGACGAGGTCAAATGGGGAGAGGTACGCCTATTTCTCGCGTCCTGTCGGTTCTATTACGCTAACCCGCAAGTACAGGTCGAACACCAACACATCATGTATATTCCTGTGTTGACAACTTCAGATACTTCTAAGCGGCCTACAAGATATGAGACACTGTCGGTCTTGGAGTCTTTGGTTGCCTCGAAAGCCCTTCTTGTGGAAGAGGGTGTAGCGGTGTCTCGAAAAGGAGATGACGAGCGTAGAGTCTTGCTCAATCTAGAGTTGGGAGAAGTCGAAAGGGTGTTGTCAGAAGTGGGCGATAGATGGAAGAATCTGTTTTGATGGACTTGGAATACAACCCTATCGCAGCGTGTCTCAGATTGTCCTGGTCTTTCTTACTGCTATGGACCCTCAGACATTGCGATATCTTGACCTCCAATGTCTCGCTACAGAGTATGTCTGTCCCGCTTCGATGTGCTCACCCGTTAGGAAGTCTCAGACTCCTATGTATTTGGTGAATAGCTTAAAATTGGCTTGCTATCCTACCGGTTGGTGCATTCGCCTATCTCGAAACCGAGGCAGAAAGGGGTTGCCCAGGCAAACTGCGTTACTCAACACTATCTATCATCATGCGACTTCTGCCTGCCCTTATGTTTTCCGTCACTATTGTTGCGGTAAAAGGCGCCCCGGCTGTTGGAGAACATGAGAAATACGAGGGGGAAGATATTTACGATAGCTGGAAGGACATGGACAGAGCATGGCAAGACACCCACAAAGAGTTATATTATGGTCACGACGATTGGAAATATCACCACAAAGTCGCCTTCGACGAAGAGTGATCTGAGGGAGTCAAACCGATAATGCATATGAGTTGTGGCTGTAATGTACAAATGCTAAGGGTGTTGGGGACTAGGGCTACAATACAATAAAACATAGATCAGCTTCAATCCTCCAATACAACGAGTCCTTCAAAGCAAGGCCTGCCCAGCACCTTCTGCATCATTCCGATGGGAGTCAACTTCTCCTTCTCCTTCTTCTCCTTCGGTACCATCTCAAACCCATCCTCTTCCTCGCTCACATCCTCCTCGTCGCCTAAGAATGCTTTCATCATGCTCGCAGAAAATCCTTTCATCATCGCCACACCCTCTCGGTCGCCTAAGACTTCAACGGTGTCATAGCTAGATAGATCCCAGTACACGATCTCCGGCATATCATATCCAGCTTCTGTGTAAGCTTGCTGAATCATGTCGTAATTCGTCTTCCACTGGACACCTGCGTCCGTCTGCTCTTTAGACTCTTCCTCAGGAAACCAAGGTGCCTGCTCTGCCCCTGCAGCGTCAAATTGCATGTCAGAGAAGATGAACAGGCGCTTGATCATGTCTTCCTTCTTTACGCTGTTCGCCTTTGCGAGTGGCAACAACAGCTTGACGAAGACAGCGTTCAGGTCCGTGTTCATGCCCCAGTCTGCTTTCACCATAGCCTGCACCGTATCCTTCAAGCTTCGTTGCAGATCCAGCCTGACAAATTCAGGAGTGGCTGAGAAAGTGATGAATCCTAAATCAAAGGGAGGCTTGGCGATAGAGGCCATGAGAAGGGAAAGTGCCACTGAGGAATAGATGGGCTCCGGATGTTTCTTGTCAAATCTTCCTCCAAGTGTTCCCATCGAACCAGAAACGTCGCAGACAGCCATAGCATTTTCCATAGCCCCCGAGTCCCTGATTCGACTGACAAGGGTCTGCCACTGTGCTTCCGCAACACGGAACTTTTGGTCAGCCATCGACTTCTTAAACTCGTCCAACTTCGCGTATTTGCCTGTGCTATCCCTACCCATATCCTGAATGGCCATTCCAACCTGCGCAATGATCTCATGAGGGAGTAAGGTTGCGCCGCTAATCGTCGTTTTGCCAGATTCCACGTCGACTAGATACTGCTGAAAGCCTTCAGGATCATGTTTGAAGAACAGATCTGAGTTGTTCTGCATGCAAGTAGAAGGTACGCGAGAATATTTGATCTCTTTCCATCGCCGACCAGTCATCATCGTCTCTGGGATAGCCATGGCGCTGCGCAGAGCGGTCAAGATCCACCGCTGGTAGTACGATCGAAGAGTAGAAGCCTCTGATACGGACACCGCTTGGGCATGGTTGATGTTGTCGAGAGTGGAGGGGAACTTGGCAGAGAATTCAGACTGGCGATGATGAAGGAGAAGGGAAATGGCCGTTGAAATGTTCGTAACTCTATCATGAGAAGCACCAGGCGTCGGAGCCCACTTGCCAGCTAGTGAGAGCTTGCGATAGCAATCCTTCTTCGCCGATTCGTCTGACAATGTCGAAATCTGATGCAAGACTGCCATATCCTTCGCGAGCTGTTCCGCAAATATGCGAGCTACAGCAATGTAGAGGGCCTTGAATGCAGGATCAGAATCCAACTTTTTCACCAACGTGGCATGTCGAGCGGCGCCGATGGAGTGTCGCTCCTCGTCAGTGCGATCAGATGATTTCTTGGGAGTATATCGGTTAAGGTAGGGGGTAGTCATGAGGCCGAGCTCATTGACAGTGGCAAGTTGGAGGATGGTGACAAGGTCTTTATAATATCCATGAGCCATTGCGTCTTTCGACTTTTTGTTCTTCGGTGGAGGACAGACAGGGTCGACTAGTAAATGAAGATTGGAGATGGCGGTACGAGGGTGGTTCTTGAGCAGCCAACCAAAGGACGCGTAGAAAATCTTTTTGTCGGATTTGCCCTGTCGATGCAGTGTAAGAAGGGTGGATATTAAGTGAGCAGCATCGAAACTCACCTCATGAATGCTCCTCATATACCAGATGGTACGAAGGGTGGTCGTTGGGTCTTCGTCCCATGACTTAGAGAGCATCTGCCCAACGTCTGCATCCTCCGACCAAGCACTGATGCGATGGAAAGCGTCGAGAGTGGGAGAGTCAGTGGATTCGAACGCCTGCGCCATATTCTCCGTATAAACCTGATTGCTAGTTCCTACCAAGGCGTCAACCATGGGATTGCTAGGGGTGGTGGATTCTTTGGCAGCCCTCCAGATAGGGGTAGTCGCAGAGACAGACGAGCCTTGTGGCAGCAAAACGTCAAGGAAATTGGCATCGTAAAGCTCTGGAATGTGGGGGAGAGTGATATTCTGCGATGTGGATGTCGACATGGTAGTCCTGGATGAGAGTGGTCTCACAAACGAATGTGGAGCCTTTATAGCCCTGGCCGCACAGGTTATTGTTTTGAAGGCTTTGGACATTCCGCCAGTCAAATCCAGTCAGTCCATACGTCAGGGCGGTCCCTTGCCCGGTGACTAGGCTTTGAGTCAAGTGAATGTTTGCTAACGACCTCGTTGTCGCCGTCGTCGCTGCTGTGCTCTTCGCCGTCGTCCTCCGTCGTCGTACTGAAGGCGCTCAAGTCAAGTTTCATTTACCATTGGTGGCGCAGCGGGACCGGAGGTTCGGAGCCGCCTCCGAGCATGGAGTTCGATACAAGCGCCACAGCATACATACATACATTTGGGCGGAGAAAATACTGATACAACATTATCTATGTGCTGTTGCTAATAAGGATACATAGAAAATTAGTATGGTCATCACTGGTTATAACCTGCTCTTCGCGTGGAAGTGAGTAGGATAGTCGATATAGCCCTTAGGTCCAGGACAATAAAATGTGCTGCGATCGTAAGGTGTTAGCAGGATATTTTCCTGCATTTTTCTGACAAGATCAGGCTGTAACATCACATTGTCAGTCAGTCTCTCTCGTGTCGATATATAGATTTCGACACTCACGTTTGAAATAAACATACGTCCAATGCCAACCAGGTCCCCCTGGGACTCTGCAAGTGCTATAGCGGAATCCCTGGTATGACCACCTGTACTGATGAAAGACGAGGGCGACCAGATTTTGCGTAGAAAGTCATTGTTTTCTTCTTGCTTAGGCTCGAAAAATGTAATTCCATGAATTCGAGCTTCAATAGCATGTAGGTATGCAAGTTTGGGGTGTCGATATTTCAGCTCAGTTACCAAGTGTGAGAACTGCGGTATAGGATCGTCCATTTTCATCCCTATCTGAATCAGAGACCAACAATACAATGAGAAATTTCTGACATACCTTGGAAGGTGCTCCATGGGCTGATACGAATACCGACTCTGTCCGCACCAACAGACTCCACTAGAGCATCAACAACATCGAGAGCAAATCTTGATCGATTCTCAATGTTCCCTCCGTACTCATCTGTACGTTTATTGCTCACATCTTGCAGGAATTGGTCGACGAGGTAGCCGTTCCCAGCGTGAAGTCTATTATCGACAGTCAGTACTACAAGCAATAACGGTTGAAGGGTGCTTAACTCACTCTACCCCATCAAATCCGGCTACTTCTACAGCGTTCTTGGCTGCCACAGCATATAGCTCGACGTATTCAGCGATTTCCTCTCTAGTGAGAGCGCGTGGCGGGTTGGGACGCTCTTCGAGCCGAACATCAGAAGCAGAGACGTAAGGAAGACCACGAGGAGTCAGAAGCGATTCATCTGCAGCTCGTCCGAGGGCATGCAACTGGGTGAAAATAAAGCTTCCAGAGTTGTGTACGCCATCTGTGACCTGGAGGCTATGTTGAGTGGCGCGGTACTGGAGCTCTGCAGATAGAACTGACCTCTTTCCAAGCGGCTAGCTGCTCGTTAGCCCATATCCCTGCGCCATATTTAATACCTCCAGCTTTGGGGGCAATATAGGCTGCTTCACCAATGAGCAAAGTACCAGGAGAACAGCTACGCTGTCGGTAGTATTCCTTGACAAGAGGGACAATGGGGACACCAGATTCGGAAGCACGAAGT
>Ga0247730_1000580_pt1 | contig 25329 bp, 33 predicted proteins | sample UWRJL073202C2_FD_180959 | JGI IMG/M metagenome (GOLD analysis project Ga0247730, IMG submission 180959) | Plant litter microbial communities from Arlington Agricultural Research Station in Wisconsin, United States - UWRJ-L073-202C-2 | ecosystem: Environmental > Terrestrial > Plant litter >... | reverse complement strand
GCTTGCGATCTTTTTGTTATTGCGATACTACAACAATAACACCTAAAAGAAGTTGCTTCACATTACTATGATCTTCCTTTCGGTCTTCTGCATCCACACATCGCTCCTTCGAGCAGCTGCTTTGCGGGTCCTATTACTACAGGCCTCACATTTGCAGCCGATGAATTTCCCGATAATTTCATTTTTAGCCAGGGAATAAACTGACTTCGTGTCTTCATCATCAGATCAGAGTTTATAACCGGGAATTATACTTCGGCAAAGGTCTCTTAAACCCTGTATCTGGGACCCACCTTTTCAACACGAGGTTTGTGGACGCAAACATGCTGCAATAATGATCTATGCTGGCCTAGAATGTCCATAACTGGGAACCTGAAAGATCATCTGGATCACTGGAATCATCGTTCAATTGAAAGGGCGATGTTTAGTCGCCGCTAAGGTCCACCTATAAGACCTCTTTGTACTAATCTGGAAGACTCTGGACAAGAGAATGCGTACAACTGTGGAATACAGCCAGGTTCATCATTCTAATTGTCTCGTCCATCAGGCTTCAAAGCGGATTGCAAACAGCTGAAGCGTTTACAAAAGCCTGGAAGCGATCAAGCCTGGTGCAAACAAGTCATCTCGTCCTCCACTGCAATGGCTTATCCAGTGCTGTCCTCTCCTCCTCGCAGCTTCTATACGCGCAGCAATAGCAATCTCGCGAACTGGCAAGCAGAGCGAGAATCTGAAGCCCAAGCCCAAGCACAGACAATCGAGCAGTGGAGAAGACACACCACAGATTTTGAGCTGCCGCCACACGACTGTCAGACGTGTTTTAGTCATTGGCCAGATGATATACGCGCTTTGGAGGATTATTACTATTCTCATGAGCCACCGCATTCGCAAATAGAGGTACGCACATTATTCCAGCGGTGGCGTTCGCAGTCCTTACTTCGCATCTTTGCTCAGACTTATCAGACATTCGACTTCCTCGATAGCTCAGGGGGGCTTGTGCACCGGAACCTGTTGACAGACACGACAAGAAGTGATAGCCAGAGGTTAACGTCAGATGTTCCAAGCGCTTTCCACCGAGTCCCCGAAGAACGTGAAGCGCCTGCGGTACCGTCTTCTCCGTTTTCCGTGACGACGGACAATCACGCAGAGAGGCAACTTTACGGAAGCGAGTGGGACACACAACACCAGCAAGTCGATACCCTCTCTCAGTCTGTACTGCAGACATCTTCGACTCAAGATTGCTCTGGCACACCCGACGAGGACCGGGAAGAGCGTGTGATGCGGACATGTCTCCGCATTCCATTCCCTCAGCTTTTGTCGCTCGATTGTATTCCCAAGACGCCATTGGATCAGCAACCGGCAGAGCTCCTAACATTGGTCATGCTGGCCATATGGGAGAGCCCACAGAGAAGACTAACTTTGCGGGAAATCCGAGAGACTTTAATGAATCACTTTGAATATTTCTCGCACAGGAGAGGCAGCGAGAATAGTTGGCAGGTAAGAACCGTTGCGTTTACTTGTCAGAGTTTTTGTTGACGTCAAGAAATAGGCATCCGTTAGACACATGTTGTCATACAAGAGCGTGTTCAAAGTGATCGAGAGGCCGGGGGAGAAGAAGAACAGGGGAGGATACTGGACCTTGGATCTCTCGCGGCCACTCACCGAGACAAAACGTCCAAGGCAACGCCATATGGCTACCCCTAGCTCGTTTGCGCAAGTGCCAGAGTTCCAAGAAGGCCTAGGAGACTCTTTTGAGAGCAGATACCCGCCGAGGAGAGGCTATCCATAGAGAGAGCGCACGATATTGCGCACACATTGTATTCGAGGAACTCGTCGATGTGGATCGTGTAAACCGTTGCTTCATAGTGTCTCATGCCTCGGAGACGTTTCAGCATAAACGGCTAACCTATTAAGAAGGGAATCCAACAGCTTGGACATTACGACTTGGACCTTCAAATTCTCAGGTTGTTATTTAGCCGTAATTCGTGGTAATCTTGCATCTGATATGATAATGGTTTGTTAGCATTCTTGTTAGTTCACATTCCATGGTTTAAAAAGGGCGAAGAACTAAACTATGCTCACCTGTCGGTATACACAACAACCGCTGATTTCGGTTCAGTTAAATCTGTCGCTATGCGTCCAACGCGTTTTCATTTTCTCCTCCAAGATGCCTGTCAGTCTGAAGGATGTTCTTACACGGAAGTAAAAAGCCTTTGTTTACATCATGTCGGAGCCAGCATTGCAAGGCGGAGTCCCTGGCAAAATTGGTGATTGCTGCAATCATGCAGCGTGACAAACGTGTGACTCGACTCCATTTGTTCTTGACCTTCATCTCAAACAGGCAATTCAGACTCTAAGCCAACTTTCCAATACAAACCAACACGAAGATGGGCGGGACGGGCATGTCCAACGGCTTTTGTCCTCAACTGAGCTATCAGATGCTGGCTAACATCCCTGAACCCCTTGTTTTCGAATGATCGGTTTAAATACTGCACCTCGCTCGTAGTTCATGGGCTTTCCTCACCATGCAGCCGGCCTGCACGTTGAACGTCCTGGGTCTTTCTCTCTCTTCGGCCTTGCTTCTTTTTTCTCCTTTCTTTTTTCGATTTGCTTCTCTCGCTGTTGTCTGCTGTCTCGTTGTTGCGATGAATTTCCAGAATCAACCGTCCGTGCCCTTTCAGGCATCACAGCCCTTTCCCTGGCTGGATCCCAACGAGCCACTAAACTTCGACGAAGACCGGGAGATGGGGCCTCCACTCGTATGTCATTTGAAGCAATGATTGCGCAAGTGAACTGATTGCCATGCTACTAGACGCTTGACTCGGTAGACAACTTCGCAGGCTCTAATGACGCTAATGCAGCACTTATGTATCACGAAGTATGTTTTACGTTCACTCGAAAGTTATCATATTGAAAGTCTTATCCCATCACCATAGTTTAATCCCACCTACACTCCTTACGATAACACTTATTCCCAGCAAATGCTCCAGCAACCTCAGGTGCGTCATGGTACCGTGGAACTACGAATAGTCGCTAATTCACAATTGTAGGATGGTTATTGGGGCGGTCACCATACTTTTCCATCTCCTTCTGGCTCACATCTGTCATCTCAGAGAAACAACAGAGATGACCATTCTTTTCAGCACCAGCAGATTCACGATGGCTCCTCCATAAGCATGTTTGGGCAGGTCAACGGCTCACATGGTCTTGACATCCCTATGGAAGAAGTCCCGTCCTCGAATTCTCAGGCCACCCATTTACATGTCAACCCACCCTTTGAAGCTATGCCTATGGGCTCTTTCAACGAGGATATTTTTGCAGGGCATGCATGGGCGGGCACTTCCATGGACAACGAATACGTGAGTCCCTTGCGAAAGACAGTCAATTGCTCGTGTTTATTCCCATGTAGATGCAAGGTTATCCAGCCATTGATCTTCGGCCAGAAGACTTTTTCCTATCTCCGGGATCAGGGTCCGAGGATGAGGTCCAGCAGGAGCCACCTTTTGACGACCCCCTGCTTGACGGCAATGCATTCCCAGCTCACTCCTCGGTTTATGCACAGAGGAACGATACACATCTACCACGTGTCTATGACAATACGCCATCGCAGGAGTCCTACGGGCAGACAAATTTTGCGATGCCAAACCAAGGCCAATATTATACGCCCTATCCTCTTTCCGACGAATCCACGACACAGTCATCTCAGCTAAATTTCCCTCACCCACAGGGGCATTTCGCTCTGGACAACGGAGCTGATTGGACGCACTCATACCCGTCGTCGAACGCTGTTGAGCCTACTTTAGACTTCGACGCCCTCATGTTCAATCTATTCCTTGAGCAAAACCAGGATCTTCCGACTGCACTGGACCAAGTAGAGCAACATGCTGCAACTCGTGTGCCAGGTTTGCCTATGTCTATCAGAGATGGGCATGTTACATCCCCAGTTCGAGGCGGAGCGCCACGAATATCAGGACGCGGAACATCAAGCAGTCCCATCTCTATCCCTGAGTCTCCTGAAGGATCCGTAGCTTCAGAGAGTGCAAGCGACATTATCATTATTCCCTCTCCGCCTCTCTCGAACTTCCGTGAATCTGGCGGTTCCAGTTCCAGTCCTACCCGTACCGGCAACCGCGAACTTGTTATGGAGGGCACGCTGAGTATCAGGGACAAAACCGGGGAGAAAGAAGTGTTAAGGCGTGTCATGCCCCGGCAAGCTGTCGAATATAACGTCGTCAAGAAGATAGCTTGCGAGGCATGTAGGGCAAGCAAGACCAAGTGCGAGTTCTTTGAAAGGAAGGATATTTGCAAGTATGTGTTTTCTTTACACTTGAGCTCATCCTTGTCTAAACCAACCCATAGTAAATGCATCCTAAAGAACAACGATTGTATTCGACACATTACGGTCAGAGCACAAGATGGGACAGTCTCGGAGGGAATTCTGACTGGGGCGTACTTGAGTGAAATGATCCCTCGGAGTCCGCCGGGCGGGTCAAGGCGTCCCCCTCGCCGTCGTTAACTTAATGTAATGATTGCTGTAATTTGGTCTGTTTATTGTATGCACTCGATAATCATAATGGACTTTTTCTCTTCGCTAATGCTGAGCGTTACACAACTGCAATTCTCCTCGTCAACTGTCATCGCTACATTAATTCCAAGTGACGAATATATAAGCACTACTATCCATTTTTTCTAGCGTGTCCTTTCTGGCTGCAAAGGATGCAAAGCTGGTGTCTTCAATCGGTCGAGAGTTCGACCCTTGCTAGTGTGTGGCGCTTGTGTGGCGCTTAAGGCGTGGGAATTTCTGGTTGGACGGCCCTCAACGATTCTCCGATCTCCGATGCCCGAGACGACGAACGAGATGATTCCACGGAGGCAAACCACCCTTGTTCTCTGAATCTTCGTCGTTACAGGCCGATAGCGCACTAGAGAGGGTCCCAAAGGGCTCGTATGTGGAACACCCCATTTCATTCAAGTCGGTACAGCGCATGCCTTGTTCTCGAAAAGAGGAAACCTGCGTTTTCACTAAGGTTGTCAAGCAACCGGGAACGACATTCAGTCAAGCCATTGTCCTCAATTGAGCTATCAAACACTAGCTGACAGCCTGAAACTTTCTGACTGTCCGATGAGTTACTTAAATACCAGGCTACTGCCAGATTCTTTCCCCAACTTGCAGCAGGCCTGCGAGTTGAATTCTTTGCTTGAGCTTTTCCCTATTTCTTCCTCCTCACTTTATTGCCTATGGACTATCGTAATCAGCGGACAATGTATTCTCACGGGAGGCAGCCAATTAACACAGCGTCTGAAGGGGGATTCTCTCAAGTGCGTTGCGTTTGACCTCTTTCGACTCTAATTCTCATTCTTCTTTGAAAAGCAGCAGACGACGAGGAATTCGAGAAGTCGCAGCCCTGACTTCGTTCCAGATAGTAGAATGAATGCTCTAACACTAGATGTCGGTCTCATCTCTGCATCTCTATCGTGCATCTGTCTGACTTTACACGTGTAGGAACATATCGAGACCAGTCTTTACGCCAATTTTTCTCATCATACATCTATTCTTCCTAATTATGAGCAGGTGAGTACTCCTCTACAAGCAGATCTTCTTGTTAACAAACCACTGTTCATGTAGGCTTCTCAATTTACGCAGCAAAACGAACAGTTCGAAGGTCCACACCCCTATGCAGGTGGACATGCCGAAGTCGAAGGACATGATCAGGACAACGCTGCCAGTTCTTCATCAACTCGGATGCAGCCCAACGCGTACCTGAGTTCTTCAGCTCAAATGAGTGTGCATGGCCAACTAGCATACTCGAGTGACAGCTCTTACGAGCAAAGCCCTCCAACTCCTGGCTTGCAACTCCCGCAGCAGCAACAGATGGGAGTGGTCCCCGATGGCCGGCCTAATCCCATATACTTTCCTGTAGTTCCTCCTCCCCTCTTTGAGGAACACGGCTATGGATCACTCCCCTATGCATCCGACTACTATTCACCCCAGCACAATGCGGGGCCGAGAATAGAGGAGCGTGAAAGACAAAGGATTCTTCCTCAGCCACAGTATCCTTTTTCACCAGAATATTTTATGGACCTGCCCCATTACTCTCCCATGAACTCTTTTGGCGTTCACAATCTTCCTCCCACTCAGAACCTCCACTTCGACAATCAAGTACAGCCCCAGAATTTTCACAATGCCACTGCAGGCCCTTCACATGATCCTGATAGAAGAGTCGACCCAGTTTCTCAGCAAGAGCTATCACGAAGGCCAACTTCTGTGGGACTTGCCGATAACAGCAGTGGGTACCACTCGCGGGTCTCCCTGCCTGCCCCCAATCTGAAGCGGAAGTTTCTTGAGGCACAGACAGGTAGCAAGGAGCATCGGTTCCGTACCACTGCTAAGATAACTTCAGAAGGCCCTGCTGCACAAGGGGTACATTCCGACGATCTATCAAAGCCAAGTATCTTGAAGATGCCTTGGAACCCCCTCAAGCCAGGCGGCGGCCCAAACGCGTGCGATATCTGTAGGGCTCGCAAAGTAAAATGCAGGCCTGATCCATCGTCTTCAAACGTACCACGCTGCATGTAGGTCCTTTCGCTTGTATAGCACAGCTGAAGATATGATGCTGACCAAATTTCTAAAGCAATTGCACCAGGAATAAACTGGAATGTACCGGAGACTATGAGATGATACAAGAAGACGGCCAGGCAGGCAGAAAGCGCCGGAAGCGTTCTAGGAAGGATGTATTATCAGAAGCATCGCTAAATGACGAGGAGGGTGAACCTCAAAAGTAAGAATACATAGCACACTGGCTTTATAGTACAATCAACACTCCTTTTAATTTCAATCTGTATCTTTGGTGGCGTCTACGTCTGTACATCAACATTTCCTGCTGTTTCTGCTGTTCCTGCCTCTGTCGCACCATCAGCCTCGCTTGAGACAGCACATGGAAAATATTCTGGAATAAGATCCCTATGACAAAGGTCAGCGTGTTCTGGCATTATACGGACAGAACTCGTACTCGTAGACACCCTTGTCTTTATTGCTCCAAACAACGAAGATGATCCTATCGAGCTGTTATTCCAACTATCAATGCCGGCGCTATAGAAGGAAGGGAGAGATGTTTCGGACTTTGTCGCCATCCTCGGACTCGCAGAACTTCCTGACTTCGGCAAGCGCTATACGCGTTGCGTCTTCGATGGGATATCCATAGATCCCAGTCGATATAGAGGGGAAAGCCTATATGGAGATTGTTATAAGGACAGGTTTAAGAACAGGAGAGAATAGACGTACAATATGCTTTAGCTGGTTCTCCACTGCCAACTTCAAGCTCGTATTATAGCAAGACGCAAGCTGTTTTGCACGAGTTTCCAGGTCTGACGAGGAATATACAGGCCCGACAGTATGTATGATATGTTTCCTGCGACACAGGCGATGTGAATCGTCTGTACTGGTATGAATGTGAGTGAAAGGGGTACAGACGAAGGTAGATCATATCCTTTCGTGATTTTGGATTGTCCAGTTTCACAGCCGTTCAGCGTCTTGCCTGCTAATATTTACATATCAAACGCTAGATCGTGCAGAAGGACGACGTACATTCTTCATAGAGGCCACGTCCAGCAGCAGCATGGATAGCACCATCAACTAGTAATATCTGAGTGTCGTCGAGAGAAGTAATGGTAAATAGACAGACCTCCGCCGCCGCCTGCCGTGTGAGTATAAATTAGCAGAGGATTTACGAAGTGAATACTCAATAGACGCACCGAGAAGACTACTATTTGCAGCGTTCACAATCGAATCTACCTCAAGCGTTGTGATATCTCCTTGCCTTTGTCGAGGTCCTTTCAGCATCTCGCTACTCCGAAGCTGCAGCATTACAGCGCGTACCAAAGAGACACGCGATTAAGAAGAGCAGGATTGACGCTCGCTTTAGGTTCGGAAACTTGCTTCAGATCAAGGTCTTTCACAGTGAGAACTTCGGTTATTTTGACTACAGTCTGCTCCGGCTCAGAGTCTGAGAGCGTCGCGTCTGACTGGGGAGGAGGTGGGAGTGACATTGAGCGAGTGTTACCCATATTGAATTTCCTTTTCGGGGCTTGTAGCAGACTCTAATGCACTGAGTTCTCCCACGCGCCCGTACTCTACAAAAGTGTCGAACAGGACTGCACACTCTCTGTGGAGACTGTTGGCCTCCCGGGGAACCGGTCAAATGTCTGGCTTACTCGCACAATGGAAATTCTAATTCCACGGATGCTTACATTACTCTCGCAGCTTCGACTGCGTACTTGTCATCGCTCAACTCGGTTTCCGGGAACGCTCGAGATCCACTTATTTGGCAGCTCATTTCACTGAAGAATGATACACCAGATACTCCCGCGTTCTCCACTCGTTTCCCGTCTGACCAATCCCACATAACCTCGATAAGCGGCAGGCAATCTGATCCTATGTTCCTTCTTAAGTCTCTCAGACACTCCGACAATTACCAACTTACTCGAGTCAGAGAGTCTACCTAACTACCAGGTAGAGAACTCGTGTGCATCTACCAGCTGCAAACTATGACCTCTACGATTCATTCACTTCCCGAGAATGAGGTCTTAGACCAGATCTTCCATGGTCTTCGGAACCAGAATGACTCGGATATATGTCTCCATTCTGCCCAAGAGCTAAGACAATATGTGTGTCTCGTTCTTTTCAGCTGTAGAACGAGAAAATACTGAAAGATTCCTGTAGTTATCCAACCATGTTGCAGAGTCTGCAGATACAGTGGCCGGGGAGGACAACGTAAACCAGAGACTGTTCTACTTGATGCATAGCCAAATTATAAGCGACAAGTTTGTCGGATTGCTGGCTATAGGTGTGCCCTCACGTTTTGTACGTGTCAGTAAGGTCTCAGCCTGAATCCGCTTGTAGACCACCTTCTGGACCTCACAAGTGACGATACTATCAACTCGAAGCGGAGGTTATTCCGTTTCTACAACTATGTCAGATCTCTACTTCCCACTCCAGATACTCACTTGGCGCTCGCCGCATCGAAAACACTTGGAAAGATTATAGGACTGGGTGCCTCTGCGTTTGGAGAAGCTGCTATGAGCTTCCAAGTGCTTGAAGCTATTGAATTTACAAATCCAAGCATGGAAGAATCATCCCGTTATGCTGGGGTCCTCATCCTCACAGAAATAGCAAGGAACAGTCCCACATACTTCCACTTACATATCAGCATCGTATTCGACGAAGTTCTAGTTCTTCTTCGCAACACGGCCATTATAATCAGAGAGGCGGCCGCGGAGCTTCTCGCAGCATGTGTTGAGATTGTCGTCGAGAGGGGGCATCGGATCCAACCAAGTCCATATCTATCCAGAATTTTAGCAGATGCTCAGGCAGGTCTAAATCACCACCAACCTGAAATTATTCATGGGTCTCTGTTGGCTTACAGAGAACTTTTTCTGCATGCAGACAAGGTGAGCTTGCATATCGCATATTGAAAAGCAAGCATACTCAGAAGTTTACATCGTTGGGGTCCAGTTAATGAGAGAGGCCTCCACGGATACTATCAAGCAAGTTGAGCGCCATCGTTCGCATAGCAGCGATCTAGTCCGTGAGACAGCTATTGCTATACTAGATTCTCTCGAGCTATCCGCTGCAGTACCTCCTGTGCTCGCCATTCGCCGGAATCCAAATGCCGACGAGCCAGACTCGGAAGAAGCAGAGACCGCGGCGTCGGTTCTGAATGTGACTTGATGTTCAGAACTCTCAGATATCTTGTAACAAATTCTCGGCAGCTAAGAACCCAGAGATGATATAGACAGAGGATATACACACACAACACTTTGGAGACCACCAATGATTACACTTGCGCGTCCTAATCATCGTCTACCACTATAATAGCATCATCGTCATCATCATCCACGACAATGACTGCTGCTTCGTCGTCCACCACCATATGCCAGACACTACGGTCCCAGTTCGTATGATCTACCACACATTGCAATCGTTCAACTTCCTTCTTATCCAGCCCGTCCACCTCTCGCAATAAGAGTTTCTGAAGCTTGACCTGACATTCAGCTCTTGCCGCAAGAATGTTCTGCAGAGAATGAGATGCGTGTATATAGCCAAGGTCCACTTGTCTAAGTGATAGGATCCTGAGAACGGGAAAAGGAACCTCTGAACGATGGTCGCTTTCGCGAGGATCCATAGCCTGAAATAGCCCCGTAGCTTTTGTGCGCGTCATATTGATTCGCGAGAGGGACGGAAGCCGTGCAAAGTAATTTAGCCACGAATCTTCGCTAATCCCCACCACACTGTTCAAATCCAGGCAGGAAAGATACTCGAGTTGGAAACTGCGGCAAATCATATCCGGGATCTCTTCTAGTCGCGCTTGGGTTACATCACCGTCTATGGGAGCAATTGGTAGTCTATGCTCCAGCAACGATGAGCCAGAAACAGAAACTACATTGTCACATGGAATTAAGTCCTGTGCTCGAATAGACAGCGAGAAAAAGTCTGAAGTGTGGCAAGCCATGGTCAACGCACGAGGTTGCATAGTAGCGCCATAGCTCTTCTTCAGGGTCTGCGTGAGCGAAACAGCAGTATTGAAGGCCGCATCCCTTGATAGCTTGACTTCGAGTGTGAGGTCTGTTATGGAGGGAATATACAATGAGTCGAGTAAACTCCGGCATTCGAGGATCCATCCGTCGAAATATAAACACTCTAGGCGCGAGAGGGGCACAACTCGCTCCGAGAGATGAATGTCTTGGAGTGATAACGCTGCAAGCTCTAGACTCTTCAGTCCTGGCATGCACTGCAAGATATGGAGCAATTGGGATAATGTAGGCTTAGTCACCCCACATACATGTTTGAGGGACAGAATTGAGAGCCTGGAAGAGAATAGCGTAGAAACCCAATCGCTCCAGGGTATGTAACAGTGCCGAATTTCGAGAGACTCTAATCTTGGCGTTCCTCTCGCCAAAAACGTGCCGGAAAATTGGAAACGCGTGCCATAACCGATTCCTGACACTCTCAACGACCGAAGTCTTGGTGCCTCTACGTCCAAGCCAGTGAAAAACGTCTTGAGGGAGGTGGCTTCAATACCCTCCATGGTAATCTCCTCTATACGAGGAATTTCCTGGAGAGCGGTCTTCACAGACTCAAAAAGCCTGGTAAGGTGCCTGCGGTCAATATCGCGAGTGATATTTAGGACCAAGCTGGCCTTCTTGGATCGTTTTAACATCTCGGCGGTCAGCGCGTGCGAAGTAAAGCTAATCCTAGTCCACATGCCAGGACAGCCCAATGCGACATAGCGGAAGTGTCGACAGACATGAGTGATCTTTATCCAGCCTAGCCACTGATAGCGTCTGCTGCCAAAGGAGTGCGGGGGAAACAAGTAGGCGTACATAATAAAGATGTTTGAAAGAATTTCTGGAGGAAGTCGGCAGATGGCACTTAGAATGTTTGCCCTAGACCCAAGAATGCGAATCGCGGTGTCATGGTCTGCTGGCAGAACCGTACTGGGCGTGTCAGCGGTCAAGGAGTCATTCGTGGGTTCTACAGTCGACTTAGCACTACGTGAATGCGTCCAGTGAGCTTCACTTACGAGTCGGTAATAGTCCAGGTAGCTGATAAAAATCATCAGGAGAAAACGTCAACACTTCTGCAAAGCTTGCTGAAGTGGCAGGGAAAAGATCAAAGTTCCCTTCTGTGGGAAAATCATAGGTATACATATGCCAGCTGATGCATTTGAAAAAAGCGCTTACGCATTCAGGCAAGTTTTTACCAGCACTTTATGGGCGAGGGAATATCTGCTATACTACTCACAGACTTGGTTGAGCTGAGGACGACGTGGTGGTTTGGTGGAACAAACTGTTGTCGTGTTACGTCAGACCTACTTCAGAGCGTTTCTTTCATTCCCACCTAATGTTGATAAGTAGGGCTTGACCGGAGACATTCTTAGCAACATGCAGGAGATATTACATCAGGCTGAACATGAGCTTCAAAAAGTAGCTATAAATATCTACGAGCTTACATATAATATTGCCTAGTACCAGCTGGCACCGTAGTCAGAACCGTAAATGAAGTCCTCATCGGAATACTCATGGCGACCTAGAGATTCCTCATAGTCGTAATCCTCTTCCTCATCGTCATCTTGAATAATTCCATCCCAAACAAACTCGCCGACCACTTCCTCCAATAGCGCGATCTCCTCTCCTGTTATCTTGCGACTATCGAAAAGTTTCAGCTTCTGAAGTGGTGCCCCATATTCCGCCCTCAACGCCAGTGTATCGATTACGCTGTCGGCAATATCTATTTCTCCGAAATCAACATCGTCCAAAGTCAGAGAAACAAGAGGCCGAAACAGGAGGCTGGAATGCACTCGTTCCAGAGTCCCGACCTCTACAGATGGTTTCATGGAATCTAGCAGAGTATCACCACCATGCTCCAATAGCCGTATATGTGACAACATCGGCAGCGACCCAAAGTGCTTGGTCCACATATTCTGGCTGAATGCTTCGGTGTTTTTCACTCCAAAGTCGACAAGTTTATTCAAATCGAAGCCCTTGAAAAGTGAATCCAAGACATCATCTGGGAAGTAGCTTCGCACGTTTTCGTTGTGAAGGCGTGAGTATAGGTCAAGTTCGAATTCTGCAGCCTCATGAAGGGATGCGCCTCCAGGTAGGGCTACGTCCCACGATTTTACCATAGCTGACGTGGGGCTTCCAAGAAGGCGATCGATCTGCAAGGTACGAGGTTGGATGGGCGAGCCACGGGACTTCAAAATTGCACGCATGAGAGCACTAATTTCGAAGCACGCTGCAGTGAACACCTCGCCCCATACCCTGAGCTTCGTTTTTTCGGGAATGGACAAGGAGTTGAGGACGTTGATGCAACCAATGATGGTGCCTTTGAGAGTAATGCTGTGAAGTCGTGGCAGTGCTTCGACGCGATCCGAGGGGCAAAGCTCTTGCAAAGTGTCAGGAACTGTGGGAAGTGTACCATGGAGCTCTACTGTCTGCAAATTCGGCATACGTGCCAAAGCGTCCAGTAACTCTGATAGTGTTGGACCATTGTTCATCGCGTAAGCAGAGGCAGTGATTGACAAGTTGGTCATGCTTGGTGAGAATAGGCTAGAATCCCAAAGGACTGAACAATTCAACAACTCTAAGGTGCTCAGTCGAGGGGTTCCTCCAGCGAGAAATTTGCGTGGCAAACGATACAGGCCGCTGTATAGTGCCCTGTCCATACCAGTCGTTTGAAGGTGTGGAAAACGAAAAGAGGAAGAGTAGGAAGAGGAACTTTCGATCCTGAGAGACTGTAATTTTGGGGCGGCTGACTCCAAGTCTCCTAGAAGCATATTCAAAGAGGTAGGATTGGCTTCAGTGATTGACAGGCTTCGGACGCGATGCATCTGGGCCAAAGCTAACTGAGTGCACTGATGAAGGGCAGAATCAAAAGGACGGATGACTTTCAGAGTCAAATCTGCGCTTTTAGAGAGTGCCAACATCGCGGTCGTCCACGACCGGGACGTGAACACGATTTCAGACCATAGGGAAGGGCAACCTAGCGCTACAGACCGAAAATGCCGACAGACATGAGTTATTTTGGTCCAATCCATCTTAATGATTGCATAGATGTGTTTTGAGGGCGAGGCGCGTTGGGCATGCAGCAGGAATATCTGGGACAGGATTTCTGGGGGTAGTTGGCAAATGCGACTGAGAGCGTTTCGCTGGGATTTGAGGTCGCATATGATGAGTTCATGACGCATAATATCCTTGTCAAGGGCAGCACGCTCTTCAGGAAACGGTTCCGGTGATTCTTGGACCTCTATTATTACAACGTGAAGCAACGTGTTGTGGGCTAGTCACTGAAGTCAACGTACCGAGGACAGTTGGCACAACACTGCAGCAAAAAGATCCGTGGTCGCATTCCATATTGCTCGGATGCTTAACTATACAATGAAAGACGCGCAAATCTGCGTGATTGCGAAATCTGTTGTGGTTGTAGGTGGGTGGTCAAGACCAGGACGCGTCGGATTATGTCAGCTAAGTGGGTGGCGCAAGTCGGTAGCTGCGCCACACATGACGCATTGATGCCTTCTCAAGATTTGCGTCGATGTTTACTAGAAGATACTCAAGGTCACTTGCACTCCAAATAATAATGCGTATTGTCCCAAGACCCGTCAGCATCTACTCTACGTTTATAAGGGTCTAAAGCAGTCTATATACTACCAGTGAAATTGAACACAGAACAAGAGTCTTGGATACAGACCCCCAAACATTTGTAGCAGAATCTCGGACTTGCTCTCCGCTCAGTGTTGAGGGTTTATCACTCCCCCAAAGCTGAATATTTCGATAGTACGTGTAGGTTTCTGCTGGTGTTGCCCAAGTATCATCCGACCCCCCGAAGAAGGTTCTGTAAAAGCACATTAACTCCATTCTGACGCTGGAAATTCAAGAGACCCTACGAGAAGTACATCCCACCCACGGTGATGTTTTCATTACTGCGATACTGCAACTTCTCCTGGGAAACAGCTTGTAAATCATTGAAGCTAAAAGAGCCAAACATGTTAGTAACTGAGGTACCGTGGAACAGGGTGTACTAACTAGACTTGCAGGTTTCCATTTGCGTGATCAACAGGTTCGTTCAATTGCACCAGCATCGAGACACGATTCCATCTGTAGATAAGTCGAAATGAGTCGACAGGATTTACTACAGTTGGGTCACAGACGACGTACTGGCCAGAGATGAAGGAGAAGGAGCCTCGAGAGATGGACGTCCCGTAGTCAGAGTTGCAAATGATGCTGGGATCATCACAGATGTTATTGGGCGTAGGAACGTACGCGTAGGCTTCATATAAAAGTTAGAGCTAAGCGACCGTGCCCGGCGGAGTAGAGCTCACCTTCGCCTGAATAGAAGCCGAACAAGGTAAGTGAACTAAAAACGACATCGAGACTCTGAAGACGAACCTTCGCCTTTGTATGGATATCAGTAGATGTATTAGGGGCTTAACAGGAGAAACACGTACCATTATCTCTCCACATCAACCTAGAGGTAAAGCAGTCCTCACCAGTAGCCTGTGATCCACCCGTGCATCCATAATTGTTACCTCCTCTGAGTCCCGGAAGCTTTCCTCCTTTCACCCAGTCAAAGCCTTGCGCAAACGCTACTTCGTACGTGATCAGCATCGACTGGAAGCCGCCATCCTCTGAAGTATTGAACAACGAGTAGAACTGGGTTCCGCCAGTATCATGCGAGAAGCTGCCCTTTGGATATGTAACCCTTAGCACAGAGCCTGAAGTTGCGCTTTCTCCGACCGGCACCGGATTTTTGGGAAATGGGTCCTCTACAAATTCAAAGTTCGTGGATCCGTCTTGAAATCGCCCGTTACTGGTTCCCCATGATTCGACGATGTAGGTGGCAGAGTCGGAAGAACTTGCAGTCTGCGTGGGAAAAGCAAGGGATGTGCTGGTTGTCAAGCTGTAGCGTTGAGCGAGGGATGATGGTGAGGCTTGGTCTGCAGAAGCAAATAGAGCTGCAGATGCCAGAAGAAAAAGGAGCGTCGCGGTCGAGCTCATCGTCGTCGACAGTCAATGCGTTATGGTCGTTGCAGAGCAGTATGCTCGGGCCGAACGCTCGACGTAAGCGGGCAAAGCAGGCCATTGTGGCCACGTGGGAGACTTGCATGATCATGAACGGTTTTAATTTACCTCTCTCTTCAGTACACTCATGGGGTCTTCAGGCTCTTCAGCTCCATATACGATCCGCCACGATATACGGGCACCTCACTATGAGGCTGCGCAAGACACTCTGGCCGAAATAAAAGCCATCTTGGACGATTCACAACGAGGAGGTCTTATACCGAAGGCTGGTAGACAACAATTGCTCGATGATCATTTCAAGTGCGAGGTATAGCTACGGCTGTGGCTTGACTAATTGCTAATGCTTTTTCTACAGCCTTGTGGAAGAGTCTCATCGACTATACGAGGACCGAAGAACACTGTCCGGAGCATGGATGTTCTCCAGTCGAACGCGTCGACTGGCTCGCAAGGCAAAGGCATTGAAGGAGGGCGTCGAGGTTCTTACCCCTGTTGTCTTTTCGCAGACCATGTTCTGACAAATCTCTAGTTCTCGTGCTCGGTGGCAGAAATGAGGGTCAGCGCGTTAGGTATGTTATTGCGGTAGCCCACACCCAGGTGTTTTCTGACATTTCATCAGCTGCTGCACGCTTCCGGAAGCGCACTGTATCATCTCCGAAGCCATCTAAAGCGAATCTTCCCTCTTCTCTGCAGAACGAGTACAAACCACCGCTACAGTCTAGCAGCAAAAGTTCGTTCTTCAAACGATGGAGTTTTCGCACTTCCGCGTCACCTGGTAGCTCCCAGGAGAACATTAATGCTCGAAGCAACAAGAAAACTAAACATCACTCCTCTTCTGACCTTCCCAAACCACACCTCTCCCAACACAACCGCTCCCAGACGGAAGCCGCAATCCCAACGCGTTCAGAGCACCGGACAACTCTACAGAAAACCCCCTCATCTTCGAGGGACAATGAGGTTGCGTCTTCCAGCAGACCTCAGAGCAAGGAAAAATCGAGTAGACATCATAGCCGTGAGAAGACGAGCAGACAATACAGCCAAGACTCATCAAATAAGTATCATAGCCAGGACGCGGTAGACAAGCATCGCAACCGAGATACTGATCGCCCCAGAGCGCGCAGAACAAAGCGCGCTTCTGCTGATGCATACGGTCAGCGAGACAGAGATGACAGACACGACCGCGAGCGTAGCCATCGACGTACTCACTCTGCGGAGTCTCGCACACGTTACCCTTCCCAAACTTCCTATGCCATTTCTAATGATGGTCATTCGAGTACGGGCCATCATTCTGTACCTCTTCAGCACACACACCAGCAATACAACCAAACGCCAGGATACAATGGTGTGCCTATACCCCAGCAGGGAACCCCGCGACATCCTCATGCTCAGCAATATACCTATACCCCTACGACTTATGCTCCTCGACCACCGCCGGTGCAACAACCAGTCACTTATTATCAGAATACATCTGCAAACTATGCGGCTCCTCCGCAAATGTATGTGCCAAAAGCACCGCCGCCTATGTTGGTGCAGGTCAGCTCGCCATACCAGTTGGGAGCAGTGGTGCCACGGACGGAGGAGTATGACCCAACAAAGTTGCGAAGAAAGCATCGAAGACGTTGAAGATCTATTATTCTGTATATATATTTTGGGCACATAGCTCTAATTTTTCCCTTTGTTTCTCTCCATTGCTAGTAAAGGATAACTGCGAGTGAGATACGTATAGATGGGTGAATAGGCCGGACGCACGGTTGTAATGGAGTAGTTTTTCGATGAGATCAACATGTGTGAGAACCATGCGACGACAGCAATATCTCTTGAGTTGTAGCTCATCCAAAGCATCACTATTGGCCAGCGATTATTGCATGTTGGAATAAAGAAAATGGCAGACGACGCACCCTTCGCTCATATCCTGCGAGAGCAATTCCAGATATGCATTCCATTTGTCACCTACGACTTTGCCGCACGAAAAGCAACGAACAGGAATAATCTGCAGCAAGTACGTTACGAATTGAGCGCGTCAAGGAAGGACTGAAAAGGATTGCTTGCCATTGCGATGATGGTGGCCAACTACAGAGTGGAAGTGTGCTCACGTAAGCACAATCCCCTTTGTTCTCTTACCGCCACCAACTCAGACTGCCATGGACGAAGTGGTAGAGGACAAGAAGAAATTCGATGCTGAGAACACCCACGAAGATGACCTGCTGCCAGATCCAGATGAGAGACTCATGCTGGACTCTGGTCAAGGACGAGCCTGGTCAATTAAAGTAAACGGTTCCCGCCCACCAATTCCCGTGTGACTCTGTGCTGATATCGCCAGGTGCCCAAATTTCTCATGGAGCGTTGGGCGTCTGTGAATGAAGAGAACAAACACTTGGCTACGTTGCGCGTATACAACAATGCAAAGCCAAACGGTCAAGCTCGCATATTCATGTTCTTGCCTCCCAACATCGACCCTTCGTCCTCTTCCCTTCCCCCATCCGGCGCACCTCCACATAATCCTACACGACCCTATTTTGCTGAATTCACTAAATTCCAAACGATAGGCCCTGAGCCAGATGTCTATGAACTGGATATGGTCAATGACCACGTCGAAAATCAAATCGTGGTCGCAGAGCGTCCGAAAGACAATTCATTCAACATTTCCGATGACCCGCAGCCGAAGAACCAGCCTGTCAACAGTCGAGCACGGACTACCATTCTCACAGGCCGAATTCTGCATGAATGTTCTATGCGCCCTGGATTCAGTGCCAACTATCGCAAACAAATGCGTAAGAGGCATGAGTTGTATAACACCAAGACGAGGACAGTCAAGAGGATTGAGCAGGCTGGTATTTCTGGTGGACGAGGTGGAATCAATATGCTTACTAGCGGAGTTGGTGTTCATTCTGGAGGAACTTTCGGAGACCTTGTCGTACGTTCACCAGCTATCCCCCTTTCATACTATGTTACTAAACCATATTTTTCTCAGAAAACGAGGCAGAAACCACAGAAGGGACAGTTCGAGCGCATGGCAAGAATGCCTCGGAACCAACTTCTCGATCTACTCTTCCAGCTCTTCCGCGATATGCCAATGTGGACTCTTCGCAATCTGCGAGAGAAGACACAACAGCCAGAGGCATACCTCAAGGAGGTATTGTCAGAAGTCGCAATGCTTCACCGGTCTGGCGAACACAATGGACATTGGGAGCTCAAGGAGAATTTCAAGGAGGAAGGCGTAAGCTATTACTATGCTCATCTAGTGCATACATCACACTAACTCTATTTTGCAGATCAAGGACGAAAATGGTACAGGTTCCAGTATGCCTGCTGGCGAACTGATCAAAATGGATCCAGATGCCGACATGGGCGATGATTCTGAGGAAGAGGAAGAGGACGACGACATGGAGGAGGTTTCATAGCATTTTACGGACAGACTGTATCATTATTTCCATTGTCAAAGCATTAATCCACATATCGTTTCGAATTACAAAAGAGAAACGGCTAGAGCGATAAAATAAGTATAAAACAGATGAAGAACGAAAAACCGAAAACAGTAATAAAAGTACACGGTAAATCCAAGGGTAGTCCTAATAATGCAGTGGAAAAACGGAGAAGGAAGGCGAACGAAGATATGAGCACATCAAGAAATTAGAAGTCGCCAGAGCTCAGGTCAAGGACCTCCATATCACCAAGGTGTACTTCATGTTCTGGCTTTAGGAACAAGCTTCCGGGACTAGAGTTTACGCCAGAAACCTCTGGGCTCGAGAGGTAAGACTGATTGGCCTGCGAGAGGCGGTCCGGCGGAGGAGGCACAGGGGCCTGCGAGCGTGGAGTAGTAAAACGACCGGTGGGGGCCCTTTTCGAGGATTGCATAAGCGTCCTGTCGCGAACATGGGGTTGGTGCATGTAAGGTGAGAAATCGCTAGCGCCAGTCAAATCATCGTTGTCCTCATTCATCAATAGCGCCATGTTTCTCGGAGGCGCAACGAACAGGGACGAAGTGGAAGTGCCACCACTCACACTCCGTTTTCGACTTCGGCTGGCTTGAGGAATTACAATCTCGTCTTCTTCATCCTCTGCTTCCATAGAATCTGCACGGGGTCGTCGGTTCCCTCGTCCACGACGAGAGCTACTTGCATTCATGTACATGTCCGGATGCAGCCGCGAGTTTGAAGAGCTCGATGCCATTTCTCGTCGGAATCGAGCATTCTCGTCCTTTAGTCTCTGGATCTCAGACTGTCTTTCCCTCTCACGCTCCCGTTCCAGTCGCTCCAATCGTTCCCTCAAATCCCGATTTTCTTCCCTGAGAATTCGCACTGTTCTTTGGGTATCAGCTAATGCCTGCACCACCGTAGCATGTGTTGTTTTCAATTCTTCTTTCTCATCCTCCCATGCCTCACGCGCACGCTCATTGACGAAGTATTCTTCTCGACGAGATGACGCAGAGACGCTTGTTGGGGCGGTAGACGCAGCTCTACCGCTACTGAACGTTGGGCTAGGACTTTCACCACCCTGGAGATTCCAGTTTGGGATGATATGTGGTAGACTGTGCTTGGAGGAAGAGGATGGTGCACCGCCAGCATCAGAAAACGCAATCCTACTGCTGGTTCCGGCACGAGAAACGCTACTAGATCTTCCTAGACCTTCATTGGCATCACCCATCTGCTGTCGATGGGGATATCTTGGGTTAATGGTTGAAGTGTGGGAATCGGCAAGGCTATGGGATGAAGTAGTGTTGTTATTGAGCAAGCCAGCAGCGCGGAATGCTTTGGCTGTTCTAGGCCCAAGTAAATCCAAACGGCCAGGGGTACTGGGAAGATCCGTGCGACTATATTTCATTCAGCAATTGACAGACCAGAAACCCAAACCAACTTACCTAGCTAAAGGCGAGCCGTAATTCGTGGTATAGCCTTCAGATCTCCCTATCGACAGACTAGACCCAGGACGATCGCCAACAGGATACCGGTTCCGCGAAGTCGTATATCGAGCGGCAGTGGATGAAGATTCTGCTTCCATTCCAACACTCATGCTGCGTTTCCTCATTCTCTGAGGAGCGTCAAAAAGACTCCTGACATCTCCAAACGCGTGAGTCTGCGCATTATCTTGAACTTGTCGTCGAGGTGGAAGATCCAAACTGAAGCGCTGATCGTCAGCCCTTACATCGCGAATCCTGGGACTCGGAATAAGCCCAGAGGGGGCATCACCACGAGGAATATCCAGACTCGACCTCGTGGAACTACCTGTTTTGCTCACTAAACCATAGAACCTACGGGATGCGGAAGACGGGGGGCGCTCGGCACTTGGTGGAGTGAACACGCGTCGTACGGAGGGTCGATTCGCTTGCATTTCTGCAAATGAGTTGGATGTGGGCGAAGACGATGAGCGAAAGGCATCAGGAAGGCGACGGTAAGAGGAAGCAGGAGAGGATGGCGCGCGAGGCGAAATAGCTGGTGATGAAACAGTGGGAATAGGAGAAGCAGAAGCAGAAGCTCTCCGGTCCATGCTTGGGCGTATGCGAGGTAAAGAAGATTGCATGAGCAAGCGGCTGTCATGGAAAATATTGGGTTTATCTGGACTTGATGACTGGATGGTTCTGTGTGGACTGAGTAGAGCAGCTAACGTTGGATCAATATCATCCAGGTCTCCGCTGTTATCAGCTTCGAAACCCATGCTTGCATCAGCATCTACTATAGGAGCTTCAGTCCGCCATTCACTGCTTGCGCTCCCATTTAGTGCGCTGCGGACCTCTGCAGCAAGGCCGGATGTCGAAAGAGAGATGTCAGCTACGGAAGACGATGCAGTAGAAGGAGAGTTAGGGTTATAAGGAGGGGATAAATGGTCGGTATTCAGGGACCGTTGGGGGCGCAATAGAGTACCATGAGACTCTTTTGACCGGGTGCTTGGAGAAGCAGAAATGGGGGGCAGATACTTGGATATTGAAAGTCCGGATGTATCTGCCTCAACTATAGTTGAAAGCTCTGTATTGTCCAATTCAAAGGGGGGTCCTGGAGATGGAGGGAGAATAAAATCTGCAGTCTCTGTAGCGGATACTAAACGGTTTGTGGTCAGCATCGTGTCGTAACTGAAATCAGAGCACTCACATGTTTCCTGTTCTGGAGTAGACTCAAATTCTTCTGGTCTTCCAGGTAGCGGCTTCTCAGACAATGCAGCCACTGAATAGCTCTCTCGTACAGGCGAAGTTATATTCAGCGTGGGTGGTTCAAACGAGCTCGAGGATGCATCAAATGGAGGCTTGAGCTGCAAAGAGCTTTTGCGTATCGAGTCCTCGCGTAACGATGACTTGGACGAATGTGATGGCAGCTGCAATGATCCTGTCCGACCCTTGCCTTTGGAAAGCGACGAATCCCTCCTAAAGCCAAAGCCAAATCCAGGTGACGACAATGGAGTTTGGGACAGTGAAAGGCGAGATGGTGAGAGAGGTGGTGCTGCTGCTCCAGGCGCGACAGGTGTGCTTGGCTCCTTGTTGCTGTTGGACCCGCCAAAAGGAAGTAGAGACCGGAGAGAGTTACGGAAAGAGCCTGACGGAATTCGCGTAGACTTGTTGGAGTCTCTTCCTGGAGACTTTCCTACGACATCAGCGGCCGATGCCATTGCAAGCTACCCAGCCAGACCTCCTCCGACTGAACGAAGGGGCAGGAAATGGTGTTATGTAGTTGCAATGGTTGCTGTGGATATCCTAGCTGAGGAAAACGACAGATATGCGTAGAGCCAGGCAGAAAGTGGGTGACCGTAGGAGATGAAAGGGCAAGCACTCCTGCAATTCGCGTGTCCTGCTTGAGTTGGGCAGGAGGAAAGCGCCTTTCTTGTTTGGGTCCGCGGATCCAATCAAAATCAATTTCGCGCATCTTATGTCAGCCAGTAATTGTAGCCTTGAGAGCTTCTTGCATGGCTGCAACATTCAAGCTCGAGTGTCTCGAATTCACCAGTAGAAATTTGGCCAAGGAAGTATCATGGATGTATGTGTGTTGAATTTGACGGCCTAGGGCAGGAAACGCGGTCGTCAGCAGGTCAATGCACAGCTCAAGCATGTTCACTGCTCTTGGTCTGAATCCTTTCATCTCCAGGAGCGCTGGATCTCAGTTGTCGTGCTACTGTTCCCGCTGCGTAGAGCGATGGAATGCAGGGGGAGCGGTAATGGGGGAACGCAGTCCTCGTGTTTTCCTTGATACGGCTAACCAAATCGTAGATGTAGATCTCGGTGTGTTTAGTCTCTTCAAAGACGCATCGAAAGGTTCCTTCCATTCATATTTTGAAAGCAGCTCTCGAAAATGAACATACCCTACGCATTAGTTACCACATCTGAACCAATATCTCGAAGTTGCTAATGCTACCATATGCGTGAGAATTTTCAATTGAGTGATTTCCCGGGCGGGCTTAGAGTGGCTAGAACGCTTTCAATGGCCACGATGTCGACTTGCCCCGGTAGACAACAAGGACTCTCACTCACAAGCGACCTTCTGACTTCCTTCCAAACTTGGATGAAAGCATTTCGCAATGAACGGTCCTTTGTCACGCGTGACATATCCTTGCTTGTCCTTGTCTTATAACAGCACGACGCGGGAACGTAGCAACTCTGGTTATGCTCACGACCTGACGTCTCATCATTAACCCCCCTTCAACGCAACGCACCAGTCATTGCTCACCATGGGTTGTTGCCTTTCACAGACGGTCGACTTTGAGAACGATGAAATCAATCTGTTCTTCTTCGAGCTACACAGGGCTGTTGGGCGAGGAGCTTTCGGAAAGGTATGTCTGGTTGCCTGCATTCCATCTCAAGCGCCAAAGCTGATATAGCTCTCAGGTCCGTGTCGTGGAACACAAGAAGACCAAGAAGCTCTATGCATTGAAGTACATCGACAAAGCCCGCTGTCTGAAGCAAAAAGCAGTGGCTAACGTCCTACAGGAACGTCGACTACTAGAAGAAGTACGTCGTCTCCAATTTATCCTTCTTTACCTCGTCTCATACAGCTCTACGGCTTTAGATTGACCATCCCTTCGTTGTCAACCTACGCTATGCATTCCAAGACGACGAGAACTGTTTCTTTGTATTAGACCTCATGCTCGGTGGTGACCTACGTTGTATGTTCACAGCTCCTCTCCAATCCAAGACCCCACTGACATTGCAATCCAGTCCACCTGGAGCGAAGAGGAGGCCTAAGTGAAGACGTGGTGAGATTCTGGACCGCCGAGCTGGCTTGTGCGCTTGATTACCTCCGCCGTCAGCGAATAATACACCGGTTCGTTTTGTCTTCATACCTGAGAAGTTACATCTATTAAATTTGGTTCATTATCAGCGACATCAAACCGGATAATATCCTCCTTGATGCTCGTGGTCACGCCCATCTTACGGACTTCAATGTTGCCCTTCATTATTCTGAACGACGCCAGCATAGTAGTGTGGCTGGCAGCATGGCTTACATGGCCCCCCAAGTGGTGAACAAAAGGGGGTACTCGTGGCATGTGGACTGGTGGTCATTGGGTGTTACGATCTACGAGCTGTTGTTCTACAAACGACCTTTCGATGGAAAGGACAATGTGCGAATGACCCAGTCTATTCTGAAAGAGCCTTTACGGTTCCCATCGGATGCTCATGACAAAGTCAGCGAAGCTGGTCTGGACGTTGTACGAAGGGTGCGTCTTGGTAGTGTGTAACGTCTCCTCGTCATCTCATGACCTTGTTTACAGCTCATTGAAAGGGATCCGACGAAGAGATTCGGATGTGGCTCAAAGGAGGAAGGCATGAAAGAAGTTATGGAGCACCCTTGGTTCTCGAATATCAACTGGGATACTTTAGAGACCAAGGAAGATCAGCCGCCATTCGCGCTCGATGTTCGTCTTTTTTTTTTTTTGCAAGTGCCCAATAGGCTGCTAACCTGTCCTCTCAGATGAAACATGCGAACTTCGATGTTTCGCACGAATTGGACGAGTTCCTTATGGTTGAGAAACCTTTAACACATACGAAAAGGAAAGCTAATATCGATCTCGATAAACTCAAGCCCGAGCTGCGAGAGTTGGAAGAGAGGTACGGTTAATATCTCTTCTTCCTGGATCTTACTCTGAGACCTTGCATCTAGATTCAAAGTATACGACTTCTCGCGTTCGCAGAGGACATCGTACTATCCAGAGAACCTACCTGTGCAGACTCTCTCCATAGACTCTGACCAAGAGAAAGAGTTGGCCCTCACTCGCACCGACAGCTTAATGCCAACAGCTACCATTGCCGAGCGCTCCCTGGCTGGTACTCCTATCCCAAATGATACCCATGCACCTGCACCACCTCCTATGCCTCCCACGCGCCCCAGCACAGATTCGTGACCGTACCTTTTTCATTCTCCCGTATCTTCGCATGCGAGCTTTTGGCCGTTCATTGTTGCCTCCTTTTTTTTTCATCATCAGACCTACCTTACTGTTGCTCACAAGCCGACTTATCTACTTTATCTGGGTGTAATGTTCAATCACGGCCCCATCTTCTCCTTTTTGTTCTCAGCGGTCGCGGACAAGCTTCCCCCAATATCTCAGCATTTGCATGTGCCTTTTCATTATCTTTATTGTTCTCTCGTGTACATAGCTCAAATCTGTTGTATTTGTTTACATGAACCACATTTGTTTGTTAACCGCGAAGGGTTGGCGTCGTCGGTGTCGGCGTTTACTGTGGCCGGGCCGGTACTCGGCCATTCTAACGACTTGACGAATGTTTGCAACCACTGTTCTAAGACTAGGCCACCTGCCAACATGGAAAGTATCTATAACTCAAGG
>Ga0247730_1000579_pt1 | contig 25337 bp, 16 predicted proteins | sample UWRJL073202C2_FD_180959 | JGI IMG/M metagenome (GOLD analysis project Ga0247730, IMG submission 180959) | Plant litter microbial communities from Arlington Agricultural Research Station in Wisconsin, United States - UWRJ-L073-202C-2 | ecosystem: Environmental > Terrestrial > Plant litter >... | reverse complement strand
ACTTCCTTGTCCAAATCCCGCCAGCCGCCGTCGCCGGAATAGATGATGGCCATCGCGTCCCGGGTCGGCTTGGTGTCGAGAATGGTCAGCGGCAGGCCCAGCGGGTTTTCGGTATCGCCGGCCGCATCAATGAAGGTCGCAAGCGCATCCGCCAGCACCGTCTGCGCGTCGCCGTCGTCATCGGCAACCTCGATGTCGCCGTGCTTGGCAACCAGCGCATCGACATGCGTGCGGCCATCGGCCGAAGCTGCCTTGGTGTAGGTCACCGAAATCGGATTGGGCAGGGAGCCATCGGTCAGACCATAGATCATGTGATCGCCGACGGTCTGCTTGTCGGCCGGGGTGCAAAGCTCCTGGGTTAGGGCAATACCGGCCTCCGGGTCGATCGCCACCGTCTGGCCGATGGTTGCGGGTGGCGTCTGGGCGGCGATTGCCAGGGCCAGGGCACCGCCGGCTCCGATGCCGGCCACGATCGGCAGGTGATAGTCATTGTTCTTGGCGGCCCGCTGGGCCTGCTGGCTGAGCGACTCGATGTCGGACACCATGTAGACGCAATCGCCCTGATCCTTGGCAAGCGACAGTAGATAGGACGGCAGGTCGATGCCGATCACCAGCGCGCCCTTGCCGACCAGCCCCTTGGCCATCGCTTCTTCCCTGTCCGACCAGCCGGACTTGTCCGAGATCAGCACCACAGCGGCATCGACATCACCGGTGGGCAGCAGGATATGCGGCGCCGGTATCATGCCGGTATCATAGTTTTGTGCAGACGTCTGAGACCAGGCGACGGAAGCAGCCAGTGCGAAACCTGCGGCCAAAACCGCCGAAAATGCGTATTTCGAGTTCATTTTCTAACGATTCCCTTGACGCCGCCGCCGATCAGCAGGGTTGCATCCATCAGTGCCAGCACCGGGCTAAGGCCGCCGGCGGTCGCCATGTAGCGCGGCTGCCAGTTTGGATGGAATTTCGATTTGAAGGCTCGTAGCCCCTTGAAATTATAGTAGCGTTCGCCGTGCTCGAAGAAGGTCCGGCCGACCCGGTCCCAGACTGGCGAGGCCTGGCGCGCCGACATGCCGGCCAGCGGCGCCATGCCGAGATTGAAGCGCTTGAAGCCTTTTTCGCGCAGGTGCTGGAGCAGGGAGACGAACAGGAAATCCATCGACCCACCCGGCGCGTCCGGCGAAAAACGCATCAGGTCGATCGAGCCTTCCTGCTGGGTTTCGGTGACCAGAACATTGGCAAAGGCAACGATCTTGCCATCGAGACGCAGGATGGCCATCGGCTGCGAGGTGACGTAGTCAGCTTCGAACGCACCGAGTGAAAAGCCTTTTTCCTTGGCACGGTGATCGGCAAGCCAGGCATCGGAAACGGATTTCAGCTCGTCGAGGATGCCGGGCACGTTTTCCTGATCGACCAGTTCGAACGACAAGCCGTCGCGCTGGCCACGGCTGACCGTCTGGCGAAGGCTCGCCCATTTGCCACCTTTCAGATCGAAATTGGCAAGTTCCATCAGCGCCAGTTCGCCGAGCCGGAAGGCGCGCAGGCCCGCGTCCGCATAGTAAGACAGGCCTTCGGCCGAAACCTGATAGAAGACCGCCCGGCACCCGTTCGCCTGGGCGGTTTCAATGAACTGCCAGATCAGGTCCGGCCAGACGTCGCGAGGGCCCACCGGGTCGAACAGGGCGATCCAGGAGCGGGAGTAACGGCCATACATGATGAAGGCGCGGCCATCCTCGGAAAACATCACGCTCTTGTCGCCCATCCGGACGAGATTGGCGTCGGACAGGTCCTGGGCGGCAACGATTGCGATCGCCTGGCTCACCGCATTTTCATTGACGGGGATGATGGCGCCCTTGGCCGGCCGCATCAGGCTCCAGAGCGCCGCAGCCGTGGAAAAGATCGCCAGCCCCAGGACGGCACGAAGACTGCGCGGCGCTTCCTCTCCGAGGTCGAACTCCCACCAGAGCGCGTTGTCGTAACTGACGTCACGATAAGCAAACATCAGGATCACAAAGGCGCCGAGGCAGAGGATCGCCAGCGCGGTGATCCACGGCAGGGTCAATGCCTGGCCTGTCAGGGTCGCCGGCCGGTTGAACAGGCGGCGGTTGACAAGCAGGCCGAGGGCAAAGAACGCGAGCAGGCCGGCCTCGATCAGGGCCACGGCTTTCAAGAGGGACAAAAGCAGCGCCAGAATGGCGATCACCAGCGCCGCCCACCAGGCGCCATCGAGCCGGCGGGCAAGGCCACGGGCGGCAATCAACAGGGCAAGGCCCAACAGGCTGGCAAAGAAATGCGCGCCCTCGATCAGCGGGAGCGGCAGGTAGTCGGAGAGAAACGCCAGGTTTTCGTCCGGTGTCGGTGTGACGCTGGAAAACACCAGCATGGTGGCGAGAATGAGCGCCAGCGTCGCCAGCAGCACTGGGGTCAGACGGCCGGCGACGCGACGCAGGCTGGAGGCGGCAGGCTTGCCTGCAAAGCTGCGCAGCTCGGTGCCGAGCACGAAGATGATTGCCAGGATCAGCGGCAGCACGTGGTAGATCAGACGGTAGAGAACCAATGCACCAAGCACGGCGTCGACATTGGCCGTCTGTCCGAGGGCGGCTATGATCACCGTTTCGAAAACGCCGAGGCCGGCCGGAACATGGCTGAGCACGCCGAGGCCGATGGCAACCGAATAGACGGCCAGGAAGGCCGGCCAGCCGATCGACCCGGGCGGCAGCAGGACATAAAGCACGGTGGCGGATGCTGCGATATCGAGCACCGTCACCAGAAACTGCCGCGATGTGGTGCCGGAATCGGGCAGCCGCAACGAAAGACTGCGGAAGTTGATGACCCGGCCGTCCCGTCCTGCAATCAGCAGACCGACGACAGCCGACAGAATGACCACCGCAATCGCCCGCAGCCACCAGGGATTGACGTTGATCAGCGGTGCGATCTCAGGAGCGATCGTCAGCAGGCTGATGGAGGCGACAGCCCCGACGCCAAGGCCGAAGGCGAGCGTCACGAAGGTGATGATCGCGCCGATTTCCTCCGGCTTCACGCCCAGGCGCGAATAGGCGCGGTAGCGGATCGCGCCGCCGCTCAAAGGGCCGAAGCCGGCGGTGTTGCCGACTGCATAGGCCGCAAAGGCGGTCAGCGCCACGTCGGGATAGGGCAGCTTGTGGCGGATGTAATGCAAGGCATCGACGTCGTAGAATGTCAGAGCCAGAAAGCTGAGGGCCGTAAACAGCACGGCAAGTGCGATCGACCACCAGTGGGTGGCGTCCAGCGCCAGCATCACATCGTCGTAACGGACTTCGCTGGTCAGATGGAAGATCGCCACACCGACCAGCGACAGGATGACGATGATACCGATGCCGGACAGCAACGTACCGTAATGCCCGATTTTATCGCGCCAGGAACGGGCCGTCTCCGCGTTGTCGATGGGATCGGGAGCAATTGTTTCTGTGGACATGTTTACCTGGCTCATGCGGATGTAGGCCCGACCGTTTCGCGCCTACATATATGGCGATTTGATGAGTGAAAAGTGAAGCTCCGGCAATTTCAGGTTCGGCTTGATGATTAACCTTTCATTTTAATTCCCGCGGCCGGGCATCAACTTTGCGTGAAATCTCGGTCGAATGTTGACTGCCTTCGTCATATTTCACTAAGCAGAGACGTCAGATCCTGACGAACGAAGACCAAGGCCCATGGGAGGCTTACTTGAAAATCAATTTTCTGTCTCTGGCCAGCACCAACACGCTGGTAATCGCAATGCTAGTGGCTCCAGCCGCGATGGCACAGAGCGCCGATGGCATCACCCTTTACAATGCCCAGCATGAGAGCCTCGCCAAGGAATGGGCGGATGGTTTTACCAAGCAGACCGGCATTGCCGTGACCATCCGCAACGGCAGCGATCTGGAAATCGCCAACCAGATCGTCCAGGAAGGCGAAGCTTCACCCGCCGACGTGTTCCTCACCGAAAATTCTCCAGGCATGGCCGTGGTCGACACCGCCGGCCTGTTTGCGCCGCTCGACAAGGATGTGCTCGCGCAGGTGCCGGAAGGTTTTCGCCCGGCCAACGGCCACTGGACCGGGGTTGCCGCCCGTTCGACCGTGTTTGCCTATGACAAGACCAAGCTGACCGCCGACAAGCTGCCGAAGTCGATGCTGGATCTGGCCGATCCGGCCTGGAAGGGTCGCTGGAGCGCGTCGCCGACCGGTGCCGACTTCCAGGCGATCGTCGGCGCCTTCCTGCAGTTGAAGGGCGAGCCGGCCACCAAGGCATGGCTGAAGGCGATGAAGGACAATGCAACGTTTTACAAAGGCAACAGCACGGCGATGAAAGCCGTCAATGCCGGTCAGACCGAAGCCGCGCTGATCTATCATTATTACTATTTCGGCGATCAGGCCAAGACCGGCGAGAACAGCAAGAACGTGGCGCTGCACTACTTCAAGAACGAGGATCCGGGCGCCTTCGTCAGCATCTCCGGCGGCGGCGTGCTGGCCTCCAGCAAGCACAAGGAACAGGCCCAGGCCTTCATCAAGTTCGTTACCGGCAAGGCCGGCCAGGCGATTCTGAAGGACGGCACCTCGTTCGAATATGCGGTTGGCACCGGCGCCGAATCCAGCAAGGCGCTCGTGCCGCTGAAGGATCTGCAAGCGCCCAAGGTCGAGCCTGCGACGCTCAACAACAAGAAGGTCACCGACCTGATGACCGAAGCCGGCATCCTTTAATCCGCGGTTGAAACATGTCATAGCTCGATGCGGGCGCCGCGGAAAATCCTTCCGCGGCGCTTTCATGCTTGCAATACCCGTTCGAGAACAGAACCATGCAATCCGTGGCCGACGATCAACAGACTGACGCAGTGGCGTCTGCGCCGCGTTGGCCCACGCGCCGCCGGCTCGATCTGTCCTGGATGGCGATCGCAGCGCTGCTGGTCTCGCTGGCCGCGCTTTTGCCGCTCGGCTTCGTGCTGTGGGTGACGGTCGATACCGGCTGGGACACGGCGTCGGCGATGATTTTCCGGCCGCGGGTCGGCGAGTTGCTGATCAATACCGTGCTTCTCGTCGTCATCACCGTTCCGCTCTGCATCGCGCTGTCGGTGGCGCTGGCCTGGCTGACGGAGCGCAGCGATCTGCCCGGCGCGCGGCTGTGGTCGTGGCTGTCGGTGGCGCCGCTGGCGGTGCCGGCTTTCGTACACAGCTATGCCTGGATCAGCCTGGTTCCGGGCCTGAGCGGGTTGCCGGGCGGTGTGCTGGTATCGCTGATTGCCTATTTCCCCTTCGTCTATCTGCCCGTTTCGGCCATGCTGCGCCGCCTGGATCCGGCATTGGAGGATCAGGCCGCCTCGCTCGGACTGCGTCCGGCCAGGGTGTTTCTGTTCGTGGTGCTGCCGCAGCTCAGGCTGGCAATTTGCGGTGGCGGGCTGCTTGTCGGGCTGCATCTGCTGGCTGAATACGGCCTATTCGTGATGATCCGATTCGACACATTTACCACCGCCATCGTCGACCAATTCCAGTCGACCTATAACGGCTCGGCTGCCAACATGCTGGCAATCGTGCTGGTCGTGTGCTGCTTTGCGCTGCTCGGCCTGGAAGCCGTCCTGCGCGGCCGACGCCGTTATGCGCGCGTCGGCTCCGGCTCGGCACGCGTGATACAGAAGCAGGCACTCGGGCGGGCAACGCTGCTGTGTCTGCTCATACCTGTCTGCACGGCAAGCCTGTCACTCGGCGTTCCGGCCCTGACGTTGATACGCTGGCTGATTGCCGGCGGCACATCTGTCTGGCGGATGGACGAGATTGGTCGGGCCATCGGCCAGACGCTGCTGCTCGCCTTTGCTGGCGGCATGCTGACCACGTTTGCGGCGATACCGATGGCCTGGCTTTCGGTTCGACGGCCGGGAAAACTGCATAGGCTGCTCGAAGGCTGCAACTATCTGGCCAGTTCGCTGCCGGGCGTCGTCGTAGCGCTGGCGCTGGTGACGATCACCGTGCGGGTGGCGCTGCCGCTCTATCAGACGCTGTTCACCATCCTTCTGGCTTATATGATCATGTTTTTGCCGCGCGCACTGGTCAGCCTGCGGGCAAGCATCGCGCAGGCGCCGGTTGAACTCGAACAGGCTGCCGGCAGCCTTGGCCGATCACCGGCGCGCGCACTCTGGGCAGTGACCATCCGGCTGGCCGCACCGGGGGCCGCGGCCGGTATGGCGCTGTCGTCGCTTGGGATCATGAACGAGCTGACGGCGACCCAGATGCTGGCGCCGAACGGCACGCGCACGCTTGCCATGGCGTTTTGGGCGCTGAGCAGCGAGATCGACTACGCCGCTGCCGCACCCTATGCGCTGATCATGATCGTGTTTTCGCTGCCACTGACCTGGCTGCTGTATGTCCAGTCCAAGAGGATCGCCGGACGATGAGTTTTTTACAATTGACCGGCCTTGAAAAACATTATGGCCCGGTGGCAGCGCTGGGCGGCGTCGATCTGGACGTGGCAGCTGGCAGCCGAACGGCGATCGTCGGCCCTTCCGGGTCCGGCAAGACGACACTGCTGCGGATCATCGCCGGCTTCGATGCGCCAGACGCTGGGACGGTGACGCTGGATGGCGCACGTTTGGCTGATGGCAGCACCGCTGTGCCCGCCTATCTGCGCGGCATCGGCGTCGTTGCCCAGGACGGGGCGCTGTTTCCGCACCTGACGGTCGCCGACAATATCGGCTTCGGGCTTGCCGGCCGCGACCCCACCCGCCAGGCCCGGATCGGCGAACTGACTGCGATGGTCGGTCTCGATCAGAGCATGCTGAAGCGCAAGCCGGACGAACTGTCCGGCGGCCAGCAGCAGCGGGTGGCGCTTGCCCGGGCACTGGCCCGCAAGCCGAAACTAATGCTGCTCGATGAACCGTTTTCCGCGCTCGACACCGGCCTGCGGGCGACGACGCGAAAGGCGGTCGCCGATCTGCTGGCAGCAGAAGGCGTGACCACGATACTCGTCACCCACGATCAGGCCGAAGCCTTATCCTTTGCCGATCAGGTGGCGGTGATGCGCGACGGATTGCTGTCGCAGGTCGGCAGCCCGCGCGACCTCTATCTGCGGCCGAAAAATGCGATGATCGCCGAATTTCTGGGTGAGGCCATCATCCTTGCGGCAGACGTCAGCGGCGGCTATGCCGACTGCGCCTTCGGTCGCATCGGGGTGGACGATGCCGGCCGCCAGGGGAAGGCCAGAATCATGTTGCGCCCTGAGCAGATTTCGCTGGCCGTCTGCCCCGCGCACAGTCGCGGCGCCGAGGCGGCGCTGGCGGACGTGGTCGAGATCGATTTTGGCGGCGCCGCCTGCACCGTGTCGTTGCGGCTTCCCGGCGTGCCGATGGAGCGGCTGTCGCTGCGCCAGCCTTCGACGGAACTACCGGAGATCGGCTCGACGATGCGGATCGTCATCCGCGGAAAAGCCCATGTCTTCGTCGACTGAGAGCGCCTGTTCAGCTTTAAACTCGACCATTCGGCGATGAACGAAACCCGGCATCGCGCGTTAAGCGCCGAGACTTATGCTCCGGGAGAGTTCGACCCATGAAAAAACTATTATTGACCGCCGTTTCTCTGATCGTCATCGCTGTTGTGGTCGGCGGGGTGGTTGTTATCAGCAGCCGCGAGTCCGCTACCGTCCCCGTCGAGCAAGGCTACGGTCCGTCGCCGACCTTGCCGCCGCCCAATCCCAAGCTGATGCCGACGGTCAATATTGCCGAAGCCTCGACATGGCCAGCCGGCGCCAAGCCGACGGCTGCATCTGGCCTGAAGGTCGCAGCGTTTGCCGAGGGGTTTGATCACCCGCGCTGGATCCATGTACTGCCAAACGGCGACGTGCTGGTGGCCGAATCGAACGCCCCGCCCAAGCCGGAGGACAGCAACAGCCTGAAGGGCTGGGTTATGAACCTTGTGATGGGGGCTGCCGGTGCCGGCGTGCCAAGCGCCAACCGCATCACACTGGTGCGCGATGCCGACGGCGACGGCGTGGCAGAGGCACGCTTTCCATTTCTGGAAAAGCTCAACTCGCCGTTCGGCATGACGCTGTCCAACGGTATGCTCTACATCGCCAACACCGATGCGATCGTCGCCTTCCCCTACAATGACGGCGACACCAGGATTACCGCGCCGGCGCAAAAAATTGTCGATCTTCCGGGCGGTCCAATCAACCACCACTGGACCAAGGACGTGATTGCCAGCGAGGACGGCACGAAACTGTATGCCACCGTCGGGTCGAACAGCAATGTCGGCGAGAACGGCATCGAGGCAGAAACCAACCGCGCCGGCGTGCTGGAGATCGATCTCGCCACCAAGTCAACTCGGGTGTTCGCCTCGGGCCTCAGAAACCCCAACGGCCTCTCATGGCAGCCGCAGAGCAAGGCTCTGTGGGTGGCGGTCAATGAGCGCGACGAAATTGGCAGCGATCTGGTGCCGGACTACATGACCTCGGTCAAAGATGGCGGCTTCTATGGCTGGCCCTACAGCTATTACGGCCAGCATGTCGATGAACGGATGAAACCGCCGCGTCCGGATCTTGTCGCCAAGGCGCTGGTGCCGGATTATGCGCTTGGCCCGCACACAGCCTCGCTTGGTCTGACCTTCAACACCGGTACCCTGTTCGGCAATGACTATGCCGGTGGCGCTTTCGTTGGCCAGCATGGATCTTGGAACCGCAAGCCGCGTAGCGGCTACAAGGTCATTTTCGTACCGTTCAAAGATGGCGTTCCTGCCGGTCAGCCCCAGGATATCCTCACCGGTTTCATCGGCGCTGACGACAAGGCGCAGGGCCGTCCGGTCGGTGTTGCGATCGACGGAAAGGGTGCCTTGCTGGTCGCCGACGACGTCGGCAACAAGGTCTGGCGCGTCACGCCGCAATAAGACGACTGCGGAAAGATCGAAAGCCGGGGGCGCCAGGCTGCGCCCGGCTTTTTGCTGCTCAGGGCAATAAAACAGCGGTCGACGCGAACTTCAAAGCCGTTTGGGTTGCCGCCATGTTTTACGGTAGGCCGCAGAACCAATCCATCCGTTTGACGTTGTCATCTCGTCTCCGGTACGGAGTCTTAGGGATCAGGTCGTGCGGTATGGAAAAACTCAAAACCTATCAATCGAAACGCAATTTCGAAAAGACGGCCGAGCCGAGTGGTGCGCAGGAAATAGCCGCCACCAACCGCCGCCGTTTCGTGATCCAGAAGCATGATGCGACCCGGCTGCATTATGATCTGCGGCTGGAACTAGACGGCGTGTTCAAGTCCTGGGCGGTGACAAAGGGGCCATCGCTGGACCCCCAGGACAAGCGGCTGGCCGTCGAGGTCGAGGATCATCCGCTCGATTACGGCGATTTCGAAGGCACCATTCCGAAGGGCGAATATGGCGGTGGTACGGTGCAGCTTTGGGACCGCGGCTATTGGGAGCCAGAGGGCAACAAGACGCCGGAGAAGGCCTTTGCCGACGGCGATTTCAAGTTCTCGCTGGAAGGCGAACGCCTGCACGGAAGTTGGGTGCTGGTGCGCATGAAACATGACCGCAATGGCGGCAAGCGCACCAACTGGCTGCTGATCAAGCACAAGGACGATTTTGCCAGTGACGGCGATGGCGACGCCATTCTGGCCGAAGACCGCTCGATTGCTTCGGGCCGGACGATGGCGGCGATTGCCGAGGGCAAGGGCAAAGGGCCTAAACCGTTCATGCTGTCAGGCGAGGCCGCCGCCGATCCGGCTGCAAGCTGGGACAGCAGCGAGGGGCTGGCCGCGGAAAAGCGGGCGAAAGGCATCTCGAAGGCGAAACCGAAATCCGGGAAAACAACCGCAAAATCCAAGGCTGCGGCCACTGGCACGGACGGCCCAATGCCGGACTTCATTGCGCCGCAGCTTTGCAGCATCGTTGACCGGCCTCCGGGTGCGGCCGGCTGGGTACACGAGATCAAGTTCGACGGCTATCGTATGCAATTGCGCATCAAGGACGGCAAGGCGACCTTGAAAACTCGCAAGGGGCTGGACTGGACCCACAAATTCGAAGCCATCGCCGACGCCGCAAAGCATCTGCCGGATGCGATTATCGACGGCGAGGCCGTGGCGCTCGACGATCATGGCTCCCCGGATTTTGCGGCCTTGCAGGCAGCACTTTCAGAAGGCGACACCGACCAGCTGATTTTCTTCGCTTTCGATCTGCTGTTCGACGGTGCCGAGGACCTGCGCCGGCAACCGCTTTCGGCGCGGAAGGATCGGCTCAAACGCCTGATGGCCGATATCGGCGAGGACGATGCGCTGCTGCGCTATGTCGAGCATTTCGAGACCGGCGGCGAAGCGGTGTTACAATCGGCCTGCAAGCTGTCGCTGGAGGGCATCGTCTCTAAAAAAGTCGATTCGACCTATGTCTCGGGGCGCAGCGATAGTTGGACGAAAGCCAAATGCCGAGCAGGCCACGAGGTGGTGATCGGCGGATGGTCGACGACCGAGGGCAAATTCCGCTCTCTGCTGGTGGGCGTCAATAGCGGCAAGCATTTCGTCTATGTCGGCCGCGTCGGTACCGGTTATGGGCGTGAAAAAGTCAAAACACTGCTGCCGAGACTTGAAGCTGCGGAAGCGGACAAATCGCCGTTCACCGGCATAGGCGCGCCACGAAAGGCAGCGGGCGTTCATTGGGTCCGGCCCGAACTGGTGGCCGAAATCCAGTTTGCCGGCTGGACATCGGACGGCCAGGTGCGCCAGGCCGCGTTCAAGGGCTTGCGCGACGACAAGCCGGCGAGCGAGGTGGAAGCTGAGAAACCGGCCGTCGCGTCCGAGACAGAGCTTCCGGAACCCGAGACTATCGAAAAAGCGCCGGCCAGGCGTAAGGGCGGGAAGGCGTTGGTGATGGATGTGGCGATTTCCAGCCCCGATAAAGTCCTGTGGCCGGATGCCGGTGATGATCAGCCCGTGAGCAAGGTCGAACTCGCCGAATATTTCGAAAAGGTCGGGGACTGGCTGCTGCCGCATGTCAAGGGCAGGCCCTGCTCGATCATCCGCGCGCCCGACGGCCTGGGCGGCGAACAGTTTTTTCAGCGCCATGCGATGCCGGGCACGTCAAGCCTGCTGGAACTCGTGAAGGTGACCGGCGATCACAAGGCCTATCTGCAGATCGACCGGATCGAGGGACTGGCGGCGGTGGCGCAGGTAGCGGCGATGGAGCTGCATCCCTGGAACTGCCAGCCGAAGGAGCCGGAAGTTCCTGGCCGCCTGGTGTTCGACCTGGACCCGGGTCCAGGTGTGGATTTTCCTATGGTGGTCGAGGCAGCCCTTGAAATTCGCGATCGGCTGGAAGCTTTCGGGCTCGTGAGTTTCTGCAAGACGACCGGCGGCAAGGGTCTGCATGTGGTGACGCCGCTGGCCAACAGCAAAAAGAACAAGCTTGGTTGGCCGGAAGCCAAATCCTTTGCACACGAGGTCTGCCTGCAGATGGCACGCGACAATTCCGAGCGCTATCTCGTCAAGATGAGCAAGAAGCTGCGCGACGGCCGCATTTTTCTCGACTACCTGCGCAACGATCGCATGGCCACGGCTGTCGCGCCGCTCTCGCCGCGGGCGCGTCCTGGCGCCACCGTGTCGATGCCGCTGATCTGGGATGAGGTGAAGCCCGATCTCGATCCGAACCGCTACACGCTACGTACGGTGCCCGACCTGCTTGGCAAGACCAAGGCCTGGGCCGACTATTGCGACGCCGAGCGGCCGCTGCAGGATGCGATCAAGAAGCTTGGGAAAGACCGTCTGGCCGGCTGACTGTTATTTGGAAAGGAGGGGACATGCAGCCCAATAGTCTGATGCTAAAACCTGACGATTGGGTGCCGAACAATCCACGCTTGCCGGTGCTGATCTATCGCGCGGTTGCCGCCGACGGAGGTGACACGGCCGTTGCCATCGAACAGCTTTTTGCCGACAATGGCTGGACCGGGCTCTGGCGCAATGGCGTCTATGCCTACCACCATTATCATTCGGGCGCCCACGAAGTTCTGGGCATTGCCGCAGGCAACGCCACGCTGCTGCTCGGCGGGCCGAACGGGCAGGAGGTTGTGGTCTCTGCCGGCGATGTGCTTGTCCTGCCGGCTGGCACCGGACATTGTCGATTGAACGCCTCGAACGATTTTCTGGTGATCGGTGCCTATCCTGCGGGCCAGCACGCCGACATCTGCCGCCAAGCGCCAACCAGGGCGCAGGTGGAACACATGGCAGCGCTGCCTTTGCCCCAAACCGATCCCGTATTCGGAAAGAATGGCCCGTTGATGAGCCTTTGGGGCTAGACGCCAAACCATTCGCTAACGCTCTCCCGGATTGCGCTCTGTACAAATGCGCACGAGCACAGTATGGAGTGCGCCAGTGATTGGCCCGCGACGTGTTGGCCGCGGTGCGCTGTGCCTGTTCGATGCATGATTGATATCGGGCGCATGACACCTTAGTTCCGAAAGACGCAATATGACAGTTTTCCCAGGCATCGTTCCGGCGATCGCCCAAGCATTGACCAAACGCGGTTATGCAGACCTCACCCCCGTCCAGAAAGCCGTTCTGGATTCCGAGTTGCACGGCGCCGATGCGCTGGTGTCGGCGCAGACCGGCTCCGGCAAGACCGTGGCCTTCGGCCTGGCGCTCGCGCCGACGCTTCTGGGCGATGCCGAACGCTTCGGCAATGCGGGCGCACCCTTGGCGCTCTGCGTGGCGCCGACTCGCGAGCTGGCGTTGCAGGTGATGCGCGAACTCGAATGGCTCTATGAGATGACCGGCGCCACTATCGCGTCCTGCGTCGGCGGCATGGACATGCGCAGCGAGCGTCGCACGCTCGACCGCGGCGCCCATATCGTCGTCGGCACCCCTGGTCGTCTGTGCGACCATATCCGCCGCAACGGCCTGGACATGTCGAAGCTGCGCGCCGTCGTGCTCGATGAAGCCGACGAAATGCTCGACCTCGGCTTTCGCGAAGACCTGGAATTCATTCTTGACGCTGCGCCTGCCGAACGCCGCACCCTGATGTTTTCGGCCACTGTGCCGCGTACCATTGCCCAGCTGGCAAAGAGCTATCAGCGCAATGCCGTGCGCATTGAGACTTCTGCCGAGCGCAAGCAGCATGTTGACATCGAATATCGCGCGTTGAGCGTTGCCGCAGCCGACCGCGAAAACGCCATCATCAACGTGCTGCGCTATTACGAAGCCAAGAATGCCCTGGTGTTCTGCAACACCCGTGCAGCCGTCAACCATCTGACCGCGCGGTTCAACAATCGCGGCTTTTCGGTCGTGGCGCTGTCGGGCGAACTCAGCCAGTCCGAGCGCACGCATGCCCTTCAGGCAATGCGCGATGGCCGTGCTCGCGTCTGCATCGCGACCGACGTGGCCGCCCGCGGCATCGATCTGCCGAATCTCGAACTGGTCATCCACGCCGACCTGCCGACCAATCCGGAAACCCTGCTGCACCGCAGTGGTCGTACCGGCCGCGCCGGCAAGAAGGGTGTTAGCGCCCTGATCGTGCCCGGCAGCGCCCGCCGTAAGGCCGAACGCCTGCTGCAGGCTGCCGCCATCACCGCCACCTGGGCAAGCCCGCCGTCCGCCGACGACGTCACCCAGCGCGACGACGAACGGGTTCTGGCTGATCCGACTTTCGAAATGCCGGCAACCGACGAAGAACGCGCATTCGTGCAGCAACTGATCGAGCGCCACGGCGCCGAACAGGTGGGCGCTGCCTTCCTGCGCCTCTACCGCGTTGGCCGTTCGGCCCCGGAAGACCTGATGGAAACACCGTCCTTCACCCCGTCCAACGATGCCAAGCGCAGTTTTCGCGAAGAGCCCGATGGCCGTCGTGAAGATTTCGGTGACAGCGTCTGGTTCTCGCTGTCGGCTGGCCGCAAGCAGAATGCCGAGCCGCGCTGGCTGATCCCGATGCTCTGCCGCATCGGCCAGATCACCAAGCAGCAGATCGGCGCGATCAAGATGCAGCCGGACGAAACCTATGTGCAGATCGCCGCCGACTGGGCCGACCGGTTCATCGCCGCGATCGGTCCGAAGAAGGCGCTGGAACGCGGCATCATCGTCACCAAGCTCGATAGCGCTCCGGACATGTCCGGCGGCCGCGGTAAGCCGGCCTATGGCGACAAGAAGCCGAGCTTTTCCAAGGGGGCCGAGCGCACCACCGAGTGGCAGGACAAGCCAAAGCGCAAGTTCGACAAGCCGGCTGGAGCTGGTGCGGGCGACAAGGCCGGCGGCAAGCCCTGGGAAAAGAAGGGCAAGCCGAGCTATTCCAAGAGCGGCGACGGCCCGGCCAAGTTCAAGCCCAAGGCTGGCAAGTAAGGTCGAGCGACTTTACGACGATAGATTTCATGATTGAGCGCGTCCCGGTTCTGCCGGGACGTTTTGCGTTTTTGATATCCCGTCAGACCCGTCTGTAAAACGATGTGAGTTCACGACGAAAACGGCCGTTTTACCACTCACCGCGAATCGCGGTGTGATAGACAAGACCGTCAACGACGCGATTACCGCAGAGGCCAAAGGCGTCGGGTTGGTCCGGTCTATGGGTTTCCAGGTAATCGGCTATGGCGTTCTGAATCAGCCTCGCGCGTGAGACATTTTTCTGTCGCGCCAATTTGTTCAAGGCCGTAAGGCCTGACTTATTGATATGGACGAGGATGCGCATGAAAATCTCCGCTACGTATCATCGGTATGGTACCGCGCAGCGACATAGCGGCGCAACGTATTGCTGCAAATTCGAATTATTTAAGCCCACCGGGCACGCTGTATCAAGCAGCAGTCGGTACCGCGCTCGACATCGGCAGAGCGGCAAGTCCCTCAAACATCGGCTTGGCCAACACATAACCCTGAATAAACCGTGCGCCCAATTCAAGCAGAACGGCCATCTCCGCCTGCGTCTCCACGCCTTCGCAAATGGCAGTCACTCCGAGTTCATCCAGCATCCGTAGTGTATGCCGCACGATGCTGCGCTTGGCGGCGTCGGTGTCGATGTCGCGGATCAGCTCCATGTCGAGCTTGACGATATCCGGCTGGAACTTTGCCAGCAGGTTCAGGCCGGCATGGCCGGCGCCGAAATCATCGATCGCCGATTTGAATCCCATGGCCCGATAGGTGCGCAGGATATTGAGCACATGTGCAGTGTCGAGTTTCTCGTCTTCGGTGAATTCGAAGATGATCCTGTCGGTCGGAAATCCTGTGCGCGTGGCGGTGGCCAGTGTCTGGCGGATGCAGGCGCGGGGCTCGTAAACGGCGTTGGGCATGAAGTTGATCGACAGCATTGCGCCGCTCCCGGCCAGTCCCAGCGTGGAAGCAAGCTCGATTGCCTTGACGCGACATTGCTGGTCGAAAGCGTAACGATTGTCCGGATCGACGGCCGACAGAATGCTGCCCGCGCCTTCGCCTTTGACGCCGCGTACCAGAGCCTCGTGCGCAAAAATCCGGTTGTCGATCACATCGACGATCGGCTGAAAGGCCATGGAAAACGGAAGATTGAATTTTTCGCCATTGCGGCAACCGTCACACTGTCCAGTCATCTTTATCTCCGTCGTTGAATACGGAAGAGCTAAGCTGAACCTCTTAAAGGTGCGTGACTCGCAGGCCGGCGAACAACCTACCGTCCGAATTTGTACAAACAAAATGGCTGATTGGTTGCAGTGAAAATGTGCAGGGGCGCCCGGTGGCGCCCCTGCATGGGTCTTCAGCTCATCTGGCTGACGAACTTCGTTTCGAGATAGGCGGCAACGGCTTCCGAGCCGCCTTCCGTGCCATAGCCGGAATCCTTGGTGCCGCCGAACGGCACTTCCGGAAGGGCAAGGCCGTTGTGGTTGATAGTCAGCATGCCGGCTTCGACCTGGCGGCCGAGCGCGTGCGCCGTGGCGGCCGAGGTGGTGAAGGCGTAGGAGGCAAGGCCGAACGGCAGGCGGTTGGCTTCCGCGACAGCTTCGTCGAAATGGCCGAAGCGGTTGATGATCGCCACCGGACCAAAGGGCTCTTCGTTCATGATGCGCGCATGCGTCGGCACGTTGGTCAGCACCGTCGGCTCAAAGAAGTTGCCGGTATTGCCAATTCGGCGGCCACCGGTTCTGAGCTCGGCACCATGCGACACGGCGTCGTTGATCAGGGCTTCGAGTGCCGGGATGCGGCGATCATTGGCCAGCGGTCCCATGACGGTATCGGCATCCAAGCCATTGCCGACCTTGATCGCCCTGGTGGCTTCGACGAAACCATCTGTAAAGCGATCGGCAACGCCATCCTGGATCAGGAAGCGGGTCGGCGAGACGCAGACCTGACCGGCATTGCGGAATTTCGTCGCTGCCATGATTTCGACCGCCTTGCCGACATCGGCATCGTCGAACACCAGCACCGGCGCATGGCCGCCGAGTTCCATCGTCGCCCGCTTCATGTGCAGGCCGGCGAGAGCTGCCAGCTGCTTGCCGATCGGGGTGGAGCCGGTAAACGAGATCTTGCGGATCACAGGATGCGGGATCAGGTATTCGGAGATCTCCGATGGGATACCGTAGACCAGGTTGACCACACCGGCAGGAACGCCGGCATCGACGAAGGCGCGGATCAGTTCGGCAGGCGACGCCGGGGTCTCTTCCGGGGCCTTGACGATAATCGAGCAACCGGCTGCAAGCGCTGCACACAGTTTGCGGACGATCTGGTTGATCGGGAAATTCCACGGCGTGAAGGCGGCAACCGGGCCTACCGGGACCTTGATGGCCAGCTGGGAAACGCCCGGGTTTCTCGAGGGGATGATCTGGCCGTAAGTGCGACGGGCTTCTTCGGCAAACCAGTCGATGGTGTCGGCGGCTCCGGCCACCTCCATGATCGACTGCGCCAGCGGCTTGCCCTGTTCACGGGTCATCATCTCGCCGATCGCGTCCTTGCGCTCACGCAACAGGTCGGCCGCCTTGCGCATAATCTTCGAGCGGTCATAGGCGGATGTATCGCGCCAGACCTTGAAACCCTTGTCGGCGGCGGCGAGCGCCAGGTCGAGATCTTCTATCGTGGCATGCGCCAGCGCGCCCAAAACTTCGCCGGTGGCCGGATCGGTGATCGGCAGGGTTTGACCCTTCAGCGCATCGCGCCACTCGCCGTTGATCAACAGTTTTACGTCAGGATATTTCTGCATGAATTCAAAACCTTTGTGCGTAAGCGAGCGCCGGGCGCCCGGCCTTTTGCTCGACAATCAACAGTCGCTAACCGCGGTGCCGGTGGAGACCGGCGAGGCGATTTCTGTCCTGCTGGATGATGGTTTCTGGCGCGCCGGCCGGCAACCGAAGGAAGGATAGCCAGTGCGGCCGATGACAACACTATTATCGGCATTGTCGGGCCCTGTTTCAACGGCCAAGACCAAATTGTTGGGATTTGGCGCGCAATCGCGTCCTATATTCCTTCATAGGAAGGTTATCGGAACCGGAGCCGCTGCCAGTGTCCCCAATTGCCGTTGATGCGGGCAATCCTTTTTGGTCACACGGCTCAGACGGACCGGACGGTCACCGCCCGGACTTACCGATTATGGCGCCTCCGACTTGCCGTAGCCGCCGGCCGTTGGGGTGGTCACGATCACGGCATCGCCTGGTTCCAGCATCGTATGGTCACAGCCTTTCAACTGTTCGACAACGCCACCGGCGCGTCGGATTTCAGTTCGGCCCAGTTCGCCTGGCTCGCCGCCGTTCAAGCCGTGGGCATGCAATATGCGGTGGGACGAGAGGATGCTGCATTCCATCGTTTCCAGAAAACGGATTGTCCGCTTGGTGCCGCCACCGGCCGAAAACGTGCCTTTGCCACCGGAACCGTGCCGGATATGAAAATCCTCCAGCAGCACGGGATAGCGGGTTTCCAGGATTTCCGGATCGGTCAGCCGCGAATTGGTCATGTGCACATGCACGGCGTCGGTACCGTCGAACCCTGTTGCGTCATTGAAGCGGCCCGCCGGCGAGCCGGAGCACAATGTCTCATAATACTGGTAGGTGGCATTGCCGAAGGTCAGGTTGTTCATTGTCCCCTGGCTGGCGGCCATCGCGTTCAAGGCGCCGAACAGCGCGTTGGTGACATGTTGGCTGGTTTCGACATTGCCGGCCACCACGGCAGCCGGATATTGCGGTTTCAGCATCGATCCCTCGGGCACGATGATGCGGATCGGCCTGAGGCAACCGGCATTCATCGGGATGGCGCTTTCGACCATGACGCGGAAGACGTAGAGCACGGCTGCGCGTGTGACCGGTTCGGGCGCATTGAAATTGTTTTTCTGCTGCGGGCTGGTGCCGGTGAAATCAACCGTCGCTTCGCGTTTTTCCCGGTCCACCGTCAGCTTCACCTTTATGACGCTGCCCTGATCGGTCGGATAGGAGAATTCCGCATCGCTGAGGGTCTCTATCACCCGGCGCACGCTCTCTTCGGCATTGTCCTGGACATGACCCATATAGGCCGTCACGACGTCGAGGCCGAACTGCGCCATCATCTTGCGCATCTCGTGCACGCCCTTGTTGTTGGCGGCGATCTGGGCGCGCAGGTCGGCGATGTTCTGGGGCACGTTGCGGGCAGGGTAGGGGTGATCGGACAGAAGATGAGCGATCTTGTCTTCGTCGAACCTCCCGCGATCGACCAGCAGCACATTGTCGAGCAGCACGCCTTCCTCATCGACGGTGGTTGCCAGCGGCGTCATCGAGCCGGGCGCCGTGCCGCCGACGTCGGCGTGATGGCCGCGCGAGGCGACATAGAACAGGATGTCCTTGCCGGCATAGTCGAACACCGGTGTCACCACGGTGATATCCGGCAGATGTGTGCCGCCATTGTAGGGGGCGTTGAGCGCGAAGACGTCGCCGGGCCGGATCTTTCCCCGATTAGCGGCAATGATGGTTTCCACGGAACGGTCCATCGAACCAAGATGCACCGGCATATGCGGCGCATTGGCCACCAGCGCACCCGAGGCATCGAAGATGGCGCAGGAAAAATCCAGACGTTCCTTGATGTTGACCGAAGAGGCCGTGTTTTGCAGCGTCAGGCCCATCTGCTCGGCGATCGACATGAACAGGTTGTTGAAGACTTCCAGCAGCACCGGATCGGCCTCTGTGCCGACAGCTTTCAGCCGGTCAAGCGGGGTTACCCGGCGCAGGACGATATGATCATGGGTGGTGACTTCAAAACTCCAGCCATCCTCGACGACAATGGTCTGGTGGGTCTCGACCACCAGCGCCGGGCCGGCGGCCCTCGAACCGGGTTTGAGATCGGCGCGCATGAACACCGGCGCATCGTGCTGGATGCCGGCGGAAAAGAAGCGCGTGGTGCGTGCGGCCAACGGTTTTGCCATATCCAGCGGAAAGGCCGGTTCGGCGGGATCGGCGCCGCCGCCGATGGCTTCGACTTCCAGCGATTCAAAGATCACCCGGCGCCCCTCGAAGGCAAACCCGAACTGTTTGACATGGGCGGTCTCGAAAGCGTCGGTCATGGTGACGGCGTTGGTCACAAGCACGGCGATGGTGGTATCCGTGCCATCATAGCGCAGATGCGCGCGGTGAATGATCGTGGTGTCATCGAGCGGCACGCCTTGCGCAGCCATTTCGGCCATCACCGTCGAAGCCAGGTCTGCCTGCAGGTCCGGCATGGCCGCCATTGCGGACGCCAATGGCTCGCCCACCGTGCGCTGGCGGGTGGCGCGGATATCGGCCAGACCCATGCCATAGGCCGAAAGGATGCCGGAGAACGGATGCATCAGCACCGTGGTTATCCCAAGCGCATCGGCCGTCAGGCAGGCATGCTGGCCGCCGGCGCCGCCAAACGAGGTCAGCACGTAGTCGGTGACGTCGTAGCCCCGTTGTACGCTGATCTTTTTGACCGCATTGGCCATGTTCTCCACGGCGATGGCGAGAAAGCCGTCGGCGACCTCCTCCGGTGAGCGCCCGCCGCCGATCGTCTTGGCGAGGTCCTCGAAGGCGGTACGCACGGCGGTGGCATCCAGCCGCTCGTTGCGATTTGGCCCAAAGATCGCCGGAAACAGCTCGGGATTGAGTTTGCCCAGCATCACATTGGCGTCGGTGATCGTCAGCGGCCCGCCGCGACGATAGGCTTTTGGGCCGGGATTGGCGCCGGCCGAATCCGGGCCGACGCGGAAACGGCCATTGTCGAAATGCAGGATCGAGCCGCCGCCGGCCGCCACCGTGTGGATCGACATCATCGGCGCCCGCATGCGCACACCCGCGACTTCCGTCTCGAACGAGCGCTCGAGTTCGCCGTCGAAATGCGACACGTCGGTCGAGGTGCCGCCCATGTCGAAGCCGATCACCTTGCCGAAACCGGCCAGTCGCGAGGTTTCCACCGCGCCGACCACGCCGCCGGCCGGGCCCGACAAAATGGCGTCCTTGCCTTGAAAAAGATTGGCCGCGGTCAGCCCGCCGGACGACTGCATGAACATCAGCCGGGCACCATTTTCGCCGCGTGCGCCGAGTTCTTCGGCGACCTGATCGACATAACGGCGCAGGATCGGAGACAGATAGGCATCGACCACCGTGGTATCGCCGCGCCCGACCAGCTTGATCAGCGGCGAGACTTCGTGGCTGACGGAAATCTGCATGAAGCCAATCTGCCGGGCAATGTCGGCGACCAGTTGCTCATGCGCACCGTAGCGGAAGGCATGCATGAAGACGATGGCGACGGAGCGGATGCCGGCGGCGAAATGCCGTGTCAATTCTGCACGGACCGCCTCTGGATCCGGGGCTGCTTCCACCGTGCCATCGGCCCGTACACGCTCCTCGACCTCGACGACATCCGTATAGAGCAGCTCGGGCTTGATGATCTGCTTGGCAAAAATGTCCTTGCGTGCCTGATAGCCGATCGCCAATGCGTCGCGAAACCCTTTGGTGATTACCAGCAGCGTCGGTTCGCCGTTGCGCTCCAGCAGCGCATTGGTCGCCACCGTCGTTCCCATTTTCACGGCGGCAATCTGCTCAGGTGGAATAACAGTGCCGATGGGCACGCCCATCAGTTCGCGAATGCCCTGGACCGCAGCATCACGATAGGCTTCCGGATTTTCAGACAAAAGCTTGTGAGCGGTCAGGCTCCCGTCCGGTCTGCGGGCGACGATGTCGGTAAATGTGCCACCGCGATCGATCCAGAAATCCCATTTGCCAGCTGTCATCGTCCCGCCCCCGAATATGCGTCGGACAAAACAAATACATTTCGTTGATAAAACGTCAATGATCGGTTGACACGAAAATGCCTGTTAATGCATCATGCACACAGAACGGGCAAAGACGCCGAAGAGCGCGATCGTTCCACGGCAACCGAGGGGAGCCACTATGCCTGATCGATCCGTACGGCGGAGGATGTTCGATGTCCTCTGACCGCACCATGCCTGCTTCCAACAATTTCGGGTCGCTTCTGCGCAAGACGCTGGACGGCCTCTATCTGTGGTCCGGCTATCTTGCCGGCGTCTTCCTGGTGGCGATTTTCGTCATCATGCTGGCGCTTTCGGCCGGGCGGCCGCTGTCGATCGACGTGCCAGCGGGCGATGATTTCGCCTCCTGGTGCATGGCGGCCTCGGCGTTTCTCGGTCTCGCCCACACCTTCCGCAACGGCGAAATCATCCGTGTCGGCCTGCTGATCGAGCGTTTTTCGGGCCGCACGCGCCAGCTTCTCGAAATCGTCTCGCTGCTAATCGGCACCGCAACCGTCGTCTACTTTGCCTGGTACGCGGTCGAGATGACTGTGTTTTCCTGGCGCTTCAACGATCTCGCCCAGGGCGTCATCGCCATGCCGCTGTGGATTCCGCAGCTTGGTTTTTGCGGTGGCCTGGTGATCCTCGCCATCGCCTTCATTGATGAACTGATCCACGTGCTGCTCGGCGGCGCGCCACGCTATGAAAAACCTCCTGCGGAAACCGCCGAAGAGGTGATCGAGCGCGCCATCCAGAGCGGAGCCTAGATGATGGACGCAGTTCAACTCGTCGAAATCGCCGGTATCGTTCTCGTCTGTCTGCTGCTGCTGCTTGCCGGCGGCGTCTGGATCGGCATCGCCCTGCTCGCCTGTGGTTGGGTGGCGATGCAATATGTCAGCGGCGGCATTCCGATCGGCGCGGTGCTCGCCACCAATTCCTGGAGCAACAGCGCCTCCTGGACGCTCGCCGCCCTGCCGCTGTTCGTGTGGATGGGCGAAATCCTGTTTCGCACAAAACTGTCGGAGGAAATGTTCAAGGGGCTCGCCCCGTGGCTTGGCTGGCTGCCCGGTCGGCTGATGCATGTCAACGTCATCGGCTGCGGCATTTTCGGATCGATCTCAGGTTCTTCGGCCGCCACCACGGCTATGATTGCCAAGATCGCCCTGCCGGAACTGAAGAAGCGCGGCTATGACGAAATGGTCAGCCTCGGTTCACTGGCCGGCGCCGGCACGCTCGGCATCCTCATCCCGCCGTCGATCACCATGGTCGTCTATGCGGTGGCCGCCAACGTGTCGATCATCCAGATCTTTCTCGCCGGCTTCCTGCCGAGCGTGATCGTGATGGTGCTCTATTCCGGCTACATTGTCGTCTGGTCGCTGCTCAACCCGGAAAAGACCCCGCCGGCCCCGCCGAAAATGACTTTTCGAGAGAAGCTCAAGGAGTCGGTCAATCTCATCCCGGTGACATTGCTGATTATCTTGGTGTTCGCCACGCTCCTGCTTGGCTGGGCGACGGCAACGGAATGCGCCGCCTGGGGCGTGCTCGGCTCGCTCGGCATTGCCGCCTGGTCCGGGACGCTGACGAAAAAAGCCTTCTGGGACAGCGTCATGGGCGCCACGCGGCTGACCTGTATGATCATGCTGATCCTCACCGGTGCCGGCTTCATGTCGATTGCCATGGGCTATACCGGTATCCCCAATGCGCTGGCCAGTTGGGTCGACAGTTTTCACCTCAACCCCTATGCGCTGATCGCCGTCCTGACGATCATGTACATTCTGTTGGGGGCAGCGCTCGACGGTCTGTCGATGATCGTGCTGACCACCGTCGTGGTGCTGCCGATGATCCAGCAGGCCGGTTTCGACCTCGTCTGGTTCGGCATCTTCCTGGTGCTGATCGTCGAAATGGCAGAAGTCTCGCCGCCGGTCGGCTTTAATCTCTTCGTGCTGCAGACGATGAGCGGGCGCGACAGCCTGACCGTCGCCCGTGCGGCACTGCCCTTTTTCTTCCTCCTCGTGGCGACCGTCGCCATCATTACGGTTTTCCCGGAAATCGTGATGGTTCTGCCGAAAATGGCGTTCCCGGGCTAGCAAAACTGTAAAAGGAGAAACAAAAATGATACTTTTCAATATTGCCCGCCTCGGACTGACCGCGGCCATTCTCTCGGTCGCCGGACCGACGCTGGCGGCCACCCAATGGGTGCTGCCGTCGGCCTATCCGCCCACCAATTATCACGTTGAAAACTTGACGAAGTTTGCCGCCGATATCGACGCCGCCACCAAGGGCGAGCTGAAGATCACCGTCCATCCCAACGCCTCGCTGTTCAAGGCCCCGGACATCAAGCGCGCCGTGCAGACCGGCCAGGCCCAGGCCGGTGAGGTGCTGCTGTCGCTGCATGAAAACGAGAACCCGGTGTTCGGCATCGACGTCGTGCCGTTTCTGGCCACCAGCTTCGATCAGTCGAAGGCGCTGTGGGCCGCCTCCAAGGCGACAGTTGCCGCCGCCCTCGACAAGCAGGGGTTGACGCTGCTTTACGCCACGCCATGGCCGCCGCAGGGAATCTTCACCAAGAAGGAACTGAAGTCGGTTGCCGACATGAAGGGCCTGAAATGGCGTGCCTACAATGTCGGGACATCGCGGATCGCCGAACTGGTCGGCGCCCAACCGGTCACCATCCAGGCGGCTGAACTGCCGCAGGCGCTAGCCACCGGCGTCGTCGATGGCCTGATGACCTCCAGCGCCACCGGCGTCGATAGCAAGATCTGGGAATCGCTGACGCATTATTACGATACCCAGGCCTGGATCCCGAAGAACGCGATCTTCGTCAACAAAGCCAGCTTTGCCGGGCTCGATCCCGCGGTCCAGAAGGCCGTGCTGGACGCTGCTGCAGCCGCGGAGACCCGCGGCTGGGCTTTGGCTGCGCAAAAAACCACCAGCTACATGGACACGCTGAAGACCAATGGCATGACGGTTGCGCTTCCCAGCGACGAGCTCAAAAAGGGCCTTGCCGATGTCGGCGCCAAACTGACCGCCGACTGGCTGGCCAAGGCCGGCCCGGACGGCGCGGCCATTCTCGACAGCTACAAGAAGATGTAGTCGAGCCGGCGTATGTGTGCGTTCTTTTAGGCCTTGGATAACTGCTCTTTCCCCGTTGGCGGGGAGGGGGCGCCCTCGCCGATTTGCGCTCGGTTCTCATCCCTAGCCGGTGAGGGCATGCTGCGTGATCGGCCAGCAGACGGTTCCGGCGGAGGATTGGCGTGTCATCTGAAAACGACAGTTTCGGCCCGATCGTTTCCTCCGGCCATCTGGCGAGCGGCGCGTTGCCGGCACTGTCCGAGATCGAATTCGGCATGATCATGCTCAGCCATGCCTTCAACCGCTGGATGATCCGCGGCATGGCCGCGGCCGGCGTTCCGGACCTGTCACCAGTCGATATTCTGGTGCTGCATCGCATCAACCACCGCACCAAGCCAAAAACGCTGGCGGATATCTGTCTGGTTCTCAATATCGAGGACACGCATGTGGTGACCTATGCCTTGAAAAAGCTCGAACGGCTGAAGCTGATCAGAAGCGGCAAGCGCGGCAAGGAAAAGCTGGTGATGATCACGCCGGAGGGCGAGAGCATCTGCAGCCGCTATGCCAGCATCCGCGAGGCCCTCTTGGTCAAGTCGGTGCTGTCGACCGAGGTCTCTGGTGAAGCCCTGTCCGCGATCGCGGCCCGCATCCGTGCCCTGTCCGGACATTATGACCAGGCGGCGAGAGCTGCGGCAGCGCTGTAACGCACGCTCCTGTCCAAGACAGCTACCGTTCAAATCGCCGGTAAAACGGCTTCATGCACAGCGGCGTCAGATAGATCGGGATCTGGCAACAGCCGATGAACAGCAGCAGCTGGTCGGTCGTTGCCGCGGGCAGCACGCTGATGAACAGTGCCATGTTGCGGTTGCCCGCCGTGATCGCCAGCGCTGGCGTTGCGGCTCCTTCGCGCTTGCCGACCAGCAGTGCCATGGCGATCTGGGCGCCGAAATTCAGCGCGCAGGCCAGCGCCAGCGTCAGTGCGAACGACAGCGGCTGCTCGCGCAGCGCCACACCGGCCCGCGACATCAGCCCGATCACCACCAGCGCCATGGCGATGGCGGAAATACCGTCGATGCTGCGTTCCGTCTGCGGGTCCGGACGTTTCAACACGGTTATCCGCAACAGGAAAG
>Ga0247730_1000577_pt1 | contig 25382 bp, 24 predicted proteins | sample UWRJL073202C2_FD_180959 | JGI IMG/M metagenome (GOLD analysis project Ga0247730, IMG submission 180959) | Plant litter microbial communities from Arlington Agricultural Research Station in Wisconsin, United States - UWRJ-L073-202C-2 | ecosystem: Environmental > Terrestrial > Plant litter >... | reverse complement strand
CCTCAAGATCCTCGTCGAGGCCGGGCTGCTGTCGCGGACGAGGCGTGGGTCGTGGGCGTTCTACGCCATCGTGCCCGGAGCCCTCGAGGGCTTGTCGGATGTCCTGCGCTCGACCTTCGCGGGTGTGCCGGTTCTGGTAGCGGGTGAGTAATCGCTCTCAGCGGCACTGGTGATCGAGTCGCGAGGGTCGACACCATCGATGTAGCAACGGTAGTGTATACCGTATTCATGAGATCCAATGGGAGCTCGATGGATCAATCGGCGCGTGGCGCCTCACCGGGATCAGGAGCTGATGCAATGAGCGCGACGAATCTCAATGATGGTCACACCCAGCGCGCTACGACATGGCTTACCCCTGCCGTTCGGGCCGAGTTCGAGAGCGAGGGATGGTGGACGTCGCAGACGTGGATCGATCTCGTCATGAAGCAGGTGGAAGCAGCGCCAGACAAACTGGCTGTGATTGACGAGACCGGCTCGCTCACCCGGGGTGAGTCGATGTTCGGAGCTCGACGCCTCGCTGCCTATTTATACAGCCGAGGGATTCGCCCGGGGGACGTCGTGACACTTGTGCTCCCGAACTGGCGAGAGTTCGTTCTCGTGCATACGGCCATCGGGCTAGTCGGTGGCGTCATCAATCCGTTGCTGCCGAAGATCCAGCAGAGCGAGATGACGCACATCATGCGCACGGCGGGGACGACCTTCGTGTTTGCTGCGGCCGAGCTCCGTGGATCAAGCCCGTGGCAGCTTGCGTGCTGCGCGGCCGAGGGGATCAGGTCCGTGAAAGAAGTAGTGCCAGTGCGGGGTGGTGCGAACTCGCTGGAGGACATCCTCGCTCATCCTTGGGAGGACGTGGTCTCGCTCCCAGAGGTCCGTCCAGACCCCTCGGCGTGGGATACTGTGTCGTTCACGTCGGGCACGGAGTCGCTACCCAAGGGAGTGGTCCACAGCCACCAGACCACGATGTTCGGCCTTCGCTCGTACATCGGCGAGGTGCTGGGGCTGACGGCCAACGACTGTCTGTTTATGCCGTCGCCCCTGTGCCACGCTTCGGGACTCCAGTGGGGGTTGCGCGCGTCGATCTACACGGGCGCCACGCTGGTCATCCAGGACCGGTGGGACGCCGAGAAAGCTCTGCAGCTGATCGATCGCCATGCCTGCACGTTCACTCTTGCGGCGACACCGTTCATCGTCGACATGGTCGGACAGCGAGCGGTTGGGCGCGGCGCCGGGTCCTCGCTGAGGTACGTCGCGTCCGGCGGCACCGCGATCCCGCGACATCTCGTGCAGGACGTCCGCGAGGCTTTCGGCGCCGAGTTGATGGCAGTGTTCGGCTCCAGCGAGACCTACGTCTCCACGGCGACCCGACCGGGCTCGCCGGACCGGATGCTGGCCAGCGACGGGCGGGCTCTGCCCGGTGTCCAGGTACTGGTGGTCGACGAGACGGGCGCGCCGGTTCCGACCGATGTCGAGGGCGAGATCGTCTCGCGCGGCCCGCAGGTGTTCGTGGGCTATCTCGGCGACCCGGACCTGACGCACCGAGCGTTCCGCGGGGAGTGGTACCGATTCGGAGACCTCGGGCGCATCGACGGGGACGGCATGCTGCACGTGACTGGCCGCATCAAGGACATTGTGATCCGGGGCGGCGAGAACATCAGCGTCCGGGAGGTCGAGGAGCTGCTCATGATCCACCCGGACGTCGACAGTGTCGCGGTGGTCGGCTACCCGGACCCGCGGCTCGGGGAACGTTGCTGCGCAATGATCGTGAGCGCGCGTCCGGATCGGGTCGGCCTGGCGGATCTGTCCGAGTTCCTCCTCGCGAATGGCCTTGCGAAGTTCAAGCTTCCCGAACGAGTCGAGGTCGTGGAGGAGATGCCGATGACGGCCACGGGGAAGATTCGCAAGGCCGAGTTGCGCCGCCGCCTGCTCGTGGAGTTTTCGTGACAGAGGTCGAGGCCGGCGCGGAGTCCGTCGGGGCACTGTCCGGACTCCGGGTCATCGACCTGAGCATGTATCTGCCGGGTCCGTATGCGACGCTGATGCTCGCCGACCTCGGAGCCGACGTCGTGCAAGTCGAGCCTCCCACCGGCGACATGGCGCGCGCGGTCCAGCCGCGGGTCGGGGACGACAGTGCGCTCCACCACTGGGTGGGACGGAACAAGCGCAGCCTCGTTCTCGACCTCAAGTCCGCCGACGGCAGAGAGGCGTTCCACCGGCTGGTGAAGGACGCCGACGTCGTGCTGGAGGGATTCACGCCTGGCGTTGCCACGCGCCTCGGAGTGGACTACGACGCCTGCCGTCGTACCAACGCCGAGATCGTCTACTGCAGCATCTCCGGCGCTGGGCAGGACGATGGCCCCCGCGCCCGCCCGGGGCACGACATCAACTACCTGGCCCGCGCCGGCTTCCTCGACCAGGTGTCGGGGGCCGACGGGACACCGGTTCCGGTCGGCCCACCCGTCGCAGACATCGCGGCCGGCCTGCACGCCGCGGTCGGGATCTTGGCGGCGCTGCGCTACCGCGATGCCGGAGGTGGCGGGCAGTACGTCGACGTGAGCCTGCTCGGAGCAGCCTTGGCGCTGACGGCCCCCCAGATCGTGAAGGCTCTCGCGCCGGTGCCCCTGGCTGCCGGCAGCGATCACAATCGTGGCGCCGACCCGGCGTATCGCGTCTATCGCACGAAGGACGCGCGTCACGTCGCCATCGGCGCCTTCGAACACAAGTTCTGGCAGCGGCTGTGCCTCGTCCTAGACCGACCGGACCTGATCGATCGGCGACTCACCGAGCCAGCTGCCGTGGCCGACGAGCTCGTCGGTGTCTTCGCACGCAAGGACCTAGCTCACTGGGACCGTCTGCTGACGCCGGCTGACGTCTGCTACTCACCGGTCAATCGTCTCGAGGAGGTCGTCGGTGATCCTGTGGTCTCTCTGCGGGGCGACTTCGCCGCGACGAACGGCGGTCTGCATTCGCGAGTGCAGCTGACCAATCCCATCGGCATGTCATCCACTCCGCCGACGATGCGTACGGACGCGCCGCCGCTAGGGATCGGGATCGTGGATGTGGGGTGGGCCAGGTGTTCAGGTGATCCAGAGTAGGGATACTGTATAGCGAAATAGGTACACGAGACGACGTGCGGGGATGCAATGGCGAAGGATCTTGAGGGCACAAGCGCCAAGCCGGTGGTCCGGTCGTTGCTCGGCAACCAGATCGCCGACTCGCTGAGACGCGACATCCTGCTCGGCGTGATCAAGCCGGGTACCCGTCTGTCTCAACAGCAGCTGTGCGAGCAGTTCGGCACCAGCCGGATGCCTGTCCGCGACGGCCTGCGCGCACTCCTGCACGAGGGACTGCTGCTGACGGACTCGGGTCAGCACACTGTCGTCGCCCCATTGAGTCGTGCTGACCTCCTTGACGCGTACCTGATCGAAGGGACGCTTGCAGGCATGGCGGCGACCCGCGCCTCGTCCTTGGCGACAGAAGACGACGTGGAGAGCCTGATGGACCTTCATCACGCGATGGTCGACTCCGATCGGGCACACGACTACGAGCGCGTGGCCCAGCTCAACTGGTCGTTGCACCGCTCGATCAACCGCATGTCACGGTCCCGCAAGCTCTTGTCGGCCATCAAGGTGATCTCGCTGGACCTTCCAAGGGACTTCCTGGCTCAGATGCCGGAGTGGGGCGCAAAGTCGAACCGTGAGCATGAGGTCATCCTCAACTCGATGAAGGCGAAGGAACACGACGAGACCGGTCGACTCATGACGCAGCACATTGTGGAGTCGGGCCAGGGCCTGATCCAGTATCTGGAGTCCCAAGGTTTGCAGCTCGACTGATTGATCGAGTGGAAAACATTGAACATGTCTTGGCGACGGTATACCGTATTCCTGACTACAGGAGCTGCGCATGGACAAGACATATCTCGCCGGGGTCGGCATGACCCCGTTCGGCAAGTTCCCCGAAGCCGGCCTGGGCAGCCTCGGCCGTGATGCCGTGATCGAGGCGATCCGCGACGCCAAGATCAGCCCGAAGGCGATCGAGATGATCAGCTGCGGATGCGCGCGCAGCGGTGCCCTTCAGGCCCGGGAGAGCGGCGTCGGCCAGCTCGTCGGCTGGGAGGTCGGCATCGAAGGCGTCGCGGTCTACAACGAGAAGGCCTTCTGCGCGTCGGGGGCCATGGCGTTCAACATCGCCAACATGGCGGTCGCCAGCGGTGTGCACGACGTCGCCCTGGTCGTCGGGGTCGAACGGATGTCCGGACGCGGGGGCAAAGGCAAGCCGCTGACGTCGGACGGGATGGTGCTGGAGGGTGAGCAGGGGTTCACCCCGCCGGCCTACTATGCGATGGCGGCGCGGCGACACATGGACATGTACGGCACGACGCGAGAGCAGATCGCGGCGGTGGCGGTGAAGAATCGCAAGGCGGCAGGTCTGAACCCCCGTGCCCAGTACCGGAAGCCGATCACGTTGGACGACGTCCTCACGGCCCGTCAAGTCGCCGGACCGCTCAACCTTCTGGACTGCTGCCCGACCGGGGACGGAGCCGCCGCGGCGATCATCGTGAACGCGGCCGGAGCCGAGCGGCTGGGCATCGAGCCACGGGTCGAGGTCGCCGCCTCGGTGGTCGGCAGCGGATTCTTCGGTGACCAGCGCCGAGACATGTCGTCATTCGCCCTGGACCGGTCGACGTCCTCCCGTGCCTACGACATCGCGGCGATCGGACCCGACGACATCGACGTGGCCGAGGTCCACGACTCGTTCTCGATCGCGGAGATCATCCACTACGAGGACCTGGGATTCTGCCAGCCCGGCGGTGGCGGCAAGCTGGTCGAGACGGGTGAGACGGCTGTCGGCGGCCGGATCCCGGTCAACACGGGGGGCGGCCTGCTCAACCGCGGCCATCCTCTGGGCGCGACAGGAGTGGCTCAGATCGTCGAGCTCGCTGACCAGCTCCTTGGCCGATCCGGTGATCGCCAGGTGACGAATGCACGGTCCGCCCTGGCTCACATCAACGGCGGTTTCCACGAGGGTGACTTTGCGGTGTCAGGCGTGACCATCCTCAAAGCTGTCGAAGGGGTTCAGTCATGAGGTACATCGGAGAGGCATCGGTTGGATACCCGCTGATCGTGCCGGACGAGGCCGGCCAGGACTGTCTTCTGGGCAGCAAGTGCCCCGGGTGCGGCGACGTTCGCGTGCCTCCACGACGCTTCTGCCCGAACGATCTGGCCGAGTGCGAGCCGGTCCACCTCGACGGGCATGGCGAGATCTACGAAGCGGTCCGTATCGGCCTTGCCCCTCAGGGTTTCGAGGCGCCATTCTGGGTCGGCTACATCGACCTTGATGGCGGTGCCCGCTTCTTCGGCCAGATCGGCTGGTCCGAGGGGGAGTCCGAGCCCCGTCACGGCGATCGCGTTTCCATGAGCGTGGAGGTCGTACGGACTGATGACCTACCGGTCATGGGTCCGGTCTTCAGAAAGGCTGTACCGAATGCTGCACACTGATTTGGACAAGGACCTGCAGGATCTGGCGACGATCACCCGCGATATAGCTCTTGCCAAGATCGGCCCGCTCGTGGAGCAGGTGGAGCAGGCCGGAACCTTCAGCGAGGAGATCAGGTCCGTCCTGGCTGATGCCGGTTACTTCGGCTTGGTCGTCCCGCCGCAGTACGGGGGAGACGACAGCGACGTGCGTCACCAGGCGATCGTGCTCGAGGAGGTCGCGCGGGTGTATCCCAGCGCTTGCACCTACCTGACGGCTCACTGGCTCGCCACGAAGCTCATCGCGCTGAACGCGACCGGGACCGACGAGGCGCCGTGGGTCGCTCCTCTGCTCGACGCCGCGGCGTCCGGAGACCGGCTCGGAGCGATCGCGGTCACCGAGCCCGACCACGGTTCGGATCTGGGCAACGTCATCACCAAGGCGCGACGAGACGGTGACGAGTGGGTCATCAACGGCACCAAGCGGTACATCACCAATGGCGGGTTCGCCGACTTCTACACGGTGCTGGCCCGCACGGGCGGCACCGGCTCCCGTGGCCTCTCGTTGTTCTTCGTCGAGGCGGATCGCCCCGGCGTGAAGGCGGCCCGCTGGGAGCGCAAGATGGGGCTGCATGGCTCCGCCACCGCGGAGATGAACTTCGACGAGGTCCGCGTCCCGGCCGATCACCTGATCGGCTCGCAGGATGCCGGCTTCACCTACCTGATGCGCGCATTCGACGAAGGACGGCTGGGTGTCGCGGCCATGTGCCTCGGCATCTCCCAGGGCGCCATGGATGCGGCGGTCCGGTACGCCGGCGAGCGTACGCAGTTCGGTCGGCAGATCGCCGGGTTCCAGGGTGTCCAGTTCCTCATCGCCGACATGGCGATCGGGGTGCACTCGACGAGGAGTCTGGTCTACGACGCCGCACAGGCCTTCGTCGACCGGCACCCCGACGCATCACGCCTCGCGGCGATGGCCAAGATCCTCGCATCAGACGTGTCGATGGACGTGACGACCAATGCCGTCCAGGTCCACGGCGGGGCCGGTTACGTCAGTGACTTCCCGGTGGAGATGTTCATGCGGGACGCCAAGATCGGACAGATCTACGAAGGCACCAACCAGATCCTCCGGATGGTCGTGGCCCGGTCCTACTTCGGGGATGTCGCGCGGTGACGCAGCAGTGCGACGTCTCAGCTGCGCGGGAATCGGTCGTCCGCGCGTCGGAGGACCTGATCGATCTGCAGCTGACCGGACAGATCGCCCACATCGTGCTGAACCGCGCGTCGAAGATGAACGCGATCAATCGTCCGATGCTGGCCGGTGTGCGCGAGGCCCTTGCATGGGCCGAAGGCGATCGGCGCGTGCGTGCCGTCGTGCTGCGGGGCGCGGGGCGCGCGTTCTCCGCAGGCGGAGACCTCGCGGAGGTGGGCGGGCTGGTCCAGGACAGCCCGAGGTTCAGCGAGTTCCTCGACTACTGGCACGACTCGCTGCGCAGACTGGAGACATCGCCGCTGCCGATCATCGCGGCCGTTCATGGATTCGCGTTCGCCGGGGGATTCGAGCTGACCCAGGTCTGCGACGTCGTTGTAATCGGAGACCGGACCTCGCTGGCAGATCAGCACGCCAAGTTCGGCCTGTTCCCGGCCGGAGGATCGACCCATCGCCTGCCTCGTCTCGTCCCAGCCCGCGTGGCCGCATGGATGCTGATGTCCGGCGAGGCGGTGACGCCGCACCAGGCGCTCTCCATCGGGCTGGTCAACGAGGTCGTCAATGAGACCGCGGTGGCCGACCGAGCCCAGGCGATGGCGGAGGTTCTGGCGAGCAGGAGCGCCGCGGCCAACGCCGCCATCAAGGCCGCGGTCGCGGCCGGTAAGGGACTCCAGATCGAGGACGCGATCGCCGCGGAACGACCGATCGCCCTGGCGCACATGGCGTCCCACGACGTCCAGACCGGCCTCGAGGCGTTCCGTTCGCGGACGACTCCCACTTTCGCCACGTAACTCCTAGAAGAGGAAGCCCAATGGAACTGCAAGACGTGCTGTACACCGCGAGCGACGGGATCGCCCGCATCACGATCAACCGTCCCGAGAAGTACAACGCCTTCCGTGAGGAGACGCTTGACGACCTCATCTCGGCGTTCAGCGCGGCTGAGGCGGACCGCACGGTCGGAGTGATCGTCCTGACGGGTGCCGGCGACAAGGCCTTCTGCTCGGGCGGCGACATCTCGTGGGAGGACAAGTCTGATCCGGGAGGTGCTGCGCAGATGAACCGGCGCACGAGCAACCTCTCGCTGATCATGCGAGGCTGCGGCAAACCCATCATTGCTCGGGTCCGCGGATATGCGGTGGGGGGCGGTAACGAGCTGCAGATGCTGTGCGACCTGACGATCGCCTCCGATGACTCGAAGTTCGGCCAGTCCGGCCCGAAGATGGGCAGCGTCCCGGTGTGGTGGGGGACTCAGCTTCTCCCGCGCATCGTCGGGGAGCGCAAGGCCCGGGAGATCGTCATGCTATGCGAGCAGATCCCCGCGCCCGAAGCCGTGACGCTCGGTCTGATCAACAAGTCGGTGCCGGCCGACGAGCTCGACGCGGCCGTCGACGCCTGGTGCGAGCGGCTGCTGTCGCTGAGCCCGCAAGCCCTGCGGGTGGCCAAGATCTCGCTGAACTACGAGACCGATCAGCTGTGGCCCTCGGTACAGCACGGTCAGCAGATGATCAATTTCATCCATGGAACCGAAGAGTTCCATGAGGGGACGCAGGCTTTTCTCGAGAAGCGCGCGCCCGACTTCGGCAAGTTCCGCAAATGAGGCGAATGGAGATGAGCGTGATGGGTCAGGACAAGGTTGCCGTGGTCGTGGGCGGCGGAAGTGGGATCGGTCGAGCCACCGCGGAGCTCTTCGCGGAGAGTGGCGCCAGCGTCGCTGTCGCCGACATCAACATGGAGGGTGCCGAGGAAACGGCCGAGATCCTTCGCAAGAACGGAGCCACGGTGACGGTCCATTCCTGCGACATCACCGACATGCGCCAGACCGACGAGCTCATCGCTGCAGTGCTGTCCCAGCACGGTGGCCTGGACATGGTGACCAGCACGGTCGGGTGGTCGGACACGACCTTCTTCGTCCAAGAGGACGACACGTACTGGAAGCGGATCATCGACATCAACCTGATGGGCTCGATCCACTTGAGCCGCGCCGCGATCGGACCGATGAGCGAGCAGAAGTCGGGCTCGATCGTGCTGACGAGCTCGGACGCGGGCAAAGTCGGCACGATGGGCGAGACGGTCTACGCCGCGGCCAAGGCAGGCGTCATCGGCTTCGTGAAGTCGTTGGCGCGCGAGATCGCCCGCGACGGTCTGCGCATCAACGCGATCTCGCCCGGACCGACGGACACTCCGTTGCTTCGTGCGCAGTCGGACCAGCACGTGATCGACAAGATGGTCAGGGCCGTCCCTCTCAAGCGGATGGGGACCGCGATGGAGCAGGCGGCGCCGATCGTGTTCCTGGCCTCGGACGCGGCCAGCTACATCACGGGTCAGACGCTGAGCGTCAGCGGCGGCCTGACCATGACGTCCTGATGTCCGGCGACGCCCCCTGGTCCACGCCGCTGGAGCGACGGTTCGCCCTGCCCAGGGACGAAGGATCGTCGAAGATCGCCGATCTGTCGGTAGCCATCGGCGATCTGGTGAGACCAGGCGACACGGTGCACGTGGCTTACTCTGACGCCCGACCGAACGCGGCTCTGCTGCAGCTGGCCCGGACGTTCGCCGGCACCGATCCACAGTTCACGCTGGTGACCGCGGGGATGGTGAACGTCCAGCACGCTCTCATCGAGCTCGGGCTCGTCTCGCGGGTCGTCGCATCGTTCGCCGGAGAGAACTACCCGGTGGCGCGTCCCAATCCCGCGCTCGTGCGCGCCATCAGGGACGGGCGCGTCACGATCGAGCACTGGTCGCTGTGGAGCCTGATCGCCCGGCTCGCCGCGGGGGCGCTCGGGGTCAGTCATTTCCCGGTCCGGTCGATGATCGGCAGCACCATGGGGGACGAGGCCGCGGCGCGCGGCGAGCTGATCGAGCTCGGCGCCGAAGGCGGGGGAGACGCGACGGCACTCGTCGCAGCGCTTCGCCCTGACATCGTGCTCCTTCATGGTGCGGCCGCCGACAAGCACGGGAACGTCGTGCTGTCCGCGCCGTACGGCGAGGGTCAGTGGGGATCGTTGGCGTCTCGCCGAGGTGTGATCGCGACGGTCGAGCGGATCGTCTCCACCGAGGAGATCCGCGCCATGAGCACGATGGTCCGTATCCCCAGCCACGTGGTCCGCGCGGTGTGCGAGGTGCCGTTCGGTGCTCATCCCTATGGCTTCAACAATCCGGGGGTCGCCGGCGTGCGCAGCTACGGTGAGGACGAGGAGTTCGTGGCGGACGCCCTGCGGGCTAGCCGGACACCGGAGGGCTTCCGTGCCTGGATCGACGAGTGGGTGCTGGGCGCCGGCTCGCACGCCGAGGTGGTGGACCGCCTCACCGCACCGAGGATGGAGGCGTTGAGGCTCGATCGCGGGCCTGACGGCTGGAAGAGCCGAGTCAACGCCACCTGGAGCAGCGACGCGCCGGCCACCCCGACCGAGACACAGGTTGTCGTGACCGCGCGGCGGCTCTGCGCCGCCGTCACCGCACGCGGGTTCGACGTGATCCTCGCGGGTGTGGGTCTGTCGAACCTCGCGGCGTGGACGGGGGCCGAGGTCCTGCGGGCGCAGTCCGTCGACGTGGAGCTCATGGCCGAGATCGGGCTGTTCGGCTACTCGCCGCGTCCGGGAGAGCCGTTCATCTTCGCCGGCCAGAACGTGCCGACCAACAAGCAGTTGACCGACGTCATGGGAGTCCTCGGGACGTACGTCTCAGGCCCGGGGTCACGTTCGATCGGTGTGATCGGCGCCGGCGAGATCGACCGCAACGGGGCGATCAATTCGACGTACGGCAAGGGTGGGGACTTCATCGTCGGCTCGGGCGGTGCGAACGACGTGCTGTCGTCGGCCGACGAGGTCATCGTGACGGTGGGTCATCAGCCTGGCCGCCTCGTGGACGAGGTGTCGTACGTGACGTGCCCGGGGCGCCGCGTCCGCACCATCGTGACCGACTTGGCCGTTCTCGAGCGCACAGACGGCGACGATTTCGAGCTGGTCGCAGTCCTGCCGGCCGCCGGGTCAGACATCGATGAGGCTGTGCGCTTGGTCCGTGAACGCACGGGGTGGGACGTGGTCGTGGCGACCGACGTCGTGATCGAGCCACCGCCGACGCAGGCCGAGCTTGACCTGCTGCGGGTGTTCGACCCCGCGCTGCTGTTCCTGCGCGATCGCCGTCCCGTCGTGGTGTCCTGATGTCCGAGCGGCCGAGCGTGATCGTGACAGGTGCCGCGGGTGGGATCGGCGCTGCGACAGCCACGCTGCTGGCGGCACGTGATTATCGCGTGATCGCAGCCGACGTCCACGAGGTAGCCGACGTCCACGACGCCGGGGACGTCGTACGAGTCCGGCTCGACGTCGGTGACCCCGCGTCCTGGGCTGAGGTGGCCGAGACGGTCGGCCGGTCGCACGAACGCCTCGTCGGACTTGTCAGCAATGCCGGGATCGCTGGGCCAGGCGGTGTCATGGCGACGTCGGACGAGGCATGGCAGCAGGTTCACCGGGTCAACTTGGACGGTGTGTTCTTCGGGATGCGAGCGATCGGTCCTCTGCTGCGCGACGGAGGGGGCGGATCGATCGTCAACGTGTCCTCCGCCGCTGGACTGATGGGATATCACGATGTGGCGTATGCATCGAGCAAGTGGGCTGTTCGAGGGCTGAGCAAATCAGCGGCGGCAGAGTTCGCGCGCTGGGGGGTCAGGGTCAACAGTGTTCATCCGGGCCTGGTCAGCACGCCGATGGCGGGGGAGCCCGGACCGTATGTCGCGGCCCATCTCGAAGCGGTACCGCTCGGTGAGATGGCAACCGCCCACCAGGTGGCCGAGACGATCGCGTTCCTGGTCGGGGACCAGTCCGAGCACATCACCGCAGCCGAGTTCGCGGTCGACGGCGGGTTGGCCGGAGCAGGAACCTACTTCGCCATCCGGAATCGCGCGCGCACCCTGCGCGATCAGCGCGAGAATCCGGACGTCTGATTCTCGGACCCAGCATACCTTTCACGCATTCACATCATCATCAAGACCGTATACAGTAGTCCACCTGCGGCTGCGGGCATCGTGCCGCGCGCAGTGCACGCACCGGCGACCACGAGGAATGAGCTGAGCATGACCGAACGCAGACTGTTGACCGAGACGATCGATCGCTGCCCGTACGACTTCTACGACGAGATCCGCAATGAGGGCGTGACGTGGGACGAATCCGCGAACGCTTGGCTGGCGCCCACCTTTGCCGCCACCAAGCAGGTGTACCTCGACGAGCAGCGATTCCGCCGCTCCACAGCGGTGGGGCTGTCCGGTCCGGAGTTCGAGCGGGTCCTCGGGACGGGGTCGCTGCTGTCGAAGTTCGGCGAGGACCGGACGATATTCCGCAAGTGGTGGCTGAGCCTGTTTCGGCCCCGTCAGATCGAGGAACTGCGCACCGGCCTGTCGGCCGACGTCATCGCGCGAGCCATCGACACGTTCGCCTATGCAGGCAAGGCGGAGCTGGTCAGCCAGTACACGGATCCCGTCGCCACGTGCATCGTCGCTGGGCTGCTCGGCCTTCCGTGGGACGACGACAGCTGGATGTCCGACCTCATGGCCCCACTCAACTTCCTCGAGGACTATCGGGGAATGGTGCACGTGACTCCGGACGCCTCCGACCACGCCGGGGCGCTGGATGCGACCTACCGGGTGGACGAGGTGCTCCGGCCGTTCGTCGAGCGGGCGAGAAAGGGTGAGGTCCCGGGTGTCCTGGCCCGGATCTGGTCCGATCCAGAGCTGGTGGACTTCAGCGAGGAGGAGCGTCTCGGTGTCCTGCGGACATTCTTCCTGGCCGGTCGGCAGTCGACGCGGACGTCGCTGACCAACTCGTTCTGGCTGATCTTCAACACCCCCGGGCTGGCGGACCGCCTGCGGACGGGATCGGAAGAGGAGCTGGCAGTCTTTGTGGAGGAGTCGCTGCGGATCTACGGCACCGCTCAGTTCCGCTCGCGCGTCGCTGCTGCGGACACCGAGCTGGAGGGCACGCTGATCCGCGAGGGCGAGCGGGTCATCGCGATGAACGGGTCCGCCAACCGCGATCCGCAGCAGTTCACGTGCCCCGCCGACATCGACTTCGATCGTCCGAACCCGCGGCAGCACCTCGCGTTCAGTGTTGGCTCCGGCGCATGCGTCGGCTCCTCGTTGGCGCGTCACGAACTTCGTGAAGGTGTGATGGGCTTGCTGCAGGCGATCCCCGATGTCCGCCTCGACGACTCGATGCCGGCCCCGCAGCCTCGAGGGTTCGGGCTCAAGATGTTCGCACCCCTCCATGTGGAGTTCACGCCGGCCACGGACCCGCGATGAGCCGTGAGCAGCCGCTGAGGGGCAAGTCGATCGTTGTGACGGGCGCCGGGCGCGGGCTGGGGCGAGCCTTCGCGCTGTCCGCCGGCCGTCATGGCGCGGCGGTGGTCGTCAACGACGTCGATGTCGCGGAGGCCGACGACGTCGCCGATGAGATGAAGAACCTGGGCTACGTGGCGTCGGTTGTCCACGGCTCGGTGGCTGATGCGAGCGTCGCTGAGGCGCTGGTCGCGGAGTGCGTCGGTAGGTACGGCGCTCTGGACGGCTTCGTCAACAATGCCGGCGTGTTTCACTCCTCCTCCATCGTGGACGAGGAGGAGGAACGGATCCGTCGCATCGTCGACATCAATCTGGTGGGCACCCTGCTCTGCGGGGCCCGTGCCTTGGCGGCGATGGAGGCGCAGGGTCACGGATCGCTCGTCAACGTCACCTCCGGGTCGATGCTCGGCAGACCGCACCAGTCCGCGTACGGCGCGACCAAGGGGGCGGTGGTCTCGGCGACCTACGCATGGGCTCTGGAGTTTCAGCGCAGTGGCATCCGCGTCAACGCCGTGGCACCGCGCGCCCGGACCCGGCTGACCGCGCTGGTCGCTGACCGAAAGGTCGAGGACTCACAGCCCCAGCCCGACCAGATCGCGCCTCTGGTCACGTTCTTGTTGAGCGATGCGTCCCAGCCCATCACCGGACAGGTGATGCGCCTGGACGGGTCCGCCCTATCGGTGCTGCGGCCGTCGCGGTTCTCGGGCACGGCAGCGACCCGATCTGACTGGAGCGTCGACGCCGTCGCCGACGCTCTGGAGAACGAGCTGAGGGACGACCTCGCTGCGTTGCCCGACTGGGGACACATCTCCGTCGTGTGAGGCCCAGCAACACGCGCTGCCGGTGCCCCGATTCGGGCATCGGCAGCGCGTGCTCTGACGTGCGGACGCCCGTTCTGCACGTGACTGCGGTGCGCGACCGGAAGAATATGGACCTGAGTCTTGTCAGTTCCATATGAACTGTGTCACAGTCATACGGTATGCTGTATACAGAAATTGGGATTGGGCTCGACGCTCGATACTCCGTTTCGGCTTTCGGGGGATCGACAGAAATCTCTGTCGCGTATACGGATACCGAATACGTTCACGAACTCATAGCAGGAGGACGAAGTGTCGGTAACAACGCGGAAGATGCGCCTGGCGACGGTGCTGGGCAGCGCTCTGCCCCTGATCCTGATCGCCGCATGCGGATCCAGCTCGGAGTCGAGCGGGGAATCAACGGGCCTCACGGGCACCGTCGAGCTCTCGACGATCAGTGACCTGACAGGTCGGGCGGGATTTGGTGGCAAGGCCAACAAGCTGGGTCAGGACATCGCCCTCGAGGAGATCAACAGCTCGGGATTTCTTGGCGACGCGAAGCTGAAGCTAGTAGTGGAGGACACGGCTTCGGAGACGCAGCAGGCTGCCATCCTGGCGAACAAGGCCATCAGGTCCAAGACTCCCCTCCTCCTGGGGCCACTGCTGAGCCCGGTGTGCCAGGTCGTGGCCCCTCTCGTCCAGAGCAAGAAGCTCCCGACCATCTTCACGCAGGGGGGAGCCGACGGCATCAACGTGGGTGAGTACACCTACCGGGCGACCATGCCTGGCAAGGAGCTGATCCCGAAGCTGGGTCCCTTCCTCTCCGACAAGGGCATCAAGACCATCTCGCTCATCCACGACACCGACAGCGACGCCGGCCCGTTGTACGCGAACGAGACCATCCCCGCCTTCGCCGAGAAGTACGACATGAAGATCGTCTCGAAAAAGGGTGTGCTCTCCTCCGTCAACGACTTCACTTCGATCGCTTCTGGAATCACAAAAGACAATCCCGATGCGGTCGGTGTCATCCTGGTGGGCGCCCAGAACGTGACGGTCATCAAGCAGCTTCGCCAGGCCGGCTACAAGGGTCAGATCTTCGCGCAGGCCGGTGCTGGCGGCGGTACCCTCACGCCGCTGGGTGCGCTGGGCGACGGCGTGGTGTGGGCCTCTGATTACCACGCCGAGTCCGTCGACCCTGGCAACAAGAAGTTCCTCGAGCTGTGGTCGGCGAAATACCCGGATCAGCAGCCCATCAACCTCAACGCCGAGGGCTACGACCAGGTGTGGCTCGCCGCCCGAGCCCTGAAGGAAGCCAACAGCACGGACCGCGAAAAGGTCGCCGCGGCTCTGAAGAAGGTCACCGACGCCGGCTTCGACGGCGCGGTCGGAAAGGTGACCTTCGAGGATCGGGACGAGCAGGTGGCCGGCGTGATCATCGAGTGGAAGGGCGGCAAAGAGACCCTCGCCCAGTAGGTGAGACGTCCAGATCGTCCGTGTGCTGCGGGGCGCAGCGATCCGCCCCGCAGCACGTACTCCACCCGCCGACCCACCTATCTCGAAGGGATGTGAGGCGCATGTTGCAGCAGCTGCTCGACTCCGTCGTCCTGGCATCGATCTATATCTTGTTCTCGATCGGCATGTCCCTGGCATGGGGCATCCTCGGCATCTTGAACCTCGCCCACGGCGCGATCCTCATGTTCTCGGCGTATGTCGCCTATCTGTGGGCGGACTCCACCAGTGCCTCCCTCCCCATGGTCCTGATCGCAGGGCTGCTGGCCGGGGGCGTGCTGTCTCTGCTCATGGAGCTCGGTCCGTTCCGGGCCATCCGACACTCCGTCGGCGATGCCGAGGAGCTCGAGCTGAGGACGGTCATCGCGTCGCTCGGCGTCAGCACGATCCTGGTCGCCGTTGCGGCTCACTACACCGGGAACACCTCGTTCCAGGTCCCGACGACCTTCCAGCCGACCGCCTATCAGATCGGCAGCGTGCGAATCTCCGATCTGCAAGTCATCATCATCGTCGTCGGATTCGGGCTGAGCCTGCTCCTGGCACTGTGGTTGAGCCGGTCGCGGAACGGCCGCGCAGTGCGCGCACTCGAGAGCGACGTCGAGACAGCAGCTCTGATGGGCATCTCCGAGCGAAAGCTCTCATCGGCGACGATGTTCGTCTCCGGCGCCCTGGCAGGCCTGGCGGGGGTGTTCCTGGTCATCTACCTGGGTGCCACCGACCCCGCGGCCAGCCACTCGCTTCTCACATCGGCGTTCGCGGTCATCGTCATCGGCGGAGTAGGGAGCATCGGCGGCGCGGTGATCGGTGCCTTGGTGCTAGCCCTCCTGGAGACCTTGGTCATCTCGAACACGTCGGGCGTCTGGTCCCCGGCGATCGCATTCTCCTTCATCATCGTGGTGCTGCTCGTGCGCCCGGAAGGGTTGTTCTCGTCCTCACGAACAAAGGTTGATCGAGTATGAACGACTGGTATCTGTCGAACGTCACCATCATCCAGAGCTGTCTGATCGCCGCGATGCTGGCCATGAGCATGCAGGTCACGATGCGCGTGGGTGTCCTGTCGGTGGCGGGGATCGGCTTCTACGGGCTGGGGCAGTACTCGACCGCCCTGCTCGTGCTTCACGGCATCCTGCCGTGGGGCCTGGCGATCGCCGTCACGGCTCTGGCCTGCGGCGTTCTGGCCTATGCCTTGGCGCGTGTCCTGAGCCGAGTCCGCGGCCTGTACCTCACGATGGTCACGCTGGGCCTCGTGCTGGTGCTGACGGTCGTGGCGTCCAATGGCGGCGAGTTCACCGGAGGGGCGACAGGTCTGTACGGCATTCCTGTCACGGTCGCGACCTGGCACATGCTGGTCGTCATCGCCGTGGGGATCGTGATCTGCGCCGTCACCGAGCGAGGATTCGTCGGTCGAGCCTCGGAGGCCCTACGTTCCGATGAGATGCTTGCCGCCTCGGTGGGCATCGAGGCCAGGACCGTCCGGCGCGCCAACTTCGGCCTCAGCGGCATGCTGGGTGCGGTGGCTGGCGGCCTCAACGTCCTGACGTTCGGCACGGTCAACCCCTTCGACGCCGGCTTCCCGTTGATGGTCACGATCCTGACCGCTGTCATCGTCGGCGGCCAGCGCACGTGGCTGGGTGCCGTCATCGGCGCGTTCCTGATTACCTCGCTGCCCACCTTGCTGTCCTCGTTCTCCGGGGACACCCGTGAGATGGCCTTCGGCGCGCTCGTCGTCGTGTTGGCCACATATGCGCCCGACGGGCTGCTGGGCTTTGCGTCCGCGGCACTTCGACGACTCAGGAGCTCCTTGAGACCCCCGCCGACGATGGCCGAACCAGAGCGGCGACGGGAGCTGGCCGATGTCTGAGCCTGGACTGGATCAAAGGGCTCACCGTGAGCCTGTGCTCGATGTGGACCAGGTCTCGGTCCATTTTGGTGGCGTGAAGGCAGTCCACGAGCTGTCGCTCGCCCTGGCCGACGGGGAGCTCGTGGGTCTAGTGGGCCCGAATGGCTCGGGCAAGAGCACCCTCTTGGGCGCGATCTCACGGTTGACGGCCATCAACGCCGGCCAGCTGAGCATTGTGGGACAAAGGTATGACCACGAGTCGCCCGCGGCGGCGGCCCGCCTGGGGATCGCCCGCACGTTCCAGACCGTCCGCCTGCTCCCGCGCCTGTCGGTCCTCGATAATGTCATGCTCGGTTCGAATCAGGCCTTCCGGCTGGAGGACGGCACGCGCTGGCTGGCTCGGCTGACGAGCATCCGCAGCAGGGAGCGCCTGCTCGAGCAAAGCGCCCGTGACGCGCTGGACCGGGTCGGGTTGGGCTACCTGGCTCGCGCACGCCCAGGAGGCCTTCCGTATGGCCTCCAGCGCAAAGTGGAGATCGCCCGTGCCCTGGCCAGCGATCCCAAGCTGTTGCTGCTCGACGAGCCGACTGCCGGCATGTCCCGCACAGAGCGGGACGAGATCGGTGCCCTGATCTCGCAGCTGTCCCGCGAGGGTCTCGCCGAGATTCTCGTCGAGCACGACGTCACGATGATGGTGAACGCGTGCCCGCGCCTCGTCGTCATGAGCCAGGGACAGATCATCGCCGACGGTGACGCCCGATCGGTCGTGCGTCTGCCATCAGTCCAGGAAGCTTACCTAGGTGGAGATTATCGTGCCCCTGCTCAGAGTTGATGGTCTATCGGTCCGCTACGGCGTCGTCCAAGCGGTCGACGACCTGTCCTTCGCCGTGTCGCGCGGGGAGATCTTGGCCGTTCTCGGCCCCAATGGGGCGGGCAAGACATCGACCCTCCGGGGGCTGATGGGCCAAGAGCCCGGCACCACCGGCAACGTTCATCTCGAGGACGTCTCCATCGGGACGTGGAGCACGGCTCGCATCGCCAAGGCGGGCGTGGCCATGATCCCGCAGGGTCGACGTGTCTTCGCGTCACTGACCGTCGAAGACAATCTGCGGCTCGGCGGCTACGTCCAGCGCGATCGGCGTGAGGCGTCCTCCATCCTGGGGCGCTGTTACGAGATGTTCCCGGTCCTGGGAGAACGACGGACCCAGCGAGCTGGTTATCTGAGCGGTGGCGAGCAGCAGATGATGGCCTTCGGTCGTGCCCTGATGGCCGATCCCAGGGTCATCCTGATGGATGAGCCGTCGATGGGTCTGGCGCCCATCGTGGTCGACAACATCATGACCTATGCCCGGCAGATCGCCGATACCGGAATCGGTGTCGTCATGGTGGAGCAGAACGCGGTCGCGACTATGCGAGTGGCGGACAACGTCGTCGTGCTCAATCTCGGGCAAGGGGTCTACTCCGGCACGGTGGACGAGGCCCGCGGCAATCCGGCGCTGGTCAAGGCGTTCCTCGGGGAGGCAGCAATTCTCGGCGAGGTCTAGTCCCCACGCACGACCAGGACCTCCACAGCAGGGTGCGCTGCTATCGGCAGCCATCGGGGTGCGGAGGTCCTGGTCGTGCAGGGCGGCTCTGTCTACGATGGGAGAAGCCACTGCCCGAACCAGTCGCGGGTGGCCGAGGACGCCACCCCCTTCTGGCCCATGTAGACGTCGTAGTGGTCGCCCTCGGTGAGCACGACTCGCTTGGGCTCCAGCGCGGCCGCGTAGGCTCGCATGCCGAGCGCCGCCTCCGCCTTCGACACGATGAGCATCAGCGGCGTCGGCGTGATGTGCTCGATGAAGGCCGCCGGGATGTATTCCGCCAGGTTTTCCTGCGAGCGGAGGGTGATGCGATTCTCCCAGTGTTCCGTCTCTGTCGGCGTCATGTCCTCGAAGTACAGGGACCGGTTCGACGGGGGATCGACCGTGTCCTTCACATGGTGCGGCACGTACTCGGGCGACCCGCCGGCGGATCGGGCCCGCCGGTCGGCTAGCCAGCGCTCGCGCGCCGCGGTGAGCGAATCCGGCGTGTGCAGGCGCGTGGTCCGCTCGAAGCCGTTCAGGTACGGCACCTGTGACACCACGCAGGCGACGCGCCGGTCAATTGCTGCGACGTTTAGAACGACGCCGCCGCTGAGGCTGCTTCCGAAGATGCCGAATGTCGGACGGTAGGAAGTGACAGTCGACTCGACGAACGTAATCGCGGAGCGGTAGTCGCGCACCTGGAGGATTGGGTCGATCTCGCACCGTGGCTCACCGTCGCTGGCCCCGAAGCTCCTGTTGTCGTAGGCGAGAGAGGCGATACCGATCTCGGCGAATAGCTCCGCCAGATGCGGCAGGTACCACTCCTTGTGCCCCCCTGCTCCTTGAGTCATGACCACGTATGGCTGGTCCCCGTCCTGGTCGGGTCGAGCGAGGGTTCCCCGCAAGGTCAACCCGTCGTCGCTACTGAACTCAACAGACTCCTGACGCATGCGGCATGCATCCTCTCTGGTCGCGGACGCCCCGTAGCGCCTCTTTGCATACGGTATACTAATTGATTAACGGGCGGGACATTGCTGGATAGCAACGTCGACCCGACGATTGCCGGTAGCCATCGGGTCGAGTACGTCTCACAATCGAGGAGTTCGCATGGGTTCAGCTGTCTTTGACTTCTCCGGACAGACAGTCCTGGTCACCGGGGGGACCAAGAACATCGGGCGCGAATTCGCCGAGCGGTTCGCTCGAGCGGGCGCCTCAGTCGGTGTGATCGGCGGTCATGACGCGGACGCGCTGGATGATGTCGCGCGCAGTCTCGACGCCATCGGCAATCCGGCTGCAGGACTCATCTCGACTCTCGACACCCAGGCTGAGGTCGACCGGGTCGTCACGCTGGTCGAGTCAGAGCTGGGACCTGTGGATGTATTCGTGAACTGCGCGGGCGCTCGGTTCCCGTCATCCCTTGACGGGCTGGACCAGTCGGTGTGGCACGACGCGATCACGACGAACCTCACGGTGCCGTTCCTCGTCGCCCAGCGCGTGATGCCGGGCATGCTGGCGAGGCGGACCGGCCGCATCATCACGTTGACGGGCCTCGTGGTCCATTGGGGCGGGCCGTTGAGTGTCGCGGGTGGTGCTTCGAAGGCGGGCCTCGCCGGCCTGACGACATCGTTGGCGGCCATCGGCGCGACGGACGGGGTGACTGTCAACTCGATCATGGCCGGATACATCGCGACTGACCGACTTGAGGAATCGCCCGAGCGGGCGCGGCTTGTCCGGGACCGGGTACCGATGGCGCGCACAGGGCTGATGTCGGAAGTGGCGTCGGTCGGACTGTTCGTGGCGTCGGATCTGGCCTCGTACATGACGGGGCAGACGCTCATGGTGTCCGGTGGCGCCCATCCCATGACCGGTCAGTAGGTCGATGATGGAGTCGCTTGACCACCCGGAAAAAGGTATACAGGATCCAGTCTGAGTCGTAGAGTAGTAAAGGCCACGGCTTCACACCAACGGAGGATCATGAGGACCAGAGCAGCACTTCTGCACGAGTCACCCGGCACCTATCAGGTGACGGAGGTCGAGCTGGACGAACCGCAGCAAGGCGAGCTGCTCGTTCGCATGGTGGCTGCTGGGCTGTGTCACACGGACGCGCACTTCTCCAGTGGTGACTACGTCTTCGGCACCTATCCGCTCGCGGGGGGCCACGAGGGCGCGGGGATCGTCGAGGCGGTCGGTCCTCACACGCGCGGCTTCGAGGTGGGTGACCATGTGGTGTTCTCGTTCCTGCCGGCGTGTGGACGGTGCCGCTGGTGCACGTCCGGTCTGCAGAACCTGTGCGATCTTGGTGCACATCTGCTCACTGGAGGCCGTTTCGACGGATCAGGAACATTCAGGATGCACACGCTCGGGGGGGACCCGGTCGGCCAGATGTGTGGCCTGTCCACTTTCGCCGAGCACACGGTCGTCTCGGTCGACTCGGCCGTCAGGATCGACAAGGACATCCCCCTCGAGAAGGCGTGCCTGTTGGGCTGCGCGGTCGGCACCGGCTGGGGTTCTGCAGTCAACCTGGCCGAGGTGAGGCCCGGCCACACCGTCATAGTGATGGGGGTGGGAGGGGTCGGCAGCAATGCGGTGCAGGGTGCCATCCATGCGGGTGCGAGCCACGTCATCGCGGTGGACCCGGTGGACTTCAAGCTCAAAGTGGCAGGCGAGGTCGGCGCGACGATCCTGTGTCATGACATGGAGGAAGCGACCGCACGGGCGCGTGAGCTCACCAACGGGCAGGGTGCGGACTCTGCGATCGTGACAGTGGGACGCCTCGAGGGTGCCCATGTGGCAGAGGCGTTCAGTAGTGTGCGCAAGGGCGGGACCGTCGTCGTCGCCTCGGTGGGGAGCCTGGAGAACATGGGTATCCCGATCAACCTCACCGAGCTGACGCAGTACCAGAAGCGACTTCAGGGCTCACACTTCGGGAGCTGCAACCCGACCTGGGACATCGTCATGCAAAGCACACTGTACCGCGATGGCAAGCTCAAGCTCGACGAGCTGATCACCCGGAACTACACCCTCGACCAGATCGAGCAGGGATATGCGGACCAGGCGGCTGGTCGGATCGTGCGCGGCGTCGTCCTCTTCGACACCTGAGCCCACGCACACGTCCTGTCCGACCAACTCAGAAAGCACGGTGACCGTCATGTCGGATCTCATCACGCCTCGCGGCTCGTACATCAACGGTGGATGGCGGCGCTCGTCGGGTTCAGCCAGCCTCGAGCTGATCAACCCCGCGACGGAGGAAAGCCTGGGTCGTGTCACGGATGCGACGAGCGCGGACGTAGACGACGCCGTCGCCGCTGCCTCCGCTGCCTTTGCGGCCTGGTCGGCGACGAGCGCCGAGGAGCGGATCGCTGTCATGAACCGGGTCGCCGTCGCGGTGTCGGAGCGTGCGGAGGAGCTGTCGCGTCTGCAAAGCCTCCAGATGGGAGCGCCTCTGGTGAGTGCTCGCGCCGCGGTCCAGGCCAGTAGCAATCTGCTGCGCGCCTACATGGACGCTGCGAATGTCTTGTCGTGGGAGTACATCCGTCGCGACGCCTGGGGTCAGTCACTGATGAGACGTGAGCCGGTCGGTGTGGTCGCGGCGATCTCGCCGTGGAATTTCCCGTTGGCCACTGCCCTGAACAAGATGGTCCCCGCGCTCCTGGCCGGTTGTTCTATCGTCATGAAGCCGGCGCCGGAGGCGCCGCTGGAGGTCGGGATCTTCGGCGAGATCTGTTCGGAAGCAGGGCTCCCCGATGGTGTCCTGAACGTCTTGATGGGTGGCCGAGAAGCGGGTGAGGCGCTGGTCGGCCATCGCGGCGTCCACAAGATCACTTTCACTGGCAGCACGGCCGCGGGTCGGCGGGTCGCGCAGGTGGCCGCTGAGCGATTCGCGCGGGTCAGTCTCGAGCTCGGCGGCAAGTCCGCGGCGATCGTCCTGGACGACGTCGATCTGGCTGCCGCCGTTCCGATCATCGCCGGAGCAAACTTTGGCAACTCCGGTCAGGCGTGCTACTCCCTGAGCCGAGTCCTGGTGCCTTCGGCACGCCACGACGAGTTCGTCGACGCCGTGGCCGAGGTGGCAGCTAGGCACGTGCTGGGTGATCCGCTTGATGAAGCCACCACCATCGGACCACTTGTGGCAGATCGTCAGCGCGCCCGCGTCCTGCACTATCTGGAAACGGCCGAGCGCCAAGGGGCGACGGTGGCGGTTGGCGGGGGTCGCCCGGCGTACCTCGAACGGGGTTACTTCATCGAGCCCACGGTGCTGGTCGGCGTAGACAACACCATGACGGTCGCTCGCGAGGAGATCTTCGGACCCGTGATGTCGGTGATCCCCTATGACTCGGTGGAAGAAGCGGTCGCCATCGCCAACCACAGCGACTTCGGGCTGCACGGAGGAGTATTCACGACCGACCCTGAGCGAGGCCTGGCTGTCGCCAAGCAGGTCGTCACGGGCTCGATCGCGATCAACAGGCACGGAACCAACCCCTCGGCGCCGTTCGGTGGCGTCAAAATGTCGGGGATGGGACGCGAACACGGGGCCGAGGGTATCGGCTCGTTCTTGGAGACCAAGACCTACGTCCTACCGCCGGAAATGTACGACTCGATGAAGGCCAGTGGAACCCGCGAGGGGTGAAGTTTCCTGATCGTCCGCCCTGATTGGCGGCGATCAGGCGGCCGGGGTCCGCGAGGCCGATTTGAGATCAAATGTCTCGTCAATCAGGTCGGATGTTGCCATGTGCAGCCCGCTGGCAAGCAGCCGCCGCGCAGCGACGTGGTCACGGGGCCTGTTGACCGACTCGCACGCCATGAGCTCGCCGGATCGGAGCACGAAGGCCGAGTAGGAACCTGACTCGACGGTGCCACGCACGACCACGTCATCGTACGAGTCGGCGACGCCGGCGATCTGCAGCTTGCTTCCGGCCTGCTCCGTCCAGAACCAGGGGAGGTCATCGTACGTGGTCGGGGTGCCGACCAGGCTCTGCGCCAGTGCCCGGGCCTGGTCGGCCGCGTTCTGGACCGATTCGAGACGCATGAGTACCCCGTGCGGTCCGGGGAAGCGTGCGCAGTCACCGATCGCGGAGATGGCCGGGTCCGTCGTCGTGAGCCGATCGTTGACGATGACTCCGTTGCCGACGGCGAGGCCGGCCTCGTGCGCGAGCTCATCGTTCGGCACGACCCCAATGCAGATCAGCACGAGATCCGCAGCGATGGAGTGCCCCTCGGAGGTTATGACGCCGCTCAAGCGGTCACCGTCAGTTGTCACCCTCCCTACGAGGGTCTCGGTCATGATGATCCCGCCGGCAGATCGATGGATCTGCTGGAAGTAATCGGATGTCACCGGCGACACCACGCGCGACATGATGCGCGGTGCTGCCTCGAGCACGATGGCCGAGTGGCCACGCTGGTAGACAGCCGACGCCACCTCGAGCCCGATAAACCCGCCGCCAACGATGACCGTCCGTTCGCTCTCGATCAGGCGGTCACGCAGCTGCTCCGCATCATCCGCCGTGCGCAAGGTAACGACACCGGTAGGCAGCGACGCTCGATCGAAGAGCTCGCGCTCACGGGTTCCAGTGGCGAGGATCAAATGGTCGTACCGGATCGAGCCGCCCCCGGCGATCTCGACGGCCTTGCGATGGCGGTCGATACCGCTGACACGTTCGCCGAGGCGAAGGTCGATCTGATGGTGCGCGAAGAACTCTTCGGGACGAAAGGCCAGCTCGAAGGGTGGCGAGCCAGGCTTGAGGAAGGCCTTCGACAGTGGTGGGCGCTGGTACGGCAGGTGGACCTCATCTCCCACAACGGTGATCGGGCCGACGTGGCCAGCGTCGCGCAGGGACGTGGCAGCGGTGAATCCTGCCTGTCCCGCGCCGACGATGACGATAGACGCGGTGGTGCTCATATCTGCTGGTCGGGGAGCTGGACGACCAAGCCGTCCAAGGTGTCGGTCATCAGGATCTGGCACGAGAGGCGGCTGGTAGGACGGCGCTCGCTGGCTGCCTCCTCCAGCATCTCGTCCTCGTCCTCCGCCACGGGAGGAATCTGGGTGGCGAGCTCACCAGCAACGTATACGTGACACGTAGCGCACATGGCCTGTCCGCCGCATTCCGCCAGGATGCCTGGCACGCTGTTGCTGAGCGCCGCCATCATGACCGAGGTGCCGGTCGTGACATCGAGCGTGTCCTCGCGCCCGTCTGGCTGCACATAAGTCACCTTCGGCACGATCGCGTTCCCTCCTGTAGGCTCCTCCCATAGTATCCTGTATCCAGTTTGTGTCAACGGTCATGGGAAAACTTGGCAGCAGAGCGATGCTGACTCACCTTGCCGCGTTGTCGACGACCTTCCGCACGCGGGGGGCCGCGGGTCTTGACCGCCGTGGGCGCGACGGTCGACGCCTACGCCTAGCCGTTGAGGCCGACCCTGACGGGCACGCGCCTCCCGGACTCGAAGCCGAGCACGACGTCCTCGGGCACCTCGATGCCGGGACCGCCGACGGCCGGTGACAAGGAGGGTCGGGGCGACACCCGGTCGAGGCGTGCACCGCGCGTCGGGCAGTCTGGGACCGTGACCTCCGACGACGTGTCCACCTGGTTCCTCTCCGCCCCGGAGCGTGGGAACCCCCGCACCCGTCTGGACGCCGGGCACCCGGGGGAGCAGGCCTGGTCGACCGG
>Ga0247730_1000575_pt1 | contig 25395 bp, 26 predicted proteins | sample UWRJL073202C2_FD_180959 | JGI IMG/M metagenome (GOLD analysis project Ga0247730, IMG submission 180959) | Plant litter microbial communities from Arlington Agricultural Research Station in Wisconsin, United States - UWRJ-L073-202C-2 | ecosystem: Environmental > Terrestrial > Plant litter >... | reverse complement strand
TAGTCGTGATGCAGGTAGTGGCGTCTCACCCGAGAGCCGGCCAGCACATGGTTTTGACAGCGATCGATGACGTCCAGGCTGACACTCAAGGCCTGCATCATGGTCGCTCCCGTTCTGCGCAGGTCATGCGGTGTCCAGTCACCGTTCTGGCCGTTGGCAAGGACCAGCGTATCGTCATGACGCCGCCTAGAGAGGGCCTTGCGGTTTTTGAACCGCGCCTGGCGATCGCCGACCTGTTTACTCACCACCTTCACGTCCACATGTCTGTCATCCTGTTTGTTCGGAAAGCACCATTGGGAGTCTCCCGTCAGGGTTTTGAGCTCCTGAAAGAAATAAAGGGCAAAGGGGGAGAGGAAGACATGGTGGTCCTGTTTCTTGCCCCGGGTACCTTTGACGTTTTCACTAGGGAGGAACCAGGTTTGCTGTTCCAGATCGACATTTTTCCATTCGGCCTGGAGCAACTCGCCAATCCGGCACAAGGTGCCCAGGCTGATCCAGAGCGCGAGCTGCGTTTCCTTCTTTAGCGGTCGAATGCCGTCGTATTTTTGGCCCGCGGGGAGGGCGTCGTAATCGGCGGTCATTTGCTGGAAGCGGTTGTGCAGTTCCAACAGCTCAGCCGGCGAAAGAATGCGGCTTCTTTCCGCTTCGTAGTCGGCCGGGATCAATGGGGAGATGTCGACCAGTTCCGTCGGATCACCCTCAACCAGTAACGCCCGCCAAGGTTGGCGCTTTCTAGCCCAGCTGAACATCTGGGTGAGGTCGGCGAAAAAGCTGATGGCTTGCCGGTGAGCGCCGCGGTTGACCACGGCGCGGATCAGCGCCCGAACATCGTGTTCGGAAACATTGTTCACCGCGGTCTTGCCGAGTGCCGGAAAAAGGTCCTTGTTAAAGCGTCGTTGCAATTCAGCATTGCCATCTTTCCGCGCCACGCCATCCAACAGCCACGCCTTGGCCAGATCCTGGACGGTCAGCGTTTTCACCTTCGTCATTTTTACTTGTTCAGCCTCTACGTTAGCAGCGGCGTATGCCTGTGCCTTGGCGGTTTTCTTGTGCTCGTTGGGATTGATTTGCTCATCAATGAGTGCCCGTGCCTGGTTGCGGGCCTTGCGGATGTCCGTCAGGGATTTGCGTGGCCAGGACCCGCAGGCGTATTCTTTGTTCTGGTCGCCCCACCGATAGCGATAGAAAAAGCTGACCGACACGCCGTCCTTACGCAGGGAAATTCGACCTGCGAGATTGCCATCTTCCCGGAGGATGCGGCCGGCATCGTTGGCGGTCAGCGACTCGAGTTCTCTGATGGTAATTTTGGCCATGAAACGGACTCCCCCTACTTTTACCCCCACAAAAACGTCGGCTCTTGATGGACGTTACTGGACTCTCGTAGAGCAGAACGCCGCTGGAGCTCAAGTAAATACTAGCTTATAAAAATCCAGAGTGAAATTTCGGAGTCTTTCAAGAAGTATGAAAAAGGAGATGGGGTGCTAGGGGTCGAGTGTTCGAATCACTCCGTCCCGACCATATAAATCAAGGGGTTGTGGGGTTTTTTCTCGCGACCCCTTTTTATTTTGTAGCGCGTTTACCCTACAAAACGACTGGCTTTTGCTGGAATCTTCTATCAGAACGGCTTGCTCCAGGCCTTGCCTGATCGCGCTAATTGGATTGAAATAGGTGTGATGGCTTTATAATGGCTTTTTCTACATTGCTCATTAACGATCGACGGCATTTTGGCCTCGATGCAGGGAGGCAAATCGATGCGAGCTCTTTTGAAGTATCCGACGCAGGTTGGCACCTTCTACATTGCCCAGTCGACTGACGGGCGATTTCACCCATTGTTTGATGATGAGAGCCTGGGCAGCTATCGAAGCATTACCCATGCGATCAATGATCTGACAAGTGATGCAACTAGCTCGGTGCTGCGCCCCAAAACATTTGAGTTGCTGGATACTTCTGTTCTCGGATTACCAGATGATCCTGGCGAGTGGATCCGCGTTTAGGTTTCATACGTCCCATGGCGTCGCTTCTCGGGTGCCTGCGGGCAACGTTCCTTATTTATTTACTTTCTTCGAGCGCCGTATGGTGAGTATGAAAAAAATAGGTTTGTATGCGGGGATTTTAGGCGCTTTGGCGTCAGTAGCTGCGCTGGTATTACCAGGAACCGCCGTGTCGCAGAGCAGCAGTGGGGCAAATAGTCCGGTCATTTCTGGGGACGGCAATACCGTTAACTACCAGTCGCAGACTGGGTTCCCTAGCGCTGAAACAATCAGGGCACAACGCCCTAATATCAGTGAGCGGCAGTACCAAGCGATACAACCGGGAATGACGTATGACGAGGTACTAGAAATCGTGAAAATACCTGGTAAAGAAGCCGCAAGTACGGGGAGGGTTCAAGTCTACACTTGGGGCACTGAAGTGTATGTCTACATGACGGTGACACTGGTGGACGGCAAGGTCCAATCAAAGTCTCATTGATACCGATTCCCTTACTCAGGCCTCTTGTTGTGTCGTCGATGAGTAATTTTTACTTCTTAGCAAGAATTTGCCGGCGCAGGGCAGCGCTAAGGAAGCATTTTGTCCGTCATAAATATTAATGAGTTTCCTGCCTTCTCTTTCGTGCCTACAACTGGTCGAACGTGAACCACAAGGCACGAGGGTAGCTGAATCAGCACTTTCGACCATTCCTGTGGTCTACCGGAAGCCACAAATGGCATCACCTGCACACATCCGCGCTAGAGAAACGATCACATGAAAATGGCTTCCGCTTTTGCACTCTTATGGCTGTGCTTTACCTCAGTGAGTGCATTTGCCGATGATTCGGACAAGGACTATCGAGAGGCAAACAAGCGCTATTGGGAACACCAGCGGGAAATGAATAAAGCAGAGATGGAGGACGACAAGGAGCGCCGCAAGTTCTATGAAGAAATGGATCGGGAGGAGCACAAGCATTATGAAGAGATGGAGCGGGAAGATGCCAAGCGTAGAGCGGAGTACTATCGCGAGCGGGAAAAAGCCTACCGTAACTGACTTCATCATGTGCCTGAAGTCCGGTGCCGCTCTTCGCAACGCTCGCATGTTTACGGTTAATCTCGGCTTGCTGATGTGTGGTGGTTGCATGGGATACGGATACGATGGCTACGATCCCTATCCACACCATGGATACGACATACCCGCCGGACACCTGCCACCACCGGGTGAATGCCGCATCTGGTATCCCGACCGTCCGGCAGGCCAACAACCTCCCCCTGGCGGATGTCAGAAGCTGGAATGGCAGGTACCTCCAGGAGCGATCCTAATTCGCGGCTGATACTAACTTTTTCAATAGAATCGACCGATTTTTCCGGTTCGTTAGTGTTCGCTTGGGGGCGACAGCTGCTCGTCATGAGGGGCAGCAAACGGCTGTGGAGTCAACCGATCGAAGCCTACTGGCGCCGGGCGAGACAGAACTGATTGAAGGTCAGTGTGATGACACGAAGGGCGACGGTGTTGTCGGCGCGGGCAATGCATAGGCCCGTTTCATCCAGGTCACCTCCGCTATCGGTGTGCGGCCGAAGAGGCGCTTGAAGTCGCGGCTAAATTGCGAGGCACTTTCATACCCCACCAAAAGTGCCGATTTGGCTGCTGTCAGGTCGTTACGCAGCATCAGTAATCGTGCCTGATGCAACCGTGTCGACTTGAGGTACTGCATAGGCGAGGAATCGGTCACCTTGCGAAAGTGCAGATGAAAGTTGGGTACGCTCATCTGCGCTTCCTGGGCCAGGGTTTCTACATCCAGATGCTCGTGATAACAGTTGTGGATCTTGTGAATGGCGCGCGTCACCTTGCCGAACTGCCCCTGCTGGGCGATGGCTGCACGTAGGGTGCCGCCTTGTTCGCCGATAAGGATGCGATAGTAGAGTTCGCGCAGCATCGCCGGGCCGAGGATGTGTGCGTCGGTGCGGTCGCCCATGACTTCCAGAAAACGCAGGATCGACTGGCGCAGCGGTTCATCCATGGGCGAGGCGTACATGCCCATAGGCTGAGCCACGCTGAAGTTCCATACCTCATCTACCTGCTGAATCAGCTCGCCGGCCAGGGTGAAATCCAGACGCAGGTACACCGCCAGCATTGGCTCCGCCTCGCTAGCGTCGGTCTCCATCGTAAAGGGTACTGGTACCGACACCACCAGATAATGCTGGTCGTCATAGACGTAAACTTCATTACCCAGATAGCCGCGTTTGCGCCCCTGGCAGAGGATGACGATGCCCGGCTCATATAACACCGGCGTGCGCGTCAGCGGCCGGTTGGAGCGCAGAAAACGCACATCATCCAGCGGGCTCAAGTTGTAACCCTCCAGCGGCGCAAGACGGCCCATCAACTGCACCATACGCGCTGTGCTCGGGTCTTTGGGTTTCGGCATCGACTGCACATTCTCCACTTTTATGCTCAACCTTCCGTAGAACAGCTAAGCGCCTCCCATTGCTTAATACTCTCCGCCGTCCGGTTCAGCTTGTCACGCACCAGGGCCAGGGCGTCGCCGCCCAGCAGCAGGTGAGCCGGCGGGGCAGGGCTGTCGATAATCGTCAGCATGGCGCGTGCGGCTTTTTTCGGGTCGCCCAGTTGATGGCCGCTTTTTTCCTCACGGGCTTTGCGCACCGGGTCGAAAGTCGCATCGTAGTCACTGATACTGCGCGGTGTACGCTGCATCGAACGGCCTGCCCAGTCCGTGCGAAACGACCCCGGCGCCACGGCTGTGACAAAAATATTGAAGGGTGCAAGCTCCTTGCTCAACGTGTCAGAGATGCCCTCCAGCGCAAACTTGCTGCCGCAGTAATAGGCAATGCCCGGCATGGTGATATAGCCGCCCATGGACGTGATATTGAGGATATGCCCCGCCCGCCGCTGGCGGAAATACGGCACAAACGCTTTGGCCATCGCCACCGCGCCGAATACATTTACGTCAAACTGGCGGCGCATTTCCGTCAACGACGACTCCTCGAAAACCCCCTCGTGGCCGTAACCAGCGTTGTTTACGAGCACATCCACCGGGCCATGCAATCCCTCAACAGCGGCGACCACGTCTTCGATGGCATCAAAGTGAGTAACGTCCAGCACCACACCATGGGCCCGCTCAGGCGAGAGCGCCTGGAAGGTTGCAAGAGAGGACTCGCTGCGAACAGTGCCGATCACTCGATGGCCTTGAGCGAGAGCTTCCTTAGCCAGAGCCTGGCCAAAGCCGCTACTAACGCCGGTGATAAAGAGGGTTTTTTCTGCACTCATGGGGCGCACTCCTGAAGATATAGGGTGTGGCCATGCTAGGGCGAAGAGTAGTGTGGCACTATGCCGGATTGGATTTGAGTATTGCCTAATCCTATCGGAGTGATCGGTGGGCAATCTGAAATCTGGTGGCAAAAAACCAGACCAGAGGAAGAAACGGCAAGGATTTATTTACCCCACTCTAGCCGTCTGCTAGGCCGAAAATTTTCAGGTCATGAACGTCTGTTCTGGGTCGATTGTGTTGAAAAATTCGGCTTCGGTTTCCACAGCAGAAAAGTACGCGTCTGAGATTGAAATCCGTGTTTTGCGCAGAGGGTAAAAATCTCAGATTTGACGTAGCAGCGTGCAGAAGAGGCGCTTTCACCGCTCAATGCACAGGCAGCTAGGCCGGGTCGACTTTTTCAACACAATCGGCCATAAGCAGCCGAGGGGTAGGGCCAGGTCATCTTCCACGATAATGCGTCGGTCGCGTGCTGACTCAAAACGCTCAATGATGACGCTCAATCGATCATCGATTTCGCCGATGTATCCATCGCTTCGATCAATTGCGCTGACGCTCGATAAATGGGGACATGGCCGCGCATCAGGATTTGGGTATTGCGTCGGTAAGCAGCGGCGCGAATGTCAATGCTATCGGCATGAGCCCTTACACTGACCGTGGTATCCAGCTTGCCAGCCGGATTCTCGATATTTACCCCCACATCCGAGTACGTCGCTGAGGCGCTTTTCAGACCCACGGCTACTGCATGGGCGGTACTTCCCGGGAGCAGGCAGGCGGCGGCTAGACAGCAGCCGCCAGATACGGCCATCGAAGCGTGCCCCGTCTGGGGCGTGAAATACCGGACTGCAATATGCCCGCCGTGACGCGGCGCGCCCACGATGCACACTTTAGGAATGGTTTCACTCCGTTCGAGATCGGCCAGGCTCATTAGCTCGCCGTCGCGACGGCAAAGCCGCATCTTGAGACCAGCCTCAATCCAGACTTGCCTCAGCTTCGCCATGAACACAGCGTCGGCTTCAAGTTCTGAAATGGCTTCGTGGCCTGTCTTGCCAAAGCTGGCGGCATCAGCAATTACCATAGGCACAGCCACGTCTACACACGAAACGTTGTGCCCGGCGACCGTATCCAGGACGCTGCCTGTAGGTAAAAGAGTGCCGGTCTTGTTGCCCACCGGTGACTGCAGGAAAAGATCGACGCGGGGGAACGCGCCCGCAACCCCTGGAATTTCGGCATTCAAAAATCCGCCCCAGGCATCACGGGACATCCGTGCGACGGTAAGAACGCCGGTGTTGGTGTTCTTGATTTCGATGTCAAAGCTTCCAGTCGCAGGCACTTCGATCAAGCCCGTGTCGATAGCCCAGAGCGGCAACGCGGAAGACATATTGCCGCAGTTCACGCTCCAGTCTATATCGCTATGATCACTGGCCAACTGGGCAAGCGTACTGACGATCTGACGCCCCAAAGGTGTGTCCTCCACCCGTGCCAAAAACACTTTGTTGCTGGTGGCGGGGCCCCGGCCAAGCCCGGTTATCTGCCGATTACCCTGCTGGTTTCCAGCAAGAGGTACTCCCATGAGATGGCACAATATCTCTGCCCGTAGCCTCTCATCACGGGGTAGCAAGGGCTCCCAGATCACCACGCCCGTCGAAGTACCGCCTCTCATGTAGTGCACTGGTAACTCCATCACACCAGCATGCATGCGAGGGCTAAAACCATCCCGGAAGACGGGAAATATAGGTGGTTTGAACATCGACAACTCCACACATTATTGAGGCAGCCCTTAACTAGGCTCCTGCACGAATTTAGCAGTATTGGTCGCAGCGCCGGCTCTGAGTCGCGCCAGGCGTTTGGCCAGAATTAATGCTGCAACGACGCTTAACCCCAATGGCAAGGATGTGGCCACGATACCCAAGGTAAAGGAACCGGTCTGGTCTTTGATAAGACCGATCACGTAAGGCCCTATGAATCCTCCGAGATTGCCAAACGCGTTGATGAACGCTATACCCGCCGCCGCCGCTGAGCCGGTCAGAAAGCTGCCCGGTAAAGTCCAGAATATCGGTCGCGCTGCAATCACACCCAAGGTGCTGATTGAAATGCCCACCATGGCTCCGAACAGCGTGGGTACAGCCGCAGCTATCAACAGGCCTATCGCACCCAGCAAGCAGCTGGCAGCCACATGGAGGGAGCGGTTAGGGCTTTTATCGGACAATGCACCCCAAGCGATCATTCCAACAATCGCGACACCGTAAGGGATCATCGACATTAGCCCGATGTGGAAGCTGCTCAAGCCGTGCCCTTTGAGGATCTGCGGCAGCCAAATCGCAATCCCGTAGGAACCGACGGCGAATCCCAAATGAATAACACCCATGAGCATCACGTTCAGGCTTTTGAAGGCATCCTTGAAGCTGGAGAGATGACCGCCCGTTTTTTCCACCGAAAGCTTGGAGACCAGCCAATCTTTTTCTTCTGGGGTGAGCCACTTGGCTTCAGATGGTCTGTCGGTGAGGTACACCAGCACCACCACGCCCAAAATGATCGCTGGAACACCTTCGATGATGAACATCCACTTCCAGCTGGCGATACTCCAGAAACTGGCTGTTTCGAGCAGGAAACCTGACAACGGCGCACCAATGAGAGCAGACAAGGGAATCGCGGTCATGAACAACGCTGTCAATCGACCCCGATACTCCTGAGGAAACCAATAGCTGATGTAGAGCACCATACCGGGAAAAAAGCCCGCTTCGGCGACACCCAACAAGAATCGCAAAGCCATGAATGATATCGGCCCCTGAACAAAGGCAAAGCAGGTTGAAACGATCCCCCAGGTAATCATGATTCTGGCAATCCAGCGACGTGCTCCTACCCGATGAAGGGCCATATTGCTAGGCACTTCACAGAGAAAGTAACTGATGAAGAACAGCCCTGCTCCCCATCCGAACACTGTCGCAGTGATACCAACATCGTCGTTCATGTGTAATGCAGCGAAACCCACGTTAATACGGTCTAGATAATTGACCAGGTAACAAACCAGCATCAGCGGAATCAGCCGCAATCCAACCTTCTTGATGGTGCGTTTCTCAATCGACGTGTTCATAGGGCTCTGCCTCTGCGCGTGGTCAGTTTGACTTGGTCGGTAACTGGCAATCGATAGAGGCTGCGGCCATTACTCCAAAGCGCCTTACGCGCCAACTCTTGCCCCAGAATGGATTCGATGAGGTCTATGTCAGTATTCTGGAATGGCCGCTTCGCGCGTGTGGACGGCATATCCGAACCAAACATCAATGCATCAGGACTACGCTGGGCAATACGTTCGAGTGCGCGAGGCACGTCCAGATTGACCCTGCCAAATCCTGACGCCTTGACCTTGGCGCCGGCGTCAACCAGATCTAACAGCACGGGCAAGCCCGCTTCGGTCATGCCGAGATGATCAATAACTAGGCCACGCAGCTTACTCAGCTGCGGCACATGCGCTCGTATTTGGGAAGCATCCAGATAGATCTCTGGATGCCATCCTGCTAGATCGAATGCTCGCTGGGAGAGCGCCACCAGTTGATCCATCGAAATGTCATCGCCGCGATAAATATTGAAGCGAATGCCACGAACCCCAAATTTCGCAAGTCTAAGGATTTCCGCATCTGAAACGTCCATAGGCAATTGGGTGATGCCGACCCATTCAGCTCCCAGTTTGGTGAGGGCATCGCATAACCAGTCCTGCCGGTAGCCTTGGAATGAGCTGCCAACCAAAACGCCTGAGCAAATACCCAATGGGGACGCAAGCCGCTGGTAGTCGGTTTGAGAAAACGCAGGTGGCATGTATCCACCGTTGGCATCTATCGGGAAAGCTGCGTCGAACAAATGAAAGTGCGCATCGAAAATTGGCTCAGATGGGATCTCCCTTCCAGCGAAAGCGTGGCGCAGCGGAATGCACGCAAGGGCGGCCGCCGCCCCAATCAAAAAACTTCTTCTTTTTATTGTCATTATTCAGTCCTTCAGTAATACCGGGTTACAGCGATGCCACAACTGAGTCGATGTTCGCAGCCACAGATTCCGGCGTTTCGATGGGGGTGTAGTGCCTTGCTTCAGGGATGACCTGGAGCACTGAGTTCGGCAACAGCCGCTGAATGTCCATGGCCATAGAAATCGGAGTGGCATAGTCATCCTCTCCGACGACAATCCGCGTTGGCCCTTTGTAGCGGGCCAACAACACGCTCTCGTCGGCTTTGCCCAGCATCAGGCATGCCTGGTGGTAGGCCTTGGTGTCGTTGGCCAGGAACACATCGAGCGCTCGGCTAACGGCCTGCGGATGAAGATGGCGGTACTGCGCGCTGAACCAGCGCTCACACTGGAAGTCTGCCAGCGACGACATCCCGTCGCGCAACGCTTGCTCGCCTCGGTCTGACCATCTCGAAAGACCCTCTTCGCCGTAGCAGGCCGTGGTGTCGATGGCGACTAGACCCGCCACTCGTTCCGGGTATCGACCAGCCATTCCCAAGGCAATAGTGCCACCCATGGAACAGCCCACCACCACAGCCCGATCTACCTTCAGATGGTCAAGGACGCTGCACATGTCCTCGCTGAAGCGGGCGATATCGTAAGGCCCCACTGGCTTGTCGGATTGACCATGACCACGACAGTCGACAGCGTAGACATTGGCCTGCGTTTGTAATGCGCGGACAGTGTCAGTCCACATCTCAGAATCCATAGCCAAAGCATGAATCAACACTACTGTGGGGGCAGCATCAGCGGCATGCTTCAAACGTCTGACGGCCAACCGGCATCCATCTTGGGTGTGTACGAAGAGCAGATGGTTATCTATCTCGGAGTTTAAGTTCATATCTTTCCTTGTCGCACTTCCAGCTAACGCCTAGAAACGCTTCTATTGTTCTGTCAGTGCTTCTGCCGGGAGTTCGAGTGCGCGCTTGGAAACGATCAGACCGTCACTATCCACATAGACCCAGTCGCCCTGCGCGATGGTTATATTCAGAAAGCTGACGGCGCCGCCGAGATGCCCCGCACCTGTCTTCAGAGGTCTGAGGGGTACAGTCCCTAACGCGAACACCGCGAAAGGCAGTAAGGCTAGGAGCTCTCGATCCCTTACATAGCCATTGATCACTAGCCCAGCCCAGCCGTTGTTCATTGCCTTGGCCGTCTGGACGTCGCCCAGCAGGGCACGGTTTGCAGATGCCCCTCCATCGATCACCAGCACTTGGCCATTGCCTGGTGAAGACACCAGTTCCCGGATCAGCACGTTGTCGTCGACGCATGTGATCGTCATGGCAGGGCCAGCGCAGGTGCGTTTGCCGCCTAGGGAGACAAGGCCCGGAAAAGCTTGCTGGATGTTGGGCCCGAGGGAATCCCAATAGAGATCGCACAGATCAGCCGTTGAAATGCGGCTTGGGTATATCGTCATAAATCGCCTCCTGGGTAGTTCTGTACAGAAGTATAGATTTATTGAGCGACCTGTCAACGTCTGGTAATGTGCCCACCCTGTTTCCCGCGCTACGCGCAACCTCAAGGATTAGTGAAATGGTTTCTGATCATGCTTCTAGCCAAAAGCCGGATAGCCGTCTGCCTCGCTACATACAGATACGTGACGAGTTGGCGCACAGAATCAATCAGAGAACTTGGGCGACTGGCATAGCGTTGCCTTCGGAAGACAAACTCGCCGCAGAGTATTCGGTATCGGTAAGCACGATGCGTAAGGTGCTCGACGCGTTAGTGCAAGATGGTTTGGTCGAGCGTATCCGGGGGCTGGGAACATTTGTATCGCGATCTTTCGAGCGATCTTCAATGCTGCGCTTCGTGCGATTCAGGGGGGCAAAAGGAAACGAATTGCCTACTGCCCGAATCCTCGCGACAAAAATCTCATCCCCTCCAGAAGAAGCTGCGCAGCAATTACGGCTCACGCCTGGGCAAACCGCGCTTTACGTGCATCGGTGCAGGTCTTTCGGAGGCGAAATTGTGCTGGTGGAGCACATCTGGCTGCCCTTACCAAAATTCGAGAAATTACCGGCTTATCTTGAAGCCAATTCTCCGGTCTTGCTGTATCCCGTGTACGAATCCGAATGCAATGTCCTAGTAGCCCGCGCGGTCGACGATCTCACTGCACAACCACTGAACGACCAGGATGCCAAACTCTTCCAGCTCGCTCAGGGGACAATGGCAATCCAGATCGAAAGAACCATGCACGACCATGTTGGTGCGCCTGTCGAATGGAGACTGTCGTATATACCTGCCGACAGATTTCATTACACGGTGGAGATCAAATAATTCGGGATTTAGCACGAGACTGACGCCGTCGAGTAGTGGCTTGACCAATGATAGTGGTTTGATTAAAAAAAGGCCTTTTTGAGGGCCTTTCTGTTGTTCTGGTTTTATCCTGAACGATTGCAATGAAGGCGCTCGATGACTGCGATGACTTCGTCATCCAGAACGTTTACCGCAGCTTGATCCTCAGTAGTAAGGTCAGTCGCTTAGCGAAGCCCAAGCCATTCCTCGGGAGTATCGTCGAGCAGCTTGAGGTGTGTTCAGATGCGCCACATTGGGACTGGGAGTTTTTCCGTGATCTCGTTTGTGCAGATCATCAAGCGAGTCTCCGAAAATACACAGTGCCCATTACGGTCTTTGTCAGCGATGCAGTGATCATCGACGATAGGTGTCTTTGCGTGTTCTTCGATCACCTTCAGCAAGACGATGCGTACCGAATAGCCAATGGCGGAATCATTCGCCCAGGAAAAATTCAGAGGGTGTGGAAAGATGAGCGGTTTTGGCTTCTTGAGACGCGAGAAGGAAATTAACTTGTTGGTAGCTTCAAGCGTAGGGGCGGGCGACGCAGTTTTCTTGAGTTGCTTCGTTCGGGTGAGCGGCTCGAATCTGATCTAGGAGTGAATGCTTGATCCCGGAGGGGAGGGGGTATGACCGCACGGCAGTTGGAGAACGCTGGACGGTTACTCAAGCAACGAACAATTTCGATGAGTTGCTTGAAAAAGTAATTACGACTCGTAACCCCCGGCCGCCCCTCGATGTTCTTCTCATCGTTCGACAGGTACTGATCGTTATCGCTGCGCAACCGCGATCCATGCAGTAGATGGAATTGGTAAGACAGGATTATTGCCTGCCATTTCCCTGACGTGTGCAATCACTTCTGCCTTTTCCGTATCGGTCAGGCTCGTCCAGTCGGGCGACATTCCAAACAGTGTGTCAGGGTTATCGAGCAACTTCACATCCAGCTGATAGGCATGTGTCACGCTCTCGATGACTGGATCCCGGAATCCGGCGGCGATCAGTTCGCGGGCGAAATCCAGTGTGTTGCTCAATGCTTTTACTGCCTCGGGCATCGGCATGCCCTCGCGGTCTGGGAAAAGCTGTCGCCTGACATTCCCCAATAAAAGAAACGTCGCCGCACCCATTTCTTGCCACGTTGCGACAATGCCATAGCCCCCGATGGCAGTGACGCGCTGCATTTCGGCCAGGCCCTTGCGCCAGTCAGGAAACATGATTACACCGAAGATCGAGAACGTCGCGTCGAAGCTTGCATCTCGCAGATCGAGCGATTGGCCGTCCATGACCCGGGCCTCCACATTGGGAAGTCCTGCGTTTTGCACACAAGCCACCATGGCGGGGGAAAAGTCCGTTGCCAGTATTTGTGCGCCGGTTCGTGCGGCCGCCAATGCGAGGGCTCCGGTGCCAGTGGCAACATCCAGCACGCGGCTTTCCGGCGTCAGCGAGATCCGTGCGAGCGCTGCCTCTGCGAAATGTGCAGTGAAGGGGTGCGCCGTTTTCTGATAGTGCTTTGCTGCAACGTCCCAGTGATCAGGATTCTCAAATTCGCGCATCGCGCTGTCCTCAGAATTCATGTAACTTTACAAGTATCATGAGTTGATGCTTTCTGCCAAGTACCGAAAACAAAGGAGCAAACGATGCGTTACGACAGCCGTCTTTCGCGAATGCTACATATCTTGGTGCACATGGCGCGGCGCGGTGGGCCAGTAACGTCGGAACGGATAGCCGCGATGCTTGGAACGAACCCAGTCGTTATTCGTAGAACATTATCTGGCTTGCGGGATGCAGGCTACGTTCATTCGGAGAAAGGGCATGGTGGAGGCTGGGTAATCACCTGTGATTTTGAGCAAGTCACGCTACTGGACATCTATAAAGCAGTGGGGCAGCCCTCGCTGTTCGCCATCGGCCATGAGCGTTCCAACCCCGACTGTATGATCGAGCAGGTGGTCAATCTTGCGGTCGATGACGCATTACGAGAAGCAGGGTCGGTGTTGGTGGAGCGGTTTCGCACCATTAGTCTGGGTGAACTGAATCGCTTGTTCGATGAGCGTCGCGCTGCTGGCCATGACGACTCCATTTCACAGTGAGGCAAGGCCTGAAGGGGAGCCGGGCAGACTGAGTTGAGGGGCGGTCGTCCCCGGCCTTGCTGAAATCGAGACGGCTTGTCTCAATCAGCCTCTGCCAAGCAAGCCAGCCGATTCTGTCATTCATCTCTGCCTCGCAAGCTGACCAGCAGGTTACCGCGTGACGAAGCGGTACAAATGATCATCAGTGCTAAGCTCGCCGTATTGCATGAGAACTGCGATCCGTGGATCAGGCGGATCGAGCGCAATCGCGCCTTATACGCTTGGTACGGAGATAAATTCGATCCCTGAGGAGCCGATTGACAAAACCCAACGCCCAATCACAAATGCAGCGCCTCACTTACTAGGCCGACCTGGTAGTTACGCTCCACGAAAATCCATCGGTAATGTGGAATGAGCACGGCTCCAATGACAGACCAGGCTAACAATTCGTTGAAAAGGAAAGGGCGTTGAAGATATTCCTAGATTGCGAATTCACTCAGCTCAATCAGTACTCGAAGCTGATATCTCTAGCGCTTGTATCAGAGTCAGCCGAAGAGTTTTACGTTGAGTTGACGGATACCTATTCGGTCGCCGATTGCAGTGACTTTGTCATCCAAAACGTTTTACCGCAGCTCGATCCTCTGCGATGTGGTCAATCTCTTAGCGAAGCGCAAGTCTCTCTTCGAAGATTTCTAGGGAGCTTCGCCGAGGAGCTTGAGGTGTGTTCAGATGCGCCACATTGGGATTGGCGATTTTTCTGTGATCTTGTCTGTGCAGATCATCAACCATGGCCAGACCAGGTTTTGAATCAGCCGACCGACCTCGCGATTCTTTTTAATAAGATCGATGCGGAAGCTCTTGAACAGGCAGAACTGCCTGATCTGCCCCACCATGCGTTGCTCGACGCGCGAATGCTCGCAGAGCTTTTCAAGATATTGGCCTCCCGTCTTGTTTTGTCACCATAGAGTCGCAATCACGACGTAGGCCGATCGGTTTTGGACGGTGTACTGCAGGTGATTCGAGTTTCACCATCGGTTGGGAAACGGCAAAACTGGATTATTCCAAATTATGGCTCAGTAATAATTATTGCTGAGCCATAATTTTTCACATAAAAAAGGAATCGGAGCAACGCGCCGTCATCAAAGCAGGCGGAACCTCCTGCAGTTGCCGCAAGGTCAAACTGCAGATAAGGTTTGGTCATGAATAATCCCTTTATCCCCAACTTCACGTCTGCGAACCACGTTGAAAGCGAGACCGCTCCGGCGCTTACTGAACCGATGGAAACTCATCTATCCGTATTCCGAACTCTCGAGCTTCTGGCGGCAGACATGGACGCGCATCCAGAGCGAATGCTGCCTGTGGAGATGAATCTGGTCGCTCGCATCTCTGCGCTGGTCGGTCAGGCAGATGTTGACCTAAATTCACCGCTCTCAGCGGAAGACGAATGAAGCGGCGAATCTAGGCTCGCATGTTTCTAAGAGGGGTCGCAGCGACGTTTTCATTTCATCAAAACCACTGACCTTCAATTGAGCTGCAGGTTTTGGTGTATTGTTAGTCAACTCACTACGCAGAGATCCAACATGTCCAAACTCGCAGAATTTCGCCAGCTCGAGAAACACCTCGCCGAACAGCTTCAAGCCCTCGAAGCCCTCAAAGGTGATGCTGGCTTAAAGCAGGAAATCGAATTTGAAACCAAGCTTCGCGCCTTGCTTGCGAACTATGGTTACAGCTTAAAAGACATCATTAACCTTCTTGATCCACAGGCAGCTCGTCGTGCGCCTGCTGCCCAGCCGCAGTCCGGAACCCGCAAGCCTCGCGTGGTTAAGGTCTACAAAAACCCTGAATCCGGTGAAGTAGTGGAGACCAAGGGTGGCAACCACAAGATTTTGAAAGAGTGGAAGGCAAAATACGGCTCAGACAAGGTCGAATCCTGGCTGACCAAGTGAGTTTGGTTTGAGTACAAAAGGGCCCTTCGGGTCTTTCTGTTGGGGAATCGTTTGGACAAGAATCGAGAAAATGAGAGCTCCTCGTTGCGTTGGGCCAGAACTCTCCGATCCTTTTTTGAAGGGGAAGCAAGTCAGAAATTATTTTTAAACCGATAACTTCCTCCTCGTCATTAGCAGGTCAAATAGAAGTTGTGCTACAGGTGATAAAGCACGTCCCCTGCGTGATATGAGCCCCAGGGTTCGGCTGATAGAGGGTTGAGTCAACGGACGCGTGACAAGCGTGGGGTGCCCATCAGCGGGCATTGCTAGCTTGGGCACCACACCGATCCCGAGTCCAGCCTCTACCAAGCTCACCAAGGCGGGTACATGTTTAACTTCGCAAAAAGATCGTGGGCAAACATCGCGCTTTGCTAGTGCTTGGTCAATCAAGAACCGATTGCCGCTGCCTTGCGCCAAACTAATGTAATCGGAGCCCGAGAGATCGTCCCAGGTGAGCGATGGGCGCGCGGTTAACGGGTGCCCCACCCGAAGTGCAACGATGAAATCTTCTTCCAGCAATGGTTGAAAAACCACCTCCGAGTCTTGGGTGCCGATGTAGGTAAGGCCGAAGTCCGCCTCGCCCCTGGCTACCACGGTCAATATGGTGGACGACGATTCATCGATGACCCGAATCCGAATTCCGGGGTACTTGGCATGGTATTGAGCGATCACGTCAGGCAGAAAATACGCAACGGCTGAAGGCACGCAAGCGATGGTGACTTCGCCGGAAAGCCGGTGGGAAAGGTCGTGAAAGCCAATAAGCGCATTCTCGAGTTCGTTCAGCACATTTCTTGCTCGGGGCACAAAGCCCCGCCCGATAGTGGATAGCTCGACCTTTCGCGTGGTGCGTTCGAACAACTGAACGCCTAGCGCTGTTTCCAGCTTGTCGACCCTGCGCGATAGCGCGGACTGGGACAGATGCATTGCCTGAGCTGCGGCACTGAAACTGCCAAGGTCAGCTACCGCAAGAAATCCACGGAGATCTGCCAGATCGAAATTCATGCGTAATCCTCATAAATCACACTTTTATTTGCATTTTACTTTTTAATCGTCCTCTCTCATTCTGTCAACTCGCAGGCACAACGAAATAACTTCGAGTTGTCCTGCCCCGATTAACAACTCTTTATTTGCCGAGCTTCGGGCGATTTATGCACGTGCGCACAATATTGCCTGGAGTTGGAGTGGGCCTAACTATATGAACAATAAGAATGAAGTATCTTCTTTTTCTGTTGATGATGTCCGTCAATTGGGATGCCGTGCTTTTCAAGGGCTTGGTCTTACGGCGTTGAATGCCGAGCAAGTTGCCAATGTATTAGTGATGGCCGATCTATTCGGACTGACTACCCATGGTTTGAGTCGCATCGAATCTTATGGTGAACGACTTGAATCAGGCGGTATCAGCGCTTCGGCAGTACCCAAAGTGAAAGAGCTTGCACCAGCTATTGCCCAAATAGACGGGCAGAACGCTGTCGGCCCGTTGGTGGGCATGGCCGCGCTTGAAGCTGGTATGAGTATCGCAAAGCAGTACGGAATCAGCTTGGTGCTTGCCAAGGGTAGCAACCACTTCGGGCCAATTTCTCCATACTCTTACATCGCTGCCGAACAAGGTTTTGCCAGCATCATCGGTAGCAACGCGACTACCACTATTGCTCCCTCGGGGGGCAGTGACGCGCGGCTAGGTAATAGTCCTCTCGGGTTCGGCGTTCCACACCCAAGTGGAGAGCATTTCATGCTGGATATGGCAATGAGCGTGGTAGCCCGTGCCAAGATCCGAAATGCGCTCAAACGCCAAGAAAGCATCCCCGACACTTGGGCAACAGACGCGCATGGCAAACCTACCGTTGATCCTCGCGCGGCGCTGGATGGTTTTCTGCTTCCTATCGGTGGTCACAAGGGCTACGGCTTGGCGTTGGTGGTGGATCTGCTCGCAGGGTTGCTGTCCGATGCGGCGTACCTCACTCATGTGAAGTCTTGGGTCGACGCCCCGGATGAACCACAAAACCTTGGCCATTTTTTCATTCTTATCGACACTAAACGCCTTGGGTCGACGAGTTGGCTGAAGGAACGAATGACCGATTTTGCCTCCATCCTGCATGCGAGCCCGCCAGTAGATAGCAATTCGCCGGTCATCGTGCCTGGTGAGATCGAACTGAAGAAAATGCAGCGGTACTTGCGCGAGGGTGTTCCTGTGGATCAAGCGACCAAGGTACTTCTTGACCACTACGCAAGCCGGACGGCATAGGGGATCTCGACATGACGCTAATCAATCCAGAACTAGCAGCCGTAATAGCACCTACCGGCAAACTCCGTGCGTCGATCAACGTAGGCAACCCGATCCTTGCTCGGCTTGATGACAAAGGCAATGCGGTTGGTGTTTCCGTTGATCTGGCAACTGCTTTCGCTAAAGAAGCAGGCTTACCGTTGGAGCTTTGCGTGTTCAAAAGCGCCGGGGAGTCGGTCGCTGCTGTATCAGCCGGCAAGGCAGACTTTGGTTTTTTTGCAATTGACCCTGTACGTGGTGAGCAACTGGCGTTTACCGAACCCTACGTGCTGATCGAGGGCTGCTACTTAGTACGTGTCGATTCACCTCTGACAGACAATTCTCAGGTTGATCGCACCCATACCCAGGTAGTTGTCGGTAAAGGGAGCGCCTACGATCTGCACCTGACCCGCGAATTAAAGGCAGCGACGATTGTTCGTTCACCTACCTCGCCGACTGTCGTCGATGTATTCCTAGCTGAAAATGCCGATGTGGCCGCAGGTGTAAAGCAACAGCTGGAATTCGATGCAGAGCGTTTTTCGGGCTTGCGTCTGTTGCCAGGTCGCTTCATGGAAATCCGTCAAGCCATGGGGATTCCTCACATGTATGGAGAGGAAGCGGCTAACTTGTTAAGGCAATTCGTTGAGCGGGCGAAGGCCAGCGGGTTCGTGGGAGAAGCTTTAGAACACCACGGCATCGTTGGTGCCACCGTCGCAGGCTGAAAGCGTCGACTTCAAAAAAGTCAAAGCCGTCTGTGGGGACGCTCCTTTTAGGGCGTCGCCCTCAGACCAGCTGCTAATTCATTATAAAAACAAGAGTATCTAACATGTTGGCATTTCTCGGATTGTCGATGGTCGTGGTATTTACCTACCTGATAATGGCGAAGCGACTTTCTCCAATAGTTGCGTTGATCGTCGTGCCAGTAGTGTTTTCAATAATCGGCGGCTTTGCCCTTACCACTGACAAAATGATGCTCGACGGCATCAAGATGGTAGCGCCCTCCGCAGCGTTGTTGCTTTTCGCTATTCTCTTCTTCGGTGTGCTTTTTGATGCCGGGCTTTTTGATCCGATGATCAAATTTATCTTGAAGAAAGTGAATGGTGACCCGGTCAAGATTGCCGTTGGCACAGCAATTCTGTCGTTGACCGTCGCGCTGGATGGCGATGGCACCACGACCTACATGATCACTTGTGCGGCAATGTTGCCCCTCTACAAACGCATCGGCCTTAACCCAATGATCCTTGCGAGCATTTGCGTACTGTCGCTCAGCGTGATGGGCGGGATGTCGCCTTGGGGCGGCCCGGCAACTCGGGTGATAGCAGCTCTTGGTCTGGATCCAGGGGAGTTCTTCATCCCGCTACTCCCGACTATGGCCGTAGGCGCATTGGGTGTGCTGTGCACGGCGTTTTTGCTGGGGTGGCGCGAGCGAAAAATCATTGGGAATGTGACCCTGACCAGCGGTGGTGATGATTGCTACATCGAATCAATCGTGGGTCACAGCGTGAACAAGAACCCCAAGATGGTGATCCCCAACTTGGTACTGGTTCTTGTGGTAATGGTGTGTCTGGTTACAGGGCTCCTGCATTCCGTGATCAGTTTCATGCTGGGGTTCATTATTGCCCTGTCGATGAATTACCCGCAATTGAACTTGCAGAAGGAGCGGATGCTCGCTCATGCCGGCAACGCCATGGTGGTAGTGCTTTTGGTTTTTGCTGCTGGCATATTTGCCGGGATTTTTTCGGGCACGAAGATGGTAGACGCGATTGCGCAGTTACTTGTGGATGTCATTCCACCTTCCTGGGGGCATCTGTTCCCTCTGGTGGTCGCCATCACCAGCATGCCTCTGACTTTTCTATTATCAAATGATGCTTATTATTTTGGTGTTGTTCCGATACTTGCCAATGCCGCCGCCGCCTATGGCATCGATCCTATTGAGATTGCTCGGGCTTCAGTGCTGGGTCAGCCAGTTCATCAAATCAGCCCGCTGGTGGCCTCCACATTGCTGCTGGTAGGTATGATTGACCGGGATCTCGGTGACTTCCAAAAAAGCACGATCAAATGGGCGGTATTACTGTCCCTGCTGATGACCTGTGTGTCATTGCTTACAGGAGCAATTACGCTGTTTACGTGACACTGATCGGAAGCATTGAACGCAGGCTTGAGTGGGCGAATCAATTACACCAGTAATTCTTTTGCAGCGAATGGCCCGACGATTAAATACAGCAACGAGTTTTACATGATTTTTCGCATGGCCTGACGGGCTGATGTGCAGATGCTTGGAGTGCTTATCTTGATCGAACTTGTAAACTCGCCAACCTTTTGGCTGGCGGTGGCGCAAATCATCGCCATCGACATTTTGCTTGGAGGCGATAACGCAGTGGTTATTGCATTGGCGTGCCGCAAGTTACCAGAGGCTCAGCGTAATCGCGCCATTATCGGTGGTGCACTGGGCGCGATATTGCTTCGCATCGTGATGATTTTTTTTGCACTGCAATTGTTGGAGCTGCCCTACCTCAAGCTCATTGGAGCGGCGCTGCTGTTCTGGATAGCCAGCAAGATGCTGATTCCAGAAAAGGAGGATGCGCATGACAACCTTGTGGCCAGCCCACGCCTGTGGGGAGCAATCAAAACGATTATTGTCGCTGACGCCGTCATGAGCCTGGATAACGTTGTTGCGGTCGCGGGAGCCTCCAACGGAAGCCTAGAACTGGTGATTTTTGGCATCGTAATCAGCATCCCAATCATCATCTGGGGCAGCAAGCTGGTACTTCACTTTATGGATCGATTTCCATTGGTCATCACTCTCGGAGCGGCGTTGCTGGGTTGGATCGCCGGCAGCATGGCTATCGGTGACATAAGCCTACCAAGTCTTCCATCTTGGTCGCATTACGCAGCTGGGTGTGCCGGGGCGGTATCGGTCTTGATCGTAGGAATGCTGGTGAAGAGCCGACAGCAGACTGATTGCCAGTCGCCTCCAGACTCTGAAAGAGGTGAGCAGTTATGAGTTTCGATATTACAGATGTGCGTGGAAATTGATTTCCTAAGCGAAGATTCAACATCCGGAACGTTGAGACGCAGCATCTCCTTCAATCAGGCCCTACCAGGAATTTTTCGTCCGATTGCGGCAGGTCACCCACCGCGCTAATGAAACGGTGGTTAACGCCTATGCGGGCGAGGTTCGAATTATCGTCCAGTAACCATGCGAGCTACTGTTGGGGCACTAGCTCCGTGTTTGGCTTTTATGCTTATCAGAATGTGCTGTGAATACGGCGAACCCAATTAAAAAGAAGATAAACTAATTAATCGCATAGGCCGCCAAGAGCAATATTGAGCGTCGGCACCACGATCTCATTAGAAAGTCGCACTAAGGCGGCGAGTAATAGAAGTATTTTAGAAAGTTAAGGTTTAGCCCTTCATGTGTATTGCATGGGTATGTGGTTTTTTGTGTTGTGTCTGTTACTCAAATAATAAAAAACGGAGCGTTACAAATGAGCATAAAGATTTTTGCAGCCTCAGTATTTGTCAGTTTTGCCCTGAGTACCCAGGCGCATGCTGATTTTCTAAGTGATAGCAAAGCCACCTTGGGAATGAGAAACTTCTACTTCAATAACGACAACCGTGATGGCACTGCGGCCCCTTCGAAAACCGAAGAGTGGGCGCAGGGTTTCATGCTGGATTTCAAATCAGGATATACCGATGGTACCGTCGGCTTTGGTGTAGACACGCTTGGGTTGCTGGGCATTACCCTGGACAGCGGCAAAGGACGGCATCTCGGCAGCACTATGATTCCTTCTGACAGCGACAACCGAGCGGTCGATGAATGGAGCCGGCTGGGGGTGACTGGCAAGGTCAAAATGTCGAAGACCGAACTGCGCTACGGCACGCTTATTCCGAAACTTCCGATTTTGGCCGCTAACGATGGGCGTGTGCTGCCACAGACGTTCCAAGGTGGTCAAATCACGTCGAATGAGTTCAAAGATCTGACCCTGATTGGTGGACGAATCGAACATGCAACAGGTCGCGGTTCAACTGATCAGACAGGGCTGGCCGCTGTAGGCGGAACACGTGAAAGCAACCAGTTTGACTTCGCCGGAGGCGACTGGAAAATCACCAAGGATCTGACGGCTCAGTACTACTATGCCCATCTCGAGAACTACTACACCCAACAGTTTTTCGGACTGATTTACACGCTTGCGTTCTCAGATAACCAATCCCTGAAAACCGACCTGCGCTACTTCAAAACTGACTCGTCAGGTGAGAATAGCTCCGGCACCTCTGGCTACAGAATCAGTGGCTTCACTGAAAATGGCGATGGGGAGATCGATAACCGCACTTGGAGTGCTGCACTGATTTACACCATGGGTGGGCACGCTGTGACGGCGGGATATCAAAGCGTTTCGGATGGCAGCAATTTTACTCAGCTCAATCAGGGGAGCTTGGCAGACAAAGGCGCTGGTGGCTCAAGTCTGTACCTGTATACAGATCGTATGATCCAGAACTTCACTCGAGCAGGGGAACGCACATCATTCGGTCAGTACGCGTATGACTTTGCCGCCCTGGGTGTCCCTGGCCTGAAAGCCTCGGTTATCTACCTCTCCGGGGACAATATCAAGACCAAATCCGGTGACAATCAGAAAGAATGGGAAAGAGATACCAGCCTAGAGTACGTCCTTCAGTCGGGAACGCTCAAAGGTGTTGGCTTCGGCTGGCGTAATGGTAAATCCAATAGCGAAGCCGCGCGCGAACAAGATCAGAACCGGGTGTTTGTAAGCTACAGCATCTCACTTCTCTAACAAGCGTCGTACGTGTCTATTTGGACATGTAGGGCGAGCATCGTCTTCTTTATTTCAAGGTATATAGAAAATGGCAAAGGCGGCGGACATCGTTGTTCAGTGTTTGGAAAGTGAAGGCGTCGAATACGTCTTTGGAATTCCTGGTGAGGAGAATCTAGATCTGCTCGAATCCCTGCGCAAATCACAGATCAAACTGGTACTGACTCGCCACGAGCAATCCGCTGGCTTTATGGCGGCGACGTATGGTCGTTTGACCGGCAAAACCGGCGTCAGCCTGTCGACTCTGGGGCCTGGCGCGACCAACCTTGTGACCGCCGGCGCCTACGCTTATCTAGGTGGTATGCCGATGCTGATGATCACTGGCCAGAAGCCGATCAAGAAGTCCAAGCAGGGCCGGTTCCAGATCATCGACGTCTGCGACATGATGGCTCCGATCACCAAGTACACCCATCAGTTCGCCTCTGCGGACAATATCCCGGCGCGCATGCGGGAAGCCTTCCGCCTCGCCGAAGAAGAGAAGCCGGGTGCTGTGCACTTGGAACTGCCGGAAGACATTGCTGCCGAGCAGACCGACAGTATGCCGATCCCTCCGAGCCTGCACCGCCGTCCGCTGGCCGAGCACAAGTCGGTCGAAGCCGCTGTCGAGAAGCTGCAGAAGGCCCGCAGCCCGATCCTGGTGATCGGCGCCGGCGCCAACCGAAAGATGACCGCCAAGGTCTTGCAGCAACTGATCGACAAGACCGGCATTCCGTTTATCACTACACAATTGGGTAAAGGCGTGGTTGATGAGCGTCACCCGCGCTTCCTCGGCAACGCCGCGCTGTCGTCGGGAGACTTCGTGCACCGTGCGGTGGAAGCCGCCGACTTGATCATCAACATTGGCCACGACGTGATCGAGAAGCCGCCATTCTTCATGGTGCGTGGCGGCACTGAGGTCGTGCACATCAACTTCCGCTCTGCTGAAGTCGACGCTGTGTACTTCCCGCAAATCGAAGTAATCGGCGACATCGCCAATGCGGTCTGGCAGATCGGTGAAGCGCTGACCGACACCTCGCACTGGGACTTTACTCGCCTGCTGGAGATCCGCGAAGCCAACGAAATCCAGATCGCCGAAGGCGGCGACGACAGCCGCTTCCCGGTGTATCCGCAGCGCCTGGTCGCCGACATCCGTCGCGTGCTGCCGTCCGAAGGTATCGTCGCCCTGGATAACGGTATCTATAAGATCTGGTTCGCTCGCAACTACAAGGCGCACAAGCCGAACACTGTGCTACTGGATAACGCCTTGGCGACGATGGGGGCCGGCCTTCCATCGGGAATGGCTGCTCACCTGGTCTATCCGGATCGCCCAGTGATTTCTGTATGTGGCGACGGCGGCTTCATGATGAACAGCCAAGAGCTGGAAACCGCTGTGCGGCTGGGTATGCACATCACGGTGGTGATCCTGCGCGACGACGGCTACGGCATGATCCGCTGGAAGCAGGCCAACATGGGGTTCACCGATTTCGGCCTGGATTATGGCAACCCGGACTTCGTCAAATACGCCGAAGCCTACGGCGCTAACGGCCATCGCGTGGAAAGCGCAGAAGGCCTGCTGCCGCTGCTGGAGCACTGCATCAACACTCCGGGCGTACACGTGATCGACTGCCCGGTCGACTACTCCGAAAACGACCGCATCCTGAATACGGAACTGCGTGAGCGCAGCGCGGCCATCTGAATCGCGGCGGGCTTAGGCCCGTCGCTTCTTCATTCGTGAGCACAGGATTTTTCCATGCAACTCAAAGATACGATGCTGTTCCGCCAGCAAGCCTTCATCAACGGTGAGTGGCTGGATGCCGATAACGGGCAAACCATCAATGTGAGCAATCCCGCCAATGCTGATGTGCTGGGCACCGTTCCAAAAATGGGCGCCGCTGAAACTCGGCGTGCCATCCAGGCGGCTGACAAAGCACTGCCGGCCTGGCGTGCATTAACAGCCAAAGAGCGTGCGGGCAAGCTGCGCCGCTGGTTTGAACTGATGATCGAGAACCAGGAAGACCTGGCTCGACTGATGACCCTCGAGCAAGGCAAGCCGCTGGCCGAAGCCAAAGGCGAAATTGTTTACGCCGCATCCTTCATCGAGTGGTTCGCCGAAGAAGCCAAGCGTGTCTACGGTGACGTGATTCCAGGCCACCAGCCAGACAAGCGACTGATTGTAATCAAGCAGCCAATCGGCGTGACCGCTGCCATCACCCCGTGGAACTTCCCTGCCGCAATGATCACCCGTAAAGCCGGCCCGGCCTTGGCTGCCGGTTGTACCATGGTGCTCAAGCCTGCTTCGCAAACTCCTTTCTCAGCACTGGCCTTGGCTGAACTGGCCCAGCGTGCTGGCATCCCGGCTGGTGTGTTCAGTGTTGTGACCGGTAGCGCCGGCGACATCGGCAGCGAGCTGACCAACAACCCGACCGTGCGCAAACTGTCCTTCACCGGTTCGACCGAAATCGGTCGGCAACTGATGGCCGAATGCGCCAAAGACATCAAGAAAGTGTCCTTGGAACTGGGCGGCAACGCACCCTTCATCGTGTTCGATGACGCTGATTTGGATAAGGCTGTCGAAGGCGCGATCATTTCCAAGTACCGCAACAACGGCCAGACCTGCGTCTGCGCCAATCGCCTGTACATCCAGGATGGCGTCTACGACACATTCGCAGAAAAGCTGAAAGTGGCCGTCGCCAAGCTGAAGATCGGCAATGGTCTGGAGGAGGGCACCACCACAGGCCCG
>Ga0247730_1000574_pt1 | contig 25465 bp, 30 predicted proteins | sample UWRJL073202C2_FD_180959 | JGI IMG/M metagenome (GOLD analysis project Ga0247730, IMG submission 180959) | Plant litter microbial communities from Arlington Agricultural Research Station in Wisconsin, United States - UWRJ-L073-202C-2 | ecosystem: Environmental > Terrestrial > Plant litter >... | reverse complement strand
TGTCGCGGATCGCGCCGAAGCAACGAACGCCCTGAATGCCGGGGCCGGTGCCGACCACATCGTACGGGCTCATATAGTCCACGGTGTTGCCAGCCGCGTCCTCGTACTGCTCGTTGTACGTGTAGATCTCGATTCGGCCCTGACCGTTCGCGCCCTGAAGCACGCCGCGATATTCGTACGGCGTGTCGGTCGAGCCCATCGCGGACAGCGTGGAGTCGCTGGTGCGATTAACGTTAACGGAATCGCCCTTGAGCAAATCCTTCACGTCCTGCGATGCGAAGAAGCGGTCGAACGCTTCGATACCCATCGTGAGGCGGTTGATGACCGATCCGGATTCCTTGAACGCGAGCGTCCGGAGATCCTTGATGTCGTCGAGCGGCTTGGCGGCGCTCTCGCCCCAACGTGCGGTCCCGGCCAGGATGCGCGTCAGGCCGGCGTTACGGCCGAAGTCCACGACTTGCGTCGGATAGTCTTCGCCCGAGATCGTGACCTTGCCGTAGATAACCGACATAGCGGCCATCCAGTTGAAGAGACGCTGAAGCATCGTGCGCTCTTCTGCCATGTTCTCCGCCACGGCGGCGTTCCAACGCTGTGCCGGGGTGGACGAGCCGCCGAGATCTTCACCAGCAAGACGGGCGAAGACGCGGTTCGGATCGACGATGTGCTTGGGCTTCGCATACGCAGGCCGGAAGGCGCGCGTCTCGTAGCCACGCGACCGGATGACGCGGCCCTGCACGACCGGCGAGACGAAGGGCGCCAGACGGCGGTTCGTCTTCACCTTGTCGAACATGATCTCTTCGGTGTCGAAGGTCATCTGACGCGGGAAGTAATTGTCGAGCCAGTAGCTCGATTCAATCGGGGTGACACGGACCACCGCCATGAGCGCCGCCGTGCTGTAGAGATCGAATGCCATAATTCTTGTTACCCTTTCGGTAGGAGACGTTGAGCTAGTCGGTCCCTAGCGGCAGTCGAACGGCGCTCTTAGTAGAGCTTCTGGAAGGTGATGTTGCAGTCCGCGTCACATGCGGCAGCACGAAGCTGCGCGTAGGTGACGGCGCCGATGTCCATCGCTTCCCAATTCAGCACGGCGTCTTTGATGATCGGCGTGTCCACGTCGGCGTTGTAGCCGGTGGCGGAAGCGTCGAGCGCGTGGGGCAGGACACCAGCGATGATCTGCGAACCATCGTTGCCGGCCTGATTCCACTTGACGAGCTTTCCGCCGACTTCGGCGACGACAGGAAACTTGAACGTCTCGTTACGACTGTTCAACTGGCCGACCTTCTGGCCGGATGCCAGCACGCCCTGCGTGGTGACAACCTGACGCTCACCAGCATAAAGCTGGATCGGAACAAAGGTGCCGACGGTTTCGATACCACCGGCGAGGATACGATCACCCATTTCTGTTACTCCATTCTCGCCGGTATCGGCGGACTTCAGGGTTCAGGCTGCGCTGGTTACGCGGCCTTCGACTTCTTCGCAGGCTTGAGGCTGCCCGACCAAGAGGCACCGGCCACGCGGTTGTGATCCGCAAGGATCTGCGCACCGATCTGGTCTTCGGTCAGAGCGCCGCCGTTGGCTTCCTCGTCGTCGTCGCCAGCGCCGGGGTTCTTGCCCTTGGCCTTACCCATCGCGACCGACAGGTGATTGACGTTATCGCGACCGCGACCGCCCTTCGCCTTGGAGCCCTTGCCCTTCTTCAGGCGGCGCTCGCGTGCGGCGTCAGCGGCTTCCTCGCCGTCGTCATCGTCATCGTCGCCCTCGTCGTCGCCTTCTTCGCCGTCGTCGTCCGAGTCGTCGCCGTCCTCGTCCTCATCGTCTTCGACCACGGCAACCTTCGCCTTGCCGTTCTTCTTGCCCTTCGGCGAAGCGGCAGCGGCGGCTGCGTCGATCATGGCGATTGCGGCGGCTTCCTCGATCAGCGGGTTCGCTGCGATCTGTGCGGCCAGTGCCACCTGACCCTTGGCTGCGCCGTGATCCTTGATCGCCGTGCTGCGGGTCAAGCTGCCGATCGCCGTACCGACCGCCGTTGCGATCATCGAACCGATCTTGTCGTAATCGACGGAAGTGACTTCCGCCTTGCTCTTGCTGTCCGTCATCTCGTCGTCCTCTTCATCGGTTGAAGTTTCGCCCAATTCGGCGAGCCACGCATCCACAGCTTCCGTCGTGGTCTGTACAGCATTGATTAACCCTAAATCAAGGGCTTCGTCAGCGCGGTAAACTCGGGCCTGCGTAGCCCGAACATCGTCCTCCGTCATGCCCCGAGCTTCGGCGACGAGAGCGATGAAGTCGTCCCATGTCTTGCCGGCACTTTCCGTCCACTCGTCGAGGACTGCTTGCGGCAAATCTTTATAGGGGTTTCCGTCGATCTTATGCTCGCCAGCGGTAGCGAACGTGACCTTGATACCCTCCTTCTTGAAGGCACCTTCATAGGAAACGTGCATCCGATAAACGCCGATGCTGCCGATCCGCGCGCTCGGGATCGCGTACATGGTCGTAGCGCAACCGGCCAGTGCCATGCCCCCGGAGGCTGCCAGCGAATCCACCATCGCCAGCGACGGCTTGACGCGGCGGCTCGCCATAATCTCGCGGGCGAGTTCGAAGCAACCGGACGCCTCGCCACCGGGCGAGTCCACGTCGAAGACAATGAAGTCAACGTCGTCATCGTCCAGTGCCAAGTTGAGCATCCGGCGCACATAGTTGTAGCCGGTGACGAAGCCCCACGAAGAATTGAAGCGATTGATGAGCGTCCCGTGAATAGGGATCACGGCCACGCCATCATTGAAGACAAACGGCTTGCGCGTCTCTTCGGACTGCGGCTCATAGCCGTACGCCAGTTCTAAGTTCTCACGGCAGGCGAGTTCCGCGACCTTGCCGTCTTCGATGGAAGTCTCGCCATAGCGGGTGAGATCCGCCATTACTTTGTCGGCCGTCTCTCCCACAATAAGCATGTCCTTCAGCGACATGCGCTGAAGGACGGAGATCATGCCGGCGTTGACGGAAGTCTTACTCTTCGCCATCATCGTTCGCCTTCTTCTTTTGGTTCTGGTTTCCGCCTTCACCGCCGCCCGCTGCGACCGTCGTGGACATCTGGAACTGAAGCCCCATCGCCACCATAAGCCGCTTCTCCTTGCGAGCCTGCGCAAAGGTTTCGCGGTAGTCGTCGCCAAGCCGGGCGCTTTCCTTCTCGTACGTCGAGAGGCCACCTGCGATCCGGAGCAACGCAGCCTGCGTCTCCTTCATCTCGTCAACCTGACCGGCGCCCGAGCCGATCCAAGCGCAACGGGTGTAGGCGTCCTTCATCAGCGGACGATAGAAGTCCGTGCGATTACGGCCGGGCGGCAGCGGCAGATTGCCGGCGCCCATCTCTTCTTCGAACCACAGCCGATAAACCGACGTGGCCCACCGATCGGCCCACGCTTGCTTCTTCACGTTCATATCGCGGCCAGCGATGGCAAGCTCACCCTTCAGCCCCGAGTAGTTAACGCGGGCGAAGTCGCGCGAAAGATCGGCCGGCGACAGGCCTAGCGTGGCAGCGGTGTGCCGGATCAGCGCCGCTTGGAAGTCACTTCCCACGCCACCCGGCGTACCCATCGGCATCATATTGAGCTTGGTGCCGGGGAACAGGTGCGGCATCTTCACGCCGTCGATCGCGATATTCTCGGCACCGCCAAGATAGGATTGCAGCATCGCCATGTAATTGCCGACTGCCTGCATCCAGCCTTCCGAACCGCCGCCCATCGCCGCGACGACTTCGCTGTTCGGAAGCTCGCTTTCGATCGCGGCTGCGTAGCTGGCATTGACGACGGCGTTCTGAAGCGTGACTTCGCTGAACTTCTTCGTCATGCGAATGTGCGACAGCGCCGCCACCATCTCGGACAGGCCACGGGACTGATCGATCTGCAAGGCTTCGCGGATGAAGATCATCTGCTTGCGCCCCCACGGCAGCGCGGCAGGAATCGTATCCCAATAGCTGTTCGTCACGTCGTACCACTCGGACGGGTGGCCGCGACGGACTTCGAACTCCACGGGCTTGCCGCGACGATCGGTAACGATGCCCCGGCGACGGCGGCGGTTCGGGCTCGGGTTGTCGTCGGGCAGGCCGTCCTTGTTGCAGATCCGCGACGGCGTAATCATCTGGATCGCGGTGTGGAAAGGACGATAGCCGTCGTCGAGATAATCGCTGAAGCCAAACGCCTCGCCGGTCAGGGCGGCAGATCCGACCACCAGCCGAACCTGATCCGTGAAGGTCATCATGCCGCCAGCGTCAAACCAGCAATCCTCCGACTGCGCCGCGAGATTGAACCGGGCTTCGGCGATGCTGGCAAGCTCTTCGCCGTATTCGGCGGCTGCGTCGTTGTCCTTGCCGTAGATGACCCGGTAGTCAGGCTTGGCGTTCAGGCGGTACTGCGCACCGACGATGCTGTTCCGCTGGATGCGGACGGCATGTTGCGTGTAGCCGTCGTTCACCGCGAGATCGGCGGTGCGCGCGTCGGCTTCCGGCTTGACGGTGTTAATGGCCTGATCGGGCGAAAGGCGTGACGGCTTCCACAGCATCGTCTCACGCATGTTGCGCTCGGCACCTTCGATCCCGCCGCCCATCGCGGCTTCACGCGGGGGCGTCGGTCCCAAGACAACGATTTCGGTTTTAGCGCGGCCCATCAGAAGTAAAACCCAATTGCGCGCGGCATACCCCTTCGGGCGGCAGCGGGATCACAGAGACGGCGGAGTTCGGCAATACGCTGTTCCAGCCGGGGCAGATTGGCGCCGCTCTTTTTGATGCGCTCGCCGTTCTGATCCTGAAATTCTAGAATGCCGTTGCCGTTGATCCAATCGTCGTACGCTTTCTCGGCCTTGGCTAGGAGAGCGCAATAATCAGGCGGCGCAGTTGCCATCACTTACCCCATCTGTTTACCCATTTCACTCCAATCGAAGTTACTTCGGGCCTGCACTTCAGCGATCGTTGGTGTATCCATTTCCACCACAAGGGCGTTGTCATTAGCTGGCGCGGCCCACGCAGGGGGTTTATCCCAATCCAGCTTCTCTACATTTAACAGCGAAGACGCGCAAGCCCCAATAGCGTAGTAGAACAGATCCCATGCCTCGTTCCGTTTCGCAATCTTCTCCCACCCTTTACCGGGAATGCGTACTTCGGAAGTAAGTTCCGGAAAGAACCAACTCATATCTTCGGTACGGATCGGCGAAATGAGCCAATCCGGCAAGTGGATCATCCCGTATCCGGGCACCGTGACATCTAGCCGATCATTCAAATTGTCTTTGTTGATCGTCGGGTTCAACATCAAAACCGGGATCTCGCCCTTCGCTCCGGCTCCGCTCTTCTTCTCGGCGTCGGGGTAGGTGATGCGAGCGCGCGGTGCGCCGGGGGTGGCGTCACCCTTGACGAGTTGGAACCGGCCAAGCCATCCGGTCGATCGCAGCTTGCGGACATAATTGTACGCATTGGCTGTCACGCCCGCTTTACCACCCGAGTCGCAGAGCGTCAGCTTCACCATCATGCGCCGGCCGGTGTCGTCGTCTAGCTCATAGCTCGCCTGCATGACTTGCTCGGTGATCTTGTCCCAATCCTCTAGGTAGGAACCGGGCTTGATCCACAGGTAGCTTTCCTTGCCCTCCGGCGCAGACGGATCGATGCGATCCGAGTATTGGATGCTGAACCGATCCACCAGATACATATCGTACGGCTTGCCCGGAGCGATGCCGATGATCTGCACCACGAACATATTCTTCTGAACGTCAACGAGGCCTAGCAGGAAGCGGACCTTAGCTGGCACCTTCTTCTTCGCCCACGGCTCGACGCGGCCGATGAGATCTTCGACCGTGCGGGTGTTGTCGTTCGCGATGTTCTTCGGAATGTACGGCACGCCAATATCGGTATTGAAGAATTTCTTGAGCGCGGCTTCGTCGTTGGATTCGAGATAAGCGTCTTCGGCGTCAAGGAAGCTCTTCACAAGATTCTGCCACGTCGTCAGGCCGGCAGCTACGCCCATCAACCAGAAGCTCGCGATATTCGAGCGGCGCCCCTTGCCGACGATGCGGTTGTCTTCGATCCGCTGGCCTTCCTTCAGCCACACGCCGTCAACGTTCATGGCGTAGCGCTCGGTCGGCTGGATCTCGTACGAGCAATGCGGGCATTCCATGTACGCGGAATCCGCCTTGTCGAGATTGGATTCGAGGGAGTTATCCCACTTGATATGTTCCCACCGTCCTTCGAAGTAACTTCCGCAATCCGGGCAGGGCCAATGCCACCGCCGACGATCACCGCGATTGTACAGGGAGAGGACGCCGGTCGTCGGCGGAGCCATGTGGCCGCGCACGACTTTCTTGTAATCGGTGATCTCGCGGCTCGGGCTGGACTCGGCCAGTGTCATCGCGAAGGAGCCGAAGGTGGTCGTACGCTTGGACGCCAGATCGAAGGCGTTACCGTCGCCGCCGATGTCATCATCGATACGGTCGTAGTCGGTGATCGCCACGCGGCCGATGGGCTTGCCGGCGAGTTCGCTAACCGATGGGTAGGATAGCGATAGCAGCATCCCGTTCTTGTAGTGCTTGTCGAACTTGTTATCGCCGTCCTTGTCCTTGACTAGCGCTTGTCCGACTTCCTTCGTGTGGCGATGTAGACGATCGACACGGCGCATGGAAAAGTCGCGGGCTGCCGTGAAGGTCGGCGAATAGACGATCATGTCCTGCGGATCGGTCGTGGCAGAATAGCCGATCCAATTGACAATCAGCGCATCGGTCTTGGCGCACTGTGCCGGGCCGGCGAAGACGCAGCCCTTAAAGGCCGGGCTCGTAAGCACATCGGCCGGTTCTTCCATGTAGGGCGTGGTGGCATTCGACCAATTGCCGACGAACGCGCCGGGCTGATTGATGTATCGCGTTTCTTCCGCCCACTCCGCCACAGTCATGCGGCGTGGTGGGACTAGGACTTCTGCCGCAACTTGCGAGAAGAGATCGCCGAGACTGCTATATCCGGTCGTCCTCTTCCTCGTCATCCTCGGCTGCAAAAATGTTGTCGTCCTCGTCGTCGTCCGCCGCCAAGATGTTCCCGTCTTCGGGTTCGACTTCTGCTTCGTCGAAGGTTGTCTTTGGGACGAGGACGCGGTTGGCATGATAATCCTTGAACTTCTCTTCGACGTTCTGGCGCAGCGTTGTCACCATTGCGTCCATGATGCGCCGGATAATTAACCTTTGTGCGTCGGTAAGTCCAGTCTCCCTGTCCACGTCATCCGCGACAAGCAGCGCAGTCATGCGAACGACGTTTACCAATTCGCCAAATGCAGCGACGACATCTTCTGTCGGCCAGTGCATCCCCATGTTCTTTTCGAAGTTCAGCCGCGCGTTCTGGCCGTTCCAGAACTCCTTCGTCAGGAGGGGCGATAGCTCCTGCGGCGACATCTGCCGGATGAAGTCTTCGATCTCATAGCCGGGGCGCACGATCATGCTTGCCGCTTCGGCGATGTCGTAGACGTGATAGCCGGAGCGCTTGCCTTTCGGCACTACCCCCTTCATGCGCTTCGGCAGAGTCTTGGCATCGGTGTTGAATAGCTGTGCGATCTGCGACATCGTAGCCTGCCCGGTGGCAAGCATCGTCGAAGTAACTTCGCCCTTCGGGATCGGCGGACGCCCCCTAAGCTCGTTGTCAGTCTTCCGCTTATACACGCTCACGTTCAATCCTTTCGTACCTTTGCCGCTCGGCTACGCGCGCATGATATGCTTCTGCGGTGCGGCCGGCAATCGCTCGCTCGTTCAGCCACGTCGCCAATTCCCGCTGCGTCATCCGCTGCACGCGGAGATCCCAAGCAAGGCCTGTCATGGCGCTGCCGAGATCCATCAATGCAGCTTCAAGGCGAGGCATAGCTGTTCGATCTCCGCGCTACAGGTCGAAATAGCCGCCATGATCCCCGTGGGAGCCCGTGGGGCACGTATCAGGGTATCGCTGACGCCATTGACCGCCCGCACGGTTCTATCGCACAGGGCGGCTTCGTTCAGGCCGGCATTCTCCAAGGCGATTACGATCGCGTTGTCCTCGTCCACGCCGAAGCCCGACGAGATGACGCGGCGGTTGCAGATGTTGCCGGGTCCGACGAGTTGCACGAACCACGACTTGCCGGCGTCAATCGAGCAACCGAGATAAACCTTAGAATGGGACATCGCCGTCCAGTGCCTCCACCTGTACCGCGAAGATCAGCCGGCGCATTTCTTCCTCACACCGGGCGAGAGCGCCGCCTAGCCCGGTATCAAGAGCGCGGATCGCCGGGTGCATCAACGCCGCGTCGATCGCCTCGCGGACGGTGGCGCCGTAGCCCCACGGCGAATAGTCGATCAGCTTCGGCCCGGCCAGTTGCACTTCGACACGGGTCTTGTCCGCCTTGCTGTGTCCCTTCTCGCTAGGGATCATCGGGTGGAAGCACAGCCACACCGCCAGATCTCGTTCGGCGAGGTAGGACTTCAGATCGTCTGGAACCTTAAGCTGCGCGGGCATACGTCCTCCGTTCGTTGTCATTCGCATAGCGGCGCCTCGCTCGCCGGATATACTCGAATAAGCGCTCCTGCCCGGCGCCCTTATCCTGAAGCGCGTCGTACACCAACTCGTCTGCGGTGCCAACGCACATCAGGTGATGGCTCCTGACGACTTGGCGCTGCCCCTGTCGGGACAGTCGGCCGATCAACTGTTCGTATAGCTCGCGGCTCCAACACAGATCGAACCACGCGATGTCATGGCCCGGTCCCTTCTGCATGTTGAGCCCGTGGGCGGCGCCACCCGGCTGCATCAGGATCAGCGGGATCTTGCCGGCGTTCCAATCGGGAATGCACTTGCCGGCCTTATCCATCACGACCGCTTGCGGGAAAGCCTTCTTCAGCCGGGCGAGGCTCGACTTGAACCAATAGCTCACCATCAGCGGTTCGCCCTGTAGCTCGTCGATCAACTCGCGAAGCGTCTCGATCTTCTCGTCATGCACAGGCACAACGCGCTTCTCTTCGTCGTACACCGCGCCGCTGGTGATCTGAAGGAGCTTGTTGAACAGCGCTGCGCCGTTCACCGCCTCGATCCGCATGTCATCCAGCTTCAGGATCATCGTCTTTTCGAAGTCATGGTAGCGGTCCATCATCTCATCGTTGAGGACGATCGGCCGTTTCACCGGCAGCCAATCTTCGATACCAAGCTGTTCGCGGTAGTCGCGCGCCTTCATCACCAAGCATATGTCCGCGATCTTCGCGCTGATCTTCTCTTCCGATCCGTTCTTAATCTTCCACTTCGACGCGCGGGTGTTACCCAATTTGATCTCGGTAAAGTAACGCTGCATGAAATGCGTGATGAAGCGGCCGAAGCGACGGCCACGGTCAAGGAGGAAGATCTGCGCAAAGATGTGCTGATAGGATTCAGCGGCCGGGCTGGCGGTCAGTTCGTGCAGACGGGTGATCCGCGATAGGCACTTCTTCAGCGCCTTGTACCGCTTGGTCGTGTAGTCCTTGAACTTGGATGACTCGTCTAGGATCACCGTGTCGTAAGGCCAGTGCAGATTATGCTCGCGGCCCATTTTCTCCCAAAAGGCTACGAGCCATTCGAGCTTTTCGATATTGATGATGTGCAGTTGGGCGTCGGACATGGCGGCGCGCTGGCGGGCAAGCTCTTTGGCTGCTTGTCGGCCGGGTGCAGCGGCGCGACGTGCGTATCCGGCAGCAACGGATGGAGTTTCCCCCACGGCACGCTGGCGAGCATATTCGTAATCATACGCGCTCTTGTAAATTTGTTTGATGTCATCGTCATCGTCCTCCGCGCGGATCAAGCTGTATTCGATCCCGGCCGCTTGCTTCCATTCCCTGATCTCTTCCGGCCATGTTGCCTTGGCGACACGGAGCGGAGCGACGACAAGCGCCTTGCCCTTCCATCCCTCCTTCAGGAGATCCGCGAGCAGGGTGAGGCATATGACCGACTTCCCCATCCCGAGATCGATGAAGAGCGCGCTGAACGGCGTCTCGTACAGGAAGCGAACCGCCTTGCGCTGGTACTTGTGGAGATCGCGGCGCGAGCGGATAGCGGCGCCGAAGGTGTCCTGCCACCACGTCGCCGGATCAAACCGTTTCTCGATCTCGCCGCGCGCCAGCATCAGATTGCGTCCTGCCCGTGGATGGCGCGAATGTTGGCGATAGCCACCGGAGGATAGATCACCTTATAGCCGCCCGGCGTGAGCCCCACGATCCGTTCCCACTCTTCAATGCTCGTCGCCCACCACGCTTCGATACCCTGATCCCGAAGCTCCCATATGCGGAGATACTGTTGCTCGGTTGGAAACTTACCCGGCACCTTGAACTCGACTAAAGCGATGCCGCCGCGCACGCGCGAGCAGAGCGTGTCGGGCACGCCGTTAAGCGACTTGCCTTCGATGTTCCAGAAGAGCAACCCTTCGATGATCGCGATGGCGCGACACTTCGTCTTGATCTTTCCTTCAGGCTGCTTAGCGGGCACGAAGCGTCTCGATCAACTCGGCCAGTGCTTCGGTGGCTGAAGCCATAGCGGCGGTAACACCCTTGCCGTGGTAGCCCGGATACACTCGCTTCCGCACCGGCTCGAAAAAGCATTCCTGATCGTAGCCTAAGCTCTTGTCGAGCCATACGCACCACGCGCAATCCATCAGCGGGGAGTTGCCGCGTTCATCCGGCAGGAACGCCAGACGCCATGTGATCGGCAGGAAGAAGGTGGGGCGATGCCCGTCCCAAATATCCAGCCGCCCCTTGGTATTCCAGTAGTTCTGTTTGAGCAGGAAGATCACGATCGGCGCCATCGCCCGAGCTTCGATCAGGAACTCGACGGAGTGACTGAACGGCGGGTTGGTGATGATCGCGTCGTAGTTGAAGCAATGGTGCAGGCCGGGCTTCAGGAAGTCCACGCCGCCCGTGCCGTAGCCGGGGAACTCGCGGAGATCGGTGGAAGTAACTTCCAGCCCGTGCCATTCCAGAACGCGGGACAGCCGGCCGTCACCGCACGCCGGTTCCCACACCTGATTGCGTGGCATGTGCCCGTGATCCTGCAAGGTCTGGATAAGCGGCATGATGCTTTCCGTCGCGTCTACTGGCGTCGGATACAGGTCGGCCGGCTGGCGCTCCCACTTCTTGTAGCTAGCGACGATCGCTTCTGCCATGCTCATCGAAACACCTTCCCATCCTTGAAGACCGGGTGGCCGTCTAGGAACCACACCCCCATAGTGAACTCAAGCTCGCCGCGCGCTACTAGCTCGCGCTCTTCCTCCGTCATCGGTCGGCCGGGGCAGTCAGCCGGCATAGCGGCTTCAGCGCCCTTGCACGTATTGCAGATGGCGAGGCCGAAGTCACAGACAGCACAGCGCCCGGTCCAACCTCCGCACTTGCAATCCTCCGCCGTGCTGTACTTGTGGCGCATCACCAATCCCCTTCACGATCGCGGCGTTTCAAACTTTTCTTACAGTTCTTACAATCAACCATGCGCGGGCTCTTTGTTGTGTTGGTGGTCTTCACACCACACAACACCTGATCCATAAACACGAAATGGCTACGCGGTTCACTCATCGTCAGTCCTTCCGGTAGATCTTGCCTTCGTGCCCTGCCGCGTTCAGGGGCATCCCCTTAGCCCACCGGATCTTCCGGATCATGGCCTCGCGCAACTGCACGACGTTATGCTCGTTGTCGTTCACCGCTTCCTCACAGATGATTTCGTCGTGAACGTGGCCGACGATATTGAAGCCGCGCTTGTAGGCGATGATAAGCCCTTCACGCAGAATGTCACGGGCCACGGCCTGCACGATATTCTCGATGAACTTGCCGCCATGACTATCGACACGAATCCACTTCGATCCGTTCTGTTGCTTCCCCATGTAGGAGATGCTGTCTTTCATGGTGACGACTTCTTCGCCCGTCTCCTTGTTCACGTAGCGGAAGGGACGCTTGCGAACGAGCGGCTTCAGATAGTAGATGTTCCGGCCGCTCGGCAGATGGCAGACGAGATAGGGCGCTGCGTAGCTGAACCCGATCGGTCCCACCTTCGTAGGCTTGCGCGTGCGGATCGTCTTCTTGATCGCATCTTCCAGCGCGTACCACATCTGCGGGATTTCTTTGTAGACGCGGCGGAAGGTCGCCACGCCACGATGAGCTTCCTTCCGGCTCATCTCGATACCCATGTTTTCGGCGTAGCCCCACAGGCCGGTCTTCTTACCGTCGCGGATCTCGCCGCCGCCAAGCCGATAGCCCGCGCCTAGCGTTGCCGGCTTCGCCATCTTGCGCTGGTACGAAGTGACTTCCGCGTAGGGGATGCCGTATAGCTCGGTAGCGAAATCCTTGTATGCGTCACGCCCCTCGCGGAAGACGTTCAGCAAACGCTCGCAACCCGATACCCATCCGATCACCACGGATTCGATCGAAGACAGATCGCAGATCACCAGCTTCTTGTTACGGCCGGCACGCACGGAGGACCGGACTAGACCGGCCAGTGCGTCCATCGGTTCGGACTTGAACAGCCGCACCGCACCCATGTCGTCATCGCGGATCGCGTTCGTGATCTGCGTGATGACCGACAGGTGCGTATCGTCCTCGCCACCAAGGCGCATCGTCGTAAGGTTCTGCGGCTGGAAACGCCGGCCGGCAAAGCGGGCCGTGCGGCTCGCCCCGGCGAACTGGAAGACGAACCGCATCCGACGATCGGAGCCCATCGCCTTCACCAGCGCGGCGTACTTGGTCGGCGTGGTGCGCGCTTGTTGCTGGCGCAGCTTGAGCCCCTTGACGCAATCGTCCGTCAGGGTGGGGAATAGCTCGCCCTTCCGCGCCTTCAGTTCACCGGAGCGCCGGCCGGCGTCTGCGGTCAGAACCTTCTTGACCGAATCCTTGCGAAGGTCGTCGAAAGGATAGCCGCGCTCCTTGAGCCACGGGAGAAGCTGTGGGACAGATCCGGGGTTGACGAGCCCCGTCAGCTTGCGCATCTGCCCGAGTAGTTCTTCCTTCCGCGTGATCGCCATAGCAAGCGCACGCTCGACGAAGGTCCGGTCGATCGGCAAGCCCCGATCATTTATCTCCTGATCCAGCGCATAGAACTTCCACTCGCGCGCCGGGATCGGATACTGTGGCTTATCGAGCCGGCGCTTGACTGCGCTCTCGGCTACAACGTCCTGCTTGTTGTACTCGCAAAACATCTTCCACTCGACGGGGTGCGTCGAACTGTCGAAGCGGCGATGCTCGTTATTGCGGGTGATCTTCTGCGGACCACAGAACATCTTTATGAGCTTGTTGCCGGTGGATAGCTTCTGCTTATCCGCGCCAAGGCCGGTCTGGTGAACGACTTGATCCAACCCGCCGACGAAGCTGTGGAAGTAGGAGAGGACCATCGTGCAGCGCCACCGGGCCATAGTCGGCCACAGGTCTAGGACGCGGTTCAGGATAGTGCGCTCGAATTGCGCATTGAAAGCCCAAAGCTCGACGCGATCATCCATCAGCGCGTCGTGCAGATCGCGGGGCATCCGCGTGGTCTTCGTCCGGTCCCAATGGTGAACCGTCTTGCCCTCGTCGAAGCTGTAAGCGCACATCAGCACTTCGCACGACGGATGCGCCGAATACAGGTCTAGCCCTACTTCCTTGAGGTTCAGGTCGCAGTAGGTTTCGAAATCGAAGGATAGTGTGCGGACGCGAGCCGGCGCTTCGTCATAGACGCCAAACCGATCTTCTAGCTGTCCGCGTACAAGCGCCATGTCAGGCTTTCCACGAACGACGCAAAGCGGCTTGCTGGGTGAACCACCAAGACCATGACTTCATGCCGCAATTCAAGATATTCTGTTGGTTCTGGAAACGCTTTTGCTGACGAGCTAGGCGGTCCTGCAACGCGGCAGCCTCGATCCTGATACTTGAAATAGACATAGAAGTTACTTCCGATGATGTGGGGCGAACCGCGTCTCTCCGGGCTTACCGGGATAACGGATATCAGAGCCGGTTGACAGGCTCGCCCCGATGTCGATCAATTAGATATCGTCGTCATCATCATCGTCGTCATCGTCGTCACGCGAACGACGCTTCGGCTTCGCCTTGGCCTTCGGCTTGGGCTTCGACTTGCGGCGCGCTGGCCGTTCGTCCTCGTCCTCGTCCTCGTCCTCGTCGGCGTCGTCGTCATCGTCATCATCGTAATCGTCGTCTTTCGCCCGACGTTTCGGCTTGGACTTGCCCCGGCGCGGGGTGTCGTCCTCGTCCTCGTCGTCAACCGAGTCGTCGTCGTCCGGATCGCCGTAGTTCTCAAAGGTGTCGTCGAGATCTTCATCGCTAATGCGACCTTCGCCGAATACCTCGTCCTTCTTGACGAACTGAACGCTCGAAAGGCCGGCGTTCACACGCTTGCCGTACTTGTTATTCTGATACCAAGGACGGATCAGAATATCGCCCCAATAGCCCGGCTGGAAGACTTCAGCCGCATCTTCTGGTTCGACGACGGAATTGTCACGGTTCCGGAGCGGAGGGCGACGACTCTCGCGAGCCGACACGGTGTACATTCCCTCGTATCCATCCTTACCGGACGTATCACCGTCACGGAGGAACTTCTTGTCAGCGGCCAAGGCCTTGACCTTGTTCTCCTTCAACAGTTCCTCGATCCGCTCCTTAATGAGATCCTTAGCCGCGCGGTGTGTCTTCTTCGGCAAAAGACCGACGACGCCGAACTTGGCCTCGCCCTTGTCATCGTCACCCTTGTAGGGCTTCTTCAGGTGCGGATAACTGAAGCGCACGCCCGATATCCGGATGCTGCCATCCGTGTATAGAATCGCGTTCTTCACTCGCTTCTTAATTTCGCGTGCCATCGGCTTATCGCTTTCACAGTTTGACCGCCGTAGCGGTAGGGCATTCAAATGTCGTCGTCGTCTACGAGATCGTAGTTTTCGAAGACATCGCTATCCTTGGGAGCGGCGAGGCGAGGATCGTCCACCGCTGCCAAGGTCTTTTGACCCGGAGGCTTCACCGTAAAGCCGCCCTCGTCGAGCAGCTTCTTGGCGTTGCCAAGGGTCATCTTCAGCTTAGTATGAAGCGTACGCTCCAACTCTGCCGGAGACTTCATTTTGGTGACGAAGAGATCCCGGCGCTTCAGGCCTTTCGCGATCATCTGTTCGATGATCCACTCTTCGTCTTCCACCAGCTTGCGGCGGGTGCGGCTCTCCACCACCTTCCACCACAGCAATTCTTCCTCGCGTGAGATCGCGCGGTTCAGCAACTCGGCATTGACCGCGTTGAAGAAGCCCTCCATCATCTTCCGGTATCGAAGTAACTTCGACAGGGCGAGCGTGCTTAGCTCCGGGGGCTTCGGCATAGACGGGAACGGGCTGGTGGCGAACTCGTCTAGGATCTGATCGTTCGCTGCCGCCATCCGCTCATAGCTGATACTCGTCGGAACCACGTCGATCAGCGCGGTCTTCGGATCGTCGTAATTCTCGAATACGTCCGTCTCTTCGGCGAGGAACAGATACGAGGCCGGGCACGTCCCACGGATGGCGCACCAACGGCAGCCCTTCGTGCTTGGCGTGCGGGTGAGAAGGTGGCGCGGCTGCCACGATCGGCGCCATGCGTCCTTGGCTTCGTCGGCGAACTCCAATAGCTCTTCGCGGGTGATCGTCCACGAAGTCATGCCACCGGCCACGCGGGGCTGCGCTATGCAGATTTCGATCGTCTGGAAGTTGTAAAGCCAATCCCATTCGTAGAAGACGCCAAGCGCGTAGATCCGAAGCTGCTTGTTGCCGCGTGCGAAGACCGGATCTTTCCCATACTTGAGATCGATGATCCGCATCCATTGCCAGCGGAACGCGATGAAATCGCCAGTACCGCCTTGGCCGGGGATCGGCGTCAACGGAGAGATATCGACGTGGCCTTCGACGATCCAATACTCGGCGTCGTCTTTCGTCCGCTCGCACCATGAAACGTAGTCGTACACGAAGTCGAGCATTTCTTCGTCGATCTCGATTTCGAAACCGCCAACGATCTCGATTGACCCGATCCACTCGTCAGGCCGCTCGCCGGTCTTCAGCCAATGCTCGCCACAGCTATGCGCGACTGTGCCTTCCGCCGCCTCCCACGTCTGCCGGTCTTCGGCAAGCACGTTGATGACTAAAGACTCCTCGCACGTCATCGTCATCTCGGCCGCGCTTGGCGAGAAGACACTGTGCCCCGTCGCCATCTGCGCAGCGATTTGCTGCGGCGTCAGCGGGCCGATCACGGCAGGAAGGCGATGCTCACTCAAAGATCATCGTCCTCGTCAATAGGAGTCGTCATGCGCGACATAGCGGACAGAATGCCCTCTAAGTCTTCTATCGCCAGTTCCAATCGGCCGATGGTCTTTACGGCCTTGACGAGGTAGTAGGCTTCGATCTCAAGATAGATCGCGAGCATCAACGAATCGTTCAGCCCGGCGAGCTTGTAACCGGCCACGGCAGCAAGGAGCGGCGTCTTGCCCGTGCCATAGGCAACGTTCGGGCGGACGAGGCCGCTATACTCCGGGCGTCCCTCCCAAGCGTGCTGATTGATCTCGGCGTAATACGAGAAGCCCCGGTTGATCGCGCTCCGCTTCGGCGAACAGTAAAAGCCACGCTTGCCGGCTTCCCGGTGCAGCGTGGCGTGGATCTCCAAGGCAGCCTCCGCCTTATCGAGCGGATCGGCTTTCCACAGGACAGGGCGGCTAGGCTCATACATACCAATCATCTCCGTGGCACACGACATCGCCGCAATCCCGGCACCTTGAACACCAGCCGGCTTGCGTCCACGAAGGATCGGTCTGATTGGCATGGGGGCAGGACGTGCGCCGCTTGTAGATGGACCCGAGCCACACCGCGACGGCGAGTATCACGAACCATGCAACGATCGCCGCTGGAATGCCGACACCAAGATCAGTCACCTTCACGCTCCTGCTTATTGGCGTCGATCCAATCGAGGCCTTCGAAAACTTCGTCGTGGAAGTTACTTCCGCGTTCAAGCCACGCCTGCCCGAGATTCTGCAATTGCTTGTAGGGCAGCTTTTCGGCTTCAACGTCGCGGTCCCACAGTTCGTGATCGACGAGATCCACGATCGTCTCTTCCACCAGCGCGTCTATCACGGACGGCTGCATCGAGTCGAGTTCCCAAGAAGACGTGGTGCCGTACTCGGCGCAATAGGCGCGATACCGGCTGTCGGTTTCCTTGGCGGGATTCGGCGGCGGGTTGTAAGTCCGGATCTGCGCCATCGTGAGCGCGATCCGATTGACGATGATGTTTTCGTCCCAATGCGACAGGAGATCCAGCCGCTCCGAGATGTTATCCGTCATCTGCACGCCGGAGGGATCGTGATCGCCTAGGTGGATGACGTAGACTTCCTGCCCCGTCTGTGTGTATCCGGAGAGCCGCTTGGCGGCGTCGTACATCTCGGATGCCGAGACGTAGCCCTTGCAGGCGAAGTACGGAACGCGCCAGCGGGTGCAGGGCCGTTCGATGACGCCGACAAGCGCCTCCTTCTCGATCCACACTTCGACGTAATTCTTCTGGTTATCCCACGGGTTCGTCTTGAAGTGACGGCCCCAATCGCGGATGAACTCGCCGGGGCTGTCCCACATGGGGGTTGGCGCGAGGTTCCGGCCACGGTCTTCTATGGCGTCCCAATCAACAAGGCCGGCAAGTCGAGCGTCGTTCAGGATTTCTCCGAGCCGCTTATATTCGGTCTGCTTGTTGACGAGCCAATTCCGCTGCACGAACTGATAGTAAAGCTGGCGGAGGGTGAGCTTGTAGCCCTGACGCTGGTAATCCGCGATCAGGCCGTTGGCCTTGCGGATGATGGCGAGCGTGCCGGGACGGAACTCTTTGGTGGTGAAGCACTCTTTAGGCATACGGCCTCCTGCTTGGCTCGGCTGATCCGAGAACGAACCCCCTGCGCGAGGGATACCAACGCAGGGGGCTCGGACGTTACGCAAGGCGGTTAGCGGTCAAACCGCCTAGCGCCTCCGACTAGAGGCGATTAAACCTCGTCGTCATCCTCATCGGCGTCGTCGTCGGCTTCAAGAAGCTCTTCGGCGAACGCGTATGCCGCGTCGAACAATTCAGGCTGCGTCAGGAGTTCTGCGAGATCGGCACAGCCGACGCCCTTCAGATACTTCCGGCAGGCCGGCTTGTCGCTCTTCGCGGCCTTGCGGAAGATCGCGCCCGTCTCGTCGGCGTCATGCTCCGGCTCGACCTTGGCCTTCGCCTTCTTCGCGGGGGTCTTCGCGGCAGCGGTCTTGCCGGCTGCGGCAGCAGGAGCGGCAGCGCCCGTGCCATTCTTCTCGATCGCCTGACGGAGAGCTACGATCTCCTTCGTCAGCGTTTCCAGCTTCTCTTCAAGCATTCGGTCCTCCTTGGGAACAACCCGACACCGGGGAGCCCGGTCACTAGGGGCGGAAAATCTCTTCGTCAACAAGAAATTTAACTTGTATCAGTGACCTTTCCTGCCGTACGTGAGCGTAGGACCGATCCCCTAGGACTGCAAATGATACCGAAAAATCAATGGCCTGTGCCTAAGTGGCTGTCCGATACACCAGATGTTGATAAACCCGCCGCCAAGACCCGGTTCTACCTGAACCTAGCCGCTACATATTGTGGTGATCGCGGGAATATCACCAAGCTCGCCCGCGCCCTAGACGTGGAGGCCAAGACCATCCACTCCGCGATCGATCGCGGTCAGGTGTCGCCCGAGATGGCGGTGGCACTCGAAAACCTTCTCGGCCGGGCACAATTCCCCCGTGAGCTTTTCCGCCCCGACATCTTCACTCTGCCAGTGGAGGCTTAACAGGTGGGCGCTCGCTATCTCGAAAAATACGGGGAATCAGTCCTCGAAAACGGATACGACATTTGCTTCATCCGCCCCGGCGAGAAGCGGCCCTTCGGAAAGGATTGGGAGGAAAAGAAGCACGGGCCGAAGCTGCTCGCGGCTTTCCTAGAGCGCGGCAACGGCGACTACGGCGTGGGGATCAAGACCCGCAAGACGCCGCTGGTGGATATCGATTGCTATGACGAAGATCTCGTCGAGCATATGCGGGAGTTCGTCACCGATCTCGTCGGGCCTGCGCTTGAGCGTACAGGGTTGGCACCGAAGCTCGGAATGGTTTACCGGGCACGCTCGGCCTTCCCTAAAACACAGAGCAAGACCTTTATCGACGATGAAGGCCGTGCCGTTAAGCTGGAAGTGTTGGGAGACGGCCAACAATTCGTGGCGCTGCACACGCACCCTGACACAGGCAAGCCCTATCGCTGGAAGAACAAGCGCCATGTCGGCGTCGTGCCTCGCGCGGATCTGGAAGAAATCACGCATGAAGACGCGCAAGAGATCGTCGCCGAATTTGAGCGGCAGGCACGCGCACGCGGATGGACCGAGAAGAAGGGCACGGCTTCAGCGCTGGCGAAGCGCGGTGCCGGCGAACTCGACTTCGAAGATCCGTTCATCACGGACAAGCAGAAAGTCGAGATCACCAGCGAAGATCTCCGCGCCAAGTTGCAGATGGTGCCGGATGCCGACACGTACGAAATGTGGTTCTTCGTCGGTATGGCGCTGTACCATCAATTCGATGGCGGGCAGGAAGGCCTAGACCTTTGGCACGAATGGTCGGCTGAAGCCGCCAATTACGACGCCGATGCGCTCGACGAGAAGTGGGCGACATTCGAGATCGAAGGCAAGAAGCGTGAGCCGCTGACGGCCCGTTTCATCCTGAAGAAAGCGCTGGAAGAAGAAAAGCGCGTCTCCGTCGAGGAATCGGAGGAAGTCAAAGAGGCCTTGGCGGACTGCGCCGATGTGCCTGCGATCCAAGAGGTATGCGCCCGGATCAAGCGCACCGCGTTCGATTCCATCATGCGGGCGAGCCTCGTTACCGAGATCCGGAAGAAGATCAAGGAAGTCTCGGGAACGTCAATGTCGGCCAGTGCGGTTGCCGCGCTGGTGCGATACGAGAACCCGGAAAACCGATCGACGCCGCCGTGGCTGGCCCATTTCGTCTATGTGCAGGAGGACGAATCCTTCTACAGCACCAAGACCCGCCAGAAGCTATCCGTCAAGGCGTTCGACCACAGCTTCGGCCGCTGGATGATGACGAAGAAGGATCGGTTGGAAGGCCGGTCGTCGCCGGAGCATACAGCATCCCACGTCGCGCTGCACCGCTACCAGATCCCCACGGTGGCGAACAAGATGTACCTCCCGATGTACGAGGACGAGATCGTAACGATCAACGGGCTCGATTACGTCAACAGCTACTCGCTCGATACTATTCCCGAGACGCCTACCAAACTCTCCAAGAAGGGCCGGGTCTACGTGGAGCGGATCTTGGCCCACGTCGAGCATCTGTTCCCCGATGAACGCGATCGGAAGTTACTTCTGTCGTGGCTGGCCTACATCGTGCAGACGAATGAGCGGGCGAATTGGTCGCCGGTCATCCAAGGTGTGCAGGGCGACGGCAAGACGTTCTTCTATCAGATGATGGGCGTCGTGCTAGGCGGTGCGAACGTCAGGACGATCAACGGAGATCAGCTAGCCGAAAAGTACACGCCTTGGGCGGAGAATTGCCAGTTCTGCTTCGTCGAAGAAGTCAGGCTGCACGGCAAAGACCGCTATGCAATCATCAATAAGATGAAGCCGTACGTCACGAACCAGATGGTCCCTATTCGCCGCATGAACGTAGACACCTACGACGTGCTGAATACTGTCGCTTACATGCTGACGACGAACCATAAGGACGGTGTGCCGGTTGACGCAAATGATACGCGGTACTTCCCGATCTTCTCGCGCTGGCAGACAAAGATGGCGTTGGATCGCTTCAATAAAACCAATCCGCAATACTACGTCGATCTAATGGAGACACTTGAGGAACCCGGCCAGTTGCGCCGTTGGCTTCTCGATTACGAACTCGACAAGGAGTTCAACCCTAAGCGTCGTGCCCCCGTGTCTGCCTCCAAGGCGGAGATGATCTATCTGAACCAGACGGACGAGGAAGAAGCCCTCGAAATGGCGCTGGAAGCAAGCGACGATCCGCTGTTCTGCTCGGCGCTGCTCGACAGCGCCCGACTCTCGGATCAGCTTATGGAGCATGGCGGAGTTGGGCTTGTCGGCCGGGCGGTCAAGATGCTGCTATCCGAGCATGGCTTCACGTTCCTTGGCCGCGCCAAGATCGACGGAAACACCTATCGGTTGTGGAGCCAAGAGCCGGAGCGGTTCATGCTCAACGGCGAGTTCAACAAGACCGCCGCCCGCAAGTTCGTTGCGAACGGCGGAGACGCGATCTAGTTGATCCGGTAAAGCAGGCCGGTGATGTTGTATGCAGACAGCACCGTCAGCGCCGGCCCCTGTAACGTGACCTTAGCCTTGCCGGCACCGTTCGGCCGCACATGGAAGACGCCGTAGCCTTCGGGGATCGCGGTAGGCACGAAGATCAGCGAGTCGTTCGCTTTGACGCCGGCTACGACGATATCGAGCGTCCGCACGCCCGCTACCAGCAAGACGTTGGCCTGACCGAAGGTGATTTCGCCGATCAGCGTCGTCGCGTTCGTGCCGTTCTTGCCGGCCGCTGGCGGATTGGCTGCCAGATAGTCCGCCACGACTGCCGCGATTTGCGCCGTCGTAGCGTTCTTACCGTCCTTGCCGGGCTCCGGTGGATGGCTCTTCAGGTACTCGACAACCGCCGCCATAACCTGATCTGCGGTCGCATCTGCACCGGGACGGCCCGGCTGCGGTGGATTCGCCGCCATGTAATCCGCCACGGAGGCTGCCACCTGTGACGCGGTGGCGTCCTTGCCGTTCTTTGGCGGATTGTCAGTGAGCCATGCGTTGACCGCGCTCGCGATCTGCGCCTCCGTGGCGTCAGCGCCATCTAGGCCGTCTTCTCCGTCCTCCGGCACCGGCAGGGGGTTTTCCGCCATGTAATCGGCCACCGTCGCGGCCAGTTGCGCCGCTGTAGGCGTCTTGCCGTCCTTGCCGGGCTGCGGCGGATTGGCGGTGAGCCATGCGTTGACGGCCGATGCCACCTGTGCGTCCGTGGCGTTCTTGCCGTCGTCGCCCTTGATCGGCACGCCCGCATTCAGGGCTTTCACCTTGTCCTCGACGCCTGACACGTCTTGACGGACCCGGCGCAGCCCTCGCCGCGAGAAATCGTTATAGATCGCTACCATGTCGCATCACCCGAAGAAGCTGACTTGGACGATGGCGTCGTCAGCATCCGTCAGGAAGCCGATCTTCTTGGTGCCTTCGTCGAGCAAGCGCAGCGTAGGGTTGAAATCGGGCGCAGAGCCGTCCGTGATGTCGGAAGTGACTTCTGCGATCGTAGGCGGGGCGTCAGCCGGCAGATAGACAACCCATGTGTCGTCGCTGAAGCCGAAACTGGCATAAGACGCGCCTCTCGGCACGTCGATAAACTTCGCTTCACCTGTTTCCAGCATAAGCACATTGCGGTGATCGGATACAGGTGTTGCGAATATACCGCGTCCCTGATCCCACCCGTTCCGAGTAGATAAAGGTTGCATGTCGGCCTCCCGAGATGTCTAGGCAACCCCTACAAGACTATTCGGTTCCATGCAAGTCAACACCACGGCGTCTTACTGTGTTTACAGTTTGTATTAGTGCATATGTACTTGGCGTCCTTGCGCTTTAGCACGGGCCAACCGCATCCGTCGTGATCCGGGCATGACCCGGCGCCGTCGTTCCCGCCAGACGCGATCACGCGCTGCCACGCAGCCTCGCGGCGAAGACCCTTTTCGAAGTCCGCGTGTGCGACCGTGGATGCCGGTGGCAGCGGCGGGGCTACCTCGTTGGACCGATAGACCTTCTCGCCCTGCGCCAGCGTTCGGCCTGACGGATCGTTCGATCGTGCATACCAATCAGCGCCGCAAGTGTCGCACACGCTGAACTTGTAGCCTTCGTGGTCCTGACTAAACGATATCGCGCCCTTGCAGCCGCACGGCAACTTCTTGCCCTTCGCCCGATACCGATCTGCGATGTCGGTCGATTGGCGCAGCTTGCGCTCGCGCTTGCTGGCCTTCGTCTCGCCGGCCTTGGTGTACGAGATCAGGCAGGGTTCGCAGCGCCACGCGGTTGCCTCGCCGCCATGCTCCTGCTCGACGCTGGTAGGCGTCTCTCCGCACCGGGGGCAGCGGGGAGGCAGTATGCTGGTGATCCGGTACTTCGCCTCCCACTCTTCCTCCGTCAGCATGTAGTCGTAGACGCTGCCGGGGCGATATCGCGCCTGCATGTTCGCGATCTGCTCGGGCTCGCGGACGGGCGGCGGTGTCGGAAACAGCCGTGTCTGCCAATCGGGATCGTCGCCGTAGCGGTTCGGATCTAACCAGAAAAGCGTGCGATCGGCCATGAACGCGGCGGCGTCTTCTCGCTCATCCTTCAGCGTCCACGGCTTGCCCGGCTTCTTGTGTGCGTCCTTGATCTGCTTGATCGTGCGCTCGGGCTTGGCCTCTTTCCCGGCCGACATAAAAACCGCTATGAAGCACGTCATCGCCGAAAAGACGATCAGGTTACACAGGATCAGGATCGGCGTCATCACAGGACAAGTGCCTCTCGGGCTTCCTCGATCTCCTGCGCATAGTCGGCGTATTCGCGCTTCATGCGTGGGCCGTCGTTCGGATGCGCTCGGGTGGCGAGAGCGTGGTGAACCACATTCTCGATCAACTTCAGGAGGGCGTCAAATTCATCGTTGCTCATCGGCTTCTTCCCGTTCCAGCTTACGGGCTCGCGCCTCGTAACGCTTGGCCTTGGCGTCGAAGTAGTCTGCAACCTCTCGCTGCTTTACAGCATAGACGCGGAACGCTTCAGAATACTCACGGAGCTTCTTGACGCTGTGCTTTTTGATGTGCGGATCGCGGGCGCGGTTTCTCATATCGGATCTGTAACCTCCTTGACCGTTTCCGCGAGAAGCACCGGGCAATCCGCGCTGTGCTTCGCCGTGGTGTACCCGCCATTCCGAACCCTGAACGACGCCGTGCAATGCCGGCACCACCCGCCGCTTGGGTAGCCGCTAAGATAGTTGATCTCGCGCCACGTCTTCAGGGTGGCGTCGGCCAGTAGGTCGATCGCCGTCAACGCGACGAGGTTTTGGTCCTTCGTCATCTCCGGCGTCCTTTCTTCTTGGATGGATCGTGCTTGAGGTAGGCGGCGGAGCGCCCGTTCTGCTTTACGGGCTCGTCGCTCGGCACGAACGGCACATGGCTGTAATGTGTCTTCCGCGCATCGGCCAGCATCTCGTCGAAGTTAATGCGGCCGGGGAGATCGCCGTACACATCTGCGAAATCGATATAAATGCTGGTGACGTACGGCTCGGCCATCAGCGCGAGAAGACGGGCCTCCGCAGCCGCGTAATCTGCGCCCGAGAATGTCACCACTTCAGGCGGCTTCAGGTGCGGATAGCTCAAACGGACATTCTCAAGCCGTATTGGCGTCTCCCTGCGCCCGGTGCCTGCGCCGAAATCGACAGGCTTGCTCTCTTCGTAATCGAAGGCCGGAAAGATCGGCGGGAAGATCGGCTTAAGGAAGGCGTCACCTAGCATGATGTCGCGGATGAACTCCTGAATGTCGGCAAGCGGGTTGTTGCGGCTGTCGCTCCACCGCCCGGTATTCGGGAATGCGTGGGGGTGCGGCAGTAGGCGTTGCGGGTTGTAGCCGACGATGATTTCGATCATCGTGGGCTGCGGGATATCGATATAGGCGAACATCACCGCCTCGTAGATCCAGCGCCGATAGATCGCATCTGCAAAGCCTCGCATTTCCTGATCGTACCTTCCCTGCCAAGTCACCATGAGAATCAGTCCTTCCGGTAACGATCTGTAGGCTCGTACGCGCTCGGGGGCAAGTCGTCAGGGCGGTAGATGGAGACGTTTTTCCGGCGTTCCAGAAACGCTGCGATGGTGTCTTTCGGGGCGGAAGTGACTTCCGTGTCCGGTGCGCGTTTGTTGAGTTGGCCGATGAACATGCCTACCAGAATGAGGGCGGAGGCGCCTACTCCGTACATCAGACTGCCGGTGGCGTACGAGATGCCGCCAGCGATGGCTGCACCGACGATTCCGGGAAGTACGGAAAACAGCGTCACGGTTAGCTTTCGTCCCATAATTTTTCTCCTTGAAGCGCCACGGTTAGCATGGGATTTTAGGGTGTCAAGAGCTAACCGTGACGGTTGAGGTGACAGTTTGCGGATTTACTGTCACCTTTTTGACGAAATCGGCCACCGTTGGGGGCGGAAGACAGCCTCAAGGTTAGCGTAGTGAAGAGCGAAAATTTTATAAGCTAACTGCCCGAGTACGAATTGCCGAAAAATGCCTCTCTGTCACCTACTGTCTCTTTTACTGTCCCCTCTACTGTCTCCTCTTATAAATCAATAACTTAAGTATAAAAAGGGGACAGGAGACAGATAGTTACTACTCCGTGTATGAGACAACTTTTCATTTTTTCTTAGAACGTAGAGCGAGGTCAACGTTGGCC